>Ga0209591_10000185_pt1 | contig 80966 bp, 83 predicted proteins | sample MAT01_FD_187207 | JGI IMG/M metagenome (GOLD analysis project Ga0209591, IMG submission 187207) | Freshwater microbial communities from Lake Fryxell liftoff mats and glacier meltwater in Antarctica - MAT-01 (SPAdes) (version 2) | ecosystem: Environmental > Aquatic > Freshwater > Ice > Liftoff...
GTGCCCGCAGCGCCCTCGCATCCCGTGCGGGCCTGATGGCCCGCCTTCCGGTCGCTCTGGTTCGATCGAAGGCCCTGCCACTGACCGCCAGCGCAGCAGCGCCGGCCCGGGCGATCAGGGCCCAGCGTGTCCTGCTCGACCAGAAGGCCAGAGAGTTGCGGGCCGCTTCGGACCGTCGGATCGGCCTGCGCCGTGACCGGATCTCACTGCTGGTCGGGAAGAGCCTTGTCCCGGCGGTCGGCCGTGCTTCGCGGGAGGCTGCGGCGGCCAGGTCCGGGCTTGCCGTTCGCACCGGAGCCCTTGAGGCCACGGTACGGACCGTGGTCGAAATCGGTCGTGCCCACTGCCGGGCGTCGTCGGTGACCCTGCGGGCACACGATCCACAGCGCACCCTGGAGCGTGGCTTCGCAAGGGTTGAGGATGAAGTGGGGGAGCCGATACTCAGCACCGCGCAGGCTCGTGTGGCGGGCCGGCTCGGGGTGGTTTTCGCCGACGGCAAAGTCGAGGCCGAGGTCGCAGCCGCCCGCCGGCGCCGGCGCCGCACCCGACCGAAGGACCCGGCAGAGTTCGGGCAGACCCGACTGGAAGGAATCGACCCCGATGAGTGAGCAGACAGAAGAAAATGAAGCAGAAGGAAATGAAGCAGTCGCCGTAGGCGCCGACAGCGGCGCAGCAGGGACTCCTGCCGACTACGAGTCAGCCACGGCAAGGCTCGACGAAATCATCACCCGGCTCGACTCCGGAGACGCCCAGCTCCGCGAGACCCTCGACCTCTGCGCCGAAGCCAAGACCCTGATCCAGTACTGCGCCACCGAACTCGCCGCCGTCGACGAAGGCCTCAAGGAGCTCCGCCTCGAAGACCTCGCATCCTCGCTGAAGCCCGCCCCCACGCGGCCCGGCACTGCCGAGACCGGCGGTTCCGCCGAAGAAGTCGCTCCGGACGATTCGGGTCCGACTCCGCCCGAACCGGCACCGCTCCCGGATGAACCCCCGCCGCCCGAAGAGCCTCCCTTCTAGGGGCTGATCCGAGACCCAAGGACCTCGCAGGCCCAGCACTCGCGACAGGGCCTGGCGGTATCGTTTTCGCCGAAGAAGGATCCCTCCCGGATCAGCTGCACCAGGCCTTCGAGCCGGGTCTGGGCGGAATCGAGCTGATCGCTGCCGAGCGTCAAGGTGGCCGGCGAAGTGGGATCTTCGAGGAAGACGAAGGCGGTTTCGACCGACGGCGAGTCAGTCGCCCGGGCGACCGCAAGCCCGTAAAGGTCACGCTGAAGGGTGTATTCCTCCATCTTCGACTCAGGAGACGCATCCTTGAGCTGGTTGGACTTGTAGTCGATGAGCAGCGGTGGTCTGCTCTGCGGAAGGAGCAGATCCACGAAGCCCCGCACGGTGACTCCGAGGATGTCGATCAGGAGCGGGACCTCGACTTCGGCTTGATCGCTGCGGACCCTCTCTCCCAGGGGGGAGCCGGCGAACTCTTCGATCATCGCCGAGGCTCTGACAGCGAGCAGGCCTTCCGGGTCTTCGACGCGACGCTGCCTCATGGCCGCCCTGACTTCGTCGGGGCCGGGAAGTACCCAGCGCCGGTTCGCCGACCGCTCAAGAAGGTCATGAACGGCGCTCCCGAACCTGGTCGAATCAAAGGACAGGTTGGGGCTCAGTGTTTCGGGGTCAAGAGGTGGACCCTGGCGATCCGGTTCGTCGAGCTTGAGGACCCTGGTCGCGTAGAACCTGGCCGAACACCTTTCGAGCAGGTCGAGCGCTGTGAAGGAGAGCGGCACATCGGGGTGCCTTGTACGGGGTCGGTTGTGGAGCGGTGGCTTGCCCGAAGTCGCCGTGATGCTTCGGGCATCCGACTCGAAGCTCTGTCTGAGGCGAGACGCCTCGTCCGGATCGGCGGTGATTCGCGTTATCGGGACACGGGTTGCGGTGGGCGTCTCCTTTAGCCGCACTCCCGGTTCGGCCGCCGGGACCTCAATCAGCTCGGGCTGCTGCGCGTCTATGCCGAAAGCCTCGACGACCCGGTGGATCGTATTGGCGCTTTCGCTGATCCCTTTACCGGAGGCGAGCTTGTCAACCCCACTGAGGACCAGCCGACGCTTGGCCCGGGTCAGCCCGACGTGAAACAGTCTCAGTTCTTCGTCGGCCGACTCGCGCCGGGCGGCATCGCTGAGCAGGTTCCAGTCGTACAGGTTGACAGTACCCTGGCGCGGTTTAGGGACCTGCAGGCCGAAGGTCAGATCTCCCTTCGGGTCCTCCGGAGGAGTGCCGACCCAAAAGGCCTTTTCGCCCGACGTATTCCATTTTCGGCCCAGTTCCGCCAGACAGACCATCTCGAACTCGAGACCTTTCGCCTTGTGCACGGTCATCAGCCGGATCACGTCGCTGTCTTCTTCTTCGGTCGCCACCGCGGCTTCCGAGTCGATTTCCGAACTGACAGCGGCCCAGTCGAGAAAACCCCTCAGGTTTCTGCCTTCCGACTCTTCGAATTCCCCGGCCAGCGACGCAACCTGACGCACGTTCGCCATCGATTCGGCGCCTCCCCTGATCGTGCAGGCTAGGTCGTATCCAGTACCGGTGACCACCTGTTCTACGACTGATTCGAGTGGCATCGTGGCGAGCGCTTCCCTGATTCCGCGAATGGTTCCGACGAAGCGTCGTGCCCGTTCGTGATCTTCGCCGGGGAAGTCTTCGGGCCCCTGGCCGTCGGCTACTGCGGTCAGGCTCGGCCAGAGGGGCTCGTCGTAGCCGCTTTCGCGCCTTAACATCCAGATCGCATCGGAACTCAGGCCGCAGGGCATACCGGTCAGGGCCGGCAGGAGTGACTCGTCGTCGCGCGGGTTTGCGACCACCCCGAGCATCGCAGTCAGATCGATTCCCTCCCGGGTCTGCCAGAAACCGCTGCCCCCGATTACGTACGGCTTCAGCCCGACCTGCCTGAGGGCTTCGGCGTACATCCACTTGCGCTTCCGGTAACGAAACAGGATTGCCACATCTGCGGGTCGGAAGCCGTCGTTGTCGATCGCACTTTTGATGTGCCGGGCCAAAGCGAGCGCTTCCGCCTGACAGGCGACGTCGGTCGGGGACGGCACCGGCCCGCCTTCGCCGACTGCGGGAGAGAGCGGACCGAGATCGAGCTCGGCCCATCCATCCGGCGTGGTGAGTAGCAACTCCACGTCATCAGGCGAGGGCGGCACCCGGCCCTCGCCCTGATCTGCCCCGGGTTCGAGTCCGACCCGGAGCCTGTTGAATTTATGCTTCCCGCTCTCCGACTTCTCGTCCGTTCCGCCGGAGGCCTGCTCGTCGAGCCGGGTGCCGATCTCGTTGACCGCGCCGATCACGGGGTACTGAGAACGGAAGTTGGCTGACAGCGAAAGCCGCTTGACTCCGTCGTCATCACGCCGGGCGCGAAAGAGACGGACGTCGGCATGCCGGAAGCCGTAGATCGCCTGCATCTCGTCGCCGACCGTGAACAGGGTCGTCGTTTCGCCACGGAGGGTTTCGATCAGGTCGAGCTGGAGCTGGTTCGTATCCTGGAACTCGTCAACCATGATCTCTCGGAATCGTTCGCGGTAGATCCCGGCGACACCGGCGTTCTCTCTCAGCAGCCCTACCGTGTAGAGCTGAAGATCTTCGTAGTCGAGCAGGCCGACGGACCGCTTGAGTGACGCGTATTCGGCACCGTAGCGGCGCAGCAGCGCGTCGAGCGCGTCGCGTGACCGCTCGCCGATCTCGGCCGTGGCCAGGGTAGTCGCGAAGTCCTTGATCTCTCTGATCAGGCAGGCGATTGAATCGATGGAAGAGCCGAACCTGAGGCCGTCGAATTCCTCGACGCTCAGCGACTCGGGCGTCGCCGCTGCGAGGTAATCGTGCAGCTTTTCGATGCGGCCCCGGGCCGGCTGCGGGATCCCCCCGGTTGCGCGTGCCTCCGCCGCCAGCTCACGGATCCTGCTCAAGGCAGCCCCGAGGTCGACAGGTGGCGCCTCCGGCAGGCTGGGCTCCAGAATCCCCCTCGCGCGCAGTTGGCCATAGGCGCTTGAGACACCTTCCCGAAGGGTCGGCGGGTAGTAGCCGGAGAGCAGCCGCGCCTGTTCGGGGACCTTGGTCGCCTCCTTGAGGGCTCTGCCATATGCGGCCTGCTTCATCCGCTCCGCCTGAACCTCGCTCAGCACTTTGAACCTGGGGTCGACGTCGGCCAGCACAGGATGCGACCTGAGGATCCTGGCGCAGATCGAGTGGAAGGTGCCGACCCAGGCAGAGCCCATCGAAAAGCCGTTGCCGACGCCATCCTGGCCGGGCGTATCCGGCTCGATATCGCGAATCCGGTTGCGCAGTTCCGTCGCCGCCTTGTCGGTGAAAGTGAAGACCAGGATCTGGCTCGGCTCGAGAATGTCCTCGGGCTCCAGGCCGGGACAGTCTTCGTGACCCTGCCTGGTCCCGAGCAGCCGCCCGTACCGGCGGATGGTCGTGCTGGTCTTCCCGGTTCCCGCACCGGCCTCGACCAGGATGTCCCGGTGTCGACAGCAGACCGCCTCCCGCTGCTCGGTTGTCAACGGCTCCGCCATCAGCTACCGGCCAGCCGTGGATCCGGAATCGCCGCGTGTTCGAAGTGGTGGATGCACTCGTCCGGCCCGTGATGGATCGCACCGCTGCGGATACCTTCGACCGCCAGGTCGGCGGCTTCGACAGCTTTGGTGATGGCGTCTTCAAGGTCGTCGCACTCGTCCTCACCAAAGGGGTTCAGGTCGGCGACGTCTTCGGCGTAGTGCCGGTCGATGATCCCCCGCGGCCGTCCGTCCCCGCGGCAGACCGGGAGATAGAGGGCGGCGGTGGGCTCAGCCTTCCACAGCTTTCGCAGGGCGAGCAGGTAGAGCTGAAGCTGCAGCTTGCCGGTCCTCTCGATGACGGCCAGCGACTGGACCGACGTGCTGCCCGTCTTGTAATCGAATACGACCCCGCGCCTTCCAATACCGGTGTCGGCATCGCCTGAAACATCAATTCGGTCGATTCGCCCGTTGAGTTTCCATCCGCCCATGTCCAGGGCCGGCTTGCCGTCTTCGCCGAGTCCGAAACCGGTCTCGAGTTCGAGCGGAAGGAAGCCGGGACTCTCCCGTCCTGCCTCCCGGCGCAGGTAGTCCGTGATCGCCTCCACGGCTGCGATCCTCAGCATGCGGTCCTCGGGCGAGGCGCTGCCGAGCCCGATGTCCTGGCTTGCGGCGTGGTGCTCGACGGCAGGCTCGACCGACGCGATCCACTGGTCGAGGTCCCCATCCCGGGGAACCCGGCCCGGACGTTGCCCGTAGATGTCGGCAAGGGCTTCGTGGATCAGGCTCCCCCGTGCCATCGCCACCGGTTTCGGTCCGAAACGCGATGGACTCAGTGCCTTGTCGACAAACCACCGGTAGGGACATTCGTTGAAGGCTTCGAGTGCGGTCGGGCTGAAGCGATCCTTCTCCCTCAGCGCCTTCTTCACCGTTCTGCTGGTGAGTGAGTCGATCGTCCTGGTCCTCTGTTCGGCCTCGCGGGCGGACTCGATCCGCCCCGCGATCCTGGCCGCTTCGCCGTCCGGTAGATCGAGCGCTGTCGGGTCTGCACCTTCCAATGCTGCAAGCGACCGGGCAAGTTCGATCGAAGACGGGGCTTCCGCGGGATCGAAGAAGACCTCCGAGGCCTTCCGTCCAATCCTTCTGAGAGCCGTTCGCTGCTCGTCGAAGAGAGCTTCAACGGCAGCGATCAGCGGTGAGGAATACTCGGCTGCACCGCTTTCGTCGGCGCTTCGCGACGACAGGTAGACCCCCTTGGTGGGAACGCTCAGGCAAGAGTAGAAGAGGTAAAGCTCCTGGAGTTCAGCATCGGTGTGCTCGGGCAATCCGATCGCCTTGCGTGAATCCTCCGTCAGAAACGGCCCGGACCGACCCGAGTCCCCCGGACCCTTTTCCTGAAGCGAGACCATGAACAGGTACTCGAAGCGCTTGGCTCGCAGACTGTAGGGGCTGGCGATCCGTACCGATCCGATTGTTGGCACGGCCCACGTCTTGACGGCCCCGCTGGCCAGGGCTTCGATTATTTCGGCCGGGCTTACCTTCGTCGGGCATATCTCGTCGAGTTCGCGGCATGCCCGCAGGATCGCCGTACCGGTCTGGACTTCCGTTGCCACGGTCGCTTCGTGGTCGCCGCCGCCTTCGGCTTCGATGATCACTTTCGATATGCCTGCGACCGCCTCTTCGACTGCTCCGGCGGCGTCCACTTCGCCCTTCTGGCTCAAACTGGACCAACCGGGCGGTACCGGCTGACCACGCTCGCTGAGAACCTTCACCGCGTCCCGGGCTGACTCGATCCCCTCGCGCCGGACTCGCCGCTCCAGCCAGTCGACGATCTCGGGCTCGATCGCAACCGGCCCCCGCAGCCACGCGATCACATCGCCGGAACTCCCGGTTGCCGATGCAGCCTTCAGCAGGTTGATCACGGCCTGCCCAGTCGAGGTTGCGAGGGCGGGGGTCTCGCATTCCAGGGTCGCATCAATCCCGAACCGGGCAAGTGCCGTGCGGTACCTGCCGCCATTGACGGCCGGCGAGGCAACGGCGATCGCGATTCGTCCCGGCTCTCCGCCCTGCTCCACGAGGCAGGCGACCTCGGCCGCCACCGCCTCGGCCTCTCCACGAAGGCCGGACGAGGTCATGAGCGTGATCGCGTCGCCCGGTTCGATCGAGTTGTGTCCGGCGGGCCTCATGAAGTTCCGCTCGATGTCGAAGAGCAGCTTGTCGTGCTCGCCCGGCTCGGTCCGTTCGGTGCTCAGCCTGACCTTCGCGTTTCTCGCTTCGAGCCTCTGGAGCAGCGATTCGGTGACGGCCATCGCCGGGTTTCCGACCTCGTGAGTCAGCGCGATAGTCACTTCGGTCAGGGTTCCGAGCTTGGCCAGCAGATCAAGCTGCTGGATCGAGAGGTCATCGAAGCCGGCGACGAAAACGGGCCGCCCCTGCCAGGCGTCAAGCGGCGTGCCGACCGCCTTCATCGCCAGCTCGGGCAGGTCGGTGAGGCTGCTGTCGTGGAGCTGCTCGACGAACGACCCGTAAACGTCGGCGAGCTCGGACAGGAACGCCGCGTCGGCTGGAAGGTCTCCCTTCAGGCCTTCGGGCGTGATCCTGGCCGCCCTGAACTCATCGATGAGGTCGAGTACGGCATCGACGAGCCCGGGCTGTCTCCGGATTCGCTCGGCGAGCCAGGGCCACGAGTCCCTCAGCGCGTGTTCGGTCAGGCTTCGCCGCCTGAGAGCCGACGCGGTCCGTTCCCGGTCGGCGGGGCCCAGGTCCAGAATCTCACTGACAAGGTCCTTGAAATGCATTACGCGTGCCCCGAGGAAGGCTCCATGCTGCCGGTCCAGGCGACGCTCCCAGTCGAAGATGTCGTCGGTGGACGGAACCACGAGCACGGGCCGCTTGGCCACGGCGCGCTCGTATTCGCTCCTCAGCTGCTCTGTCCGGCCCGAATTCGGGGGTCCTTTGATGATGGTCAGGGGCATGGCTCCACCTTAGAGTCGGGAGCGGCGGGCGGGATCTTACGGAACCCGCTGCCAATCCCCATTTTCCGGCTTTCTGGTGGTCGTTTTGCCGTCCTCCGGCATCTCTATCTTCAATTGTGACCCGACCCACCACAGCAAGGACGGTCCGCCCGATGTCACTTTGCTTTGTAGACCCAGCCGATGCGATTCATGTGATCTCCGATTCGATCGGTCGGGAGGCGCGTCGGCAGCTGCTCGGTGAAGCCCTTCGTGCATGGGTCGACGAGCTCCCCGAAGAAGATCTGGAGGCTCAGTACGCCCGTGCGCTGGCCGATCTCGATCAGGAAGACCTCTCGCTTCTGGCGGCCTGGCACGGCTCGATGGACTTCGGCCAGCCGGTCCCCAACCGGGACTTCCTGATGGGCGCGTTCGGCACTCTCGGCGAGCATCGCCGCGAGGCCCTCAAGCTGGCCGCCGGCTTCCGCGGCGAAGAGGTACTCGAAGAGGGTCTGACCGAGGAGCTGGCCCTGGAGACCGTGGTCGGCTGGCTGTCACCCGAACGCCTCATGGCGCTTGCCTCGGAAGCGGTCGATCTCTACATCTGGGACCGGATCGGCTCCGACAACTAAGCGCCGAAGCCTGCCGCCGCGTCGGCTGGCTCCAACAATCAGGAACCGCGTGCGCCCGGCGAATCGCGCCCGGCGAATCCCCCTACAGGCCGAGCAGCTCGTGGAGGTCGGCCCGCGTCTGGGCCGTCTCCCGGAAGTGGATCGCCTGCATCCCCAGTTCCACCGCAGCCTGGCAGTTGATCTCCATGTCGTCGATGAAGACGCAGGCCTCGGGCGGCAGGTCAACCCTGGTGAGCATGATCTCGTAGATCCCGGGGTCGGGCTTGCGGCAACCGACGAAGCCTGAGTCGACCACCGTTTCGAACAGTTCGTCCACCGGCAGCATCGAACGCCAGAGCGGTTCCCACTCCTTGACGTTGTTGGTGAGCAGCGAGGCCCGGTACCCGTTTCTCCGGACTTCACGGATCAGGTCGATCATCGCGACATTGGGATGGAGGGCCTTGAAGAAGGTGACACCGAACTCCTGGAAGTCAGGCCGGTGACCGAGGATCGGCTCGAGTTCGTCCGCCATCGCCACGGTGAACTCGAGATCGGTGATCCGCCCGCATTCGAGCTCGAACAACGGGTTCTTTCCGGTCCTCTCGGTAGCTCCGGTCAATGCCTGTCCGAAGTTCTGCGGCGAGATCCCGGCCGAGTCCTGAATCGCCATGAACGACTCTGCCAGCGGAGTGGTCAGCACCCCGCCGAAGTCCGAGATGACCATCTCGATCCGGCTCACGGCTGCCTGCTCCTCACTGGCCACTTTCATGCTCGGCATTCTGGCTTCGGATCTCGTATCGCCCCAGGCCGGTATGGCCGTCCAGCGACCACCTGAAGAGCGCCGTGTTGATTTGCGCCCCGCCGACCTTGGCGGTGCAGCCCGAGATCACGGTTCCGGCTCCGTGAAGGGCTGCGATCTCGTCTGATTCGGGCCAGAGTTCCAGCGTCGCGCGCCGCTGCCTCCCGGATTCGTCGTACTCGGTAGACAGCAGCACCTGCTCGAACTCGATGTAGCCGCCAGGATGCGAGATCGCGGCCACTGACTCCTCGGCGCTGTGTCGCTCGGAACCGGGTTCGCGGGCAGTTGCCACGCAGATCAGGCCACCGTCGGACAGGACGATCGTCAGCTCACGGCTCAGCCCGGCGGCAGCCTGAAGCGAACTCTCGTCCGAGCGGGCGTGGAGGACCCCCGGGCAGTCGAGCTCGATCGTTCTCTCACCCTCGACCAGCTCGCCCCGGATCCGGGTCAGCCGGGCCTCGCGGCTGCCGGTCAGCGAGCCATTGATTGCGATCGGTTCTCCCTGCGACTCGACTTCAACCGTCAGTGAGCCGCGTTCAGTCTCCAGCTCCAGAGGGCCGTCGGCGAGACGGTCGAGGCCGTTATCCGGGATAGCTGCCGCGGCCAGGACGTGCTGGCCGAGCATGATCGCGCCCGAGCCGCCGTTGCTCAGGCTTACGAAAAGGTTGCTCTCCGGGTCGATGATCTCAATCGAGCTGGTCTTCATCGGGTCTCACCCTCGCCCGTCCGACCACCTTCGCCCGCGCTGCCGCCTTGTCCGCCGGAGCCGTCCGTTCCGCCTCTGTCACCGGGTTGCCGTGGTCCTGCGTGCTCCGCCGGCGAGATCTGGGGCGGTACTCCGCCGGGCCGGTCGGTGACGTCGACCGCCTCACCCTCCACGTCGTAGCTCTGCCGGTCTGACCTGTAGCTGCCGTACCTGGAGGCGGTCCAGGTGGCGGTGGTCGTCGCCACTTTGAACCGGCTGGCAAAGAGGAAGAAGACGGCGATCCTGACCAGGTAGCGAGTGGGCGGGAAGAGCAGTAGCAGCCCGATCCCGGAGGTGATGAATCCCGGCAGTATCAGCAGTGCGGCGCCGGTGGTGATCATCACCCCGTCGAACGCCTCACGGGCCGGTGGCCGGCGCTCACTGACAGCGCCGCGCAGCCGCTGCCAGTGGACCCTGCCGCGGTGGCGAAGCACCAGGATCCCCGCCACGGCCGAAAGAAAGACCAGCGTGAGCATCCAGAAGAAACCGATCTCCCCGGAGACGACCACCATCACGTAGATCTCGGCGATCGGCCATACGATCAGCAGTGCGAGGATGAATACGAGCATGAGCCAAGGTTACGGCTTTGCCTCTCCGGCCAGCCCCTTCTTCAGCGGCTCGGGACAGGCTAAGATGTGCCCATGTCAGAAGATCAGAAGACCATGCCCTCCGAAGAGCAAGTCTACGAAGCTCTGGAAGAAGTGATCGATCCTGAGCTGGGTCTCGATTTCGTCTCTCTCGGTCTCGTCTACGGCGTCGAGGTTGAAGCCCCTGACGTTTACGTGACCTTCAGCCTGACGACTCCCGCCTGCCCGATCGGGCCCCAGGTGTCCGAGCAGATGAAGGAGTTCGTCGGCAACCTCGATGGCGTGCGTGAAGTCCACCCGAAGATGATCTTCGACCCGCCGTGGTCTCCGGAGATGATGACCGAAGACGCCAAGTTCGCCCTCGGCTTCTGAGCCCTGCCGCGGGCTGCGGGCTGCTTGCTTCAGGTACTGCTGCTGATAATCCCCTTCGGCCTCGCCAGCGCGATCAGCCCGGTAATGCTGACCGAGCAGACGCTCCTGCTCGCTTCCGGCGGCAGGCACGCCGGCCGCCGCTTCGCTGCCGGAGCCTTCCTCGTGGCCCTGCTCTACATCGCGGCGCTGGTCCTGTTCGGCCAGGTGATTTCGCTACCGCAGGAGCCGCGGCTCAACGCAACACTCGACATCGTCCTCGGTTTGCTCCTGGTCACAGCGGCGCTTCTGATTCGCCGCGGACCGCACCGGAGTGATCACAACGCCGCCCGGGTAGAACAACCGCAACACAGCTTCGGACCGAAACGGGCCTTCGGTTTCGGCCTGTTCTCAATGGCGACGAATCTCACAACCCTGGCGTTGCTCGTGCCCGGCGCCAAGCTGATTGCCGCCGGAGACCTCGCGTTCCCGGAGAGAGCCGTCCTGATCTTCCTGCTCGCCGCACTCGCCGCTACACCGGCCTGGCTCCCGGTCGCTCTGGCCGAGATCGCCCCCGGAGCTGCCCAGCGCGGTCTGGCCCGGCTGGCTGCTCTGATCAGCAATCACGGACGACAGCTGACTGTGGTCCTGATCGGCGGCCTCGGCCTGCTGCTGATCCTGCGCGGCATCCTCGGCGCGCTCGCCCTTTGAGCCCGGCCTTCCGGCGATGAAACCACCGCGCAGCCGGCCAGAGTAGCCGTGCAGGCATCGACGAATCAGGAGGCGGCTTCGAGCAGTTCGTCCAGCGCCGCGTTCAGCCCGGCGGCGATCAGGTCGATGTCCGGCATCGCGTCGTAGTCGCCGAGAAGGCCGATGTTCACCTGCCCGTCATAGCTCATCACGCCGATCGCGAGGGCGTGGTTCTTGGCCAGGAAGGCAATCGGGAACGTCTCGTCGAGTCGGCGACCGAGAACGTAGAGCGGAATCTGGGGGCCGGGCACGTTCGTCACCAACAGGTTGAACAGCCGGGTTGAGAAGGTCAGCCGGGCTGCCTGTGCCAGCAGGGTCGGCGGCGCGAAGTCGTTCAGCCGGGCGATGGTCTCGGCTCCCAGGGCCTGCTTCGACTGCTTCAGGCCGTCCATCGCGGCAGTGACGATTTCCAGCCGGGCGACCGGGTCCTCTTCATAGACCGGCAGCGGAGCACGCATTGTCGCCAGTTTGTTTCCGAGTTGGCCGCGCTCGTCCTCGGAGCGGACCGAGACCGGCACCATTGCCCGCAGCTCCAGGTCGTCGGTCGGTACTCCACGTGCGATCAGCCACTCCCTCACCGATCCGGCCACGATGGCGAGCACTACGTCGTTGACCGTGGTGGAGAAGGTGTCCTTCACCTTCTTGAAGTCGGAAAGCTGCGCCCGGGCCCAGGCGATCCTGCGGTGAGGTCCGATCTCGGTGTTCAGGGGGACTTCGGGCGCCGGGTCGGCGAATGCCCGTGCGATTTCGGCGATGCCCTCGGCCTGGTCACTCAGGCGGTCGACCACTGACTCTGGCCGACGGATGGCGTTTACCAGGCGACTACCGAGCTCCGCCGGCGCAGACGCGAGCTCGGTCGCGCTGCGCCGCAACAGATCGATCGAAGAAGGCTCGGCGTGGGGAGACCAGTCGTCGTCCGATAAAACCGGTTCGGGGTCCGGAGTGACATCGAAAATCACGGTTCCGATATCAACCCCCGAGATCCCGTCGATCATCGCGTGGTGGCTCTTGATAAGTACTGCGAAACGGTCGTCGGCGAGCTCCTGCACCAGCCACATCTCCCAGAGCGGTCTGGCCCGGTCGAGCCCCTGCGAGAAGACCCGGTTGGAAAGCGAGATCAGCTCCTTGTCGTCGCCCGGCGAAGGCAGCGCGGTATGGCGCATGTGAAACGAGAGGTTGAAGGCGGCGTCGTCGGCCCAGAGCGGCCGGCCGGCGTCGAGCGGTGGGTAGATCAGCTTCTGTCGGTAGCGCGGCACATATGGCAGACGAGATTCAACGTGGTCGACGAAGTCGTCGTAGCTGGGTGGCGGCCCTTCGAAGATCAGCACGGCACCGATGTGCATGTGGGTGCTGTCGGACTCGTTGCTCAGGAAAGAGGCATCGATCGCTGTAAGCCGGTCGAGATGGTTGGTCGGTGGTTTCATCGATTCCTTCTGCGGATTACGCCCGAACCTTACTGTGGGTACCCTTTAGTTATGGCTCAGACTGCGACTACAAGTATCGAAAAGGTCATCCTCGCCGCGCCGCGCGGGTATTGCGCCGGCGTGGATCGTGCCGTCCAGACCGTAGAGCAGGCGCTCGATGAACACGGTGCCCCCATTTACGTGCGGAAGGAGATCGTCCACAACAAGCACGTGGTCGAGCAGCTGACCAAGCGTGGCGCGATCTTCGTCGAAGAGGAGACCGAGGTCCCCGAAGGCGAAATCGTCGTCTTCAGCGCTCACGGAGTCGCCCCGTCCGTCCACGAGAACTCAAAGGCCCGCAACCTGCGCACGATCGACGCCACCTGCCCGCTGGTCACGAAGGTCCACGTCGAGGCCCGCAAGTTCGCCGCTGACGGCTATACGATCGTCATGGTCGGCCACGAGGGTCACGAGGAGGTAGAAGGAACGATGGGCGAGGCCCCCGACAGCATCGTTCTGGTTCAGACCGTCGATGAGGTAGACGACCTGGTGATCGAGAACCCTGACCACGTCGCCCTGATCACTCAGACGACCCTTTCCGTGGACGAGACCGCCGAGATAATCGCCCGACTCAGGGAGCGTTTCCCCGGAATCGTCACCGCCAAGGGCGAGGACATCTGTTACGCGACGACCAACCGCCAGATCGCGGTCAAGCAGCTCGCCCGCGAGTGCGACCTCGTCCTGGTGATCGGCTCGACCAACTCCTCGAACTCAAACCGCCTGGTCGAAGTCGCGCGCGACCACGGCTCGGAATCCTGGCTGATCGACAACCACACCCAGGTCAGGCCCGAATGGCTCGACGGCATCCGCACGGTCGGCATCACCTCGGGCGCCAGCGCCCCTGAGGTTCTGGTCGAGGACCTGGTCGGGTACTTCCGTGAACTCGGCATCGACGACATCTCCGAGCTCCGTACCGTGGACGAGTCGGTCCGCTTCATGCTGCCGAAGGAGATCCGCAAGGGCCTGCCGATGGTTCCGTCCAGCTGATCCCATCGTGGACGTGTCGGCTCCTGGCGAGCTGCTGACTGCTTCCCCGGCCGTCCCTCGCCCAACCCTCTTTCCAGCCTGCTCAGGCTCAGTCGGCCAGGGCCGGCGAAAAGCTGAGTGACCACAACTGCGGGGGCTCGTCCGCTCCCTCGACCAGTCGGACCTCGATCAGATGCTGTCCGTGGCGCTCATGCTCGGCGAGGCAGTACAGACCCGGCCCGTCGATCTCGACCAGCCCGGTCTGCCCGCCGTCCAGCCTGAACGCGATCGAGCCCGTGCCGGACACCGTGGCGTGGATGCCACCGGCTTCGTAGGTCACTTCGAGAAAGTCCCCGTCCTCGGCGATCGTCCACGGCCGGTCGACGGCGGGCATCAGTTCCGCTCCAGGTGCCACCACCTTCGCGCCTTCGGCATCGGTCGGCCGAAGTGGTGCCATCAGCACTGGCATCTCCGGCACGGCTTGCCTCGCACTGTTCGCCGACCCCGGTCCGTTCGCCGACCCCGCTCCGTTCGCCGACCCCGCTCCTGTCTCGCGATCAGCGGCGGCATCCTCTTCCAGTTCGTCGCTACTGCTGCAGCGGTCCGGAGGACCGGCCAGGGCGGCCTGAATCGCCTCTTCAGTCGAGCGGTACTCGCCCTCTCCGAACTGGAACCACTTCAGCCGGCCGCCACGGCCCCAGAGGAAGAGGCTCGGCCAGCCTTCACAGCCGTACGAGTTCCAGAGGATGCGCCGGTCGTCGATTGTTACCGGGAAGCTGACGGCCAGCCGCTCCAGGCCGGCGCGGACCAGGTCGGGGTCGGCACCGAACCGGAACCGCGGCGCCTGGACGCCGATCACCCTGAGGCCCATCGGCTCGTACCGGCGCTGCCATTCGATCAGGTAGGGGAGGGTGCGCACGCTGTTGAGCTGACTGAAGTCGAAGAAGTGGACCAGCACCGGCCCCTTGGCCGCCAACGGAGCCATCTTTCCCGGATCCGCGCCGATCCATGTCCCTGCGGCGGGCAGGTCGGGAACGGCGATGTCATCTCGGAGCGGAAGGATGGCCTGATCTTAGGCATCGCGCCACCTTTCGTGACTCGCGGCGACCGGGGTCGAGGCCGGTATGATCGCTGTCCCAGCCAACCCGGATCAGGAGCCAACTTTGAAGAACAGCATGTGGGACCGAATCGAGCAGGCGCGCGCGGAGTGGAACGTCCTTGAGCATCCCTTCTATCAGCGCTGGTCCGCCGGCGAGCTGAGCCGTGAGGAACTGGCCGACTATTCGGGCCAGTACCGCTACGCCACCGAGGCGATCGCCCGCATGAGCGCCGATGTCGCCACGGCCGCACCCGCCCCCGAGCAGGCCGGCCTGCGGGCTCACTCCCGCGAGGAGCACGAGCACATCGCGATGTGGGACGGATTCGTCGAAGTGGTCGGCGGAACGGTAGGTGCTGAGCCGAATCCGGAGACGCTCGAATGTGTTGAGGCCTGGACGAAAGAAGACGGCTTCGGCCCCCAGCTCGCCCGTCTGTACGCGGTGGAGAGCGGCCAGCCGGAAATCTCGAAGACCAAGACCGAGGGCCTCGCTGCTCACTACGACATCCATGACGCCCCGGGTAACCGGTACTTCACGGTCCACGAGAAAATGGACCTCCACCACGCTTCAGAGGGGCGCAAGCTGATCGAGAAGCACATGAACGACTTCAGCGAGGACGAAATCGTCGCAGCCGCCGAAGAGGCGTTCAAGGCGAACTGGCGGCTGCTTGACGGAGTCACAGCCTCCTGATCGAGTTACCCCTTGCTCACGCCCTCGCCGCCGGCGAGGACATCCCCATACCGGCCTGGCTCTTTGCGTGGGGTGCCTCAGTTGTACTCATAGTCTCGTTTTTCGCCCTCTCGGCGAGCTGGCGCAAGTCCCGCTACGAATCCGACACCTGGCGCCCGGCCGCACCGCGGCTGGGCACGGTGCTGGCTTCGCTGCCGTTCCGCATGTTCTGCGGTGGGCTCGGCGTGTTCCTGCTCGGCGTCGCGATCTGGGCAGGTTTCGAGGGCACCAGCGCCCCGGACCGGAACATCGCCCTGACCCTGGTTTTCGTGACGTCGTGGCTCGGCCTTCCACTTTTCAGCGTGGTGCTGGGGAACGTCTTTCCGGCCTTCAACCCCTGGAACGCGATCGCCGCCCCGGTCGTGCTCGCCTACCGCAGGATCGCCGGGCGCGCACCGGGCCATCTCGACTATCCGGACAGGCTCGGCCGCTGGCCCGCCGCGGTCGGCCTTGCCGCCTTCGTCTGGTTTGAGCTGATCCACGGGACAGGGGGAGGGGTCTCGGTCGGCGTCGAGCCCGAATCGCTGGCCAGGGCCGCCAGCTACTACACCGCCTACACCCTGGTCATGATCGCCGCCTTCGGCCGGGAGAAATGGTTCGACAACGGTGAGATCTTCTCCGTCTATTTCGGCATGTTCGGCTCGCTCGGCAAGTTCGAGTTCCGCGATGGTGTGCTCGGCGTCCGCCGGTTCCTCGCCGGGTCGACGGGCTGGGTCACCAGCGCCGGGTCGGTCGCCGTGGTCATCACCTCGATCGGCACCACCACCTTCGACGGTGCTCAGGAGGGAGTGTTCAAGGACGGCATCGACCGGATGATCCAGTGGTTCGGCGACTTCGGCCTCGGTGCCACCGCTTCGGTCAGGCTCGGCAGCACTGTCTTCATGGCGATCAGCATCGGCATCGTCGCGCTCGTCTACCTGATCGGCGTGCGCGGAATGAGCACCGTTCCCGGCGCACCCGGCCGGTGGAAGCTCTGGCGCGGATTCGGACACGCCCTGATCCCGATCGCCTTCGCCTACCTGGCCGCCCACTACTTCAGCCTTTTCTTCTACCAGACACAGGCCCAGTTCACTTTTCTACTCTCGGACCCGCTCGGGACCGGCACCACCGACCTGTTCGGAACCGCCTCCTTCGGCATCAACTACAGCGCGATCAACAGTGAGATCGTCTGGTACGTACAGGTGGCCGCGCTGCTGGCCGGCCATGTTGCCGGACTGGTTCTCGCCCACGATCGCGCGATCACCTACTGGGGCGACTACCGCACGGCCGCCCGCTCCCAGTACTGGATGCTGGCCGTCATGGTCGCCTTCACCTGCTTCGGGCTGTTCCTGCTCTCGGTCTCCAACGCCTGAGGGGGCGGGAGGCTGTCAACCCTGGGACCGGAGCTCGACGTCCGGACAGGGGCCGGGCCAGCGAAGTGGCACGTTCTGGCACGGTCCGCCCGTGTTGAACCGCGCCACTAGCCGAAGGCTCCCCGGGCAGGTTGAAGTGGCACGTTCTGGCACGGTCCGCCCGTGTTGAACCGCGCCACTAGCCCGAGTTCTGACGCAGGTTGCTCGCTTTTCCTGGGGCCGTGATTCAGTTGAGCCATCCTTGAGCCGGAGCCATCCAGACTTCAGGTGTGCACGAATCGCCTCAAGAGGCAGCCTCCCGGTCCGTCAGCCTCGGGAAGACCGCGCTAGAAATCTGCCGGAGCCAGCACGGCGTGCTTTCCCGGAGGCAGCTGCTTGTGGCTGGAGTGGCCCGCACCACCATTGATTACGGTCTGAGGTCACTTCTGTTCCCGATCTTTCCGGGTGTCTACGCCGTCGGTCGGCCACATATTGCTCAGGAAGGGCTATGGGCGGCGGGAGTCCTCGCCGGCGGTGACGGAGCGGTCCTGGCCGGGAGGAGTGCGGCGGCGGCTTGGGGGTTCATGAAGGTAACGCCGGGCGTAGACGTGGTTCGACACGGGCCTCGGCTGACGGTTCGTAGTCTCATCGGTCCCGACGGAAGTGGCCAGTCGGTTCCCTTGAACATCAGGCGTACGAGGAATCTCCCTGACCGGGACGTCAGGACGATCCGGGGTATCCCGGTTGCCTCGCCGGCCCGCACCCTGCTGGACCTCGCCGCGAGCCTGGCGCCGAACGCCCTGAAGCACGCCTTTCTTGAGGCCGACAGACTTGGGTTGCTGATGGACGAGCAGCTCGCCGACTGCGTCGGCCGGGGTCGTGGGCATGCGGGCGCAGCGCTCTACCGCTCCCTGTCATCGGACCGGATCCCGGATCTCGGCCGGGCAAGGTCACTGCTGGAAGGTCTTCTGCTTGACGCCTGCCACCGCGAGGGAGTGGAAGCCCCGGAGGTGAATGTCGTGATCGGCGGTCACGAGGTGGACTGCATCTGGCGGCACCGGCGTCTCGCGGTTGAACTTGACAGCTACGGTTTTCACCGTGGGCTGGAGAAGTTCGAGAAAGACTTGGCCCGCAACAACCGGCTCTGGGCGGATGGGTGGGTCCTGCTCAGGTTTACCTGGCGCAGGCTTACCCGCGAACCCGATGAGGTCGTGGAGGAGGTGCGGGCGGCGCTGACCTCGGGTCGGTGAGTCCGGTCTTCGGAGCCGCGGGGATCCGTAAGTGACTAGGAACTCCGTAGTGGCGCGGGGCCCTATAGGTGACGCGGAACTCCGTATTGGCACGGGGCCCTACAGGTGACGCGGAACTCCGTAGTGGTGCGGGGTCCTAAGGTGACGCGGAACTCCGTATTGGTGCGGGGTCCTAAGGTACGCGGAACTCCGTATTGGCGCGGATCCGCACGGCCTGAACGTGCGGATCCGTGCCACTACGGAGGCGGGGCGGGGCTCAGTCGCCGGTCGGCTGGGGGACGATCCGGATGTAGGGGCGGGGTTCTTCCCATCCTTCGGGGTAGATCTCCCTGGCCTGGTCGTTGGAGACCGAGCCGGCGATGATCACGTCCTCACCGTTCTTCCAGTTGACCGGAGTCGCCACCTTGTGCTCGGCGGTCAGCTTGAGCGAGTCGATCACCCGGATCACCTCGTCGAAGTTGCGCCCTGTGGTCATCGGGTAGATCAGGATCAGCTTGATCTTCTTGTCTGGGCCGATCACGAATACGTTGCGCACGGTCTGGTTGTCGGCCGGCGTCCTGTCACCCGGGTCTCCCGAAACCTCGTCGGGCAGCATGCCGTACGCCTTCGAGACCTCGAAGTCGGCATCGCTGATGATCGGGTAGTTCGGAGCGGTTCCCTGCGTCTCTTCGATGTCTTTGGCCCACTGCTCGTGTTTGCCGAGCGGGTCAACCGAGAGGCCGATGATCTTTACGCCGCGTGAATCGAACTCAGGCTTGGCGCTGGCCATGTAGCCGAGCTCGGTCGTGCAGACGGGGGTGAAGTCCTTCGGGTGGGAGAAGAGCACACCCCAGGAGTCGCCCAGCCATTCGTGAAAACTGATCCGTCCTTCGGTGGTGTCCGCTTCAAAGTCCGGTGCTTCGCTTCCAAGGTTCAGAGCCATAGTTTCCTTTCAATCTCATAGTTTCAGATCAGGATTCAGGGTATTCCCTCAGGATAGTGCATCGGGAGAGCATGCCCCGGGCGGGGCCTTACGAATCCACCGGGGCCGAAAGGAACCCGCCGCTAAAGGATCTCGTCGAGCCGTTCTTCGATTCTGGCGGCTATCTCGTCCCGGACCGGACCCTTGCCGAGCCGTTCGACCAGTGCCTGGAGGAAGCCTTCGACTACCAGAGAGCGGCCTTCATCTTCGGAAAGGCCGCGTGAATTGAGATAGAAAAGCTGGTCCTTGTCGACCTGGGCGATCGCCGCCGCGTGGGTGCAGGCGACGTCATCGGCGAGGATCTCGAGTCCCGGAATCGCATCGGCATGGGCATCGGGAGAGAGCATCATGTTGCGGCACTCCTGGAAGGCGTCGGTGCGCTGGGCACCTTCGTCCACCTTGATCATCCCGCGCCAGACCGCGGTCGAACTGTGCGCGAGCACTCCGCGGAACGCGAGGTCGGAGAAGGTGTCCTCGGCCGCATGCTCCTGAAGGGTGTCGTAGTCGATGTGCTGGCTGTTACCGCCGGCGTAGCCGCCGGTTACCCGCGCCTCGGAGCCCCGGCCAGCCAGGTTCGTGGTCATCCGGACCTTGCCATTGCCACCGCCGAACCCGAGTGCGGCCCAGTCGAGCTTTCCGTCGCGTTCGACTTCGGAGCGCTGGGAGGAAAACAGCCACGCCTTCTCCGAGATGTCCTGGGTCGCGATGTAGTGGAGGTTCGCGTTCTGGCCGACCGACAGCTCGACCACGGTGTTGAGCAGGGCGTCGGTGTCGTCGCTTGCAGAACCGTAGTCCTCCCAGACCTCTGCCTGGGCGCCTTCCTCAAGCACGATCAGGGTGCGCCAATGGGTCGCGGTACCGGCGTCGTCCAGATCGAGCTTGATCTTCACCGGCTCCTGGCAGATGACGTTCCGGGGCACATGGACCAGCACTCCATCGGTCCAGTTGGCCTCGTTGCGAGCGACGAACGGATCTTCGGCCGGGACGAGCGAGCCGAGGCGGTCCCGGAGCAGTTCCGGGTGCTCTGCGAGCGCGTCTTCCAGCCGCATGACTACGATCTCGTCGCTGCCGCCGGAGATCTCGACTTCCGCCTTCGTATTCTCGTAGGAGCCGAGATCGAGGTTCTTCAGGTCGGTGAACTCCCAGCCCTTGACCTTCTTCGTCGGCAGATCGAGCGATTCGGCCAGCTCGAGGCCGCGCGAACGGCGCTCCGCGAGCCAGCCGGGCTCGGTGACGGTCGCCTCAGCCAATGGAGCCTTCCATCTGCAGCTCGATCAGCCGGTTCAGCTCGACCGCGTACTCCATCGGCAACTCCTTGGTGACCGGCTCGATGAAACCGTTGACGATCATCTTCGAGGCTTCTTCCTCGGAGAGCCCGCGGCTCTGGAGGTAGAACAGCATGTCGTCGCCGACCTTGGAGACGGTGGCCTCGTGGCCGACGTCGGCGTCGTTCTCGTCGATCCGGATCGTCGGGTAGGTGTCGGAGCGCGAGTTCTCGTCAAGCAGCAGCGCGTCGCAGACGACCTTCGAACGGGACTCGGTGGCACCGTCGGCGACCTCGAGCAGACCGCGGTAGGTCGAGCGGCCGCCGTTCTTTGAGATCGACTTCGAGAAGATCGAAGATGTCGTCTTCGGAGCGGCGTGGATGATCTTGCCACCGGCGTCCTGATGCTGGCCGTCGCCGGCAAAGGCGATCGAGAGGATCTCGCCGTGGGCCCGCTCGCCGAGCAGGTAGATCGAGGGGTACTTCATGGTCAGCTTCGATCCGAGGTTGCAGTCGACCCACTCCATGGTCGCGCCCTCATGGGCGATCGCCCGCTTGGTGACCAGGTTGAATACGTTCTGCGACCAGTTCTGGACGGTCGTGTACCGGACCCGCGCATCCTTCTTGGCGACGATCTCGACCACCGCGGAGTGCAGGGAGTCGGACGAGTAGACCGGGGCGGTGCAGCCCTCGATGTAGTGCACGTCGGAGCCTTCCTCGGCGATGATCAGGGTGCGCTCGAACTGGCCCATGTTCTCGGTGTTGATCCGGAAGTAGGCCTGCAGCGGCATTTCGACCTTGACGCCCTTGGGCACGTAGACGAAGGAACCACCCGACCAGACGGCCGAGTTCAGCGCCGCCAGCTTGTTGTCGTTGGGCGGGATGATCGTCGCCCAGTACTCCCTGAGCAGGTCCTCGTGCTCGCGCAGAGCGGTGTCCATGTCGGTGAATATCACGCCCTGGGCCTCGAGCTTCTCGTTGACCTGGTGGTAGACGACCTCGGATTCGTACTGAGCGCCTACGCCGGACAGGAACTTGCGCTCGGCCTCGGGGATTCCGAGACGGTCGAAGGTGTTCTTGATGTCCTCGGGGACTTCAGACCAGTCGCGGCTGTTCTTCTCGGAGGCTCGCACGAAGTAATGGATGTCGTTGAAGTCGATCTGGTCGAGGTCGCCGCCCCATTGCGGGGTCGGACGCGACTCGAACTGCTCGAACGCCTTCAGGCGGAACTCGCGCATCCACTGCGGCTCGTCCTTGTAGCCGGAGATCTCCTCGACGATCTCACGGTTCAGGCCCTTCGGCGCCTTGTAGGCATAACCGGTTTCGGGGTCGTGGAAGCCAAACTTCTCTTCGTAGTCGGAGTTGATCCCTTCGACTTTTTTCTTCTCGGCAATCGCTTCGGCAGTAGCCATGGGTCAGACCTCCAGGGTTATGTTCTCGTCGATGATCTCGACCGGAAATGTGCGGACCGGCTGAAAGGCCGGCAAAGTTTTGGGTTTGCCCGTGCGCAGGTCGAAGAGCGAACCGTGACGCGGGCATTCAACGGTGCATTCGTCCGGATTCCACTCGCCCTCGGCCAGGGGGCCGTCGTCATGCGAGCAGCGATCCTCGATAGCGAACAGCTGCCCGTCGCAGTTGAAGACGGCGATCGGCTCGCTTTCGTATTCGACGATGCGGCGCTCGCCCGGCCCCAGATCCGATGCCGGGCAGACGATGACTGTGGTTGTATCTTGGGTGCTCATGGTCGTGTCAGTTGATACGTAAGCCGAGTGGGGCACTCGGAATTAGAACTATAGCCCTTCGCGCACACCGGCGGAAGCCCTCAGCAGGGCGAAAACCGCATTAGGCAGCCCTTATTCGGCTCTATTCGTCCCACTCGGCGGTCTTGCCGAGTCCGGCGCCCTTGACCACCTTCAGCCCCAGCAGGGCACACTTCATGCGGGTCGCCGAGATATCGATGCCGAGCAGCTCGAGTACGAACTCCTTCGGCAGCATGATCAACTCGTCCCGGGTCTTACCGGTCAGCTCCTCAGTCAGCATCGAAGTAGCGGCGGTCGAGATCGCGCAGCCCTTGCCGTCGAACATGACTTCCGCGACCCGCTCGTCTTCGTCGAGCCGGATCGTCACGTGCTGTTCGTCGCCGCAGAAAGGGTTGGTGTCCTCGAACTCAAGGTCGGGGTCGTCGATCACCCCGAAGTTGCACGGGCGCTTGTAGTGCTCGAGGATCTGTTCCCGGTAAAGCTCTTCCATTCGAGCGAGAGTATCCGAACGGATTTCCGGGCAACTTGTCATGCTGCCGGAGGTGATCTCAATTCGGAGACTCGCGACCCTGGTCGTCGTGCTTGCCTCGCTGGGCGTATCGGCGTGCGCTTCCACGACACAGGCCGATAACGCGGCCGATTTCAAGGACCGAGTGGCCGGTTCGGGCTATGACATCGCTTTTCTCTCAAATGACGAATCCCGGCCCGGGGTGGTCGCCGGCGTTGTCCGGTCCGAAGACGGAGTCCGAATCAAGTTCGTCTTCGCCTTCGGTCCGGGGCCGGACAAGCTTTCCGGCGAACTGCCCGATCATGGCAACAGCACCTGGGTCGACCTCGGCGATCGTCTCGAGTACTGGGTCGAGAGCCTGCCTCCCGGGCTTTCCGGGGCAAGGGCGAACCGGTACGTCGAGATGATCCTCGCCGTCCAGGACACCGGCTGCCAGGTGGTGGCCAACCGCCCCTGCCTTCGCTGAGCACCTCGGGGGCGATGCCGAATCTGAACGTTTTCCGCGCCAACTTGACATGCTGCCGGTTGTGATCCCTTTCGAGACATTCGAGCGAAACTCGATCTCCAACTACGAAGACAAGCTCGCGGTCGCCCGCAGTCTGGCCGCCGGAGTCGAGTCCGGCCAGGTGATCGGCGCCGGTTCCGGCAGCACCGCATTCCTCGCGATTCACGCGATCGCCGAGCGGGTCGCTGCCGACGACATCAAGGCCGTAACCCTTGTCCCGACCTCGATCGAGGTTCAGCTGACGATCGCCGGGCTGGGCTTGCGGGTCGGTGACCTGGCCGCCGACACCCCCGCGTGGCTGTTCGACGGGGCTGACGAAGTAGACCCCGACGGCAGCCTGATCAAGGGCAGGGGAGGGGCGCTGTTCCGAGAGAAGATCCTCTTCCGCGCCACCACCGACCGCCGGGTTCTGGTCGACTCCTCGAAGCTGGTCGAACACCTCGGTTCGCGCTTCCCTGTTCCGGTAGAAGTCGAACCGATCGCCCTGCCGGTCGCCATCCCCGAACTGGAGAAGCTCTTTCCGAGCGAGATCGAGATCCGCAAGGCCACCGGCAAGGACGGCCCGGTGATCACCGAACTCGGCAACCTGATCGTCGACTGCCGGTTCGAAGGCATCGCCCCGGACCTCGAAGCACGAATCAAGTCGATCACCGGAGTAGTCGAATCCGGCCTTTTCCAGGGCTACAGCCCAACCCTGTTCTCAGCCTGAGACTCAGGGTGGCTCGGGGATTAGCAGCCCACGCTGGGGGTCCCTGAGGCAAGGTCGGTTCGGCTGGCCCGGCCGGTCAGGCTGGCTCGCAGGCCGGTCCCGACGGGTCGGCCTGCGAAAGAGGCAATTGATTGCGGCGACCGCCGTTAGGGCCTACTTAACGTCGAGTTCGCCGACCATCCCCTTGAGGGCATGCGGCGGGCCGCCTTCGCGGTCGCTGACGAAGCAGATCAGGGCGTAACGACCGGGCTTCAGTTCGAGGTTGACGAGCTGCTCGGTGCCACCTTCCAGCACTGCGGTATTGCTACCCGAGTCGAAATTGAACGGCGGTGGGCCGCTTTCGGTCTTGATGTACTCCTTGATGTCGGCCACCGTTGCATCGCCCGTGATCGGCGAGTAAATGATGTGGTGGAGCTGAGTTCCGATGTTCTTGAAGAGAACCTGGTTGTCGCCACTCTTTACGTCCACCGGCTTGAACCCGTACTCAAAGGTCTCGATGCTGGCGTCGGCGGTCAACTTTTCATCGGTCGCATTACCCTCAACGTCAAATGTGGCGGCGAGGCTGGCGTCTGACCTGCCCTCAGTGTTAAAGGCGTAGTAGTTGCCCGGCTCGAGGTTCTGGGTTACCGACTGCGACTGGCCAGGCTGCGTTGAGCCGACGCCACCGGCCGCAAACATCCAGTCCTCCAGCGGGGCGCCCGTCGAAGGTGCGTCGAACGCTTTCGCGACCTCATCCGGCGAGTGTTCACCTTCGATCCTGACCAATTGGAGATCTGCCGGACCGTCGGTTTCGTTCACATATGTGATCTCGGTAACGCCTGCGTCAGCAGAGTCGGGGCCGGCAATGGCGGCACTGCCTTTTTCACCAGAAATGTTGAACGAGACCTGCTGGTTCGAGTCGTCACTGTCCCCACAGGCGGCTAAAGCGACGGAGGAGGAGATGATCGCGACCAGGGCGATGAGGAAACTGCACGCGAGCTTCTTGTTCACTTTGGCTCCTTGCTTCTTGGACGAGACTCAGCGATACCTCGGTTGATCTCCATCGAGCCTAACCGCGATGGTCGCAGCCGTCAATACCACGGCACCCTCAGGTCGGGTCAGAGGCCGAAGACGCGGCGGGCGTCGTGGAGGCCTTCGATCAGGCGGTCGACCTCTTCGGTGGCGTTGTAGACGGCGAAGCTGGCGCGGGTGGTGGCCGCAACACCGAGACGCTTCATCAGGGGCTGGGCACAGTGGTGGCCGGCCCGGACGGCGACTCCGTGCCGGTCGAGGATCTCTGAGACGTCGTGCGGGTGCACCCCTTCAAGTTCGAAGGAGATCAGCCCGGCCCGGTCGGTGGTGTCGGACGGGCCGAAAAGGGTCATTCCGGGAACTTCGCGCAGCCGGGGAAGGGCGTATTCGGTCAGGGCGCGCTCGTGGGCGTCGATCGCCTCCAGTCCGACACCGTTGACCCACTCGACTGCGGCACCCAGACCGGCAGCCTGGGCGATCGGCGGCGTGCCGGGCTCGAACTTCGCCGGCACCGAGGCCCAGGTGATCTCGTCCTTGCTCACCTTGTTGATCATCGAGCCGCCGCCTTCGAACGGTTCCATCGCATCGAGCACTTCGCGGCGGCCGTAGAGCACGCCGATCCCGGTCGGGCCGTAAAGCTTGTGACCGGTGAAGCAGTAGAAGTCGGCTCCGATTTCAGCCACGTTGACCGGCATCTTCGGCACTGCCTGGGCCCCGTCGACGAGCGTCAGAGCACCTGCGGCCCTGGCCTCGGCGACGATCTCGGCCACTGGCAGAATCGTGCCGAGCACGTTCGAGATATGGGTGATCGCAAGCACTTTCGGCTCCAGCGCGAGCGCGGCGGTCAGGGCTTCGCGGTCCAGCCGGCCTTCGTCGTCGATCCCGACCCACTCGATCACCGCACCGGTCCGCTTCGCGATCATGTGCCACGGAACGATGTTGGCGTGGTGCTCCATCTCGGTCAGCACGATCCGGTCGCCGGCCTTGAGGTTGTCGGCTCCCCAGCCCTGAGCGGCGAGGTTGATCGCCGAGGTGACGTTCTTCGTGAAGACGATCTCACGGTGGTGCGCGCCCAGCAGCCCGGCGACTTTCGCCCGCCCGCCCTCGTACAGGTTGGTCGCCTCCTCGGAAAGCGTGTGCACTCCGCGGTGGACGTTGGCGTTGTGGAGGCGGTAGTACTCGTCGACCGCCTGGATGACCGCTTCGGGCTTCTGGACCGTGGCGCCGTTGTCGAGGTAAGAGAGCGGTTTGCCCTTCACCTCGCGGTGAAGGATCGGGAACTCGGCCCGGATCGACTCCAGCGACCTGCCGCCGACTGAGGCCGGCGGGACTGCCGTGGTCAGGGCCGGGGGGCTCATGTGGCTCCCGCCTCGACCTCCTCCTTGATCCACCCGTAACCCTCGGCCTCGAGCTGGTCAACCAGCTCGGAGCCGCCTTCCTTGACGATCCTGCCCTCGAACATGACGTGGACTGCGTCGGGCTTGACCATGTGGAGGAGTCGCTGGTAATGGGTGATGACCAAGGCGCCCATGTCGGGGCCGGTGAACTTGTTGATGCCGTTGGCGACGGTGCGCAGGGCGTCGATATCGAGACCGGAATCGGTCTCGTCGAGGACCGCCATCTGCGGCTTGAGCAGCGCGAGCTGGAGCAGCTCCATGCGCTTCTTTTCACCGCCGGAGAAGCCGTCGTTCAGGTAACGGCTGGAGAAGTCCTGCGGGATGTTCGCCAGGTCCATCGCTTCACGGGCCTGCGCGGCGAACTCCTTGATTTTCAGGGGAGTCTCGCCGCGGTTCTCGCGCTGGGCGTTCAGGATCATGCGCAGGTACTTGCTGACCGCGACCCCGGGGATCGCCACCGGGTACTGGAAGGCCATGAAAATGCCGGCCTGGGAGCGCTCGTTCGGCGCAGCTTCGGTGATGTCCTCGCCGTTGAAGTGGATCGAGCCCTCGGTGATCTCAAGAGCCGGGTGGCCCATGATCGCGTTGGCGAGGGTGGATTTGCCGGATCCGTTCGGACCCATGAGCGCGTGGACCTGGCCCTTCCCGACCGAAAGGTCGAGGCCGCGGAGGATCTCTTTGTCGTCAACGCTGACGTGAAGGTTCTTGATCTCTAAATCTGCCAAGGAAGTGGCTCCTTTTCTCTGTTTCAGATAGGTGGTGGGTGGTTCAGGCCGGGGTGGCGCTCTTCGCCGGCTCGCTCTTCGTCCGCTCATCGGCGGGCTTGGAGAACTCGACCAGCTCGGCCAGGGTGGTGCCCTGTAGCGCCCTGTTGACCCCGGCCTGGACCCGGGTCCAGAGAAGCTTCGTCGCACAGGCCTGGTCTGAATTGCTCTCATGCGAGCAGAGGACCTTGCCTTCGGGGGACTCGTGAAAACATTCCATGGGAGCGATCCTGCCTTCGAGAGCTTCAACTACCTCGAGCATGGTGATCTCGATGGCCGGGTGGGCGAGGCTGTAGCCGCCGTGGGCACCACGGGTCGAGTTGACCAGGCCGGCGCGCCGGAGTTTGGCTACAAGATGCTCCAGATAAGAGAGTGGAAGGCGCTCCGCTTCGGCCACGGAGCTGAGCGAAACCGGACCGGAGTTCGGCTGGCGGCCCAGCTCAACCATGAGGCGGACTCCGTATTCAGCTTTGGTCGAAAAGAGCATGGATCTAAATCCTAGAGCATTGGTCGGGTTGGGCTGTCAGGGCGGTCCGCATCAGCTTTCCCGGGCCTTGCGCCGCTGCCGGTTGCGGGCCAGGCGCCGCTGCATCCGCCGCCACGGTGCAACTTTGAGGGATCCACTGGCCGAACGGCTCAGGGCCCGGGCGAGCACCGAGTCCGAGAACGTTTCAGGGCCGGGAAGCTCGATCCGGATTTCGACCGTGCCCGGATCCCCGTCCGTGACCTCTGAGGAGCCCTCCACCAGATGCTGGAACAACTCCGCCGCCCCGTCGTTGTCTTCGAGCACGATGGCCAGAAAGTAGTCAATACCTTCTTCGCTGGCCCGTTTCGCCAACCGCTGAAGCAGGGCGGTGGCCAGCCCCCTGCCCTGCCAGGGGTCGCCGACTATCACTGCCACTTCAGCTTCGACGAGACCATCAGCCAGGCGAGGCGTTTCCGGGCCATCATCGTGATCTTCGTCATCGTCCGAGCTGCCCGGGATGGCGATCGACTCCTCCGACCGGTTGATGCATACGTACCGGGCGACGCCGACGAGCGAGCCGTCTTCGGGGTCGACCGCGACCAGCGCCTCGTGCCGGCTGTGGTCGATCTCGGTCAGGTAGGTCAGATCGGACTCGCTGAACGTCTCGACCGGGGCGAAGAATCGCTTGTATCTGGCCTCGGGACTCAGATTGCTGAGTCCCTCCAAAATCAAACGGCGGTCCTCCGGTCTGATCGGACGGATCAGCACATCCAGCCCGGGACCCAGCGTCACCCGTTCCGAGTTGGCAGCGTCAGGCATGGCTCGTCCCCGTCTCGCTCACGGCTCGACCAGCCCCTGACGGATCGCGTACCGGACCAGCTCGACCCGGTCGCGCATACCCAGTTTCTTCATCGCATTTGCCCGGTGGTTTTCAACGGTTTTCTCAGAGAGGTGCAGCATCTCGGCGATCTCCCGGCTCGTATTGGCTTCGGCCACCATCTTGACGATTTCCTCTTCCCGCGGAGTCAGCTCCGACTCGGCCTGTCCGCCACGTTCGAGCACGTCGCGGATCAGCGCCTGCTGGGCGGCGGGCGAGAGGAAAGGCTCGCCGCGCTCGACCGACCGGATCGCCGCCAGAAGGTCGGTGTCGGCCTGCGACTTCAGCACGTAACCGGAAGCACCGGCCTTGAGCGCCTCGAACAGGTAGCGCTCGTCGTCATGCATGGAGAGGATCAGGATCGAGACTTCAGGCGCCTGGGTCTTGATCTCCCGAGTTGCCTGCAGTCCGGTCAGGCCCGGCATCTTGACGTCGAGGATCGCCAAGTCGGGCCGTTCGCGGATCACCGTGTCGCGGGCTTCGATTCCGTCCGCCGCCTCGGCGACGACCTCGAGGTCCGGCTGGCGATCGAGCAGCAGCCTGATCCCGGAGCGCACGATCCCGTGGTCGTCGGCGATCACGATCCTCATCGGTTCTCGATCTCGATTCCGGGCTCGGAGTCGGGCTCGGAGTCGGGCTGGCGGTCGGGCTGGCGGTCGGGCTCGGAGTCGGGTTCGTGGTCGGGCTGGGAGTCGGGTTCGCGGTCGGGCACGGTCAGCCGGATCGTAGTGCCGCTTCCGGGTCGCGACTCGGTGGCAAGGTCGCCTCCGGCCAACAGCGCCCGCTCGCGCATGCCGCCGAGCCCGAGCCCCGTGTTGGCCTCGGCGAACGAGAAGCCCCGGCCGTCGTCGGCCACGCTCAGCTCGACCCGGCCGGCAAGCCGCCGGAGGCTGACGGCGATCCGACTGCCTTCGCTGTGGCGGATCGCGTTGCCGATCGCCTCCTGGGATACGCGATAGATCACCAGCTGAGTATCGGGATCAAGGCCGCCGAGATCGCCTTCGCTGTCGAAGCCCACTTCAAACCCGGTTTGGCCCAGCTGTTCGATCTGGCCGGCGATCGCCGCCTTCAGGCCGAGGTCGTCGAGCGCGGTCGGTCTCAACTGCCGGGCCACCGCGAGCAGTTCGTCCATCGCCTGGTGGGCGAGGGTGCTGGTCTCGCTGAGCTCCGCCGCAAGTTCGGGCGGGGCGGCCGCCCTGGCCGCTTCCAGTCGGAGCAGTACGCCGGTAAGTGACTGATTGACCTGGTCGTGGAGGTCACGAGCGACCCTGGCCCGTTCCTCCTCCTGGGCGTTCAGCGCGGCACTGGAGCTGCGTCGCCGTTCGGCTTCGAGCCGCCGCATCATCCGCAGGAAGGCGAGCTCCAACCGTTCAACCTCTTCGGTCTCGCCTTTGCCGTCGATTTCGGGAGGCAGGTTGGCTCCGGGCTGGCTGAGGTCAACCTTCTCCATTTCGTCGATCAGGTGTTCGAGCGGATTAAAGCGGCGGCGGAGCAGGGCGACATTCAGCAGGCATGTGATGCCGGCGGTAACTGCCACGAAAGGGATCAGTGTCTCGACCTGGTCCAGGTCGAGACCGGTCACAATCGCGGTGGCGATCGTGGCGAAGCCGACCATGATCGCGTTCAGGGTGACGACTTCGGTGAAGAGGGGGCGGTGCTTCATGTCGGTCATCGTGCCACATGAGAAACGACCCGCCGGACAGGCGAGCCGTTTCTCACTGCGCGGGACGGGCCAGGCGGCCCGAGAGCTCCTACTCGGTGTCGTTGGCCTCGTTGCCGGTTTCAGCTTCCTGACTGATCACCGTGAATGAGCGATCGAGCTGAACGTCAGTCTGGCTGCCGTCGTCCTTGGTGACTTCGACCTCGTAGTAAGACTCTTCGTCGCCGGTCTCGGTGTCGCTGACCGTGCCCTGTCCGACGAAGTCGAGTGCTGCGGCCCCCGCCTGGCTAAGGGCCGCGCCGGTGATCGCAGTCTCGTTCTCCTGAGAGTCCTCTCCGTTGCCGCCCCCGGCGACGGCGAGCCCGGTGCCTCCGGCCACAAGGACGAGGGTGGTGATACCGGTTGCGATGATCTTGTTTCGTTTGTTCATTTCTTGCCTCCTGTGAGTTTGGTAGCAACTTCACCGTGAGTTCTACGAAGGTCAGATGAGTTGGCCATGAGGATCCAGCGGGATGCGGATGGAGACTCTCGCCCCGGGTGTTCCGGAGTCGATCGACACCGTACCTCCGTGGGCCTCGGCGATCGCTTTGACGATAGCCAGACCGAGACCGTGGCCTGGGGTCGTTCGGCTGGCCTCAGGCCGTGCGAAGCGCTCGAAGGCCTCTTCGGTGAAGTCATCTGGAAATCCGTCCCCCTGGTCGGCTACGCAGAAGATGAGCACGTTGCCGTCGACCTGGCCCGAGAGAGAAACTTGTCCATTGCCGTGGCGAATGGCGTTCTCAACCAGATTTCCCAGAGCCCGGTCGATGCGGGTCCTGTCCAGCGGGACCGTCGCGGCAGGATTCGGAAGTACCACCAGATTTCGGTCTTCGGACCCGGCGAGAGATTCATACTTTTTTCGAATGCTCTCGAGCAGGTCCGGGATCGGAACATCGGTGCGATCTATCGCCAGGCGGGCCTTGTCGGAGTGGGCCAGGGCGAGCAGGCCCTGAGTCAGGCCCTCCAAACCGACGACCTCTTCCTGTGCGGAAGTCATCGCGGCCCGTGCCTCGGCCAGATCGCGATCGGGCTTCAGGCCCAGCTCCAACTCACCTCGAGCTATGGCGAGCGGCGTCCGCAGTTCGTGACTCGCGTCGGCTACGAACGAGCGCTCTCGATCGAGCGAAGCCTCGATTCGGTCAAGCATGTCGTTGAGGGTTTCGCCAAGTCGCTGGATTTCGTCCCGGGAGGCTGGGAGGGGGAGCCGTTCACCGGTTCGGTCAAGGGTGATTTCACCGGCCTGGCGGCGCATTCGCTCGACTGGTCGCATGGCGACGGTCGCCAGTCCGTAGCCGGCAACGGAGGCCAGCAGCAGCGCGAGAGGCGCGGCTATCAGGAATGTCCTGATCAGATCGGAGAGGGTCTCGTCCCGATCCTGGGTAGCCACTCCGGCCACCACGATGAAGTCTCTTCCCTTTTCGTCGGTCGCGAAGGTCGCGAGCAGTCGGGCGTCGCCATCGACCCCGGGAAGCTGGCCGACATCGAACCCGGTCTCACCGTTGCGCGAGGGTGCCAGCCCCGACAGGACGGACTCGGTCAGCGCGGGGGATGTCGACTCGAGGACCGTTCCGTCCGGACTGATGATCTGAGAGAAGCTGTCCTCCGGATCTTCACTTTCACCCAGCTCGATCCTTGCGGCCGGTTCGCTCTTGAGCTGTCCGGCCAGGACCCCGGTTCGACTCAGAAGCGTTTCGTCGATCGAGTCGTTCAGCTGCTCGGAGACCGAGATGTAGACGAAGAATCCGGCCAACGCGATCACGACGGCCGTGGCGAATGCGAAGGCGATTGTCAGCCTGAGACGAATCGGAAGCCGGTTCATGATGACCCCCCGGACCGCATCCGGTAGCCGGCTCCGCGCACCGTCTCGATCGAATCCCGTCCGAACGGGCGGTCGATCTTTTCACGCAGATAGCGGATGTATACATCGACCACGTTCGACCTGTTTTCGTACTCGTAGTCCCAAGCATGCTCGAGCAGCTGGAACCGGCTGAGGACTTCGCCGGGCCGGCGCATGAGCGTTTCGAGGAGGGCGAATTCCTTCACCGAGAGGGGGATATCGGTGCCGTTCCGGCTGACTCGGCGGGCGGCCGGATCGAGCCGGAGATCATCCACTTCGAGCACGACAGGGCGGGCAACCGAGCCGCGACGCACAAGGGCCCTCAGCCGCGCAGAAAGCTCGGCGAATGAGAATGGCTTGGCGAGGTAGTCGTCGGCGCCGCTGTCGAGACCGGAAACCCGGTCGTCCACCGCGTCTCTGGCGGTCAGCATCAGAATCGGTGCCCAGACTCCGTCAGCCCGCAGGCGGCGGCAGGTCTCGAAGCCATCGATTCCGGGAAGCATGACGTCGAGCACCACGGCGTCGAACTCGGTGCTTCCGGCCATCCACAGTGCGTCTTCGCCGCTGTCGGCCACATCGGCGGCGATACCGTCGTCCTGAAGTCCCCGCTTCAGGAGCCGCGACATCTTCGGCTGGTCTTCGACCACTAGAACTCGCATCGCATCAAGTATGAGCGATGGTCATGAGAACCTGATGAGAATTCCCCATGTTCAGGCTCAGCTCGGGTCGAGTAGGCACCGGACGGATCAAATGGGGGGAGTCGCCCCTATGGAAAAGAAGTGCCCCGTCAGGCAAACTTCCGTTCACTGAATCGATACGTGGGCCGTTGCCGGTCCGCAAGCAAGGAGAAACGATGACAACAACAAAGAGCTCTACTTTCGCTGCGACGCTGAGGACGACGATCCTCCTGGCGACGCTCTCCGGCCTGCTCGTCGTGATCGGTTTTGCGGTCGGCGGCCAGCAGACAGCGCTGCTGTTCCTCGGCATCGCGGTGCTCATGAACTTCTTCTCCTACTTCTTCAGCGACAAGCTGGCGCTCAAGATGAGCCGGGCGGTGCCGATGGAGGAGTCGGAGAATCCGCAGTACTTCCAGATGGTGAGGGAGCTTTGTCAGCGGGCCGAGATTCCGATGCCGCGCCTCTACGAGATTCCGCAGGACCAGCCGAACGCGTTCGCGACCGGCCGTAACTACAACCACTCTGCGGTCGCGGTGACGCGGGGGATCAAGAGCCTGCTCTCGACTGAAGAGCTGCGCGGCGTGGTCGCCCACGAACTCGCCCACATCAAGCACCGCGACATCCTGATCCAGTCGGTGGCCGCGACGATCGGTGCCGCGATCACCTACATCGGCTACATGCTGCTCTGGTTCGGCGGCGACAACAGCTCGCCGCTCGGCCTGGTCGGCGCGCTGGCGATGGTGCTGCTCGCCCCGCTGGCCGCTTCGATCATCCAGCTCGCGGTCTCGCGTCAGCGCGAGTACGCGGCTGACGCCGGCGGTGCTGCGATCTGCGGCAACCCCGAGTCCCTGGCCAGTGCGCTGCTGCGGCTTGAGCAGGGAGCCGAGGCGATCCCGATGAAGGGTCATGTCAATGAGGCCTCCGAGCCGCTCTACATAGTCAAGCCGTTCAGCAAGAAGGGCATGGCCGGCCTGTTCTCAACCCACCCCCCGATCGAGGAGCGGGTCAAGAGGCTCCGCCAGATGCGCCCCTCGCTGTAGACGCTGCCTTTCGGCGAAGCAGCTGCGCCTTACGAAAGCGCCCCCGCCAGGGGGCGCTTTCTGTTTGGCTGAGGGGGCGGGCGGCATCCGGGAGCCACCGGTGCACGCCTGACTTCGTCGACGCTCGCGCGGCTCGCTCACGCACCAAAGTGCGATCGCTTCGCCGGCTCGCTTTGCTCCTCGCCAGCCGCACCCCGGACGGCCCCCGGAAACCACCCGCTGCGGGGAACGGCTGAGTCTCGCTGCGCTTGGGGTTGACGCTTGCCGGCCCGCCTTCGGCGGTGGCCTGCTCGGGCTGGGGCAGTCGCTGCTGGCGAGTCTCGCTGACGGTCAGCGCCTGAGACGGGGGACGGCGATTGCGATGGACGTGGCTTCCGAGTTTCCGGCGGCGTCGGTCAGGACGATTCTCAGACCGGCGTGGCGACCGCCCAGGATTCGATTGGGCACTGCCACATTGGCGAAGCGCTTTCCGGGCTGGAGCGTCACTCTCTGCCGGACCTGGCGCTCGCCTTGACGGATCCAGACGCTGGTGCGTACGGGTTCGCGAGCGTCAACGTAAACCTTCAGGATTCGTTGGCCGTTCCCCCACAGGATCACGGCCCAGGTGACTCGCGCGTGAAGCTGGGTGTCGGTCAGGACGGCGGGGTTGACCGCTTCGTTGCCGGCGAGTTCGACCAGGCCCCAGGGGGGGTTGGCGTTGACCAGCCGGCCTGGCTTGCAGGTCGCGATGAAACTGGAGTGACGGGTCGTATCGGAGTAGCCCTTTATCTCGTAGACGCCGCTCTCGACGTCAGCCCAGAGCACGCCGCCGTCGCGTGAGGACGACTCCTGGATCAGACTGGGCAGGACATCTTCGTCGAAGTAGAGCTGTTCGCCGGCGGTCGGCGTGGCGACGGCGGTCGAGCCGATCACCCCATGGGGGCGGAAGTCGTGGAAATCGTCGAAGTTGCCGAAGCTGCGTCCTTCCTTCTGGAAGAAGGTCGAGACGATTGCGCATTTGGTCAGGCTGCCGCCCGGGTTCTGTCCGGCCTCGAGGTTGCCCCCGAGCGACCGGATGTAGCCGACCAGCAGGTTGTAGGTGCTCATCGCCGGCATCTGAAAGTTGACCTGGGTCAGATCCTGGCCCGAGGTGTGGAAAGTCTGGAGGTGGGTCGGGTAGTAGCCGTCGATTTTGGCGTATGGGGTGATGGTGGTGTCGTTGGGAACCTCGATCGCATAGGCGCCGTTCGGGCCGGCCGTGGTGGTCAGCCCGGGCAGCTCCTCGATGCCGATCGTCGCCCCTTCCAGCCGTGACTCGTTGCCCGCGAAGATGAAGGCGTAGGCGTTGCCGGTGACCGTGACCGTTCCGCCGGCGCCGGCGTTCTGGCTGAATCCCGCCAGCATGAACAGGACGGCGAACAGTGCGGCGGCAGACGAAGCGAAAAGGCGGTGCGAGCAGATGGACATCATTCCTCCCCGGTTGACCGGAGCCCCCGGCTCCGAAATCTTCCTAATTGTTCGGCGATCCTCTCACAGAATCGGGGACTGCGGGCAAGGTTTGGCACCCGAACGGCCCGGGCGCTATAGTTTATGAAGTAACCGAAACCGGATAGAGATTTAGGGGATTCATCGATGGCACCCGATACGAAACAGCCGCTGGTGGTTGAAGAGATCAGCGCTCAGGAGGCATTCGAGGAGATCGAGGGCGGCGTCGTCCTGATCGACACTCGTGAACCCCACGAAGCCGCCGAGGCCCGGATCGAAGGCGGCAAGCTGATCCCGCCCGCGACCCTGGTGGCGACGATCGAGGACGCCGCACCCGACAAGTCCGCTCGTACCGTCGTCTACTGCCGCTCGGGAATGCGCTCTGCGACTGCCGCCGAACAGATGATGGAGCTCGGTTACACGGACGTTGTTTCAGTCGAGGGCGGAATCCTCGACTGGCAGGCCATCGGCCTCCCGGTAGTGACCGAAGCCAAGCTGACCGATGAGCAGCGCAACCGGTACTCCCGCCACACCCTTCTGCCCGAAGTGGGGGCGGCCGGTCAGGTCAAGCTGCTCGAGGCGAAGGTGCTGCTGCTCGGCGCCGGTGGGCTCGGTGCTCCGACTGCCCTGTATCTTGCCGCGGCCGGAATCGGCACGATCGGCCTGGTTGACGACGACGTGGTCGACGCCTCGAACCTTCAGCGCCAGGTGATTCATAACACCGAGCGGATCGGCGAGTCGAAGACGTCTTCTGCCCGCAAGACGATCGAGGCGCTGAATCCCGACGTCGAAGTGCTCGAGTACAACTACCGGCTCGACTCGGGCAACATCCTCGAGACGATCGCCGACTACGACATCATCGTCGACGGCGCCGACAACTTCCCGACCCGCTATCTGCTGAACGATGCCAGCGTGCGGCTGAACAAGCCGGTGGTGTCGGCCTCGATCCTCTCTTTCGACGGGCAGATCTCCACTTTCGTTCCGCATGAGGGCCCGTGCTACCGCTGCCTCTACCCGAGCCCGCCGCCGCCCGAGCTCGCCCCGAGCTGCTCGGCCAACGGTGTGCTGGGCGTGATGGCCGGCGTGATGGGTCTGCTCCAGGCCAACGAAGTGATCAAGCTTGTACTCGGCATCGGCGAGCCGCTGGTCGGCCGGCTGCTGCTCTACGAAGCCCTCGGTACGAGGTTCACCGAGCTCAAGGTCAGGCGCGATCCGGCCTGCCCGATCTGCGGTCCGGACGCGGTCGAGCTGCCTGAGTCCGAGCTGGGTGCCTTCCCCGACTACGAAGCCTTCTGCGGCGGGCATGTCGGCTCCTGAGCCGGCGCGCCTGCTCACAGGTCCCTGCCGCTAGGATCGGGCCATGCCTTCAGTCAGAGTTCCCCCAGTCCTGCGTCAGCACACCGGTGGTGCGACCGAGGTTGCCGTCGAAGGCGACCGGGTCGGTGTCGCACTGGAAGCTCTTGTCGCCGAACACCCAGATACGAAAGCGCAGATCTTCTCCGAGGAAGGCGATCTGAACCGGTTCGTGAACGTCTACCTGAACGACGAAGACGTCCGGGTGCTCGACGGACTTGACACCGCCGTCTCCGAAAACGACACGATCATGATCCTGCCGGCGATGGCCGGCGGCTCAAGCTGACCGGCCAGTAACCCTGGCCTGACTCAGCCGGGGAAGTCCCGCGCCTCGAACCTGGGGTCGGGTGGTTCTTCGCCCGGCTCGTCTCCGGGCAGGGTCGCATCGGCTCCGGCCTCGAGGTCGGCGAGGATTTTCCGTGCCTTTTCTTCGGCCAGTGCCGGGACCAGGATGTGGCGCGGCCCGGCGGCGAGGAAATCGGGCACGTCGAATCCGGGCTGCCGCTTGATCAGGCAGGGGATGCCTTCGGCGTTCAGGATTCCTTCGATCATCTCGGCCTCGGACTGGTTGGAGGCCCAGGCCACCTTGACCGGGTCGGGAGTCCTCGGCTTACGAGGTCCGAATATCGACATCCTCGACCTTGCTGCCTTCGATCCGGAAGGCCTTGACCACCGGCGCGTCCGGGTGTTCGAGGGAGACGATGATGTAGACGGCATCGGGCCAGCCGGAGGCGAGGTTGATGTCCGTCTGGGAAGGGTAGGCGGGTGTGCGGGTGTGCGAATGGTAGATCGCGGCGACTCCCTGGCCGTCCTCGTCAATCTGGTTCATCAGCTCAAGCTGCTCGCGCGGAGCGATGCTGTACCGAAACGGGCTGGCCTCGGCGTTTTCGGCGCGGTGGAGGGTCTGCGCCTCGTCGGGGGTGCCGCCGATCAGGCCGCAAGACTCGTTCGGGGCATCCTCTCGTGCGTGCGCGGTCATTTCGTCCAGCATCCGCTGCGGAACCTTCACTATGCGGCCCTCCCCGGGGCGTCGTGATCCGGTCGGCGGCTCACGAAGATCCGGTCCGGGCCGGCAAACCAGCGGTCTTACCGGTCACAGCGGCTACCACCAGTTGGTGGCGTCGATGTCGCCGAGCTCTTCGAGCGACTTCGTATAGACGCCGGAAGACAGGTACTTCCAGCCACCGTCGGGGATCAGGAAGACGATGTTGCCGGAGTCCATCTCACCGGCAATCCGGTGGACGATCGCGGCGACCGCGCCGGAGGAGACCCCGGCAAAGATGCCTTCGTCGTCGAGCAGCCGCTTGGTCCAGACGATCGCGTCGCGGTTCGAAACCATGATCTTGCGGTCGAGTACCGAGAGGTCGATGATCGGCGGGATGAAGCCGTCGTCGAGCGAGCGCAGGCCCTGGACCAGCTCGCCCTGCATCGGTTCGGCGGCGATGATCTTCGTTTCCGGGTCGGCCTCCTTGAGCCGGCGACCGTTGCCCATCAGGGTGCCGCCGGTGCCGAGGCCGGCGACGAAGGCGGCGACCGAATCGAGTTCTTCGAGGATCTCCACCGCGGTGCCGTTGTAGTGCGCGAGCGGGTTTGCTTCGTTTCCATACTGGTAGGGCATGTAGTAGCTCGAGTCTGCGGCGGCCATCTCGAGCGCCAGCTCAACCGCGCCGTTGGAGCCCTTGGCGCCTTCCGAGTAGACGATCTCGGCTCCGTACATGCGCAGCAGTTCGGTGCGCTCGGCGGTGACGTTGTCCGGCATCACGACCTTGAGCGGGTAGCGATTGCGGCGGCAGATCATCGCGAGGGAGATTCCGGTGTTGCCGGAGGTCGGCTCGAGGATCGTCTGTCCCGGGCTGATCGCACCACTGGCCTCGGCGGCGTCCATCATCGAGCGGGCGACACGATCCTTTACGGAGCCGGTCGGATTGGCCGACTCCAGCTTCGCGAACACCTTGACATTCTCGTTCGGTGAGATCGTCGAGAGCTGGACCAGCGGCGTGTGGCCGATCGAGTCGACAATGTCGGTGAAGGTGCCGCCACAGGGCTTGTTCAGGAGGTCGTAGTAAGGGCTCATGGTCTGAAGGCTTTTTTCGGGGCTACTTTAGAAAGTGTAGTGGCTCGGACAACTCGTCGTGTCGGGTGCCGGGATCCGTGCGATACTGGCACCGTTGTGCGTCCGATTCAACGACCCCTGCCGGGAGGATTTTACTTATGAAGAAGTCTCGCCTGCTTTTCCTGACGTCCGCGCTGGCCGTGATGGCCGCGATGGTGCTCGTCGCCTGTGGTGGCGATGACAGCAGTTCCGACACTTCCAGCACCGGAGGCGGTGACGTCTCGTCCGAGCTGATCACCGCCGGCACCCTGACGGTCGGCTCTGACATCCCGTTCCCGCCGTTCGAATTCGGCAAGGCGCCGGACTACGAGGGATTCGACATTGATCTGGTCAACGAGATTGCCAAGGACCTCGAGCTGGAAGTCGCAGTCAAAGACACCTCTTTCGACACGATCTTCACCGATGTGGCACAGGGCAAGTTCGACATGGCCGCTTCGGCTTCGACGATCACGCCCGAGCGCGAGCAGCAGGTTGACTTCTCGGATCCGTACTACGAGGCCGAGCAGGCCCTGCTGGTGCCCGAGGGATCCGACATCACCTCGGTCGAGGACCTGGCCGGCCTGACGGTCGGTGCTCAGGACGGCACCACCGGTGAGGCGTATGCCAACGACGAGACCGACGCCGGCAGTGTGCGCGGCTTCCCGAACGGACCGGCTGCGATCGCCGCTCTGCAGAACGGACAGGTCGAAGCGACGATCATCGACCAGCCGGTTGCGCAGGACGCGATCGACAAGGGTCAGGGCGGCTTCGAGCTGGCGACCACGATCCCGACCGGCGAGCTGTACGGACTGGCGTTCTCGCAGGACTCACCGGCCCTGCTCGCCGCAGTCAACAAGTCGCTGGCCAGCATGAAGACAGACGGTCGGCTCAACGACCTCTACCAGAAGTGGTTCAAGATCGACGCGCCGAAGGGCGTGATCAACGGCACCAACACGCCGAAGTAGTCAGTACGCATGAAGTCAGAAGGGGCGCCGAGGGCGCCCCTTCTGACAGATTGCGGTCCGGTGGTTTCGCGCGCAGAATTGGGGGCGTGAGCCACAAGAGCCCGGAGAGAGAGTCAGTTGGAACAGCTCTTCAACCTTTATTTCGATTTCGGCTTCATGGCGGAGCACTTCGACGAGGTACTCGCCGGCTTCTGGGTGACGATCAAACTCTCGCTCGTCGGTGGATTCTTCTCGCTGATCTGGGGGCTGATCCTTTCGGTGCTGAGGCAGCTGCCTGGCAGAGTGTTCGCCCCGGTCCGCTGGGTAACGATCGGCTACATCGATGCCCTGCGCGGCATCCCGCTGCTGCTGGTTATCCTCGGCCTCTCGGCCGGGCTTGCGACGCTGGCTTCGGAAGGAACCATTCCGCGGGAAATCGGGATCCCTCAGTGGCTCGGCGAAGAGGATCTCTTCTGGTACGGCGTGATGGCCCTGACCCTGACTTACGGCGCCTACATGGCTGAGGTCTACCGGTCGGGCATCGAGGCGGTTCCGCGTGGACAGATGGAAGCAGCACGCTCCCTCGGGATGAGTCACGGGCAGTCGATGCGTTTCGTGATCGTGCCTCAGGCGGTGCGAAAGGTCATTCCGCCGCTGCTGAACGACTTCATCGCGCTGATGAAGGACACGGCCCTGATCAGCGTTATCGGCCTGGTCGAGACGGTTCAGGTGGGCAGTGATCTTTACTCGACCTTCTTCATCCCTTCGGGCTATACGCTCGGCGCCTTTTTCTTCCTCCTCGTCACGATCCCGCTGGCCCGGCTGGTCGATTGGCAGATCAAGAAGCAGGATGAAAAGTTCCAGAGGGGCATACCGTGAGCGGGGCCATTCTCAGCGTCAGTGGCCTGAAAAAGTGTTATGGCTCGCTGGAGGTGCTGAAGGACATCAACCTTGAGATCGGCATGGGCGAGGTCGTCTGCGTGATCGGCCCGAGTGGCTCTGGCAAGAGCACCATGCTGCGCTGCCTGAACATGCTCGAGTTGCCCGACGGGGGGCGGATCGAACTCCACGGCAACGAGGTCTTCGGTGGAGGCAAGCCGAAGAACCTGGACGTGCTCCGGCAGGAGGTTGGCATGGTCTTTCAGTCGTTCAACCTGTTTCCCCACATGTCGGCCCGCGAGAACGTCTCGATCGCCCAGACTCGTGTCCGTGGCCGCAAGAAGAAGGAAGCTGACGAGCGCTCGGTCGAACTGCTCGAAGAGGTCGGCCTCGGCGAGAAGGTCGACGAGTACCCAGACCGGCTCTCCGGCGGTCAGCAGCAGCGGGTGGCGATCGCCAGGGCCCTGGCAATGGACCCTGAGGTGATGCTGTTCGACGAGGTGACCAGCGCGCTGGATCCGGAGTTGGTCAAGGGAGTTCTTGACGTCATAAAGGGGCTCGCCAAAACTGGCATGACCCTGGTCATCGTGACTCACGAGATGAACTTCGCCCGCGAAGTATCCGACCGTGTGATCTTCATGGACCAGGGCTACATCGTCGAGCAGGGTAAGCCGGACGACGTGCTCGGCAACCCCTCGGAAGCGCGTACGCAAAAGTTCCTCGGCCTCGTCCTCGCGCGCTGAACCGGCGCGGCGGCAGTCCTCAGTTCTCGTCGAGTTCGGCGAGGAAGTCGATTGAGGCACCGGATGCGTCTTCCCCGAGGTCCATTTCCGGCCGAACCAGGTCACGCAGGTACTGTCGCCACATCTCTTCAATTTCACGAGCGTCGAGGTCGAAGGCCGCCTTGAGGTTGGCTGTCGGGCCGTCCTTGCGCAGCCTCGCGACCAGCAGCTCGCAGGCGCCGCCGCCCCGGTAGTCCTCGAGCAGGTCGAAGATCGTGCCACCGAGCAGGATCGCGTCGCGCCGTCCGGGCGGGAACGAAGGCCGTGAACCCTCGCGCAGGCGGCGGATGACCGCTGCGCGGTAGAGATCCACCTGGCGGGAGAAGTGCTGGGCGCTGCCTTCGACCAGCCAGGCCCAGCTCAGGTACCGCAGGAATCGCATCGGTGTCCACGGAGGGGGAATCGCCGGGTTGTTGGAGGCGACCACGATCTGTGTGTAGAGGCGCTCGGCGGTGCCTTTCAGCGCCGCCAGCGATGCCTCGCCGGCGGCGCGGTTTTCCATCGCCGCCTCGCCCAGCACATGGATCTCGGTCGCCATCGGCCATCCGGCGACGTAGCGGCGGCCTGCAGGCGCAGCCGCCCAGCGGACCGCGGGGAAAAAGGGGTGGGCCAGGTTCAGCCAGATCGAAGATGGGTGGACGACGATCGAAACGTCGCCCGGTGCGGCCTCGAAGCGGTCCTCGAGCCGGAGGCTGAGGTCCTCAAGCCGGTCGAGCAGTTCTTCCGCGTAACCGGTGTCGCCATCCTCGTGGCGGGCGCTGAAGGTCAGCGAGGTCGTTTCGATCCAGGTCATCCGGCGCAGGGTATTGGAACGAAGAGGACCCGCCGGTCGGGCGGGTCCTCCTGAATGCTTTTCATGCGGACCCGCCTTGACGGACAGGCCTGGCGCTAGTCAGGTGACGGTCAGGCCATCGCCGGGACGCGCTCGCCGACGCCGCAGACGGCGCGGATCTCTGCGCTGGCCCGCTCGAACTCCTCGTCGGCCATCACCGGCGTGCCTTCGAACGGCAGGTCGCGGTCGATCTCGACCCATGAGCGGCAGCCGTGGTATTCCTCGCGAACTCTGACCGTGACCGGCCGGGGGATGCGGTGGACCCGCAGAAGCACCAGGTGCAGCGGGTGACGCGGCTTCCAGTTGAGTCGCTTCGTCGCGTAGTCCGTGGTCCAGATGTAGAACGGAGAGAGCCCGTCCACGACCTTGGGGTTGTCGATCGTGATGTGTTCGGCAACCTCGGCCCAGGCGCGGATCCGCACCCGGTCGGGCTGGGGGATGCCGCCGTCCTGGAGCAGGGCGCGAGCCGGCGGTTCCTCGTCGGGCCAGATCCCCTCCTCCAGTGCCCGGTCAAGCTCGGGGTGGTGTGAGGGACGCACCAGGTTGTTCTGCTGGTGGTCGAATGTGGGGTAGAGGAAGAAGCGATCGTGCTCCAGTTCGAAGTGCTTGTTCTCCTCGCGGATTCCGCCTTTGCGGAGAGTCAGGAGTTGTTCACCTTCGGACAGGGCTCGCACGGTCACGGCCCATTCCTTGAACGCAATTGGCATAGGGTTCTCAGTCGGGTTGGTAGTTGCTAAGGACAGGTGCGGGCCCGAATCAAAGCGCCGGCCTGAGAAACAGAATCCAGCCGGGCTTCGGACCCGCAAGACGCAGGATGTTACTAAATGTTTCCGAAATATTCAAGTTATGTGACGATGGTCACACTTATCCCATCTCCGCAGAAACGGGAGGTAAAGGCTTGATTTCCACGGACTCCCCAAGATCCCCCCGTTTCCAAGGGCCTCAGTCGACGTATCGCGTTTCGGGGAATTCGCCGAGGAACCGCTCGATGATCCTCCAGATATCTTCGGCAATTTTTCGGAAATCCGATGCGGGGAGACCAATCTCGCCGAATCCTATGCCCGGGGCCAGATTGCCCTGCACCTTCATTTCGACTGGATCGGGGATAGATCGGTCGAGGTCGGCCCGAAACCACACCGTGTCCTGCTCCAGCCGAGTTCCCCTCGCTGCGAGAAGCCAGTGGGTGACCGGCGAGGGGCCATCGCCGCCATAGGCCTTGATCAGACGGTCGAGTGATCCATACCGGGAAAGTTGGAGACAGTTTTCATTGGGAAACTGACGCCTTCAGGTAGTTCTCCCCGAACTCTGCGGGCGGCAGATACTTCAAGGCTTCATGGAGCCTTGATCTGTTGTGCCAGTCGACCCAGGTCAGGGTCGCCAGCTCAACGTCTGAGCACTTCTTCCGGGGCCCGTTCTGGGCGATCTCCTCGTTTCAGGAGTGATAACGATGTACCGAATTCGCAAGAAACTCAGTTATGCCAACGTGACCGCCACCCTCGCCCTGCGCCCGAAAGAATCAGGAGCGACCGGCCGTTTGGAAATCGGATCGGAAGCGGTTACGATGGATTGATCAGACATCGAAGCGTCCCCAACCTGTCGATCGTCCTGCTGGCAATCCTGGCTTCCTGGGTCCTGCCGGCTACGGTCGGCGCCGACGGGAGTCTCGACCCCGAATTCTCCGGGGATGGCCGGGCGAGCTTCGATCTCGTCCCCGGTTTCCAGGAGGCCCCCGACGCGATCGCCATCGATTCACGGGGAAGGGTCGTCGTTGCCGGCACGGTGTTCAATCCTTCGATGCCCAACCGGGGCTTCGTCGCCCGGTTCAACCCCGACGGCACCGCCGACACGGGCTTCTCCGGAGACGGACTCCACCTGGACAACACCGGCGACAACTCGACCCTGAGCGGGCTCGCGATCGATGGCCAGGATCGAGTGCTTGCTGCCGGGGGCTCCTCTTCGGCCGGACCCGGTTTCGATTTCCTTGCCTTGAGACTCGACTCGGGCGGAACCCCGGACCCCGGCTTCTCCGGCGACGGCAGGCAAACCATCAACTTCAACGGAAACTCGACTGACATCGGCAATGCCGCGACCCTCGACAGCGAAGGCCGGTTCGTAATCGCCGGCTACACCGTGGTCGGCGGGACAATAGTGACTGGCGTGGCCCGCCTGGGGCCGGGCGGCGAACCCGACCCGGCATTCAACGGTTCAGGAACGGTCACCCCTGTCACCGGGAGCTTCTCGAGCGGCAACGCAGTCAGGGCCGAGCCCGGCGGAAAGTTGCTGGTCGCCGGGTCGCGCACGCTGACTCCCGCGAGCAGCAACTTTTCGGTGATGCAGCTCACCGCCTCCGGCACCCTGGACCCGGGCTTCAGTGGTGATGGCCTCGACGCGGTCGACTTCGGCTACAGCGCAAACGAGAGCTTAACCGCCCTGGCGATCGACGGGAGCGGAAGGATCGTTCTCTCGGGGATCCTCGGCAACTCCCCCGAGTCCTACGAAACGGGGGTCGCCCGCTTGCTGCCAGGCGGTGGACCCGACCTCGCCTTCAGCGAGGACGGCCGCACCACATCGATGCTGGATGACCCCAGTTTCAGCCACGGAATGGATCTTGACCGGGCCGGGCGGATCGTGACGGCCGGGGCTACTTTCCCCGCCGGGGGCGGCTCCGGTGATGCCGCGGTTCTGAGGTTCACTGGCGGCGGCGGCCTCGACCCGGCTTTCGGCGCCGGTGGCCTTCTACGGGAGGACTACCTCGGTGGTTATGCCGATGCCCAGTCAGTCACGGTTGATTCGCAGGGGCGCTACGTGATCGCCGGACGCTGGACCTCGGGGGCTGACGACCGGCTCGGGCTGGCGCGGTTCGATGTCGACTACCCGGAGCCACCGCCGCCGGCCGCCTACCGATGTTCAGGCAGGAGCGCGACGGTCGTCGGCACTGAGGCCGGTGACCGGCTGAAAGGGACCGGGCGCCGGGACGTGATCGCCGGACTCGGCGGCAACGACGTCATCAGGGGTCTCGGCGGCAACGACCTGATCTGTGGCGGGACGGGCAAGGACAGGCTGGTCGGTGGGCGTGGCAACGACCTGCTGCTCGGCCAGGCCGGCTTCGACACGCTGCTGGGTGGTCCGGGAAGGGACCGGCTCGACCCCGGCGGAGTCAAGGGCAGAAATAGCGGTGGCCCCGGAAAAGACAGGTGCATGGTCAAGAAGAAGTACCGTCCCTGCTGAAAGTTGCCCCCGGAGTCACGAGAACCATGGCTGGAAAAGTCATCTACACAGCTGAAGTCCACGTGGTCGGCGGCCGCACCGACGGACACGGACGCACCTCCGACGGTGTCCTCGAAGTCGACCTGAATACGACCGAGGACCGCGCCTTCGAAGTCGGGGTCCGGCTCAACGTCAACCTGCCCGACATCACCGATGCCGAACAGGCGAAGATGCTCGTTGCTGCGGCCCATCAGGTCTGCCCCTACTCACGGGTCACCCGGGCCAACATCGAGGTCGAACTGAGCGCCAACGGCGAACCGGTGGACTGAGGTCAGGCGAGGACCCGGTCCTGCGTGTCCCACACGATTCTTACCGGGCCCCTGATTCCCTCTGTGTCCAGAGCCCATCCATTGTCGGTCGCGTATTCGATCAATGGAATGGTGGCGGCGCATCCGGCCGCTCCACGAATCTGATGCGCGATCAGGTCGGCCGGGATGTGCTCGTATCTCTCGGTGATGAACTGGGTTGCCTGCCGCTGGCCGTCCATCGAAGAGACGATCGCCTCGGCGTGCGGTTCGTCCGCCTTCAGCAGCCCGTTCATCCGGACGAAGAACTCGAGTGCGTCACGGTAGGACTCATCTCCGCTCGCCCAGCCTCCGGCCGGCGCCAGGGCAACGGTGGTCCGTGCCCGGCCGAGTGCCGCCATGTGCAGGGCGAGGTAACCGCCAAGTGAGTTGCCGACGACGTGGGCGGTCTCGAAACCGGCCTCGTCCATCGCCGCTTCGACCGCACCGGTTAAGACCCGTTCGTTGATCTCGCCTTCGATCGCTGGGCCGCCCTTGTGTCCGGGCAGGGTCAGGGCGAGTACATCATGGTGCTTTTCAAGTTCCGGGAGAACCAGCTCCCAGCTGCGCCAGGTGTCGGTGATCCCGTGAATCAGGACCATCGGCGGTCCAGAGCCGCCGCGATGTGAAGTGGTGAAGTTCGGATCCACCGGCCGAGCGTACCCGGCCCGGGTTCATCGGGCCCGGACGCGCTTGACGCAGTTCTTGCGCCGCTTCGGGTTCGTGATCTTCTTGCACTTCTTGAGCTGGGCCTTGCTGCTCTTCCTCTTGCCCTTGCCGTTGCCCTTGAAGTCCTTGCCCGGCTGGTTCTCCTGGATTGATGGATCAACATCTGGTCCGGTGCTCGGATCGTCCACCGGGTCGCCGGTCGACGGATCGTTGCTCACCGGGGTGTCTGGATCAACGGTTGGATCGTTCGGAACAGGCGGGGAGACCGGCTCGTCCGGGTCCATCGACTCCACCGGAGGCGGCGGGTCGGCAAGGAAGTGTTCGAGAATGCGGCCCGGGGTCAGCGCCTTGCCGTAGTAGGCAACCTCGTCGAGGCTGCCCTTGAACCAGGGTGCGATCTCACCGAAACCGACGAAGAAGGTGCTCGAAGAACTCGGGCGGCGGGTCGCCTCAGCGCTGGCCTTCAACTCGCCGTTTACATAGATGTGGATCGCGGTGCCATCCCAGACACCGGCCACCTGGGTGAACACTCCGGGCGTCAGGCCGACCGGGGATGTGACGGTGACCCCCATGTGGCGGAACGAAAGGACCCCGCCGTGGTCGACGAAGATCTCGCCCGCGTCACCGTGGCCGACAATCGACTGGCGGCGGTGGTCGTCCGGGTTGACCCAGGCTTCGATCGTGCTCTGGAAACGTGGAGCGGGGATCGAGGACACAAAACCGTAACCGCTCGAACCGAAGAAACGGCGGGCGCGGTCGAGGTCACCGGAGATGCCGATGCCACCCGATTCCTGCGCGTTCTTGTAAGTACCGTTGCGATTGTTGCCCGAGCTGTCGGACATCGCCCCGGCGTTGTTGTCACCGAGGCGGTAGTAGGCGATCGGGTCGTCGAAGTCGTAGATCTCTTCGAAGCTCTTGACCGTGTAGGTGTGGGTGTGGCTGCGGGTCAGGCCGTCGACGTCGGTCGCGGTCACGACAACGGGGTGGGCGCCCGGTGTGTCAGGCAGGGTGCCGCCATCGAGGATCGGGTTGCCGTCGACCGTCGCGGTGCAGGACGCCACTGTGGCGGGACCGTCGAGGTCATCGCAGTGGAACAGCAGGGCCGGGACTTTGGTCTGCGCGTAGAGACCACCGTTGGCTACCGAGTGAATGTCGGCATGCGGCCGCTGGATCGGCGGACCACCGACCGGAGACGGCACGTCCTTGGCTGTACCGACCACGTACCGTTTGCGAATCGCTCCGCCAGAGAGGGCGCTGCCGTAGTACGCGACTTCGTCCAGCGAGCCGTGCCACCACGGAGCCTGGTCGCCATAGCCGACGTAAAGAGTGCTGGTGCCTGATGGCGGCTTGTTGGCCGAGTTGGAAGATCCGACCTGGACACCGTTCACGTACAGACGGGTCGTGCTGCCGTTCCAGGTCGCAGCGACGTGGAACCACTGGCCGGGGGTGAGCACCGGACCACCGGCGAGCACCGTGTCCTGGGTCTGGCGCAGGGCGAGCCTGCCGTCTTTCACGAAGAGTTGGCCACCGCCGCCATGTCCGGCGATCGAGCCGTCGGCCGAGTCGGCCCGCTTGATCCAGGCTTCCCAGGTGTAGGCGGTGGTCGGGGCGGTGATGTTGTTGGTGAAGCCGTAACCGTCCCGGGCCGGGAAGAACGCGGCCCAGTCCTGGGGGTCGGCGTTCAGGTCACAGGTATAAGGAGGGTGCGGGCGGACGTGGCAGCTCGGGGCCGGCGGGCGCCGGAGCGCGATGCCGTTCTTGAACTCGCCGTTCCGGTGGTTGCCGGAGCTGTCGGCCATCGAATCGGAACCGAGCGGGTCACCGAGGCGGTAATAAGCGATCGGGTGGTTCGAGTTGATGACGTTTGCGTACTTCGGCGGATCGACCGCGTAGGAGTGCGTCACCGAATGGGTGTTGCCGGCGTTGTCTTCGGCTTCGATCGTGTAGGTGAAGTTGCCGAGTTTCGACGTGTCCAGGGGCGGACCGTCGCAGCGTTTGATGCCCGAGGCGTAGGGCGGTGATCCGCTGAGCGGGTCATCACAAATGAAGGCGGTCGGAACGTTCTCGTCGAGCGTGAAGCGTTCGCGCATCGCGGGCCTGGTGAGGCTGATCGTGGGATCGGTCGTATCGACGTTCCAGGTGACGCTGGCAGGAGTCGGGTCCTCATTGTTGGCTTCATCGACGGCTTTCACCACGAAGGTGTGGGTGCCCTCCCCGAGTCCGGTCACTGTGAAGAACCGGTTGATCGAGTAGGTGTCGTTCGGCAGGACGAACTGCTCGTCACAGTGATCCCATGGGCTGCCATCGATCCGGCACAGGAGCGCGGGCTTGCTCGACGGAAACGGCGAGTGTTCGCTTGACGATGGGAACGGGTCCAGGCCATGAAACATGAAGGTGCGGGTTCCGGAATAGTCCGAGTTCTGCGGTTCGATCGAATTTATGATCGTGTCCGGGTCCACTGTGTCGACGTTGAAGGCCGAGTACCAGCGATCGCTGTTGGAATTGTCCCCGAAGAGGGAATGCTGGTCGTCCTGCCAGATCTCAATCCGGTACCTGCCGTCGGGCAGGGGTTGCCCTTGTCTGGCGGGGTTGTACATGAGGAATTCCGAAAGGTGGACCGTATACTCGCCGAAATGGCTGGAGAAGAGGTTGACGTTGATGTCCCACCCATATCCGAAGCCTATCTCGCGCCAATTACCGTCGACAAAATTTTGGGGATCGTCCGAAATTCTAGCATTGACATCCGGATACCAGTTGGTGAAATTGGTGTTGGCCTCTCCGGTAAAAGAATTGGGAGGGCCCGACAGGGCACTGCCGTGACGAGGGAACGTGATGCCGGTGTCCGCCGACGCGCTGGACGCGAGGACCGAAGAGAAACCCGCGATCAGGACCGTGGCGATAGCGAGCTGTCGGACGGCCGATTTGATTCGGTCCGAAAAATGCAAACTGCTGTCCACGCCACACACCCAGTTCGTGTCATCACTCCCCCGACGTAATCCCGCCGGTGTTAAATGACACTACAAGATTTGCCGAACGCCGTGTGGTAATTCTTTTGTCGGGTCATACCCGCCCCGACGGGCCGGGTGTTCGGAAGGGCTCTAGCCAGGTTGAAGCTGACTTTCCATAACCCGGCGGTCTGATCCATCCCTAAGTCAGGGAGCGGCTCGGGGGCCGGTGAAACCGAGGATCAGCTGTGTCGTCTCCAGGGGTACGTCGAGCTGCGGACAATGACCGACGTCGGGCATCTCGACCCAGTCGGCGTTCGGCAGCCAGTCCTCGCGAAAGCACCGGGCGGTTCGCGGGTAGGAGAGCAGGCGATCTTCGAGGTCCCAGATGACCCGCACCGGACCTTCGACCGGCGTTCGATCCCGGGCTCCGGCAAAGAATCTGGTCGTCCATCACCCCGAGCGTACAAACGCCGTCCAGTTGGTCGTTCTAGGATGCGCTCGTGGCCGACGGAATCGCATGGAGGGAAACCGGAAGCGGACCGCCGCTTCTGCTGATCAACGGCTATGCCGCAACCAAGGACGACTGGGACGCGGGATTCCTCGAAGCCCTTGGCACCAGCTCGACCGTGATCTGCCCCGACAACCGGGGCATCGGAGATTCACCGCAGGCCACCAACGGCCTCAGCATCGAATCGATGGCTGAAGACTCGATCGGCCTGATGGATTCACTCGGGTACGAGACCTTCGCCGTCGCTGGATGGTCGATGGGAGGCTTCATCAGCCAGGCCCTCGCCGCCCACGCGCGGGGACGTGTGGAACGGCTTGTCCTGCTGTCCACCGATCCCGGCGGCAGCCTTGCTGTCCCCCGGGATCCCGGGGTCCAGCAAAGGCTTTTCGACCACAGCGGAACGCCTGCGGAGCAGGCCGAGCGGCTGCTCAGGCTGCTCTTCCCGCCGGCGATCGCGACCGGCGTGTTCGATCAGTTCGGTGACCTCGTCGCCGAAGCGCAGGCGAAGCTCGACGAGGATCTGCTGAAACTGCAGCAGACCGCGATGGCCGCCTGGTCGGCCGGCTCGGCCGAAGGGCGTCTCGCTTCGATCACCGCCCAGACCCTGGTCGCCGCCGGCACCATGGACGTGGTTATCCCGCCGGCGAACTCCGAGCGAATCGCGGCCCAACTGCCGGGATCATGGCTGGCCCGTTTTCCCGGGGCGGCCCATGCGGTCATGGCCCAGGAGCCAGAACGGCTCGGCGGGCTGATCGACGCTTTCCTCGGCCGCTGACTACCTGAGAATCTCGACCAGCAGGATCCAGGCGTTCATGACGGCGCCGATGATCGCACCGATGATGCCGGCGAAGATCCAGTCCAGCCCGGTGGCGCTGCCGGAGATCAGGACGATCGAACCGACCAGGTAAGGAACAGTCCCGAAAAGGGGAAGAATCGCCCGCGATCCGTATTGGTACCAGTGGGGCTGGGCCGGGAAGCTCTTCCTTGCGAAGGTGACGATGGCGCCGGTCCAGATCAGGGACATGATCAGGAGTTCCGCTCCCAACGTCTTCGAACTCTGGTCGGGGATCAGGCAGAACAGCGAAACCACCAGTACACCGACCAGCAGAAGCATCGTAACCAGCGCCATCTCCGGCAAACCCGACCCACCAAGGATGCGGTCGATGTTGATCGAAACAGCTACGAAGACGAGACCGGCCAGTGCAGCAGAGGCGCCGGCGGCGGCAATGAACAGGTCGGACCATTCAGCAGAGACGGATTCCATGTCCCAATCTAAGCAGGAGAACCAGCAGCCCGAGGAATACGGCCGAGCTCCGGCAGAGACGCGACTGATCGCTCGTATCTCGTGGGCTGGCAATAAGATGGCGGCCACCAGGAGGTCTGGGGACTGATGGCCGAAGGCACCGCCGACACCAGCGCTTCATCCGGCACCGGCAAGGCGGAGACTTCAACCGGCCCCGCCCGTGCCTCGCTGGTCCTGCTGACCCTGATCCTGGTTGCCGGTGTGGCAAACCTCAACCTGGCGGTGGCCAACATCGCGCTGCCGGACATCGGCAAAGCTTTCGATGCCGGACAGACCAGCCTCAACCTGGTCGCGGTCGGCTATTCGCTTGGCCTCGCGACCTCGGTCCTCTACCTCGGGGCGTTGGGCGACCGCCATGGCCGCAAGATGATGCTGGTCCTCGGCACGGCACTTTCGATCCCCGCCTGCCTGCTGGCCGCATTCGCCCCGTCGATCGACGTGCTTTTCCTGGCCCGGCTGTTCGGCGGCGTCGCTGCCGGCATGGCTTATCCGACGACCCTGGCGATAATCACCGCACTTTGGGCGGGACCGCAGCGCACGAAAGCGATCGCCCTCTGGTCGGCGATCGGTGGCGCTGCCTCCGCACTCGGGCCGCTCGGGGCAGGCGCCCTGCTGGAAGTGTTCGACTGGGGCTCCGTGTTCCTGCTCTCCCTGCCTTTCGCCCTGGTCGCCCTGGTTCTCTCGGTCAAGCTGGTCCCCGCGCACGTGAACGAAGCCACCGAGCCGGTTGACAACCTGGGTGGCATCCTCTCGGTGATCGTGGTTGCCGGCATCACCCTGGCGATCAACTTTGCCGCAGTGCCGAACGCCGGCACAGCCGCGATCGGTCTGGCCGGTATCGCGGCGGCGGCCCTGATCGCTTTCGTCGTGCGACAGCGACGCGTCGAGAACCCGCTGTTCGACCTTGGTATCGCCGCCCGACCGACATTCTGGGTGGCCGCCTTGGCCGGGCTGATCGTTTTCGGCTCGCTGATGGGAGCGATGTTCATCGGCCAGCAGTACGTGCAGAACGTGCTCGATTATTCGACCCTGGCCGCCGGGGCGACGATCGTGCCGGCAGCCCTCGCGATGGTGCTGGTCGCTCCGCACTCGGCCAGACTGGTCGAGTCGCACGGCTCACGTTTCACCCTCCTGCTCGGTTACCTCTTCTGCGTGCTCGGTTTCATCGTCATGCTGGTGTTCTGGACCGAGACTGCCAGCATCGCAGTGGTCTGCCTCGGCTACGTACTGCTGGGCATCGGTGTCGGGCTCGCCGGCACACCCGCCTCGCATTCTTTGACCGGGTCGGTTCCGGTCAAACAGGCCGGCATGGCCTCCGGCACCGCCGACCTTCAGCGCGACCTTGGCGGGGCGATCATGCAGTCGATCCTTGGCGTGCTGCTCACCGCCGGTTACGCGACCGCTTTCGCCGGCGAGATCTCGGGCTCGAAGAATGCCGACAAGGTTTCGGACCAGGTCCAGTCGGAGCTGACGAAGTCCTTCTCGAGCGCCTCGCAGACCGCCGAGCAATATCCCGAGTACTCCAGCCAGATAATCGCTGCCGCCAAGACCGCTTTCCTCGACGGTGGTGACTGGGCCTACACGGCAGGCATCGCCGCCGTACTCGTCGGTGCCGCTCTGGTCTTCTTCCTTTTCCCGAGACGGGACCGGGAGCGGGAACTACTGGCGGAATACGCGGCCTCGGACGACTGATTCAGGAGTCGAACCAGCGCAGCCGGCGGCTCGAGCAGAAGTCTTCCTTCTCGGCGACGAGTTCCTTTGACGGTTCATTAAACACGCCGGTCCGTTCCGGTCCGGAAAGGAAGTCGATGTCGACCCGGGCGACGTTTCCGAACCCGAACTCGATGTAGCAGGAACCCTGACCGAGGTACGGGCCCGGGGCTTCGCCCCCGTTGGTGTCGACGATCAGGTTGCGGGCGACGATACGGGCCGCGCCTTCAGAGAACACGCCGGTTTTGGGCACCCCCGCCGAGCAGACGTCACCGACCGCGTAGACACCAGGAAAACGGGTCTTCAGCGTGGCCGAATCGACGGTCACATAACCGTCCTCGGTCATTCCGCTTTCGATGACCACTTCCGGGGCCCGGTGTTTCGGCACGCCGAGGAAGAGGTCGAAAGCGAGTTCAGTGCCGTCGTCGAGCACGGCGACGTCCCGGGCCGGATCGAGCGAGGCGACCCCTTTGCCAGTGATCAGGTTGATGTCCCGCTGCTTGAACTCGGACTCAAGTGCCGCCGATGTTTCAGGGGACGGCGGCACCGGTGAAGGCAACGGGATCACGAACGAGATTTCGCACTGGTCACGAACGCCCCGGGCCACCAGTTCGTCGTGGAGCAGCAGCGCGCATTCGCTTGGTGCGGGCGGGCACTTGAACGGAGCGCCGCAGACACCGATCACGGCGTGCCCTTCGGAAAAGCCGGGGATGATGCCAGCCAGTTCTTCGGCGCTGGCCGCCTTTCTCGGAGACCAGGCGAAGGCCGCTTGGGGGTACGAGTTCAACTTCGTACGAGAAACGCTCACCGGTCGCCGGGTCGAAGTGCGGGTGGGCAGTGCCAAGGCGGCCCTGCATAACGCCGCCCTCGACACCGAGGGTCTTCAGGAACTTGCGATCGAAACGGACCGGGATCGGGATCTCGGTATGCGCCCGGAACTCTCCGGCCAGCTTTTCTATAGAGACGTTGGCGTTCGGTACCCGGCCGAGCACCGGCATGGTCGATACGCCGGAGAAGATCTGCCGGCAGGGGTCGGGTACGGGATCGGTCGCCAGTTCTGAATACTTGATGCGCCCCTCCTGCTTCCAGGCGGTGTAGGCACTCGATCGCAGGAAACGGTTCCGGTAGCTCACCCGTCCGCCGGTGAAGGAGAATGCGTGAAGCATCGCCAGGCCGTCGAACCAGTGGTTGAAGCGTTCTTCACCGATCTCGAACAGGGCCGGCCCGTTTCTGAGCAGGCTGCCGGTGAGCCATTCCGGCAGCTTGCCTTCGACCTCGAGTGAGGGGATGTGGGTTTCGTCCTTGAGGGACTTGAATCCCAGACTGAAACCCGGCCGCGCGGTCTTCTTGCGTGCCGTGCCGGCAAATGCTTCGCCCACGGTTGTCCCGGCAGGCGCAATCGCTCCCACCACAGCTACAGCGGCAGCCGTCTTCGATCCCTCAATCAGCAGCCCACGCCGCGTTCGTTCGGTCACTTACCTCTCCCTTGAACAGACTGAACTGACGATACCCCGGATCCGCCCGGTATCCCTGAACCGTCCGCCCCTTGATGGTTGTCCGCCGATCGGGTACCTTCATGTTGACCAATACGAGCAGGGGCGGGCAAAATGAATTCTCAGAGTTTCTCGGTGGAGTCAGGCAGGATGGTTGCGATACTGGCGGCGGCATTCGCGACTGCGCTGATGCTGGCCGTGCTGGTGGCCCCGGAGGCGCAGGGCGGGGTTCGCTACAAAGCGATGCTCAGCGTCAATGGCGGCCTGACCGTCACCAGCCAGGTGGACAACCTGAAGAACTGCCAGCCGGGCCAGGCCTGGACGCTCACTGAAGATGCCGACATCAGCATCCGCGACAAAGTCGTCATCGAGAGCTCCGGAGCAAGACTCCTGAGCAGTTCGTCGGCTGTCACCAACGGCGGGGCGATCAGCAAGCATGCCCTGACCAGCTATGAAGAGAGCAACTTCTGCCCGCCGGACGAGCCGATCGAACTGGATCGGCCGAATTGCGGGACCTTCACCGGCAAGGGTGTGGCGAGCCTGAGGCAGGATGGCCGCCTCAGAAAGCCGTGGAGGGTGGCAATCGGTTTTGGTCGGACGACCGGTGGCATGCAGGCGATCGACTGCATGAGCCTCGGCCTCGGCTCGGCAACCCCGAAAGGCTCCCTGATCAACAGGTTCGAAACCATTTTCTCGGGCACCACGCTGCCACTGGATCTCAAGGTCTCATCCTTCAAGAAGCTCGGGGTGGGCAAGAAGCTGATCAGGACTATCCGGATCGGCGGCGACTGCAGTGGGCCGATCGTCTACCGCGGACCGAAGGTCTCGAAAGCGGCTGACGGGGACTGCTCGGTCGAGGGTGTCTACAACATCGAGATCAAGCGCCTCACGAAAACGTCGAAGCAGGGTGTCTCGCTCGCTTCGATCGGCCGGAGTGCAAAGGGACGGTAGTCCCCGTTTGCAATCGTGGGGTGGATCTCTCCGACCCGATTCTGTGGCCGATCGCCGTGGAGACATGACCGGGCAGGAAATCACCTGCGCTGCTCCGACCGAGACACTTTGGGCGCTGGTCGCTTGACCCGAACTCTGGCCTCGCTGGTCGCCTCATGTTCGGCGAGCTGAAGGTCTCGGTTCGCCCGAAGTCCAGGCGGGGGCGAAAGGGAAAGTCATCCTGGCCGGGGGTCTGCGGCTGCCGGCCGAGATCACCGAGGTAGTACCAGGGCATTTCTGGAGCTGGCAGGTCGGTGGGATCCTGGTCGACCATGTCGTTTCAGAAGCTCCGGGCGACTCAACCCTGTCGATGCCGGTCCGGCCGGCCCGCGGTTTGTGGAAATCCACGGCCCTCGCCTACGCCCCGGTCGTCGGTCTGATCGCCCACCGCATCGTGCAGATCGCCGAGCGCGACCACGAAGCCACCTGAGCTGAAGTAATGACATCATCTTTCTCCCGCCGTTTCCGACCGGAACCTGAAGTAAAGGACGGCACGGCACCCAACGGCCTTCCCTACGAGTCCGTCTGGAGCTACCCCCGCGGAGCTTGTCCTCGTCGCCCATCCAGCCAAAATGATCGTCGACAAAATGGCCGTCTGTCAGGACGGTCGTATCGGCGCCGGGCAGTCCCGGGAAGGCCGGCACGAGCGTGAGACCCAGCTCGTCGACGAGCTGCCGGTAGCTGTCGGCCGATGCCCCGATGACTTCGCCGCCCAGCTGGACGATCCGGCCGTCTTCGAGGGTTGTCTGCAGAACACGGCCCCCCCGGTCGACCACGGCCTTCGAGCAGCACCACGTCGGTACCTCCGGAGGCAAGGTCACGCGCTGCGGGGAGCCCCGCAAGTCCTCCAACGACCACCACGACATCGAACCTCAAGCAAGCACTCCTTCCCGACGACTCGCATGAGCCTGCCATCGGGGTTCCCCTCTTGTGGGGTTGAGTCAAGCTACAGGACGCTTCTACAAAGAAGGGATAAGCGTGACGATGGTCACACCGGTTTGTTTCGCCACAACCGGATCAGGCCGGCCGCGCCACTGCCCGCCGACCAGCCTGCGGGAACGAAGAGAGTGGCGTGTCCGAGATCGATCGACTCAGGTCCGCCGCGGGTAGGAAACCCCTGCTTTCCGAGCGATATCTCCGGCCCGGCTGCCAAGTATCGCCGGCGTACCGTGACGAGTTCGATCGCGGCCCCGGGCTCCCGGTAGCCGTAGCGGGTCTCGTGTGACTGTTCGAACAGCTCGCGCAGCCGGTCCGGGTCTGCGCTGGTGTCGGCCACCGGGAGTTCGAACGACTGTCCCCGGTAGCGAAGGTCCCAGGTGACTTCGTCAGCTTCTCCGATCAACTCGGCCAGGCGGGCCGGGGTTATCTGACTCTGCGGCATGAGGACCGTTCGGATCTCGTCCCGCCGGCGCTCGGCCGCAGCGAGGCCGAGCGCGCTGAAAACCCCACCGTCGGCCGGGACCAGCACCCGTTCGATTCCCAGTTCGTCAGCGATCGATGCCGCGTGGAGTGGCCCGGCGCCGCCGAAGGCGAGCAGGGCGAAATCGGTCGGATCGAGTCCACGCTCGACGGTCATTACCCGCATCGCCCGCACCATCTCTGTGTCGGCGACCTTGAGGATCCCGGCGGCGCAGGTCTCGACGTCTATTTCGAGGTCGGCTGCGAGGGCTGAGATGGCCGCGTGTGCCGCCTTCCGGTCCAGCTCGATTCCTCCTGCCAGTCGCGGGCGCTCGCCGAGCCGGCCCAGCAGCAGGCTGGCGTCGGTCACCGTGGCAAGGACGCCACCCTTGCCGTAACAGGCCGGTCCCGGCTCGGCGCCCGCTGACTGCGGACCGACCCGGAGAGCTCCGCCCGCGTCCCGCCAGGCGATCGAGCCTCCGCCGGCGCCGACCGTCTCGATGTCAACCATCGGCAGGGCCAGCGGCCTGCCACCGATCGACCGGCCAGCGGTCTCCCGGGCCCGGCCGGCTTCAATCACGCAGACATCACAGGAAGTGCCACCCATGTCGAAGCAGAGCAGGTCCGGTTCTGCGGCCGCGCTGGAGAGCATCACCGCCGCCGCAGCTCCGCCGGCGGGGCCGGAAAGCACGGCCAGCGCAGCGTGGCGGGAAGCGGTGGCGAGATCGGTCAGGCCGCCGCTTGACTGCATGATCAGTGGCTCCGGCAGGCCTGTTCCTGCGCAGCGGTTGGAGAGTCGGTCGAGGTACCCGGCCAGCAGCGGCGAGAGTGCCGCGTCGACTTCGGTTGTCGCTGCCCGCTCGTACTCCCGGAAGGTGCCGACCACTTCGTGCGAGAGCGATACATGGACTGACCGGCCAAGGCGCTCGCGCAGCTTCTCACCGAGCGCGATCTCGTGTTCCGGGAACCGGTCGGCGTGCAGCAGGCAGACCGCGACCGACTCGACGCCGGACCGCTCGATCGCCGTGACGACAAGGTCCAGCTCATTGTCCGAAGGTGCCTTGATGACGCCGTCCGGGCCCATGCGCTCGTCGAGTTCGAACCGCCGCTCCGGCGGGATCAGTGCCGGGGGAGGGGCGATCTCGAGCCGGTAGAGCGACGGCCGGTTCTGGCGTCCGATCTCGATCAGGTCGGCAAAGCCCCGGGTCGTGACCAGGGCCGCGTCAGCGACCCGTGACTCAAGCAGTGCATTGGTTGCGACCGTCATGCCGTGGGCGAACAGGGAAACCCCTGAAGGCTTGATGCCGGCCAGCTTCAGGACCTCGTCGGCCGCTGCCAGGGCACCCTGAGACTGGTCTTCGGGTGTGCTGGCCGACTTGCCTGCGAATACGCGGCCGCCGGTGATCAGGACCGCGTCAGTGAAGGTGCCGCCGACGTCCACGCCGAGGATCGCGCCCTCCGCCCCCGGCTCAGTCACCACCGGAGCCTCCGCCACCGCTTAAGCCTCCGCCACCGCCGGTCCCCCCGCTGCTACCGAAGCCGCCACCACCGGGGGTTTCGATCCTAAGGCGGTCGCCGGGCCTGAGCTCGCCCGAATCCTTCGGCTCGAGTTCCGAGAATCCGGCTTCCCCGGTCCGCGAGATCAGGTTGTGACCGCTCTCGCCGGGTTCTCCGCCCGCCGCTCCCGGTGGCCGGTGACGGCGGCGCTCGGTCAGCAGGGCAAAGCTCATCGCTTCGAGTGCCTCGATCTCCCGGACCAGCCCGTCGCCTCCGCGGTGCCGCCCGGTTCCACCGGTTCTCCGGCGAACGGAGTACTCGCGTGCCAGCAGCGGGAACTCGATCTCCATGGCCTCGATCGGGGTGTTGAGGGTGTTCGACATCGCCACGTGTACGGCGCTGGGCCCATCCGAGTCCGGTGACGCCGCCTGCCCGCCGCCCATCGTCTCGTAGTAGGTGAAACGATCGTTGCCCAGGGTCAGGTTGTTCATCGTGCCCTGCCCGGCCGCCCTACCGAAGGCTCTCAGGCAGAGGTCGGCGACCCTGGAGGAGGTCTCGACGTTGCCGGCGACGACGGCGGACGGTGCCCTCGCGTTCAGCAGGCTGCCCTCGGGCGCGACCACCTCGATCGCACGGAAGGCACCCGCGCTCGCCGGGATGTCGGGGTCGGTCAGCACCCTTACAGCGAAGTAGCAGGCGGATTCAGTCACCGCCAGCGGGCAGTTGAGGTTTCCGGGGTCGGGGCCCGAGGAGCCGGTGAAGTCGAACCTGATCGAGTTGCCCGCGACGGTTGCGGTCACGGTCAGGTGCATGTCGCCGGAACGTCCCTCCAGGACATCCTGCGCCGTGTGCTTTCCGTCAGGCATCCGCCCGATGATCGCCCGGGTCCGCGCTTCGGCGTAGTCGATCACTTCGGCCATCGACAGGAGCAGGTCTCGGCTGCCACGGCGGTCGGCGAGTCCGGCGAGACGGGAGGTTCCGAGCCGGTTGGCAGCTAGCTGGGCCCGGAGGTCGGCCCGGCGCTGGGCGGGCTGTCGCATCCGGGTCGTGACCTCGACGATCGCCTTCTCGTCGAGTATCCGGGGGGAGATCACGACCCCTTCCTCGCAGAGTCTGGTCGAGTCGGCCGGCATCGATCCCGGCCGGCTGCCGCCGACGTCGGCGTGGTGGGCCCGGTTCGCGGCGAAGCCGATCAGCTTGCCCCCGGTGCCGAAGGCGGGAGTGACCACCGTGATGTCGGGCAGATGCGTGCCCCCGGCGTAGGGGTCGTTCAGGAACCATGAGACACCAGGATGGTGTTCACGGTCGATTACGGCCAGCACCGAGGCCGGCATCGATCCGAGGTGTACCGGGATGTGCTCGGCCTGCATCACCATCTCTCCTGCAGGGTTGAAGATCGCGGCCGAGCAGTCGCGACGCTCCTTGATGTTTGCCGAGTGGGCGGAGCGGATCAGCACTGCACCCATCTCCTCGCAGGTCGAGGCGAAACCCCCCGCCGCTACCTGGACCCGAATCGGGTCCGGTCCGCTCAGGGCCACCGTTGCTGCTCGATCGAGCCGTCGGAGTGGTAGATCAGGTGGACGCTGTCCATCGCCGGGTCGGTCGTCGGGAAGTCGGATCTGCGGTGGCCACCGCGGGACTCCTGCCTCGCCAGGGCGACGGCTCCGATCGCCCGCGCCAGCGGGTAGGGGTCCTGTGTGAGCTGCTCGAGCCGGGATCCCTGGCGCATCGGCCCGGCGAGCCGCCAGACGGCTTCGCGTGTTGCCGGAGTCGGAGGGTCGAACCGCCAGGTCGGTGGCGCGGGTGGGGATTCGGCCACGCTCTCCGCCATGCCGGCTGTCGCCGCCCGCTGCCCGAATACAAAGCATTCGGTCAGCGAGTTGGAGGCCAGGCGGTTCGCGCCGTGGATCCCGGTGCAGGCGCATTCGCCGGCTGCGTAGAGCCCCGGCAGCGAGGACCGGCCGTCGAGGTCGACCTCGATGCCGCCCATGACGTAATGCGCCCCGGGCGCGATGGGCACCGGCTCGTTCTTCGGATCGAAGCCGGCATCGGCCAGCATCCTGAAGACACTCGAAAATCTTTCCGCATCGATCCCTGTCAGGTCGAGGCTGACCGGTTTTCCGACCTGCCCTTCGATCTGAAGGAGGATTGCAGCGGTGACGTCGTCGCGAGGTGCCAGTTCGTCGGTGAACCGCCTGCCGTCGGCGTCGAGCAGGCTCGCTCCCTCGCCGCGAATCGCTTCCGTGATCAGCGCCCCGTCGGAGTCTGATCCCGGGGCGGAAAGGCAGGTGGGGTGGAACTGGCAGAACTCGAGGTCGGCGAGGTCTGCCCCGGCGGCCGAAGCCAGCACGCTGCCGGCCCCGATTGCGCCCCAGGGGTTCGAGGTGCGGCGCCAGAGCGCGGCGGCACCACCGGTGGCCAGCAGCGTTGCCGCGGAGGCGATCGGTCCGCGGTCGGTCAGGATGCCGTGGCAGCGGGTTCCGTCGCTCCAGAGGGCGAGCGCCGAGGTTTCTTCGAGCACCGCGATCCCGGGCTGGTCGGCGACGATACGGGCAAGGGCACCCGTGATCTCGCGACCGGTCTGGCTGCCGCCGGCGTGGATGATCCGGCGGTGGCTGTGGCCGCCTTCGAGCGCGAGTTCAAGCGTTCCGTCCCGGTCCCGGTCGAATTTCAGCCCCCGGCTGATCAGGTCCGCGACCACTTCCGGCGCTGCCTCGGTCAGGATTTCGACGGCCTCGGTCCGGCACAGGTTGCGGCCGGCGGCGATCGTATCGGCGGCGTGCGCGGCCGGCGAGTCTTCGGGTTCAAGCGCCGCCGCCAGCCCACCCTGGGCCCAGAAGCTGGCGCTCTCGGCGAGGGGCTTTCGGGAGATCAGACAGACCCTGCCGCCCATCTCTGCGGCCCGGATCGCCGACCAGAGGCCGGCCGCGCCTGCCCCTACGACGGCCAGGTCGAAAGGTCCTGACGAGTTGGCTGCCGCCTGGTTCGTCAAGGACTACTTGCCGGGATCAGTCGCCGGCTCGTCGTCGCTTCGGGCCAGGTCTTCCAGCTCTTCGAGGGTCAGGCCCTCTTCCAGCCCGCGTGCGATCAGGTCCGCCTCGCGGTCGATGCCGACCACCTCACGCGCCTGTTCGGAAAGTCGTTCTCGGTCGAACCGTCCGGCTTCGGCCATCTCGACGGTCATCGCACCAAGGTCGCGCAGCTGCTTGCGGCGCAACTCGTCCAGTTCGACCAGGTGGTCCTTCATCGCCCGGCGTTCGCGCCCGCTCTGCTTTCCGCCGCCAAAGAGGCCCATCAGGTGCCGCCCTTTTTGTCAGAGGCCTCACCCTTTGAAATCTCCTGCCGGAGCGCGCTGATCTGGCCCCTCAGCCAGACGACGGCTGCCTCGCGCGCCTCGGCTTCCGTGACGATGCCGGGCGCAGCCTCGACCGGTACCGGTGCGGTGCCCGCTTCAGACAGCGATGCTTCGGCTTCTTCCACCCTCTTCTCGGCTTCGCGGGCGCTTTCTTCGATTGCTTTGAGGCGCGACTCGGCGATGGTCAGGGCTTCGATCTTGCTGGCCTTCTCGGCCTCGAGAGAGGTTTCAAGGGTTCTTATCCGGGCCTCGAGTTCGGCCTGGCGCGGACCGGCGTCGGCTCCGCTGTCGGGACTGCCGTCGGGGTCGGCGGCGATCTCGGCCGCGAGGGCTGCGTCGGCCTCGATTTCGGCGGCCTGGCTGCGGACCCATCCGGCTGCGGCCTCGCGGTTGGCAGCCGATTCCCGGGCCAGCTTCGCCTCGGCGGCGTCGGCCCGCTTCTCTGCGTCGGCGATCCGGGCAGATGCTGTCGAAAGGGTCGAGGTCAGTTTGGTCCGGTCCGCTTCGATTTCCCTGGTGATCGCGCTCAACTCGGTCCGGGAGTCAGCTGCGGTCGAAGCCTTGGCTGCTTCGGCCGCGGTCCGTGCCTGGGACTCGCTCTTGCCTATCTTCTCTTCGAGCAGGTCGAGTTCACTCAGCTTCGGCTGTGGTTCAGCCTCTGCTTTTCCTTCAACAGCGACCGAAGCCGGCGGTTTGGGCGTCTCGGGCTTTCCGGGCGCGGGTGGCGTCGAGGCGGCAGCGGCTGCTGCCGCAACGGCTTTCGCTGAGCTCTCTTTGCCGGTGTCCGGCTTCGGGGTACGCGGCTTCCCGGAATCGGGCTTCGGGGTCCCGGCTTTAGGCGGCGCTGACTCCGCGGTTGCCGCCGGGGAGTCGGATCCCGTCTTTCCGGCCTCCGGCTTCTTCGGTCCGGGTTCGGTGACTGCCGGTGTGGCGGCGGGGACGGCATGCTCCTGGGTGTGTTCGGCCGTGTCGGGCATGCCGGGCCCAGGAATGATGTGGGTTCCGGTGTGCTCGCCTGTCTCGGGCATTGAATGCTCCGCCGTGTGCTCGCCGGTGGGCGCAAGGTCGTGTTCCCCGCTGTCGACAGGGGGGGCAGGGGGCGCTGCGAGGGCATCAAGTTCCTCGGCTACCTCGCGGACCTCGGCGGCTCCGCGGGACATGATCGCTTCGTCCCAGCTGCCCTGTACGAACATGCCGAGGACCAGCTCGCCGAGCGCCTCGCGCCGGTCGAGGTGGAGCTCTTCGAGCTGCCGCTGCTTCTTCTTCAGGGCACCCTTCCTCATCTGATCTCACCATCATTACCGAACTCGGCGGAAGAAACATCCGCGACCCGCTCGCGGCCCAGCACTTCGTCGTACGCGATCCGTACCCGATCCGCCATTCGCTCGGCCGACAGGGCACCGGCGCGGGCCCTTCCCGGGGTGCGTGGATCGGGATCCTCAAGCAGTTCGGTAGCAAAGGTAGACCAGACCTCAGGCTCGTAGGGGGCACAGAGGCTGTTAGGAAGGGAGCGGAGCAGGCTGGGTGCGATCCCGACCGGGGTCGTCATCACCGGCACTTCGCAGGCGAGGCTTTCGAGCAGGGCCAGCCCGAAGCCTTCGTAGTCGGAAGTGACCAGCACCGCGTCGGCCGCGTTCATCCAGGTCGACATCTGCCCGGGCTCGATTCCACCGCCGGTCAGCAACTCGACGCCAGCCCTGGCCGCGACTTCGCGCGCCCGGTCCACTCGTTTCTCCGGTCTTTTCGGGTCGGCGGGAAAGAAGAGGTAGCGCCGGTCGGGATCCAGGCCGAGCCTGGCTCTGGCCTCGGTTCGGGACTCCGGCTGGAAGCGGGAGAGGTCGGCCCCACAGGGCAGTACGGCGTTTCGACCCGGGATCAGCGGCAGACCCGGCCGACCGGCCTCCTCCCCGAACAGGGCCGCCGATGCCCCGGCGCTCAGGGCGATCCGCCTCGACAGCAGTCGTGAGCTTGGCCCGACGATCCGATGCCTCACATCGGTGCCGTGAAAGGTGACGATCAGCGGGCTTGCGCCGGCTGCCAGGGCACACCAGCCGGCGAGTCCGTAATGCGCGTGGACCAGGTCGAATTTTTCCGCTCTCATCAGCGCCCTGAGCCGGCGGGTTGCGGGCAGGTACTGATCCTTGCCGGGCCTGAAGGTGAACAGCTCGGCATCCACTCCGCCGGACCGGAGCGCCTCGACCTGGTCTACCACCCAGCGACCCCGTTGCGGGGTTTCCGGGTCAGGCCCGAAGTTCATCACCACGAGGACTCGCACGGCCTGAGACTAGAGCCTCGCCCGGCAGCCGGAGGACGGCAGTGCCTGCGGAACGGGCTGCGACCTGGCGAAAGGAGCGGGTGGCTCGGCGGCTGTCCGGCATTCGTGACCCCTCAGCCCGGGACTTGTTGCGAACGGGTCTGGATCGGTTGCGAGAGGCGTCCGAAGATCGCATCCACAAGCAACAGAGGAGGAGTGATGTTCTACAGAAGCATGGGCCGCGTCCACGCGGCCACAGTCGGGCAGACGGACCGGATTCGCAGTCGGCTGGCGGGGGACGGTGGTCAGGGCACTGTCGAGTACGTCGGCCTGATCCTGCTGGTCTCTCTGTTGATGGTCGGGATGCTGGCAGCGATGAAGGGGTTCTCGGGTCGGCAGGGAACCGAGCTCGCGGAGCTGATCGTCGACAAGATCCAGGCGGCGGTAGACAAGGTGACCTTCAGGTGATTTCTGTCTGAACCCGGTAGGGGGCGGGCATTCTGCCCGTCCCGCCACCGTCGTGCGCTTTGCCTGGCTCCCTCTGGAAGACTCTGGTCGATGACAGCGAGCAATAGAAGTTACGGGCGTTCCGACGCCGCCATCCGGCCGGTTTCGATCGAGCCCGGGTTCGTGTCCAGCGCCGACGGTTCGGCCCTGATCTCGGTCGGAGGGACCAGGGTCATCTGTACCGCCTCCATCTCGAGCAAGGTGCCGAAGTGGATGGAAGGCCGGGGAACCGGATGGGTCACGGCCGAGTATTCGATGCTTCCGGCTTCAACCGGTGACCGCAAGCCGCGCGACATCAGCAAAGGCAAGCTGGACGGCCGCTCGGTTGAGATCCAGCGGTTGATCGGCCGCTCGCTGAGGGTGGCGATGGACTTCAAAGCGCTCGGCGAGCGCAGCGTCTACGTCGACTGCGATGTGCTCGAGGCCGACGGCGGTACCCGCTGTGCCGCGATCACTGGAGGCTACGTCGCCCTGCACCTCGCGCTGTCCGAGCTGGTCGAGCGCGGCGAGATCGAGGACTTCCCCCTGACCACCGCTGTGGCCGCCGTCAGCGTCGGCATGGTCGGCGGCCGGGCAGTCTGCGATCTCGACTACTCCGAAGACTCCACTGCCGAGGTCGACGCCAACGTGGTCATGACCGGCGACGGTGGACTGATCGAGGTTCAGGCCACGGCGGAGCAGACCCCGCTCTCGCGTGCTTCGCTGGACGAGCTGCTCTCGCTGGCCGAGGCCGGGATCGGCGAGCTCCGCATCTCTCAGGACGAGGCGACTGACGCTTGATCATCGCCAGCCGCAACGGGCACAAGCTCAGGGAGCTGGCCGAGATTCTGCCCGGAGCCGGACTGAAGCCCCTGCCCGACGGGATCGAGATGCCACCCGAGGACGGCCTGACTTTCGCGGCGAACGCTCTGATCAAAGCGCGGGCGGCCCGTGAGGCGACCGCGGAGGCGGTGATCGCCGACGATTCCGGGATCGAAGTGGACGGGCTTGGAGGCCGGCCCGGAGTGAGGTCCGCGAGGTACGCCGGGGAGTCTGCCTCCGACGGCGAAAACCTGGACAAGGTGTTGCGAGACCTGGTCCGCTCCGGCGGCCCGGCAACCGCCCGGTACGTCTGCGTGATCGCCTGGATCGACGAAGAGGGTCTCGAATCGACTTTCGAAGGAACCTGCGAGGGCAGGCTGATTCAGGAGCCCCGGGGCGCCGGTGGCTTCGGCTACGACCCTGCTTTCGTTCCCGACGACACCGGCCGCGCGGATTTGCGGACGATGGCCGAGCTGACCGCCGGCGAGAAACACCGCATAAGCCATCGCGGCAGGGCCGCGCGGGCCATGGCCGCGGAGTTTGAGCGGCACGCTACTCGGGGCGGGCGCGGCTGAGACCGTCGCGCTCGCCGGCGCTCAGTCGCCCGGAAGTGGCAACAGGTTGACGGCAGCGGCGACACCTACTGCACCCACGGTCACGCCGTACCCCGCGTAGCCCGTGGCGAAGGCGAGGGCGGACGCCATCGCGCAGGCGACCACCACGACGATCCAGGATGCTCGGGCGAGAGTCATGGCCGGTATGTTCCTACATCGTGCCCCCGAAAGCAAAATCCAACTCCGGACCGGGAGGGTCCGCCCGCCCGGAGGGGACGGCCGAGCGTTCGAAGCTGGCCCTCGACACGCTGGCCGGACTTGAACCCGAGTTGAAGGCCGCCGCTGTCATTTCCGACGACGGCGCCGTGCTTGCCACCACAAGCGATGACGAGGGCTGGGGAGAGGCTGCCGTCAAGCTGCTGGAGGCCCTGGAGGAGGCGGGCCCGGGCGAGCTCGACAGCTCTCACATCGCGACTGAGGATGCCGAGGTGTTCATGGTCAGGGAGGCGGGATTCGCGCTGGTGGCGGTCACGGCGAGGTTCGTCCTCGCCTCGCTGACGTCGTTCGACGTGCGCATGTCGCTTCGGGCCATTGCGGCGGAGACGCCCGGTGAAGGGGTCCGGAGTGCTTAAGCCTCACCGTGTCCTCGCCGGGAAAATCAGCTCCTACGCCGATGAGGCCTCGGCTTTCATCAGGCGCCGACGGCATCACCGCCGACCCTATATACGCATCCAGTACCGGAGTGGGGACGCGATCGAACTTCATCCCGAGGAATCCGGTTCGGAGCAGATCATGGCCGCCGTGACCGGCCTGGTCGAGCGCTCGTCCTGAGGCCTCTGGCCGCTCTCCCGCATCAGTTCTGGGATGCCCGGACCGATTGCTGTCCGCAAGCGGTGTTACGGTTACGAAATTCCACAACTCCGAGGAGGATCGAAGACGTGACCAAAGCTGAGTTTCTTGAGAAGGTTGCCGGCGACGAGCGCATCGAAAGCAAGAAGGCCGCTGCCGAAGCCGTAGACGCAGTGCTCGACGCCATTACCGACACGCTTACCGGAGGCGGCGAAGTCAACTTCACCGGTTTCGGCAAGTTCCACGTCGCTGAGCGCAAGGAGCGCCAGGGCGTCAACCCCCGTACCGGCGAGCGCATCACCATCGCCGGCGGCAAGGTCCCGCGTTTCTCGGCGGGTTCGGCCCTGAAGAAGCAGGTCAAGGGCTGAGCCTCTTTATCGATCGGGCTGCGGCGCTCGTCAGCGAGCGCCGCAGCCAGATCTGCCTCGGCCTGGATCCTGATCCTGCCGAGCTTCTCGAAGGTGTCGCCGCCAGAGTTGTCTCAGGGTTTTCCCCGGCGGAAGCCGCCGGAGCGGCGGTTGAGGATCACTGCCTGCAGCTGATCCGGTCAGCGGGTCCGCACTGCGTGGCGGTCAAGCCCCAGATCGCCTGTTTCGAACGGCTGGGATGGCCCGGCTGGCGCGCTCTCGAAAACGTCTGCGTGGCCGCCGGGGAGTCGGGGCTGCTGACGATCGCCGACGGCAAGCGGGGCGACGTGCCCGTTTCCGCCCGAGCGTACGGACAGGCGATGGTCGGCCAGACACCTACTCCATGGGGTCCGGTGGCCGGCCTCGGTGTCGACGCCTTCACCGCCAACCCGCTGCTTGGTGCCGATTCACTCGAGCCGCTGGTGGCAGCGGCTGAACAGGCCGGATCCGGCCTGTTCGCCCTGGTCCGGACCAGCAACTCTGGCGCCGCCGACATCCAGGACCTCGAGTCGCGCGAAGGGCCGGTTCACGAACGCCTCGCTGCGATGGTCGACCGGTTCAGCGGCCGGCTTGCCGCGGAGGCGGGCCGGCTCAGTGGCATGGGCGCCGTGGTCGGTGCGACCGAGCCCGAGCACATTGCCCGCCTGAGGTCGATCATGCCGCGGGCGATCCTGTTGATCCCGGGGGTCGGTGCCCAGGGCGGCCGGCCCGAAGACCTCGGTCCGGCCTTTATCCCCGGTCGCGCCGGGGCGCTGGTCGCCGCATCCCGCTCGATCGCCGGAGCCAAAGAACCGGCTGAAGCAGCCGAACGGCTGAGGGAATCGGTCTGGCAGGTCTCCGGGTAAATCTGTTGCCGGCACCTGCCAACCGGGGAGAGTCCCGGTCGGGCTGTACGATTCGCCCCGGCTTTGCCCGCCCAGGAACTTCTGATGAAAAAGACCTCGATCACAGCCCGCATCCTCGCCTCCCTCGCTCTCGTGGGGGCCGTCGCCGCCGTTCTGGTCGTGGTCAACTCCGAAACGGGTGGCGACGGTGCCACCCGTACGCCTGCCGCCAACCAGGGCAGGAATGCGGATACCAATCCGGGTGAAAACGGCGGTCGGCAGAACCGGCTCGCGGGGGCCAGGGTCTACGAGGTAAAGGAAGGTGATTCGCTCACGGCGATCGCGGAGCAGACGGGCGTTCAGATAGGGACGATCGAAGCACTCAACCCCGACGTCGATCCCCAGGCGCTTATTCCCGGTCAGAAGCTGAAGCTTCGTTGAGGCTGCTCGCTGCCGCGATTGCCGCGGCGGTGCTCGCCGCCGGTTCGGTTGCGCTTCCGGGGCCGGCCGACGGTGCGGTGGTCCCGCCACGGATTGAGGCTCGCTCCTGGTTGCTGATCGACGCCCGTACCGGTGAGACTCTTGCTCAGCAGGCTCCGAACCGGCGGCTGCCGATGGCCAGCACGACCAAGATGATGACTGCGTACCTGGCGATGAAGAAGTTGCGGATGAAGGAGGTCGTCACTGCCGCCGCCTACCAGGCGATCCCCGGGGAGTCACTGATGGGCCTCCAGGCCGGCCAGGAGGTATCGGTACGGGATCTGATGTACGGGCTGATCCTGCTGAGCGGCAACGACGCGGCGGTCACGCTCGCTACCGCGGTCTCCGGCACCGTGCCGCGTTTCGTCAGGCTGATGAACCGGGCAGCCCGCCGACTCGGGCTGGACGATACGAGTTACGAAAACCCGATCGGCCTTGACGGGCCCGACCAGTATTCAAGCGCGGCCGACCTGGTCGCGCTGGGCAGGATCCTGATGGTGAATCCGCGGTTCCGGGCGATCGCAGGTGCGCGCACGGCGACCCTGCGCAGCTATAGCCCCCCGATCGTGATCGAGACGAGCAACGAGTTCGTTCGCGACAACGACTGGGCCAAGGGCATCAAGACCGGTCGCACCAACCTGGCCGGCTACGTACTCGCTTCCGACGGCCGCCGGAACGCGACAGAGCTGATCGCAGCCGTCATTGGAACCGCAAGTGAAGCCTCCAGGGATGCCGAAACCGTCGAGTTGATGGACTACGGATTCTCGCTTTTCGACAAGCGTGTCCCGGTCCGTTCAGGCAGGCCGGTGGCCGGGGTCCCGGTCCGTTTCGAAGACCAAGACCTGCCGGTGGCATCACCGCTCCCGGTGCGGATCGGGGTCCGGACGGGGGAGGCTCTTACGGTCACTTCCGACCTGCCGGACGAGGTCGAAGGTCCGATCGCCCGGGGCGAGCGGATCGGCAGTGCCACCGTCCGGGTTGACGGTGAAGTTATCCGGACCGTCCCGCTGCTTGCGAGCCGCAGCGTGGCCGAGCCCGGACTGCTCGACCGGGTCTTCGGCCTGCTCACCTCCAACCCGATCTACATTGCGCTCGCGCTGTCGGTAATAATTGCTCTGGCGCTGCTCTACCGGCGGCGCCAGGAGCGAGAGATGAGGACCAGGTTGATTCGGGCGAGCAAGAGGCGAAGATGATCATTTCTGTGACCATGAACGCGGCCATTGACCGCACTGTCGCCGTACCCAACTTCCGCCAGGGGCACCGTCATCGCTCGGTCGAGAGCAGGACTGTGCCTGGAGGCAAAGGCATCAACGTCGCCCGGGCTCTCGGGCTGCTGGGTCGACCGGTGATCGCGACGGGCCTGGCCGGTGGTTCGAACGGAGGCTGGATTCTCCGGCAGCTCCAGGAAGAAACCCTGCTGACCGACTTCATCCGGATTTCGGAGGAGAGCCGGATCAACCTGGCCGTGGTTGATCCGACGACCGGCGAGCAGACCGAGATCAACGAGCGCGGACCCGGCGTCCGTGCCGACGAACTCGACCGGCTTCTCGAGCGTATCGACTACCTCGCGGCCGGGGCGCGGCTCTGCGTGCTGGCCGGCAGCCTTCCGGCCGGCGTGGACATGGACTTCTACGCAACCCTGATCGGGATCCTCCGGACCCGCGGGATTCCGGTTCTGCTGGACTCGGAGGGTGAGCCCATGTCAGCCGGGATGCGGGCGGGCCCGACCATGATCACTCCGAACAAACTCGAAGCCGAAGAGCTCATCGGACAGGAGTTCGACACCGGTGACGACCTCCACTCGGTGCTCTCCGAGCTGATCGAAATGGGCCCCTCGCAGGCGGCCATCACCCTGCCCGAGGGCTGTGTGGCGATGGTCGGCGAGGGAGCCGAACAGAGGATGCTCGAGGTGAGCATCGAGCCGCTGGAGCCGATCTCGACCGTCGGCTCGGGCGACGCATTCGCTGCCGGGTACATGGCGGCGCTATACGACGGCATGTCACAGGAGATGTGCCTGTCCTACGGTGTCGCCTGCGGCGCTGAGTCCACTCAGCACCTCGGTGCCGGCCGGCTGGATCGCCGGCGCGCCGAGAGCCTGCTCGACAGAGTCACCATTCGTCGGGTTGAAGCTCCGACCGGCGTCTGAGCGGTCGCCGCCTGCTACAGCGGGGCCGCATGCCTGCGAATCCCGGACTTCGGGACTGCCGGACAGTCTGGATCGCGTGAGTTTGTACAACGGCACAGCCTGAAGGCGGGGGGCAGCACCTATCTTTCAAACCAGCAGTTCGGGGTTCTCCTCCCCGGTCATGTGGCTAAACAGTGCGGTCCCCGGAGCAGTAGACCGGAGACCTTTGTCCCTCCTGTCGGGCCCCGGTTCCTCCCAGAGGAGCCGGGGTCTGGCTTTTCCCGGACCGGCCTCTTTTGACCGGAAGTGGCCTGACAGGCCAGCCTGACTAGAATCGTCCGACGGGGGTCATAGCCTGCTCCCTTCAACCGCAGCCCTGGAGGACCTAATTGGAAATTGAGATCGGCCGAGGTAAGAAGGGCCGACGCGCTTACGGGTTCGACGACGTGGCGATAGTGCCATCCCGTCGCACCCGGGACCCTGACGACATCGACATCAGCTGGACGCTGGGTCCCTACCGCTTTGACCTGCCCCTGCTCGCTTCCGCGATGGACGGCGTGGTCAGCCCCGAGACGGCCGTGCTCACCCACAAGCTCGGCGGCCTGGGGGTGCTCAACCTCGAGGGCATCTGGACCCGTTTCGAAGACGCGGAAGAACAGCTCGAAAAGGTCTCAAAGGCGCCCGAGGACGAGGCTACGGCTCTGATGCAGAAGATCTACGAAACCCCGGTCAAGCCTGAACTGATCGCACAGCGCATCGCCGAGATCAAGGAGGCCGGAGCCGTGGTCTGCGGCTCGCTGACGCCGCAGAAGGTCCGCGCTTACTACGAGGTCGCGATCGAAGCCGGCATCGACATCCTCGTGATCCAGGGGACCGTAATTTCCGCCGAGCACGTCTCGTCCACGGTCGAGCCGCTCAACCTGAAGGAGTTCATCGACGAAGTTCCCGTCCCTACCGTGGTCGGCGGCTGTGCCTCCTACTCGACCGGGCTCCACCTGATGCGCACCGGCGCTGTCGGAGTTCTGGTCGGCGTCGGTCCGGGCGCCGCCTGCACCACCCGTGGAGTGCTCGGCATCGGTGTGCCGCAGGCGACCGCGATCGCCGATGTGGCGGCGGCCCGCTCGCAGCACATGCTCGAGACGGGTGAGTACGTGAACGTGATCGGCGACGGCGGCATGCGCACCGGTGGAGACATTTCCAAGGCGATCGCCTGCGGTGCCGACGCGGTCATGATCGGCTCGCCGCTGGCCCGTGCCAAGGAAGCGCCTGGACGCGGATACCACTGGGGCATGGCGACCTTTCACTCGTCGCTCCCCCGCGGCACCAGGGTGGCCACCCTCCAGGACGGCACGATGGAGGAAATCCTGCTCGGTCCGGCCCACGAAAACGACGGCACCTTCAACCTCATGGGTGCCCTGCGCACCTCGATGGCCACCTGCGGCTACGAAGACATCCGCTCCTTCCAGCGGGCTGAGGTGATGGTCGCCCCGGCGTTGATGAGTGAAGGCAAGAAGCTCCAGAACGAGCAGTCGGTCGGCATGGGCTCCAACGGTCGCGCGGCGGTTTCCGCGGGCGTCGGGGTGGCCGACGACTGAAGATGGTCAGTTCCCGATTCATCGACGCCCGGATGGCGCGCCCGACGCGGCGCATCTCTTCGTCGCCCTCAACCCCACTTGCCACCAGCAAGCGGGGCTGCGGGCTCCCTGACCTGTTTGATCGGGCGCGCCCCCGAACGCACGACCATCGAGAATCGCCCATCTGATGTCGGTTGCGACAACGGAGGAAGTGCTGGTCCTCGACTTTGGGGGCCAGTACTCCCAGCTGATAGCGCGCCGCATCCGTGAATGCGGCGTTTTTGCCGAGTTGATGCCGGCCACGACCTCGGTCGAGACGATCCTCGGACGGAATCCGAGGGCCCTCGTCCTTTCCGGAGGGCCGGCTTCGGTGCACGACCCCGGCGCGCCTTCCTTCCCGGAAGAACTGCTCGGTCTCCACATGCCGGTACTCGGCATCTGTTACGGAATGCAGGCGATGGCCAAGGCTCTGGGCGGCAGGGTGGAGGTCGCCGAGAAGGGCGAGTTCGGCCGGACCGAACTGATTGTCGTCGGCGACGGCGGTACCCTGCTCGGCGGCCTTCCGCGCGAGCAGACCTGCTGGATGAGCCACCGAGACTCCGTCTTCGAGGCACCGGAAGGTTTCTCCCCGATCGCCTCTTCGCCCGGCTCCCCGGTCGCCGCCCTGGAGGACCACGAAAGGGGCCTCTACGGAATCCAGTTCCACCCCGAGGTCGTCCACACGCCTTTCGGCACCGAGGTGCTCAACCGGTTCCTGCGTGAGGTCGCCGGCTGTGTCGAGCGGTGGAACCCGGCCTCGGTCGTTGCCGAGCAGGTTGCGGCGATCCGCGAGCAGGTCGGGGACAGCAAGGTGATCTGCGGCCTCTCCGGTGGGGTCGACTCCTCGGTCGCCGCCAAGCTGGTCCACGAGGCGGTCGGCGACAAGCTCACCTGCGTCTTCGTCGACCACGGCCTGATGCGCTCGAACGAAGGCGCCGAGGTTGTCGAGGCGTTCAAGCACTTCGGTGTACCTCTGGTCGCGGTTGATGCCGAGAAGCGTTTCCTGGAGAAGCTGGCCGGAGAGACGGATCCCGAGACAAAGCGCAAGATCATCGGCTCGGAGTTCATCCGGGTTTTCGAAGAAGAGGCGCTCAAGCTGGAGGACGTCAATTACCTGGTTCAAGGCACGCTCTACTCGGACGTGATCGAGTCCGGCGGCAGCGACCACGCGGCCACGATCAAGTCCCACCACAACGTCGGCGGACTGCCCGACGACCTCGAGTTCGAACTGGTCGAGCCGCTGCGCATGCTGTTCAAGGACGAAGTCCGCGCGGTCGGCACCGAACTCGGCCTTCCCGACAGCATGGTCTGGCGCCAGCCTTTCCCCGGACCGGGGCTCGGCATCCGGATCATCGGCGGCGAGGTCAACCGCGAGCGTCTCGACATCCTGCGCGCCGCCGACTCGATCCTTCAGGAGGAGATCCGTGCCGGCGAGCTTTACCGCGAGTTGTGGCAGTCGTTCTGCGTCCTGCCGGCGATCCGTTCGGTCGGCGTCCAGGGCGACGGCCGCACCTACGCCTACCCGATCATCATCCGGGCCGTCACCTCAGAAGACGCGATGACCGCCGACTGGGCCCGCCTGCCGTACGACCTGCTGGAGCGGGTCTCGAACCGGATCATCAACGAGGTCACCGGTGTCAACCGCGTCGCCCTCGACATCTCCTCGAAGCCCCCGGCGACGATCGAGTGGGAGTAGCCGCGCGAGCAGCACCGCGGTCATGGGTCGACCGGCGGGGACCGCTACGCCTGCCCCGCCAACCCGTATAGCGGCCCCCGCCGGTCGCCCCGTCGCCGGATCGCCTCGGCCTGGCGGTTTTTGGGACGGCTGCGGGATGTCCCCCTGCCGCACCCGCGTGGCGCCCGCTACGCCGGGGGGCTCAGGAGCAGTCTGCGCAGATGCCCCGGAGGGTGATCTCGTGCGACTGGATCCTGAATCCGTCGCGGGTCGAGATCGAGTGGATCGCGGACTCGAGGCCTTCGTCTTCGAAGGGGATGACCCGCCCGCATTTGTTGCAGACGAGGTGGTGATGGTGGTGGCCTCGCGGGTCGACCTTTTCGTAGGCGGTCGAGTCGCCGCCCAGGTCGATTCTCTGGACCAGACCCAGCTCCTCGAGCTGTTCGATCGCTCGGTACACGGTCGCCCGCCCGACTCCATCGAGCCTGCCGTCCAGCTCCAGAGGGGTGATCGCGCAGTTCTGTTCGCCCAGCATCTCGACCACGCGGGTCCGGGAGCCGCCGCGTCGGTAGCCGGCTTCGCTGAGACGCTCGAGGGCGTGGCCCGCCCAGGAACCTGGTTCGCGGCCGGTTTGGGTTGCGGTACTCATGGCCGGATCCTACTGTCGGGCAGGGACCCGGCGATGCTGAAGCGATCCGGTCAGCGCGGCGAGCAGGTAGAAGGCCAGCATCGCGACCACTACAGAGGCGCCTGCGGCCGTTCGCAGGTGATACGAGGCGTAGATCCCGGCCACGCCAGAGGCGACTGCGACTGCCACCGAGACGAGCATCATCGGGCCGATCCTTCGAGTCACCTGCCGGGCGGCGGCAGCCGGTCCGACCAGGATCGCTGCCACGAGAAGCGTACCGAGGCCCTGGACTGCAACCAGGATGGTGACCGCGACGAGCACCATCAGGACCAGATTCAGGGTTGTCACCGAGACTCCGAGTGATTGCTGCGAACTCTGGTCGAAGCCGACAGCGAGCAGGCGGTCGTGGAGTACCCACAGTGCCGCCAGCACCGCCGCCCCGACCCCGGCGGCTACCGCTATATCCGTGAAGGTGACGCCGAGAAGGTCGCCGAACAGGAGCTCCTTGATGCCCGGGGGGCTCGAGGGCGAGAGCGCCAGCAGCACGCCGGCTCCGAACAGCGCCGTGATCACAACTGCGATCGCGGTGTCGGCAGACTCGTCGGCCAGCCTTGTCGCGGTGACTACGAGCGCTGCGGCAACAAGCACCCCGATCGCGCCGCCGAGCAGGAGGGGGGCGCCCACCAGCGCCGCGATCACGAGTCCCGGGAACAGCCCGTGGGCCAGGGACTCGGCGCTGTAAGAGAGCTCGTAAAGGACGATCCAGCAGCCGATCGCGCCGCTGACGATGCCGAGAACCGTGATCTCGGCCAGCGCTCTGATCGTGGTCCCGTTGGCGAGCGGCTCGGACAGGATGTCAAGCATCAGTGGCCGCCGTGACTGTGGTGATGGGGTGGCAGGACGCCGTAACCGGGCTGGCCCGGGATCTCGACGATGCTGCCTCCGTATGTGGCTTCGAGGACTCCACGGTCAAGCGTGGCCTCGGGTGGCCCGAAGGCGATCTGGGTCCGGTTGAGGCAGAGGACGAGGTCCCAGGCCCGGGCCTGATCCACGTCGTGGGTGGCGATCATGACCGTGCGGCCCTGGCTTGCCAGGTCCCCGATCAACCGGTCCAGCAGGGAGGCACTGGCAGAGTCGAGGCCGGTGTAAGGCTCGTCAAGCAGCAGCAGCTGGGCGTCGGCGGTCAGGGCGCGTGCGATCAGGACACGCTGGCGCTGGCCTCCGGAAAGTTCCCCGAAACTGTCCCGTGCCCGCTCGCTGAGGCCGACCATTGCGAGGCTCTCCATCGCCATTGCACGGTCCTTTCGTCCCGGTTTGCGCCACCAGGCAAGCCGCGCGAGCGCACCCATGGTCGCCACGTCGAGGCAGGTGACTGGATAGTCGAGCCGGGTGCGGTCCGTCTGTGGCACCGTGGCGCAGGTCGCCTCGACCTCAAGCTTGCCCGAGATCGGCCTGAGTTCGCCGGTCAGGGCGCGGAAAAGGGTCGTCTTGCCTCCGCCGTTGGGGCCCAGCAGGCCGATCCTTGCGCCCGGAAGGATCTCGAAATCAACCTGGCTCAGTGCCGGAGTTCCGTCGTACCCGACGGCGAGATCCTGTGCGGCGGCGAACCTGTCACCGGATCCGGCGACAGGTTTGTGGCCTGGAGCGGTGCCGGGGCTGCTCGGCCGGTCAGCCGAAATCGCAGCCTTGCTCGCCACCCGTGAATCCAAGCGCCATCGAGTTCGCATTCTCCTGCATCATCCCGATCCAGGTCGCTGCAGCAGAATCCTCTGGCCCGAGGGTGTCGCCATAGAGCGAGTATTCGGTGGTCGCTCCGGTATCCCTCGCGACCGCATCGGCCAGCTTCTGCGAGTAAGCGCTCTCGGGGAAGACCGCCTTGACGTTCTCTTCCTCGATCGTGCGCTCGAGGTCTGCCAGGTCCCCCGCTGAAGGCTGGGCCTCGGTGGTCAGAGCCGGAATTACCGCGCCGACCACCTCGATGTCGTAGCGGTTGGCGAAGTAGCCGAGCGCGTCGTGATCGGTCACCAGCTTTCGCTGTCCGGCGGGAATCGAGTCGAAGCACTTCGCAATCGCTTTGTTCAGGGTCTCGATCTGAGCCCGGAATGCGTCGGCGTTGGCCGTGAAGTCGGCCTTGGCTGCAGGATCGGTTTCGATCAGGGCCGTTTCGACTTCAGTAGTTGCGGCACTGACATTGATCGGGTCATGCCACCAGTGGGGGTCGGTCTCTCCACTTCCATGCGAGTCCCCCTCCTCGGAGTGGCCCTTCTCACCGTCATGGGGTTGGGCCTCTTCGGAATGAGCCTTCTCGCCTTCATGGGAGTGACCCTTTTCGGAATGGGCCTTCTCGCCTTGATGGGAGTGACCCTTTTCGGAATGGGCCTTCTCGCCTTGATGGGAGTGGGCCTCCTCGGAATGGCCGGCTCCTTCCTCGTGCTCGTGTTCCCCGCCCTTGAGCAGGACCGGAAGATCCGCGCTCAGGTCGACCACAGTCGCGTCGCTGCCGCTGTCCTTGACGAGCTGCTCGGACCATTCGTCGAGATGCCCGCCGCTCTTGAAGACGATCTCGGCCTCGGCGAAGGCGGCGGCGTCTGACGGGCGCGGCTCGTACTCATGCGGGTCCGTATTCGGCTGGAGGATCTGGGTGACTTCAACCCGGTCGCCCCCGACTTCGCGCACCATGTCGGCCACCTGGGTGGTCGTTGCGACGGCGCGCACCTTATCCGTGCTCGATTCACCGCCTCCCCCGCCGCCGCCGCAGCCGGCGATGACCAGCGAGGCTGCGATCGCCGCGGTCGCCAGGCCGAGCTTTCGGAAGCGTCTGACCGACCGGAGAACCAGCGCGAGCGCGAACACGACCCCGCTGACTACCGCGATCGTCGCACCGGGAGGGGCATTCGTCTGAACGGAAAGCCACAGGCCGCCGACGCCCTGAGCGGCGACCAGTGCGACGGTCCCCACCTGAAGTGCTCCAACCGTCCGGGTGAACATGCGCACGGTGGCCGCCGGGATCACCATCAGTGCCGCCACCAGGAGTGCACCGACGGCGCTCAGGGCGGCCGTGACGGTGAGTGCCACGACTGTAAACAGGGCGACGTCGAACCAGGCTGAGTTCGACTTCAGGCCGCTGGCCGATTCTTCGTCAAAGCCTTTTGCCAGCCAGCGGGCGGCGAACAGCCGGGTTGCGACGATTGCGAGCACCGCGGCCGAGCCTGCGAGCACCAGGTCCATCGGGCCGATGGCGAGCAGTGAGCCGAAGAGCAGGGTGTCGACATTTGCCCCGGACCCGAAGACGTCGCTGGCGAGGATCACGCCGACCGCCAGACAGGTGACGAGCGCGAGCGCAGTCACGCTGTCGGCCGCGGCCCGTCGCGACCGGGCGATCACGGCGGAGAGAGCGGTGAAGACACCTGCCATCCCGAAAGCACCCAGTGCGGCCGGGAAGCCGAGTCCGTCGGCCAGAACCAGGCCGGGGAAGGATGCCGTCCCGATCGCGTGCGAGTAGAAGGCGAGGCCACGAAGCACGATCCAGGTACCAACCAGGCCGGCCGGCACCGAGAGCAGGAGGATCTCGATCAGGGCTTCCTGGACGTAGGGGAGGTTGAAGGGTTCGGGCATGGTCGTCTCCGATTTCGCTTTTTGTCCGGACTGGGTGCTGATAGCCGGGCCGGGTGTTTATAGCATAATGAGATTCGTTATCAACCAAATCCTCCGCGGACGACAGTCTGATAAAAGATGAGAACCATTCTTATTTAGTCACCCAGACCTGGAGGAAGCAATGACCACTGAGCTCCGGCCGGATACCGGCCCCAGACCCGACCCCAGCGACCACCGGCTGCCGGTAACCGTGCTTTCGGGATTTCTCGGCGCCGGTAAGACGACGCTGCTCGAGCATGTCCTTCGAAACCGTGAAGGACTGCGGGTCGCTGTGATCGTCAACGACATGAGCGAAATCAACATCGACGCCGAGATTCTTCGTTCCGGCGACGCCTCGATCGACCGGGTCGAAGAACGCATGGTCGAGATGAGCAACGGCTGCATCTGCTGCACCCTGAGGGAGGATCTGCTGGTCGAGGTTTCGGCTTTGGCGCGGGAGGGGCGGTTCGACCACCTGCTGATCGAGTCCACGGGCATCTCCGAGCCGATGCCGGTCGCGGAGACCTTCACCTTCGAGGACGAGAACGGCCAGTCGCTGTCCGACGTGGCCCGCCTCGACACCATGGTCACGGTCGTCGACGCGGGCCGGTTTCTCGAAGACTGTGGTGGTGTCGACGACATCCGGGACCGGGGCCAGGCCCTCTCCGACGAGGATGACCGCTCGGTCGTGGACCTGCTGGTCGATCAGGTTGAGTTCGCTGACGTCATCCTGATCAACAAAGTGGATCTAGCGTCATCTGACGAAGTCGCCCGTACCGAAGCGGTGATCTCGTCCCTGAACCCACGGGCGAAGCTGGTCCGGGCCACCCGCGCCGAAGCCCCCCTCGCGGCCGTCTTCAACACCGGGCTGTTCGACCTCGACGAGGCCGCCGCAGCCCCGGGCTGGCTTGCCACCCTCCGCGGTCAGGAACTCTCCGAGGAAGACGAGTACGGCATTTCCAGCTTCGTATATTCGAGACGCCGTCCGTTTCACCCGAAACGGCTCTGGAACTGCCTTGAGGACCGGTGGCCGGGCGTCGTCCGGGCCAAGGGCTTCTTCTGGGTTTCGTCCCGGAACAACATCGTGGCCGAGTGGTCGCAGGCGGGCCGGGTGCTGACGGTGAATCCGATGGGCATGTGGTGGGCGGCGGTCACTCCGGAAGAAAGGGCCGAGCAGGCCGAGCTGTTCGCCGAGTCGGCCGAGCCGCATTGGCAGGAGCCGTGGGGGGACCGCCGGCAGGAGATCGCTTTCATCGGTTCAGAGATGGACCGGATGAAGATCGAGCAGGCCCTGGACGCCTGCCTGCTCACCGATGAGGAGATGACGGACGGCCCGCTCGCCTGGGCAGGCTTCAGCGATCCGATCCCGCCATGGGCGCCGGGGATGCAGCACTCTCACTGAGGACCGCCGACCGTCCTGAGAGACTGCCTTCCCATGGGAGAGTCCTTCGCGGGAAAAGGCGTGTTCGTGGCGGCCGTCGGCGTGCTGGCCGCAGCCACGCTGATCGGGCTCGCACTGCTCTGGCCGACTGGCTCGGAGAAAGTGGAGATTGGCGTCGGTCCGCCCGGCAAGACCGAAAAAGGCAAGATCGAATCGGTTGAATCACGTGAGTGCCCGCCACCGGTCGAGGGAACCTGCACCGACGCCGAGGTCCGCCTTCTTTCGGGCCCGGATCAGGACTCGCTCGTGCCGGTGCAGCTCTCTTCGGGTGGCCCCATCCCGATCTTCGAGGTCAGCGACACCGTGCGTGTCGCCGAGGTCCGCTACGGCACAGCCGAGCCGGTGTATTCGGTGGTCGATTTCGAGCGGCGATCTCCGATGATCTGGCTGGCGCTCGCCTTCGTGGTCCTCGTACTGATCTTCGGGCGCCTCAGGGGAGCGCTCTCGCTGGTCGGCCTCGCCGCCAGCCTGGGGATCGTGCTGGTCTTCATCGTGCCGGCGATCCTCGATGGCCGACCACCGCTGGCGGTAGCCCTGGTCGGCTCGATGGCCGTGATGCTGATCACCATCTCGCTGGCTCACGGGCTGGGTCCGAAGAGCCTCGCGGCGATTCTCGGTACGACTTTCAGCCTGCTCCTTGTAGGTGTGCTCGCGGTCGTCTTCACCGGGCTGACCAACCTGACCGGGTTCTCTTCGGAGGAGGCGACTCTGCTGGCCGTGGGAGGCTCCGACATCTCGATCAGCGGCCTGCTGATCGCCGGCATCATCATCGGAGCTCTGGGAGTGCTGGACGACGTGACCATCAGCCAGGCTTCGACCGTCATGGCACTGAGGGCGGCCGATCCCGGCCAGAGCTTCCGTGGCCTCTACAGCCGCGCGATCGAAGTCGGCCGCGACCACGTCAGCGCCACCGTCAACACACTGGTGCTGGCCTACGTCGGCTCTTCGCTTCCGATACTGCTGATCTTCGGCTCTGGCCAGCTCGGCCTGGTGGACGCGGCGAATCTTGAGATCGTGGCCAAGGAGATCGTCGCGACCCTGGTCGGCTCGATCGGTCTGATCGCCGCGGTCCCGATCACCACCGCGCTGGCTGTCCTGCTCGCGGACAGGCTGAGCGAAGAAGAGCTCCACGAGGCCGCCGAGGGCGGCCACCAGCACTGAGTACTGAGCCCCGGTTGCGGGTCAGGGCTGAACGCCGGCAGCGATCACGCCGAGAGTCAGCAGCCCGGCGGTCACCAGCTTCATCCGGCCCGGGGTGAGCCATTCGGGGCGCTTTGCCCCGAGCCAGGCGCGCAGCCCGCTTGCGGTGGCGGTGGCCGCCACAGTCACTCCGGCTACGCATTGCATGCACATCAGCTGTAGCGGTCCCAGCTCTTCACCGGGCCGGTCGGGTCGAGGAATCTGCCGCCCTGAGGATCCCAGCCGGGCGCCGACCAGTGCTCGAAGTGGAGGTGGCAGGCGCTGCTGCTTCCTGTGGTGCCGACCACGCCGATCTTCTGACCGGTCTTGACTCTGCTACCGACCTTGAGCGGCGAGCGCTTTGCTAGATGCATGTAGACGTGGCTTTCGTTGCGGGTTCCGGCGAGGTTGATCACAATGTAGTTGCCCGCCCCGCTCGCCTGGTACCTGTTGTAGTAAACCGTGCCGCCGCGGGCGGCGATCAGCGGTGTTCCGCAGCGGGCCATGACATCGAGGCCCTGATGACCGCGCCCGGCACCGATTCCGTCGCCGTAGGTGTGCTTCGCCCGGACCGGGAATACG
>Ga0209591_10000187_pt1 | contig 80856 bp, 77 predicted proteins | sample MAT01_FD_187207 | JGI IMG/M metagenome (GOLD analysis project Ga0209591, IMG submission 187207) | Freshwater microbial communities from Lake Fryxell liftoff mats and glacier meltwater in Antarctica - MAT-01 (SPAdes) (version 2) | ecosystem: Environmental > Aquatic > Freshwater > Ice > Liftoff...
ACGCTGAACTATTGTAGCTATAGCAAGTTGTGAATTATCAATAGCTATCCATTTTCTACCTAACTCTTCAGCTATAGCAGCAGTAGTTCCACTTCCAGCGAAAGCATCTAAAACAATATCTCCCTCATTAGACGATGCTAGAATTATTTGTTTGATCATATCTGGATTTTTTTCTGTTGGATAGCCAGTAATTTTAATATTTTGATTATAAGCATCCTTGAAATCAAGCCAAATATCTTGGACTGAAATACCCTGACTATTGTCGAAATAAACTTTTCTTCTTGGGTTCCCTGTTGGTGACCAGTAAATCTCTCCGCGTGCATCCATTTCGTCTAAAGTTTCTGGAGTATATTGCCAGTGTTTACCTTGAGGAGGTAGTATTCCTCTCCAGGGTTGACCTGTTGCACCTTTTCTTACACCTGGTGCATGAACAGGAACTTTCTTATAAACTCTTCCAGTCTCCTTTTCAACATATTGATACTCTTTCTTTGCAGTAGTTTCAGTCCAAGGATTAAAAGGCTGATTCCATATATAATTATCTGTTTTTGTGTAAAATAAAATGTAGTCAGCAGTGTTTCCGTACTGTTTACGCGTATAGTTTTTTGGGTTACATTTTTTCCTGGTAATCCAATTGCGAAAGTTTTTAGAACCAAAAATTTCGTCCATTATAATTTTAATAGTACAAGCCATCTTGTCATCTAAATGTATATAAATAGAACCTTCATCAGATAAAATCTCTCTTAGTAAAATCAGTCTTTGACGTAAAAATTCTAAGTATTCCGCACCTTCCATTAGGTCGTGGTAAGCATGGTCTCTTTGACGAGATTCAAAACTACTTCCTGTCGCATAGGGTGGGTCAATATAAATTAAACTAACTTTCCCAGCGACAGTATCATCGTTCAAAAATGAACTAAGAACTCTTAAATTTTCTCCATATATTAATCTGTTTCTTGGATGTTCATCTACACTTATCATCCGGTGTAATTTGGCTACCGGAATTCTTAATATATCTTCTCTAGGAATTTTGCCTTCATATTCCAAACGAAAAGGAATTACATTTTGTTTTTTATTCTTACGACTATTTCTACTAGGTATTCCTGTTGCCATTTGAGTTAATATTTATCTTCTATTTGTTTTTTACTTTTATCCCTTTGCAGGAACTCATCTAAGTCTTTTTTTCTGATACGCCAAATTCTTGGCCCCACTTTTGTCGCTTTAAGATTATTTGATGATATCCATCTTTGTACAGTTCTTTGGTGAACACGAAGGAGTTCAGCCACTTCAATAGTTGTCAAAAACGAAATATCTTCTTCACTCTCATTATTGTTATGTTCTGCATCTTGTCGCATTTGTCGCTAAATTCGCTAGAGTCGTTATTGTACTACTAATTATAATACTTTGCAAGGGTGAGCAGCGCCAGTACTTGAAAGGCTTGGGGTAAAGTACTTTTAAATTTGATGCCACAAATGCTATGTTTTTATACTCCAATTCAGCAACACCTAATAAGATAGTTAAATTCCAATATCTGCGGCAAACTTTCTCAAATTATCCTGTCGCCACTTCGCATCTAGTTTACGATTTGTCCGCAACTCTAAAACCCGAATTCCCTTAGTTGGAAGTAGGTTTAATCTTTGCTGTAAATGCTCCCAAGAAGTAATAAATTCATGCTGCACATTATAAGTAGCGCATAACTGAGCGAAATCAATATCCTGAGGAGTGCCAAAAAACTCTTCAAATGGTGGATCAAATTTGGCAATGGGTAACATTTCAAAAATGCCACCGCCATTGTTGTTAATTAACACAATCGTCAGATGTCCGACAAACTTATTGCGGATTAAAAAACCATTGGTATCATGCAACAGCGCTAAATCTCCTGTTAACATCACACTACTTTGCTGACGATGTGCCATTCCTAAAGCTGTGGATAATGTGCCATCAATGCCATTTGCACCCCGGTTAAAGTGCGATCGCACTCCTAAATTATTCGGTTTCCAGAAATATTCCACGTCCCGCACAGGCATACTATTGGCAATAAACAGAGGCGTTCCTGGCGGTAAAATCTGAGAAATTAACCAAGCTGCTTTACTCTCAATTATTTCATCTATTTTCCCCATAGTCTGGTCAACAACTAACCTAACCTTAGCTTCCGCATCACACCATTTCTGTAGATAGTGTGAGGAGAAAGATAAATTTATCTCCTCTACTTTTATATTTTCTACAGATATCCGTAAATGCTTCGTTCTCCCATGTAAAGGGTCGAGGTTTTGGTCACTGGGGTCAATTACCCAGCGTCGCGGTTGGGTTGCATCTATCCAGTTACGCAGTTCTTTACTTGTTGGCATTTCACCTACCTGAATCACCATTTTGGGCGCTAACTGCTTTGCTAGTTGCTGATTTCGCAAAATCAAATCATAAGTAGAAATTAAATAAGGGTTGAGTTCCGCATAATTTCTCACTGGGGAAAGTCCCTCAGCTAACACAGGCCATTGGAGAGTTTGGGAAAGTTGCGCGATCGCTCTACAATATTCCTGTGGTTGCTGTGGTTGGGCAACACCTGCGATAATAATACCGCGATCGCATTCCTTCCAAATGGGGAGTAGGGAGTGGGGAGTGGGGAATGGGATAATATTTGTTATTCCTGCGAAGAAGTCTTCTGGTTGAAACTGCGATCGCAAATAACTCAAGTCAGTTCCATCAGGAACAGGCGCTAAGGGATCGCGAAAGGGAATATTCAAATGTACTGGCCCCTTTGTCGGAGTTTGCGATCTTTCCCAGCTATGAATCACTGTTTGCCGTAGATAAGCTAGCATTCCCAGATCAGCGGAGGGTAAGGCTAACTCCGTTTGCCAATTTGGGTAATTTCCATATAATCTCAATTGATCTATAGTTTGCCCAGAGTGACAATCTCGCAATTCTGGCGGTCTATCGGTGGTTAATAACAACAGTGGTACACGACTATATGAGGCTTCAATGACTGCTGAATAAAAATTTGCTCCTGCTGTACCAGAGGTGCAAAGGATCGCCACAGGCTGTCCGGTTGCTTGAGCTTGTCCCAAAGCAAAAAAGGCGGCGGAACGTTCATCGAGGATGGAAATCGCTTCAATCTCAGGTACTTGTTGGGCAAAGGCGATCGCTAGGGGTGTAGAACGTGAACCAGGACAAATGATCACACAAGTCAATCCCAACCGTTTTAGCGTCTCTGTTAAAATATAAGCCCAAAGTTGATTAACATTTTTAAAGGCGATCGGCATTAAATCAAACATAGCGATAAAACAATTTTAGATTTTATCTAGGGAAATTCAGTTTAAAATCCATCTGGGAAAGTTGGGTAAAGAGAAGTGCCAGGGAGGGAAGCCGATCCTCGGAACTTCAAAAGCAGCTTGACCTAAAGACGGGTTGTAAGCCAACCCCGCCACACAAGTTTGTGGGAGAGAAAATCTCTAAGCAAACTTGCTCTACTCTCTACAAAATGCACAATTTGCTCTCAAACTCTTATGGACTTTATTCATTTAACGGGAATTCGCTGCTATGGCTACACTGGATATCTGCCAGAAGAACAGGTGCTAGGACAATGGTTTGAGGTGGATGTAAAGTTATGGTTGGATATTTCCACAGCGGCCAAGACTGACGCGATCGCAGACACTTTAGATTATCGCAGCGTCATTAGCTTGATACAACATCTAGTGAAAACGTCTAAATTTGCTTTAATAGAGAAATTGGTAACAACGATCGCAGATTCTATTCTCCAAGAATACCATCGTGTAACACAAGTCCAAGTCATTCTGAGCAAACCTGCCGCACCTATTCCAGACTTTGGTGGCAAAATTAGCATTGAACTGACTAAAACTAAGTCCAACCTCTAAATAACAAAACGTGTTTTTCTTGTCAATATCTACAAGCTAGCAAAGAAAGGGGGTTTATGTAGAGTGTGGAAGTATCTGACAAAGAGAATCTTTCCTGCCATTGCCCCCAGCAGCGCTCATTTTCAAAATGCACTGCACTTGTTCGCTGTTTAAAAATATTCGATGAGTTATTGTATCGCTTGGTGACAAACTGCGTGATGGAAAAATTACCACATAATAGTTTTCTTCCACAAGATGCTTCTGCTTGGAACAATATAGAAACGAGAGTTTTTGACCGAAGCTTAGTTATTATTCCATAAATAAATTAGATTCTACATGAAAAAACTCTCCCAGCTTACGCGCTTGTTCTGTATTTATCTTTTTTTGTCCATTTAAAATATTATCAAGCAAATCTTGTGTTCCTAAAACCGCTACTAAATCATCTCTACTTCTCTCAGATTCCTCTAAAATAAATAACAACATAGATACAGGATTATTCTGCTGGCTTGGCTGATAATGTTCTTGTTCAAACTTTTCAATTAAAGTAATTGATAACTGATAAAATTCGTCTTCTTCTGGGGTGCGTTCCCGGTGCATTAAATCTTCTACTATCCCTAAAGCTTGCTCATTCTCAACTTCACTTTTTATCAGCTTGGGAAGATAAGCTGTTAATAATTCCTTGTATTTATCTGGATTAAAAGTAATGGTCATCTTTCCAGTTCTCCTTGTCGTATTCCGCATGGGTTATGCATCGTCCCTGATCACAAAAAGACTTTAAATAACTATTTCAAACAGATGCGATCGCACCACCAGTAAATGCATTAGTTTGCGATCGCCTCGCCCCTGTCACCCCTACGCTATTGAAGCTGCAAACGCTTATTTGCTAAGATTTCCAATGCGATAACATTGAAATAGGGCAACTTCTCATCACCATGCCAACATCTACAATTGACGATAAAGACGCAGCAGCTATCCAAGCCGCAAAAGTTGGGGTTGCTATATGCGATCGCTCCCTCTGGGGACGCATCAAAGTCTCTGGCGACGATTGCCTCAACTTTCTGCACAACCAAAGTACTAACAATTTCCAAATACTCAAGCCGGGACAAGGTTGTGATACGGTTTTCGTCACCTCTACAGCCAGGACAATTGATTTAGCAACCGCCTACGTTACAGAAGACGCAGTAATTCTGCTAGTTTCGCCCAATCGCCGCCAGTTTCTGCTGGAATGGCTGGATAAATATATTTTCTTTGCCGATAAGGTGGAATTATCTGATATTACAGAATACACCAATACCTTTAGCCTCATTGGACCAGGAAGCGACGCTATTTTAGAAAAGTTGGGTATTGGCGAACTCATCGGGCAACCTTACGGTAGTCACCAAGTATACACGATTGCTCCTGCGGAGGGAGTGCGAATTGCTGTGGGTAGTGGGTTAGCTGCCCCCGGCTACACTTTGACTTTCCCATATACTGACAAAGCAACGATGTGGAACAAATTGTTAGAGGCTGGGGCATTAGAGATGAGCGATCGCGCTTGGGATGTGTTACGAATCATCCAAGGCCGCCCCGCCCCAGATGCTGAACTTACAGATGATTACAATCCTTTGGAAGTTGGTTTGTGGCAAACAATTTCTTTTAATAAAGGTTGCTATATTGGGCAAGAAACCATTGCCCGGTTAAACACATATAAAGGTGTAAAACAACACCTTTTGGGTATCAGGCTCAGTGCCCCTGCGGAAATTGGAAGTGCGATCGCAGTCGGAGATGAAAAGGTGGGCAAACTTACCAGTTATACAGAAACTGCTGATGGTTACTTTGGACTAGGTTACATCCGTAGCAAAGCTGGTGGCGTGGGCTTAAAAGTTCAAGTGGGAGAAACTGAGGGTGAAATAGTAGAAATCCCGTTTGTTTCTCACGAGTACCCATAAGCAATTCAAAGAAAAATATCTTCCTCTTTATTGCGAATGCCGTGACAAAATTCATCTACCCAAGAAGCTAGACTACGAGCATTAGTGGGTGGTAAATTCACTTTGCTAACATCTTGTGGTGGCATATTGGGATGTTTGCCGTTGCTCTTAACCTCAGTAGTAATTGCTAGCGATCGCACTGGTTTGCCATTACTCTTAATCTCTGTAGTAATTGCTAGGGATGTACCGAAAGGCAGTCGAGCAGATAGTGATGTCTGAGGACTAGCTGCAAGGCAACTACGCACTGTTTTGTCGTTGTTTTTAACTTCGGTAGTTAATGCCACAAATGGTATAGTTTTGGCCTTGCTATCAACCTCCGTAGTCGTTGTCAGCAATGCTACAGAAGGGAGGCGTTTAAGGGATGGCGATCGAAGTGGTTGATATTCCCTTGGTAAACTGGGAGGTGGCGTTTTTACCGGAGTATCTGGAGCAATTTTAGTAGCAAATGCAGCTACCAACTCAGGCTTACGTGTGCGAACTACCTCACCGATAGCTATAAATGATGGCACAAGTTGCTCGGTGCGTGGCAAGTTGGAGTCTATAATCTTGGCAAGAGGATAAGGCGTAAGCTTACTGGCAGTTACAACCGATGACAGATGTTTATCCTCAGAATGCTTCTCATCTGGCGACTCGCTTTCAACTTGGCTTGTAGCCAGAGAATTTTCTGATGTTATTAAACGTAACTCTTCATCAGGATTGAAGTTAAGACCTAAAGCGGCGACTATTTTATCTGGATCGTTATTCAGATCCAGCATAAAAGCAAGTATTTCATCAAACTGGGGTTCCAAAACAGATAGTGTTGCCAAAATAAAACCAGACAAAGGACGGCGCAGACTATCGTAAGTGCCCCAAATTCGCATTTTGACTAGCCAGGAAATATTTTGCTCGTAGTAAATCAGCCACTTTTGTTTTAAGGATTGACGCAGATGCTGGATATTCATTGGATGCCTCGCTTCAGTCAACAAGATTGTAGATGTTATTTGTTCTTTATCCTTTGTCATTTGTCCTTTGTCAAAAGTCGGAAGCTAATGACTAATGACTAATGACTAATGACTAATGACTAATCTATTGAAAGTCCTTTTGAGGCTAGCCATTCAGGGTTGAATATCCGTGACTGATACCGAGAACCACTATCACACAAGATGGTAACAATGGTATGTCCTGCTCCCAACTGCTTTGCTAGAGCAACAGCTGCCCCAACATTAATACCCGTTGAACCGCCCATCAATAGCCCATCTTTTCTCAGCAGTTGGTAAACTACCCGTAAAGCTTCTTTGTCATCGATTTGGATAGCATCATCAGCAGGTGCGCCTTCCATGTTGGCTGTGACACGACCGTTACCGATGCCTTCGGTGATGGAACTTCCTTCCATCTTGATTTCGCCGGTTTTGACATAGCTATAAAGTCCACTACCCAACGGATCGGCAACAACGCATTTAATCGCCGGATTTTGTTCTTTCAAGTACAATGCCACACCAGCAAAAGTACCACCAGTACCAGTTGCAGCTATCCAGGCATCTATTTTACCATCTGTCTGCTCCCAAATCTCCCGCCCTGTAGTTTCGTAGTGGGCGCGGCGGTTGGCTAAGTTATCAAACTGATTCGCCCAAATAGCATTTTCTAACTCAGCAGCGACTCTGCCAGATAGCTTGACGTAGTTGTTCGGGTCTTTGTAAGGTACAGCAGGGACGGGACGGACTTCTGCTCCTAGTGCTGTTAGTGCGTCTATCTTTTCTTGTGACTGAGTATCAGGAATAATAATTAGGCATTTGTAGCCTTTGGCGTTGCAAATATGTGCTAGTCCAATGCCAGTATTACCAGCGGTTCCTTCGACAACGGTGCCACCAGGTTTGAGTAGACCTTTCGCTTCAGCGTCTTCGATGATGTAAAGTGCGGCGCGGTCTTTGACGGAACCACCAGGATTGAGAAATTCTGCTTTACCAAGGATTTCACACCCTGTTTCTGCACTGAAGCTGTTTAAGCGAATCAGGGGAGTGTTGCCAACAGCGCCGACAAAGCCATTTTTAATATCCATTTTGACTGTACCTGTGTTTTCATCTATAAAAATTTTGACTCATAGCGGTGGCATGATTTAAAAGTAAGGTAAATTCTTGCTGTCAATCAATTTTCAACACAGGATCTTTGAGATGGTTCAAGTCAACTTTAACGTTTGGGGTAACGGTTCTATCAACCGTTCGGGGCGCATTAGTTCTGATGCACCAACCTATGTTATTATTCATGGTTATCAAAACACTGGTGGCAACGCAGGTAATAATTACAACCCTGCCGACTGGATGGAAAACATCGCCCAAACCATTCGACAGCGCGAGTCTAATGCTAATATCATTCTCCTAGATTGGGAAGAAGGAGCTAGTTCCTTCTGGTATCCTACTTCCGCAGGTAGAACGCGCGATGTCGGTAATCAATTGGCTACTTACTTAATAAATAATCGCGTAGATCCTACTTACACTAACTTGATTGGGCATAGTCTAGGAGCGCACGTTGCGGGATTCGCTGGCGCTACTTACCGTCAATCTACTGGACATTCTATTACTCAAATAGTCGGACTAGATGCAGCGGGGCCTGAGTTTGAAGGCAAAGCAGCAAGCGATCGCTTAGATCCAACTGATGCGACTCGTGTTACATCTGTCCATACTAGTGAAACTCTGGGCTATGATACTCGGTTGGCTACCTTGGATGTTTATGCCAACTGGAATGACCTATTTCAGCCGGGACAGTGGAATTTTGCTGGGAATCATAGCTATGCTCACACTCTCTATACAGAATTACTCCAAGGCAATAGCTTTATTCAATCCAACGGCACTTTGTTGAACTTGAACACAGTAGTCAATGCTGGATTTAGTGGGCAGAACGATGCCAGTACTAAAAACAATAAAGGTATTTTTGCTCTCAATCTTTCGGGTACTGTGAACAACGACGTTCAGGCGGGTGGTGCGGCTAATGATACCATTCGTGGCAATGCCGGAAATGACTACATTACAGGTGGCGATGCTAACGATTCCCTCTTTGGAGATAGTGGTAACGATCTTCTGTATGGTGGACGTGGTAATGATTCTGTCTTCGGTGGCACTGGTAACGATCGCCTGTTTGGAGATGACGGTATCGACGTGCTGACAGGAGCAGATGCATCAGTTGGCAGAGGTGTTGGTGAAGTTGACCGCTTGACTGGTGGCACTGGAAGCGATCGCTTTGTGCTAGGTACTACTGTGGGTGTCTTCTACAGCGATGGCAATATCAGCACTTCTGGACTGGGTGACTATGCCCTAATTGCTGATTTTAATGCTTTAGAAGACACGATCCAATTGTCTAGCTTTAATGCTAGTTATAGCTTGGGAGCAGTGCCGACTGGTTTTACCACAGGTACAGCCTTATTTGTCAATGAAAGTAGTCTCGAACTAATTGCGATCATTCAAAGCACCACCAGCCTCAGCCTTAGTGCCAGCTATTTCGTAACTGTCTAAGTAGAGGATTTCATTAATTCGTAGCAAATTCAATTTGGTAATATTCTGCAATGGCAATGCGTTCTCTTGCAATGGCATTGCAGAGTATTACAATACCAATGCGTTCCTCTGCATTTAAAAACGCTTCTTATACCAATTCACGAAAATCTTGATACATATAGATTTTTCGTAGGGGTTTAGCAGTGCTAAACCCTTACCCACGCATTTGTAACTTTATTAAAGTGAAATGGTATTAGCCGCGATTCCCATTCAGATGCGGTACAACGTTATATCCCAAGGTGTAGGGGCACGGCATGCCGTGCCCCTACGGGTGTACTCACGTAAACGAGAACTGCTATAGCCGCGATTTTAATCGTTAGGCGTAATTCTTGGCAAAGATGTAACTAAAATCAAGTAATCTAAAAAACACAGACTATATTTTGATACTATTTAAGACCGGACTCTTTAAATATTGATTGACGTATGAGCAAAGGTACCCTGTTTGATAAAGTTTGGGACTTACACACCGTTGGTACACTTCCCTCAGGGCTGACGCAACTATTTATCGGACTTCACCTAATTCATGAAGTCACCAGTCCTCAAGCTTTTGCAATGTTAGGCGAGCGAAATTTAAAAGTACTGTTTCCAGAGCGTACTGTTGCCACAGTCGATCATATTGTGCCAACAGAAAATCAGGCACGTCCCTTTGTCGATCGCTTGGCAGAGGAGATGATCCAGGCGCTTGAAAATAACTGTCAAGAAAATGGCATCACTTTTTATAATATTGGTTCTGGTAATCAGGGTATAGTTCATGTCATCGCTCCAGAACAAGGGCTGACGCAACCAGGAATGACGATCGCTTGTGGAGATAGCCACACTTCGAGTCATGGGGCTTTTGGTGCGATCGCATTTGGAATTGGTACTAGCCAAGTCCGGGATGTTCTCGCTTCCCAAACCCTCGCTCTCTCGAAGCTGAAAGTCTGCAAAATTGAAGTTAATGGCAGCTTGAACCCAGGAGTTTACGCCAAAGATGTGATCCTGCATATCATCCGCACACTTGGCGTTAAAGGCGGTGTGGGATACGCCTACGAATTCGCGGGTACGACATTTGAACAAATGAATATGGAAGAACGGATGACTGTCTGTAATATGGCGATCGAAGGCGGTGCTAGATGCGGCTACGTCAATCCCGATCAAGTTACTTACAATTACCTCAAAGGCAGAGATTTTGCCCCCAAAGATGCAGACTGGGATAAAGCAGTAGTTTGGTGGGAATCCATTAAGAGTGATGCTGATGCCGAGTACGATAATCTAGTCGTATTCGACGCTGCGGAAATTTCGCCTACCGTTACTTGGGGAATTACTCCTGGTCAAGCTATCGGTGTCAATCAGTCAGTGCCTCAACCGGAAGAACTGCTCGAAGAAGACCGATTTATTGCCGAAGAAGCTTACCGCTACATGGATTTGTATCCTGGTCAACCCATCAAGGGCACCAAAATAGATGTTTGCTTCATTGGTAGTTGCACCAACGGCAGGATTAGTGATTTGCGAGAAGCTGCAAAAATCGCCAAAGGTCGCCATGTTGCAGAAGGAGTTAAAGCGTTTGTTGTTCCCGGTTCTGAAAGGGTGAAGCAAGAGGCGGAAGCTGAAGGACTGGATAAAATCTTTCAGGAAGCCGGATTTGAGTGGCGTGAGCCAGGATGTTCTATGTGCCTAGCCATGAACCCTGATAAGCTGCAAGGAAGACAAATCAGCGCTTCCTCATCTAACCGCAATTTTAAGGGAAGACAAGGTTCCTCTTCCGGTCGGACATTGCTGATGAGTCCGGCGATGGTCGCTACTGCTGCAATTAAAGGCGAAGTCTCTGATGTGCGCGAGTTGCTGTAACCTCTCTCAGCTTCGCCATTTCTTCTCCTGCTAGGGCTATGGTGTACACACAAGTCTTTTTTTGACCTGCACCTTAGTTGCATCGACTCACATCTTAGTTGCATTTCACTTTAATAATGATACAAATACGTTGGTAGGGGCATGGCAATGCCATGCCCCTACAAGAAATCTATGTGTATCAAGGTTTTCGTGAAATGGTATTACGCAAAATCTCTAACAGGCAGTCATTTAGGTGATAAATAAAGTTTATGGTCAGTGAAGTTAAAACAGTTTCAGGGCGTGGTATACCGCTAGTTGGCAATGATATAGATACCGATCGCATTATTCCCGCCCGTTATTTAAAAGCCATAACCTTTGATGGGTTAGGCGAAGGCGTGTTTATTGATGACCGAACAGCACTCAAAGGTGAACATTCCTTTGACCAACCGCAGTACCAAGGGGCAAAGGTTTTAATAGTTAACCGCAACTTCGGCTGTGGTTCATCACGGGAACACGCACCCCAAGCGATCGCTAAATGGGGAATCCAAGCCCTAATCGGTGAAAGCTTCGCAGAAATCTTTTTCGGTAACTGTGTAGCAATGGGTATACCTTGTGTGACAGCCGATGCTGTTACTGTTAAACAACTGCAAGAGTTAGTGGCTGCAAATCCTCAAGCCGTCGTGACAGTGAATCTAGAAACTTTGCAAGTGCAGATTGGTGACTACACTGCCCCAGTTGCGATCGGTGAAGGCACAAGAAGCACATTCATCTCTGGGACATGGGACGCTTGCGGCCAGTTAGTAGCGAATGCAGACCAAGTTTGGGCAACGGCTGCAAAATTACCTTATGTGAGTTGGGGCAATGTAGCCGCGAGTTAGCATTCTCTCGTTCCCTGGCTTTGCCGGGGAATGCTCTAGCTAACCAGGCAATTCTCATTACACGTAATCAGAAAGATTTTAGCAAAGTTCCTAATTTATCTCTTCAGGATTGGACTATGGACGGGTATTCTTAATTGTTCAGATTTTTGTTGCTACTTGGAAAAAACTAGCTTTGCGATCGCAATCTCAATTTGTAACACTAAGATTTAACTTGTTATAGACGGATTGTAATCATACAACCATTTATTAAAATTATCATTAAGCAATTCAAGCCATTGGGAGTCAATCCTAGCCCAGTTCCAGCCGGACGAAATTCTTGTGCTTTTTCGTACACTTGAACATCAATTCCTTGGCTTCTAAGTGCGATCGCAGTAGCCAAACTACCTAGGCCTGCACCGATAATGGCAACTTTCTCTACTATCGGTTTGGATAATTTCTCAGTTAAATTGGTGTTCATGTTCAATGTAAATTCGATTAGTTAAAAAGCGAATTGTTTAATAAGTGCCTTGGCGACTAGAAGTCTGCCAAAGCAACTTTGATAAGTGAATAAGTTTGTAGTCAGGACTTTAGTCCTTTTAGACAAATACCCAAGGCTAAAAAACTGGTAAGAATTTTTTTCATACAATATTACAGATATAATCAGTTTTCATTGAGCATCAGCCGAAGCTGTAGTTAAGCAGGGGGCTATTTCATTATCATCTAGCCCGCCTCAGAATGAATTCTGAGTCTAATAGCAAAAGTCGTCTAAAGACGACTGAGAAAAGATCATAGTCCGTTTTAACGGACTTTAGCTATTAGCCTGGAACTTTAGTTCTGGGCGGTTTATGCCTAGAATCAAATAGCCCTGTGTAGTTAGGAATGTTGAAGCTGTGGTTACTAATGTTAAAGCTGCTATAAAAAATACTTAACCTGTTGTTAGAACGACTTAAGCGTTTGTTATTAATATTGAAGCTGTTGTTACCAACGTTGAACTTGCTATAAGAAATACTTAAGTCGTTGTTAAGACAACTTAAGCGTTTATTATTAATACTAACTTTGATATAAGAAATACTTAAGCTGTTGTTAGAACAACTTAAGCGTTTGTTATTAATGTTGAAGCTGTGGTTATTAATGTTGAAGCTGTGGTTATTAATGTTGAAGCTGTGGTTACTAATGGTGAAGCTGTGGTTATTAATGGTGAAGTTGTTGTTACTAAACTTCAAAAGCGTATATAGGAATCCGGTTTGATTTTTGAACAAAATTAAGTATATGTAGGGTGTGTTACGGCTTCCGTAACGCACCATTTATAAGGATTTGGTGCGTTACGCTGTCGCTAACGCACTCTACGTATCTGTTCAGAAATCAAATAGTAGTCCTATATCAAATTTACGTAAAATCACAACAACAAGATCCCCGACTTCTTAAAGAAGTCGGGGATCTGAGCCGTTTACATCATCTCCCCCATCTGCTGTATGACCTTAATTAGATACTTATGCGGTTCCCATTCAGATGCGGTACAACGTTATATCCCAAGGTGTAGGGGCACGGTATGCCGTGCCCTATGGGTGTACCTCACGTAAACGAGAACTGCTATAGCGCTTTTGCATCAGACAATCAAGCAATCATTTTCTCTAAGACAATTTGCAAATCTCTTGTTAAATCGCTCACAGCTTGCCTAGCAGCAAAGCGATCGCCCTGATAATTTTGCCAGCGTTCGGTAACTGAAATGGGTTCTCCTACGGTGATTTGTACCTGTCGTAAACCTAACCGAGGTCGTCCTGGAAGTGTTGTATCCTGAATTCGGGAAAGCATATCGAAAATGAGCAAAGCTGTTTCTGCAAACCGTTCCGCCGTCGGTTGTTCCTGAATATAAGTAGCGGTAACTGCAACAAAACTTTCCACTATCCTCATGTGTCGCATTCGCAAGTCTGCTTCCTCTGCAACCCAGTCTGCTAAACCGCGTTTGAAAGGTGGTAAAGTATTGATGTCTGGCAAATCTTCCCGGTAAATGTAATTCCAGCCAGCCTCTTCTAAGCGGCGACAGCGATCAATAAAATTACCCTGTGGCTGAACTCCAAAATATTGCTCGGTAACTTGTAAAGACTTATCCAGTAAGCGATGGAGTCGCGCAATCAACACCTGATTAGGAGTAGCAGATTCATCAATTGAGATGGTTTTTGGGATGTCTTGATGATAGAAGCGGCGATAAAATTCTTCCATCTCAGTAATAATATATTCAGCCAATCGATAGATGCGTTGATAGTAAATCTCTTGAGGATTGCCCTGAGCAATTTCCTTAACTGGTAAGCCGCTATCAGCTTCCAACTTACTCAACAGCCAATCCAGTTTAGAGCAAGGTGGTTCAACGTAGCGATACTGGATGGCGATCGGCACGATTATAACAGTTTCAGAACGGTTAGCTTTTTGCAAGTCTTCTACACACCAAAACCCCATTTGAGCAACACCTGGTTCCAGTGGGCTAACGATGCCACTATGACCATTAGTACCTCCTTCGGGTGCAACTGTGATCGGGAATTTTCCATTAGCAAACAACTCCCGTGCTGTTTGAATAGCTTGCCGATCTAGTCGTCTACCGCGATGAACCGGCACACCTCCTACCCGTGAAAACAACTTACCCAGCCAGTTACCAGCCCAAACTGTCATACCCCGATCATAAAGAAAGTAGCTGTGAACAAGGGATTGCAGCTCAATACCTTCTTGACGAGCAACCTGTGGCACAATGCGGGAAAGCAAATACAGCATACACAGGGGATCTTCTACCTCTGGATGGCGAAATGCCAACAAAAAGCGAATTTTTCCAGCCTGAAATTGTTGATAAAGTTCAGCTAATACCTCAACATTCTTGGCTTCAATACGAACAATACCAGCCGATAGCCAAGGACGAGTGCGAAACCGTAATGCGATCGGTAGTAACCACCGCACAATCTGGAGTACAAGCGGGTTAAACCGTTGGGGAATAAACTTTAGTGGTGGTTGAGTAGAGTGAATCGATTTAGGCAAGTCGCTCTCCAGATTGTGTCTCTAGCGATTGTACAACGCGGATTTTTAGTTTTGCGTAAACGCACAGATTGGAACAAGTACCTGCTGTCCTCTAACTTCTAAGGCAACATTGAAGACACGCGCTAGCCTTGCTCTTTAAAGAACTGGGGACACTATCCGCTCAAGTGAAATATCTTCTGAATTAAATCTACTTGGGATATTGGACATTTATAAAATCATCTTGAATGGAGGTTAGCGGACTCGAACCGCTGACATCCTGCTTGCAAAGCAGGCGCTCTACCAACTGAGCCAAACCCCCATAGAATTAAAAGAGTAGGTAACTTTGGTTGCCGTTTTTATTGTAACTTATATTGTTCCATTACAAAAGGGATGAAGCCAGAAAATATCCAAGTTGTTGCAGCATTGTATAAATTCGTTAAGCTGCCAGATTTTGCCGAGAAACAAGATTCTCTCCTATCTTACTGTCAAGCGCAAGGTGTCAAGGGGACAATTTTGCTAGCACAAGAAGGCATTAATGCTACAATCGCTGGTTCGCGTCAGGCGATTGATTCTGTTCTCTGCTTTCTGCGTTCTGACCCCCGTCTAACAGACTTAGAATACAAAGAGTCTTATACCGAAACCCCACCATTTGAGCGGCTGAAGGTGCGATTGAAGCCTGAAATTGTCACTTTAGGATTACCTGAAATTGACCCAAGTGAGCAAGTTGGCATTTATGTCACTCCCCAGGAATGGAATGATTTAATTTCTGATCTAGATGTTACCGTGATTGATACCCGCAATGATTATGAGGTGAATATCGGTACTTTCCAAGGAGCAGAAAATCCTCAAACTGGGTCATTTCGAGAATTTCCAGATTATGTGCTAAACCATCTCGACCCAACTAAACACAAAAAGGTGGCTCTGTTTTGTACGGGCGGTATTCGCTGTGAAAAAGCTTCATCTTTCATGCTTGCCCAGGGTTTTGCAGAAGTCTATCATCTTAAAGGCGGCATTCTCAAGTATTTGGCAGAAGTTCCAGCCAAAGAAAGTTTATGGGAGGGGGAATGTTTTGTTTTTGATGAGCGGGTAGCTGTCAGTCATGGCTTGGAGGAAGGAAGTTGTGAACGGTGCTTCAATTGTGGATGTCCGATTTCTGAAAAAGATAAGGTATCTCCTAAATATGAACAAGGTATCTCATGTGCCTATTGTTTTGATAGCCTCACTGCGGATAAAATAGTACGTCAGCAACAAAAATGGCGGCACTATCAAAGCCAAGTTGATATCGTGGACTAAATTACAGATAGTACTTTCTGGCGTTGCATAAATGCGGGATGATTTTTCTCACGCAGAGGCGCAGAGAGGATAAGGAGTTTTAGATTTCAGCACATGACATTTCATCCCTTGATTCGGTAACGCCCTATGCCAAATTCATCTCTATTTATTCCAGTTATTCTTGGCACTCCTCGTCAAGGTCGCCAAAGTGAACACGTTGCTAAATTTATTGTTGAACAGGTTGCAGCACGCGATCGCTTAGAAACCGAACTGATAGATATTAGAAATATAGCGATCGCTAATGATGATGCAGGTGAATCTCTCAAAGACCCGCAATTTTCTGCAACAATGGAACGGGCAGATGGATTAATTATTGTTACACCAGAGTATAACCACGGTTATCCGGGTTTGCTCAAACACATACTTGACACTTGCCTCAAAGAATACATTCATAAAGCCGTTGGACTGTGTGGCGTTTCCGCAGGGTCTTTTGGTGGCACAAGAGTAATCGAAAACCTCTTACCTGTAATGCGAGAGTTGGGGCTAGTAACTATTTTTTATGACCTCAACTTTAGCAATGTTCAAAAACTATTTGATGAGTCGGGCGATTTGATTGACAAACCAACCTACATTCGCCGGATGGACAGGTTTATGGACGAGCTAATTTGGATGTCAACTGTATTGAAATATGGGCGGGAAGAAGTTAGCTTGGAGAATAAAGATAATAAGTAATCGGACGGAATCAATTACACAATGTCATTGCGATCGCTTTTATACGAGACGCTTCCCATCAATCCATCTATAAATTATGATGATTTAGTCAACAGATATTTGTGCAGACAAAGTTAATCACATCTGCAAGTCCAGACTGAGTTTTCAAATTAGTAAAAATAAATGGTTTATCGCCGCGCATTTTTTTAGCGTCCCGTTCCATAACGTTTAAATCTGCGCCAACATAGGGGGCAAGGTCAGTTTTATTAATCACCAACAAATCAGATTTAGTAATGCCGGGGCCACCTTTGCGGGGAATTTTATCGCCAGCAGCAACATCAATAACGTAAATCGTTAAATCTACCAATTCTGGACTAAAGGTAGCAGCCAAATTATCGCCGCCACTTTCCAAAAATACTAAATCCAAATCAGTAAAACGTTCCTCTAACTGTTCAATTGCCGCCAAATTCATCGAAGCATCTTCGCGGATGGCAGTATGAGGACAACCACCAGTTTCTACACCCAAAATGCGATCGCTTGTCAACGCCTGAGAACGCACTAAAAATTGAGCATCCTCCTGAGTATAAATATCATTCGTCACCACCGCAATCTGATACTGCTCACGCAACCCCTTACACAAAGCATCCACCAAAGCCGTCTTCCCCGAACCCACTGGCCCAGCAACTCCCACTCGAAATGCATTCATTCTTATTTGTCCTTTGTCATTTGTCATTTGTCCTTGGTACATGGTACATGGTACATGGTTATTAGTTTTTGACTATTTTTACAGTACGTAAGTCCTAGACTAATGACCAATGACCAATGACCAATGACTAATGACCAATGACCAATGACCAATGACCAATGACCAATGACCAATGACCAATGACCAATGACCAATGACCAATGACCAATGACCAATGACCAATGACCAATGACCAATGACCAATGACCAATGACCAATGACTAACTCCTAAACAGCCTTGTATACTGCGTTTCGTGCTGCATACTCGCCAGCGACAAACCCCAACTCCAACAGCCGAGTTGATCATCCTCCAACGCTAGAATTTCTAACGCCACAGTACTAATTAATGGCTGCAAATCTAGCAATAACTGCTGTCCTGCTGTTTGTCCAAGGGGGATCAGTTTCACGCCAGCAGTAATCAAATTACTCGCCCAACTATGCAGATATCCCAGTAATCCAGCTTTGATAGTGATTTGCCAATGGGCAACGGCAATGCCAAAAGCGATCGCATAATTGCAAGGATTACCCACAGCATTGGCAATAGGCATAATCTGCGGTTCTAGTTTACCAAGTAATTGGATGAGCGATCGCCCCATCTGCCAACTAGAAGCACGTAACTCTTCTGTTTCCCTAGCAGCAGATAACCACAGATTCCAACGGCATAGCGACTCAACATCACTCATTTTTGCAGATTGTTCAGATCGTACCATTACCGCCGCTTCTAACCGAATTGCCCCACAGAGCAACTCCGCTTTTAACCAATCTTTGAGATGTGAATGATTGCCGATTATACCATTTTCCACCAGCGTTTCCAAGCCTTCAGAATAGCTATATGCTCCCACAGGCAAAGCAGAGCTAGCCAGCTGCAAAATACTCAAAAGATGGCTGTCAGTGAGCGTGATGGTGTTGTCCATAAGCTCCTAATTCTGGCTGAAACGGTAAAATTTCCTCTTTAACTTCTAACCCTAATTGTTCCAACATTGGGCGTAAAACAGAATCAGAGGACAAGCGTAAATAAGTCGGGGTAATTTCTACAGGTACATGGCGATTTCCCAGATGGTATGCCGCTCGTAATAATAATAGTGGTGTTTGGGCAAAGGCAGTCAGCACTAGTTCTGGTTTGGCAGTAATTCTGATTAAACTGCTATGGGTTTCTTCTTGTAGAATATCGCCATCGTGTAAGACAGTTCCTCTGAGTAAATGCAAAAATACAACCTTACCATCTTCAGTTTCAAAGCGATGACGACTGCGGGTGCGTTCTTCTGCTGTCAGCGCCAGAGTCAAGGTGACTACGGCATCAGGGTTAGGTGGTTTAAGTTGGGTAAATGTCAGCATACAGAGTTTTGGCTGATCTTCATGCTTTCAGTAGATGCAGGTATGACTTTGCAAATGTGATGATGTATATGTTCTCGAACAATAGATAGTTGCTGTTGTTCAGATAAAAAAATCAGATTTTATCCGACTCCAGTAACTTTGGTTTTTAACCAATTGTTTGATGTTTTGAGAAGGTAACACAATGAATAATATCCTAAAACGCACACTTCTACCCAGCCTCATGGCTGCAAGTTTAGCTGGTGCCACCCTAGTTCCCGTTAAACCAGCTGCTGCTGATGACCAAGTACTACGAGATGTAGGTATTGGGGCTGTTACAAATGTTGTAACTGGAGCTGTTAGGGGAAATGGTGGTGTGTTAGGCAATGCTGTCAAAGGTGGTGTCACTGGCGCAGCGGTTAATGGTGCGAATGGTCTGAGAAGCAATCGCAATCGCCGCAACCGGAACATTGGTCAAGATGTCGGAGTCGGTGCGGGGGCTAGCGCGGTGACTGGGGTAATTACTGGTGATGGCAGAGATACCCTTGGTAATGCTGTTGATGGTGCAGCTGTAGGTGCAGCAATCCATCTTTTGACCAATGGCAAATAATTAGTAATTTTTCATCTGAGATATTTCCCAATCGTTAACGGTTTGTAGTTGCAAACACTATGAACTTATCTCCACCCTAATTCCTCTCCTTCTAGGATGAGCAAACCCAACCCCCCTTTCCTAGTAGGAAAGGGGGGTTGGTGGGTTAGATTTATGTTGAGATATATGCCAAAATCAGGATCAGATGACGTTAGACTTAATAGTAAACTCTAACCCTTTAACGCCTTTCTAAAGTTTCGACGATAGGATTGATTAGTAATAAACAAAGCTGGCCATAGCAAAGATAAACCAATGCGATTGGTCAAACTTGGATTAAAATTAGTCCGCCCAAACCCATTCCAAAACTTCCAAACACCGCCTGCGTACACTACTATCAAGACAAAAATAAGAAACTTACCCATTGTCATCAACTCCGTTAGTAACTGACAGAATTTAAGTTAAGTTTTCCCCACGAGGCAAGCACTTCATAACCAAAACCGAGAAGGTATGATAAAATTTCTCAGTTATTGATATCTAGGTTATTTAACGACACATTCTCTTATTCCAGTGTAGAGTAGGGTCACGCATGGCAGCTAGTTATCGGTGATGGCAAGCTAATCAAAGGAGGTAAACATTATTTCATAGTCGATGTACTGAGACTGTAATCGTGCTAATTGGATGCTCGTACCTTGCACCTATCGTCCAAAGGCTAAAAGCCTTGGGTTAAATGCACAAAACTCTAGTTTAGCAGGTTTAAAAAGTCCAGGTCAGCGATTTAGTAAACAGATGTACACCCCTACTACAGCCAATTTATGTGCTGCAAAGACTTTTGGAAATGGTATTACCTAAAAGATTAACTGCAATCTGACTGAGAATTGAAAAACTCTGTGGCGGATTATCCTTATGCTTCATCTACCCAGTAAAGATAATATCGTTCACTATCTACCCAGTTTCTCTGAAAATCTTTGATTGGAACAATCTTCAAATCATTGCGGTTGACATTCAGTTTTTGATTTAGAATTAGCAAAATTTTCTTTTGCTCATCTTGATTTTTGAGTAAAGAATTAATCTGGTTTAATATTTCAGTTTGTTCGACATCTTGACGACCTTTTTTAAATAGGGTAAAGCTTCCCATTTTTTTAAGCTCAGGATAGTAAAACTTTCGATTGAGATAACCTGATAAAGGAGCCATATTTGCATCTCGACTGGCAACAATAAATTCATTATCTAACTTAGCTTTCTGAATATATTGAGATGTTTCGCGACTGGCAGAAAATGGCACGACTAAATCTCTTGAAAAACTATAAATACCTCCTGCAAACTGGATATAAAGAATTAGCATCAAAGTAATATGATGCCATTTTTGAACAAATGTAATTGAATTTGGACGAATAGAAAACTTATTGAGTAAAACTATAGACTCTTGATAATAGCTTCCTAGCCATAAAGCCGCTATCAGAACTAAATAGAAATGTCCAAAATGTCGAGGCATACCTGTAAACCTCAAGTATGTAAAGGCAAATATTACACAATTACCTATTATGTAGAAAAACAAAGCAACTGGCTTTTTAGATAATTTAATCAAGGTTAAAATTACAATAAATAAAGCAACTATCGCACAAACAATTAAATCTAGCCATCTTTTGTGTTGAGGAATAATTAATAAATAACCACCAAATATCCTACCTATGCTTCTCAACAAATGACGGATATCTAATTGCATTAGCCAACCATTATTTAACCCACCATAAAGATAACTATCTATTGGAGGAGTAATAATATAAATTGATAAAATAAAAGAAAATATGATAATTATAATACTTAAAAACAAGTCGTATTTTTTGCTTTGACTAAAGTATTGGTGGCGATATTCACTATCAAAACAAAATTCAGCTAGCAAAGTCAATGATAAAGAAAATGATACGAGTAAACCATAAGCACTACTATTTGCTAATAAACCCAATAAAATTGCCAAATAAACATAAGTTATTTTTCTGGTTGAAAAAACTGTGCAGAATGCAAAAATAAACAACATACTAAAGGCATAGTTTCGAGAAATTAAAAGATATTCGTAAAAAGGAAAGAAACCAAAGGAAAACAGAAACTTTTGTTGATAGTTAAAAGGGCTATATAGGCAAAAAACAGTAACCGAAACAACAGTAATTGCCAAATGAAAAATTTGCATAATAATAGGATTATCTATTATTTTTCTCAGAAGTGCCAGAGAAAAATACCATAAAATAGGATGACCTTCATAATGAATATTTGCAATTAAATCCCCCAAAGATTCACTATCTCTGACAATAAGCCAGGGATTTAGTTCATCTCGCCACATCGAATGGTTGAGAATACCTATTAAACCAAGAGCAGAAAAAATAATGATTATAAACCAGGGAGAACGAAAAGGTAATCTTGAAGTATCTTTGATGATTTGTTTGTTTAACATTGTTAGTTCAAAATGAAATTTATTTGGATCAAAGTTATGTATCAAAAACCTCATTTAAAATTTAGAGGTTTTGGCATTGGTTGCTGTTAAAAACTTATGCAAAGTTTTGATCTGCATCTACATAAAGTTTTTTCACTTTCAATTTGTTATATTTCTACTTTTTATAATTTTCTGGTATACCCACTGGTGATAAACCCGCGATCGCTCGTAAGTTTTGACAACGAATCAACTCAGTAAAATTTAAACTGGAACGCCCTTCAATTTTGGCTACTTCTTCAATTGCAAATAACAAATGCTGGGCGGCTTGTGCTTCTGAATAACCGCGCCGCTGCGCGATGCGAATTGCTGCTATATCAGCATTTAACTCTGACTCTTGAGATTTATTAGTACGCCAGATGCGTAAAGCAGCGATCGCACTTAACCCCCCGGCTACGGCTACACCCACCACATCCGACTGTGCTGCTTCCAATAATCCGCCTAACAGCCCCGCCAGTATTACACCTTGATAAATTTCGGGTTTAAACCACTTCACCCCCGTCAACCAGCTAACTACCTGCAACAGCAGCAAGTCTCGTTGTGGCTTTGTCAGGCGACGCCACAAATCGAAATTAATATATATCGGTCGCGCCTGATTCCAGGGTTGAGGAAAGAAGGCGTTAATCACTTTTGCTTGCTCCGGCTTGCTAACAATTTTTGTCGTCATCCGACCCGAAGCAGGCATCACATCTAACAAACGGCGAATTTCAACATTTGGCTCCATAATTTTAATTATTAGCCATGATGTGCACCGTAACTATTTTAGTTACCATTCTGCGTAATTGGAAAGTAATTATTCACTCCCCTTGCAAAATGCTCAAAACCGTTGATTTATCGTTGAGAGGTAGAGGGGAGTGTGAAAGGTTACATTTTTGGGGAGGTAACTTATCAAGCAGGGAGAGAGCGATTAAATGCTATGACAGTAAGAAGAAAGATGCTATCAGTTTAGGATTACCACTGAAATACCAGCAGCGCTTTCAAGAAGAACAGAACTTACGTACTGTACAAATTAATCATGGTATGATTTTGCCAAAATAGGTCGTTTCAGGCCTTGATTAATCATTACTTTGATAGTAAATAGATCCGCGCTGTAGGGGTTTAGCAATGCTCATTGGTGTCAACTTAACGTAAAAGTCATGTCCCGCAAGGAACTGAAGTTCCTTGCTAATAGCTAAAGTCATCTGAAAGATGACTAAATATAGTCAAAAATCTTTAGTCTACTTCAGTAGACTTTAGCTAAAAGCCAGAGAACTTTAGTTCCAGGCGGGTGAGGAAGCCAACAGTTAAGCCATTTCTAGGCTTAATTTGACACCTATGAGAAATGCTAAACCCTTACGACAGATGCGGTTTTTTCCATTACACATATTTGGTATTTTCTGTCAATGCGTAAGTTCTAAAGAAGTAATCAGAGGCTCTTCAATCTCTCTTAAACTACTGCTACCTGAAGAATTCTGGCTTGATTGGGACGAGTAAATATCTTGAGTGAAAGTCAACATCCAGTTCTGTTGATCATTAATTTGAAAGTATAAACCTTGGAGAATAAGCCGCAGAGCTGTTCGAGTTCTAATAAACTTCCTCATTAGATAAGTTCCTGGTTCAGCAAAGATATCATCAAAGTTTTTTTTATGACCAAATTGCTTTGAACAGTAACTGCCAGCACCTTGAACTGTTACCACAACAAATGGAGATTGTTTGTATTCATCAGGAACCATAAATATTCCATATACATGGTGACGACCACGCCACGGCTGAACAACAACCTTAGTAGCCTGTACTTGAAATTTTGGAGTTTTTGATGCTAAAAAAGCCTTAAAATCGCACTCAGAATCATTCACAGGCCACCACAGGGTAATAATACTCAACGAGAGTAGTAAAATTAAAATATAGGGAAGTTGGCGACGCATAAAGCCTAGAAAAATTGTTGATGCGGCTGGGACTGAGAGAACTGCTAAAACCTTTTTACCCAACAGTATTTTGAATTATTAAATCCAAAATCTAAAATTGCAGTCAAGACTTCAGTTGATAAAAAGTGCAAATTACAGATGCATAGTTTACCGCCGTAGGCATCGCTTACCCTGTTCTAAAACTTCGTTACAATATTCAACTTAGTTGAGAAACAATCGGTTTTTTGTGGCTGTAAACACCAATTGTTACTCAATTTTATAGCTGTGATGAATTCTACAATTTGTTGTATTTGTTATGGTTTGATGTAGCTTTGTCCGCATCAGATGGTAAGAGCGTAGGCGTAGCCCGTCGGAGACATCGCCATTAAGATCAGGAATAAATTCGCTTTTATTTCTAAGGAATTAATGGGGTAGTCAAATACACAAATATCCGTTATATTCCCGTAAGTAACAATTGGTAAAAATGTTTATGGGAAGAAGTTGGGGAAGTCTCAAGACAGTTGCGGGTTTCTTTGGTGCGTTGGGCAAAGCCCTTGCCGTAAACATCGCCCTTACACAGTTCGGAGCAAATACTTCGGCAATTGCGGCTGATACGGTTGTCGTGCGTTTTGGTCTATTTACAGAATCCATCTCCCTTACTGAGTTGCAAGAAGCTGCGAAAACTGGGGAATTGCCTGAGAGTTTGAAACCTTATACCAAAAGATTATCTGAACAACAACGCCGCTTCTTCTTGAGGGCGCTAGGCATGAATGTGCCGCTTAATGTTGTTGCTATTAGTAAATTAGTTAATACCCAAATTGGTACAAGCATTCTCAATGACTTCGCTACAGCCTTAGCGCGAGAGGACAAAGCTGGGGTACAAGCACTGAGAGCAGGATTGGTATTAGGCTCTACTGCACCGAAGGGTCTTTCTATACTGAGTTTTATCGCCGCTTACCCTAGTAAAAGCCTAGAAATTGATTTGCCACAGGCTTTCGTTGTTGCCGGAAGTTTGAATACAGCTTTTTGGCGCACCCAACAGTTTATGCTGGCGATCGCTCCCCTACTCAACCCCAAAACACCGCAGATTGCTCTCCCTTTTGATCCCAGCCAACCAGGAAACGCTCAAGTACAAATACTCAACTTAAGCCTGAATGACCAAAAGCGCCAACGTAACATTCCAGTCGATATTTACTGGTCAACTGCTGCAACTCCCGACAAACCTGTAATTGTCTTTTCTCACGGCTTCGGGTCAGTCCGCACCGACTTGCGTTACCTAGCAGAACATCTAGCATCCCACGGTTATGTAGTAGCAGCTTTAGAACATCCTGGTAGTAATGAGACAAATACTAACTCAGCTTTACAAGGCAAAACCAGAGTTGTGAAGCCTCAAGAGTTTTTATATCGCGCTCAAGATATTAGTTTTGTTCTTGATGAATTAGAAAAGCTTAACCAAACAGCTAATAATTCGCTACAGGGGAAACTTGCAACCAACAAAGCGATGGTTGTTGGTTATTCTTTTGGCGGTGGTACAGCTTTAGCACTTGCTGGGGCTGAGTTACAACTGGAACGACTCAAACAACGCTGCAAAAAGAACTTGGCTGCCTTGAGTCTGGGAGAAGGTATGCAGTGCATTGCTCAAGAACTGCCAGAAAACAGCTATCAACTGCGGGATACTAGAATCAAACAGGCGATCGCTCTCAATCCAACAACTTCTTTGATTTTTGGCGAAACTGGGTTAACGAAGGTGCAAATTCCTACCCTAGTGTTAGCAGGTTCCGCAGATAAAACCACCCCGGCTTTAACTGAACAGATTGTCGGATTTGACAAAATTCCATCCCCGAAATGGCTAGTTGGTATAGTTGGGGGTACTCATCTGAGTGTGAAAGACCCCAGCACCACTTTGGATCAAATAGGAAAACCAAATACACCGATTAGTGGTGGTGAAGTTGTAGGTGAAAAAGCAGCTGATGTTCGCAAGTTCGTTAAGGCTATAACTTTGGCCTTTGCTGCACAGATGACTCCAGAAGCTAAAAACTACGCTATCTTTCTGACATCAGATTATGCCCAGTTTGCTTCGACTGCCGCATTTCCATTTCGCCTAATTACGCAGATTCCTCCTGGTACTTTGCCAGTGGTGAAAGAATTTGTTGATAAATAAGGAAATTCCAATGTGGTTCAAATAAATAAAAATTGCTGCAAGGAATAGCTTCTTCAGAAATTAAATAATGCATACGTTATAGCGTTTCTTAATCTAGCGAGGTACAGCTTAACCTCACCCTGGTTCCGCTACGCAAAACCTGTCCCTCTCCTTACTAAGGAGAGGGAAAGATTTACCCTTGAGTAAAGCGAGGGTGAGGTTTTGATATGTACTTCATGTCCCTGGGAACCGCTATATCCAGAATCCTTGTAGAGACGTAACACTGTTACGTCTCTACATTCATTTTTGGATATGTCTCATGTACAGCCTATAAAATTGGACTTAATTTTTGATATTTTACTTAGAAAAAAGTATGCTAGCTTGACAATTAACTTGTAGTTGCTGTTATAGCAGTTCTCGTTTACGTGAGGTACATCCGTAGGAGCACGGCATGCCGTGCCCCTACACCTTGGGATATAACGTTGTACCGCATCTGAATGGGAACCGCTATAACTTAATACTAGGTTTTTACAGTTATGATACCCACTTAAATATTACTTTACTTAGACGAAAATATACTAACTTGATATTAAGTAGGTAGACACAATAAAAACGATATATGTTTAGTTTTGTGAAAACAGTGAAATAACCTATTTGTAAGGTATTTATTGAATTTACATTTCGTCACATACCTTTAAATTTTTCTGTTCACCTACTTAAGCTCATAGTTACCGTTAAATCAATACTAAACTTTTACAGTCAAAATACTTATTTAAACAAAAACTTTATAATTTTTTTGCCAAAAATCATAGATGCTTAAAAGTGTAAAAAATAAGGAGCATCTGCTAGATAAGAGGTATGCCTTTTAGCTAAAGTGCCAAGAATAAATGAACACATTGCTTGGTATGACAATATATGTCTTTATTAGGGTAAATTTCTTTAAATTTACCCTAATAAAGAAGAGAGCATTTTTATCTACTACAAACCACAGATAAACCAAAAATAAAAAATCAAAGCTTGTTTTGTTTGCTTAAACGATTATTCATTCCATTTAACTCAAGCTTATGCAACTCTATACAACTCGTGAAATCGAAGAACTCCAGCAATCCGAAGACCTTCCTTGCTTAATTGAAATTATGCAGTGGGTGAAAAGTTTTTTAGTAAGACCTCATCCTGATTTAGGAAGACCGGGAATAGTTTGCCCTTTTGTGCCTCATGCTCTGAAATCAAATAACATTTGGCTAGCAGTAATTCGCACAAAAAATTTGTGTTTAGAGCAAATAGAAGCAATTGTGAGACCCTACCGAAATGTCTTCCTTGAGGGAGAACCAGGCGATAAGGAATTACCAATAAGTAAAGCCTTTGTACTTATCTTTCCTGATGTCCATATAGAAGAGGCCTCTAAAGTAATTGATGGTGTCCACAAAAAACTTAAGCCTTTGTTTGTTGAGTCAGGACTGATGCTAGGAGAATTTCACAACCGGACTGAGAGTCCTGGGCTACATAACCCCAACTTTCGACCACTGCGGAGTCCAATACCCTTGTTGGTTATCCGCCCGATGACTGAAGTTGACCTTACCTTTCTTATGAGTCCAGATAACCCACACTTACGTATTCGGTATCTGGAAGCTTATTTAAAGCGTTTTGGTGATAAATTTATAGATGAAACAAAGTTTAAAAATGCTCATCAAGCATTGGCTTTAGCGAAAGAACAAGTTAAACAAGAAAATTTGGTGAGTTCTTGCATATAATCTAGGACTTACGCATTGACAAGAAATAGTAAATATGTATAACGTGAAAAGCCACATCTTTCGTAAGGGTTTAGCATTGCTAAACCCCTACAGTATGGTCTATTTACGATCAAAGGATAATTAATCAAACCCTGAAACAACCTATTTTCGTTAATCCACATCATGATTAATTTGTACAGTGCGTAAGTCCTATAATCAATAGGCTTTAGTTAAGAAGATGTTTGGAAAGTCTTAAAAAATACTAAAAACCTCTTTTCGACACGGGGAGAGGCTTTTTAACCCCTATTCCCTAGTATGTATTTTTCTTTCTTTCTTCGTATGAAAACACCCTGCTATTCCCTAGAAAGGAAGGGTGACAGGGGGGTTAGATTCTAAGGCTTTTAGTGTTTCATGCAATACTTTTCAAACATCCTCTCAATTTTATGCAACTCTATACAACTCGTGAAATCGAACAACTCCAGCAACACGAGGATCTTCCTTGCTTAATTGAAATTATGGAGTGGGTTAAAAGTTTTTTAGCAAAACCTCATCATCATTTAGGAAGACCTGGTGTAGTTTGCCCTTTTGTACCTCACTCTCTCAGGTCAAACAGTATTCATCTAGCAGTTCTTCGCACGAAAGATTTGTGTCCAGAACAAGTAGAAGAGATTGTTATCCGCTATCGAGATACCTTTCTTAGCATGGAAGTCAAAGAGAAAGAATTAGCAATCAATAGAGCTTTTTTACTGATCTTTCCTGATGTTCATATCGAAGACGCTTGTCAAGTAATAGATACAGTCCAACAAAAACTGAAACCTTCATTTGTTGAGTTAGGACTGATGCTCGGAGAATTTCACAACCGTAGTGAAAGTCCTGGTCTACACAACCCAAACTTCCGTCCACTTCGTAGCCCTATCCCCTTATTAGTTATCCGGTTTATGGTTGAAGCTGACCTCCCCTTTCTGCAAAGTCCGGCTGATCCACACCTACTTATTAGGTATCTGGAAGCTTATTTAAAGCGTTTTGGTGATAATTTTACAGATGAAAGCAAGTTTAAAAGTGCTCATCAAGCATTAGCTTTAGCAAAAGAACAAATTAAACAAGGAAATTTGGTGCATTATTGACTTTGAGCCAGAAATGCTAATGCTTGCTCAATATTGCAATTGTCAAAAGCTTTATAAAACTGAAGAACAATAATTTTATTTTGTTTGGTTGACATTGTATACTTCTTTTTTGACTAAGATTGTATTTTATCAACGAATGCGATCGCAAACCGTCTCCATGATAATCGCTTGGCGCAGACAGCATCAATTCTAAGACTATATTTAGGGCTTGCTGAAAAAGTTATAAAAAAGCAATCTTAAGGGTTGACTAGTTATTTAAGTAAGGTCATTGCGAACGCTTTGCTCGCAACGACTGTAAATATTTTTGTACATCTACTTATTCCTTGCTGCTAAATGCCAATTAGTCCAAACTCAAGCGTAAAATGAAAATCATCTCTACAACAAACTTTGTTTTTTCAACTTAGCTAGTGCATCTTCAGCAGCAGCTTTCTCGGCATCTTTCTTATTGCGTCCCTTACCTTCGCCGTAAATTTTTTCATCTACCAATACTTTTGCGATGAATTCTGGTGCGTGAGAAGGGCCTCCTATATGTTCTGTAAAATATTTGGGAGGAGTTGGCGTAACATTGCATTGTACCCATTCTTGAAAGCGATTTTTTGAGTCTACATTAGAGCGAGACATAACTATATGCTTAGGATCTACAGAATCAAATAGCGGTTCTATAATTGCGCGAACTGCTTCAATATTGGAATCATTATCTAAATAGTAAGCACCAAGCACTGCTTCAAAGGTGCTACTGAGCAAATTAGGATTTTGGTAGCCTCCGTCTCGAATTGCGCCTTTTCCTAATCGTATCCTAAAGTCTAAACCTACCTCCTCGGCAAACTTTGCCAATTGCTTCTCATCTACCAGCGCCGAACGCCGCCGGGTTAATTCATCTTCTCCCATTTCTGCGTGACAACTATATAGATAGTCGCCACTTAAGAAATTCAGCAAAGCATCACCGAGAAACTCTAGGCGTTCATTGTGTTCGCCTTCTCCGGGGTTTTCGTGGACATAAGAACGATGGGTAAGCGCACGACGCAGAAGTTTTTCATCATGGAATATTAGAAGCTGGTGCATTTTTATCTGGTGTCTTGTTGCTGAAATTGACTGTTGGGAAACGGTACAAGTGTGCTTTTGTTCAGATATGAAAAAACCGCAAATCGCGGTGTCTTAGGAAAACCCAGTTTTTTATTCAACTGGGTTTTTAAAAGCTATTTTAGGCAGCTAGTTTGTCTAAGGAACGCAAATTTAATAACGTGCAATTCTTATTTAACTTGGAATGGTGCGTTACGCTCCGCTAACACACCCTACTTTTGCACTTTATTTAATCCACATTCCTAACTCAATTAAAAACTTTTGAAAATCGCAATAGATACTAACCTTTAGTTGCTGCTGGCTTGTTTGTTTTTTGGAAGATTGATCAGCGTGTGTCATTGTAATGTATCCAGTATTCTTTGGTGAACTGGACAGATTCAACAAATTACACATCTAGCAGTAGCAGGGCTTTATACGAGGAATTTGTACTCAAAAAGTACTATCCTATAGTTAAAGCTTTCTACTGTCGCGTTCTTTTGGTTCAAGTCTCAGCCGTAGAATTCCTGGCTTCCTGCTAGGTTCCGCGTCATCCTTTCCTCTGAATATTCATCCAAACATCTTGTCTTCCTGTTGAAAGTCTAGTCAATCAGTTGACTTGACATTGGCTGAATATTCAGCTGAAGGGATGACACGAAGCTCGGCAGGAAAATAGGAATTCTGCTGCTGAGGCAACACCAAAAACTTGCGTTTTAGAGTGCGGTTATTTATTCTGTCTTATATACACAGTTACATAGCTGATCCTGGATGTCAATGTTGAATCTAATTAATCAACAATTCTGGTGCTACCAATCCTTTTTGGATAGCTAAAACTGCGGACTGGGTGCGATCGCGTACTTCTAGTTTCTGCAAAATCGCATGGACATGAACCCGCACTGTACCAGGGGCAATGTAGAGATTTTCAGCAATTTCTTGATTGCTTTTACCAGCTGCTACCAGTGCCAAAATTTCTTGTTCCCGCTTCGTTAAGGGATTTTCTAGGAGTTCGTCAGTTTTTATAGGTAAGTCATTTTTGATTTACTAAAAAATAGTGATCATACAATCTATCAAACTATTTAATTTCCCAATTACGATTTCTCAACAATCTATATCTACAAATATCAACTTTAAAATTAACTCTAAAATTACAATTGTCCAGATGTCGGAAAGGAAACTGGGTATCTACTATAATCTTCCCAATCCAGAGCTATTTCATTCTCATCTAGCCCGCCTCAGAATGAATTCTGAGTCTAATAGCGAAAGTCGTCTAAAGACGACTGAACAAAGGTTATAGTCCGTTTTAACGGACTTTAGCTATAAGAAAAGGAACTTTAGTTTTGGGCGGTTTATGCCTAGAATGAAATAGCCCTGCTTCCCAATCCCTAATCCTATTAATAAAATCCTCTGGGATATTTATATTCTTTAAAAGTAGCAAACTTTCAAAATGTATTGTATAACCAAATAATCCTAACTAGTGAGATAGATGAATTAAGAATAAAATTTAAATATTCTTAACAAAAACTTTAATAAGTCTCAGAAAAATAGTAAATCTCTCGAAATCAAATACCCCAACAGTTAATCTGTTATTTCTTAGAATTGGTTCGCTAGCACTTAAATTTAATTAAACACGAAATACATGGGACAAGGTTTTTTGCAAATTGGCTTAACGCTGTGTATCGTCATAGCAATCACTCCGCTATTCGGAAGATACATAGGACGTGTTTTCTTGGGAGAAAGAACACTGCTTGATTTTTTAATGAACCCGATAGAGCGAAGTATGTACGTACTAGCGGGTGTCCGAAGGAAAGATGATATGACTGGTTGGCAATATATCTGGGCTGTATTGTATAGCAATCTTATTATGGGTATTTCAGTGTATTTTCTGATATATTTTCAGAGACTCTTACCCTGGAATCCTAACAGCTTCGGTGCGCCTACTTGGGATGTATTGCTGCACACGACAATTTCATTTGTGACCAATACCGACCAACAACATTATGCTGGTGAGACAACCTTAAGCTATTTTAGCCAGGTAGCAGCTTTAGGCTTTTTGATGTTCACCTCCGCAGCCACCGGTTTATCTGTAGGTATTGCCTTTATTCGGGGGTTGACGGGTAGACGACTAGGTAACTTTTACGTCGATCTTACCCGTGCGATTACGCGAATATTGCTGCCGATTTCGATTATTGGAGCGATCGCCTTGCTTGTGATAGGTGTACCACAAACATTAGCTGGGACTTTGGATGTGAGAACCTTGGATGGCGGGACACAATATCTTGCCAGAGGGCCAGTAGCATCATTTGAAATGATCAAACTTTTGGGCGAAAACGGCGGTGGCTTTTTTGGCGTAAACTCCGCCCATCCCTTTGAAAATCCCAATGGCGCTTCTAACTTAATAGAAATGCTCGCCATGATTTCTATACCAGCAGCCTTGATTTACACCTACGGTATATTTGCCAAGAACATTAAACAAGCTTGGTTACTTTTCTGGATGGTGTTTGTAATTTTTGTAGTTCTGGTGGGAGTGACAGCCGTGGGAGAACTGCAAGGTAATCCCCTTGTTAATAACACCTTTGGATTAGAACAGCCGAATTTAGAGGGTAAAGAAGTTCGATTTGGCTGGGCGCAAACGTCATTTTGGGCAGTTATGACTACTGCTACTATGTCTGGCGCTGTGAATGGGATGCACGATTCTTTGATGCCGTCAGGAATATTTTCGACTCTGTTTAGCTTGTTTATCCAGGTTATCTGGGGCGGTCAGGGAACAGGAACAGCTTACCTATTCATTTACTTAATTCTCACAGTGTTCCTAACTGGACTAATGGCAGGACGCACCCCAGAGTTTTTAGGGCGCAAAATTGAAAAGCGAGAAATCGTCCTCGCTTGCGTGGTGCTGTTGATTCACCCAATTTTAATTTTAATTCCCAGTGCGATCGCTTTGGCTTATCCCATCTCCCTATCTGGAATTAGTAACCCCGGCCATCATGGTCTTTCTCAAGTAGTTTATGAATATGCCTCAGCAGCAGCAAATAATGGCTCTGGCTTAGAGGGATTGAGGAATAACACCCTGTGGTGGAACTTAAGTACTTTAGTTAGCTTAATAGGAGGACGCTACATTCCGATGATAGCCATCTTACTGTTAGCTGACGGGATGTCCCACAAACAACAAGTACCAGAAACCCCTGGTATCCTAAAAACGGATTCTCTAGTATTTACTGTTATCACCGCCGCAGTGACACTGGTTTTAGGAGTATTGACTTTCTTCCCCGTTTTGGCCTTAGGCCCCATAGCTGAGGGTTTAAAACTGGCATCTGGCAGTTAGAAAAGTTATGAGTTATGAGTTTGGACTTAATACCTCCTAACTCTTACCCTCAGGGTACAGGGGATAAAAAATCTGTCACTTGTAACCTATTCCCTTCTTGACTCCTAACTCTGTTTACACACTACATAAATCAAGTGGCAACTAACTCCAAAGCTAGACGGCCAAATTCTCGTTCTGGCGATCGCCGCCAAGCACGCAGAAAGGCGAGGGCAATTAATAAATGGCTCTACTTAAGGGCAATTAAAGATGCTTTTGTCAAGCTTAACCCTAAGTATGCAATCAAAAACCCAGTGATGTTTGTGGTTTGGGTGGGAACAATCATCACCATATTGCTAACAATTGATCCCAACCTATTTGGCCCAGTCCTCCAAAAGAACCCGCAACTTTTCAACGGCTTGTTGTCAGGGATTTTATTCTTGACAGTTTGGTTTGCCAATTTTGCCGAAGCAGTAGCAGAAGCGCGGGGTAAAGCCCAAGCCGATGTTTTGCGGTCAACGAAATTAGAGGCGATCGCTAAAAAACTTGCTCCCGATAGCATAATTAGTGAAGTTTCATCCACCAGTCTCAAACAGGGCGATACCATCTATGTCGTTGCTGGCGATATTATCCCCGCCGATGGCGAAGTAATTATGGGTGTCGCCTCGGTAGATGAATCGGTAATTACTGGAGAATCTCCACCAGTATTAAAAGAATCAGGCTCCGATGTTGCTAGTTCCGTCATCGGTGGGACGCGGATTATCTCAGATGAACTAATTATCCGCATCACATCTGACCCAGGCAAAGGCTTTATTGACCGGATGATTGCCTCCTTAGAAGGGGCAGAACGCAGCAAAACACCCAATGAAATTGCCATAACGGTATTGCTGGCATTTCTAAGCTTAGTGTTTTTGTTAGTTGTGGTAACTTTGCCAGCACTTGCTTATTATGTCAACAGTCCAGTCAGCGTGCCAATTTTGATTGCCCTGTTAATGGCATTGCTCCCTACGACTATTGGCGGGTTACTAAGTACCATTGGCATTGCTGGTATGGATCGAGTTGCCCAATTTAACGTCATTGCCACTTCCGCACAAGCAGTCGAAGCCTGTGGTGATGTCAACACTTTAGTTCTCGATAAGACAGGTACAATTACCCTGGGCAACCGCCAGGCCGAAGAGTTTATTCCCATCAACGGTTATTCAATGTCAGAAATTGCTAATGTTGCGTGGGCGGCTAGTGTCTTTGACAATACACCAGAAGGTAAATCCATTGTCCGACTGGCAGAAAATTTAGGTGCACGGTTTGATTTTGACTCTAGTCAGGCAGAAGGAGTAGATTTTTCTACCAAAACACGTATGAGTGGGACAAACTTGCCTGGTGGACATGAAGCCAGGAAGGGGGCAGTGGGAGCCATTAAAGGATTTGTCCGTTCCCGCAATGGACGCGATACACCAGAATTGGATGCTGTCTACGAACAAGTTTCTCGCCTGGGAGGTACACCCCTAGCAGTCAGCCTAGATAACGAAATCTATGGGATTGTTTATCTTAAAGATATTGTGAAACCTGGTATCCGCGATCGCTTTCTTGCACTGCGACGGATGGGAGTGCGTACCATCATGCTAACTGGAGACAACCGAATTACAGCTTCTGTCATTGCCGAAGAAACTGGTGTGGATGACTTCATTGCCGAAGCCACACCAGAAGACAAAATCAGCGTCATTAAAAAAGAACAAGCAGCAGGTAAACTGGTTGCTATGACTGGAGATGGGACTAACGATGCGCCAGCATTAGCCCAAGCTAATGTCGGCGTTGCGATGAATACAGGGACGCAAGCTGCAAAAGAAGCCGCCAACATCATCGATTTGGACTCCGATCCCACAAAACTGCTCGATATCATTAGCATTGGCAAACAATTGTTAATTACTCGCGGCGCATTGACGACATTTTCCATCGCTAATGATATTGCTAAATACTTGGCAATTATCCCAGTCATATTTGTCGCTGCTAACCTGCAAAGCCTGAATATTATGAATTTGACTAGCGCTAAATCTGCTGTACTATCAGCGCTAATTTACAATGCTTTGATTATTCCAGCTTTGATTCCTTTAGCATTGAAAGGTGTACGGTTTAGACCATTGACAGCTAATCAGCTAGTGCAACGCAATATCTTAATTTATGGCTTAGGTGGTGCGATCGCGCCGTTTATCGCCATTAAATTGATAGATATGCTGATTACAGTTGTCGGCTTGGCTTAAGCAATGCAAAATTAGAGATGATCGAAAACAAACACATTTTACAAAGCTAAGATAATCAACTAAAAATAAATTATGAGAGCAATTGGAAAACTTTTTATAGCTATTATTCGAGAAAGCATCAGAGCAATTTTCATCACTCTGATGCTTTGGTTATTGACTGCAATCATCTATCCTTTGATAATTCTTGTAGTGGGTCAAGTCTTTTTACCCTATCAAGCTAACGGTAGCATCATGCGGAATCTAAATGATCAACCAATTGGTTCGGCTTTGATTGGTCAGGTATTCACCTCTGAGCGATATTTCCAGTCTCGTCCTAGTACTGTGAGGTATAGCCAAGGAAAAAAAGCCAAGCCAACTGGCATATCTGGAGCTAGCAATCTCGCTGCTAGCAATCCAGAGCTACTGAAGCGGATTCTCGAACAGGCAAATAAATTACAAGACGAAAATCGTCAACCACTTGCTGATATAATCTATACCTCTGGTTCTGGTTTAGATCCACATATTTCTTTAAAAGCAGCAATTCAGCAATTATCGCGGGTTGCTAGTGCGCGTGGGGTTCAAGAAGTTGAGATCCTACGTTTAATTAATAAGTATACTGATGGCAGATTTTTAGGGATTTTTGGCGAGCCAGGAGTCAATGTTCTCCGATTGAATTATGCTCTTGATTTGCAAGATATTAATCGTCAGCAAAACTAATAAATGGGCATTGGTAAAGCGCCATTTTGTTTTCCCATAAAATAGGATTGCTATAAAAGCCAAGAATAAAATGTCAAATAATAGTAATAATAATTCGGCTGGTACTGCACCTTTAAATACTCTAAGTTACTCACTTTATCCGGCAGGACGGCGGGGCAAGCATAAAATCTTTATTGGCATGGCTCCTGGAGTAGGCAAAACCTACCGGATGCTGGAAGAGGCACATTCACTCAAGTATGAAGGATTTGATGTCGTCATTGGGCTTTTGGAAACCCACGGACGCAAGGAGACAACTGAGAAGGCACAGGGACTAGAGATTTTACCCCGGAAGCAATATCTTCAGGATGAGTTGACGCTTACGGAAATGGATACAGATACTATTTTAAAGCGATGTCTGGCGACAAGCCGCTTTGCGTCTACGCCTCAATTAGTGTTAATCGATGAACTTGCCCATACCAACGTCCCTGGTTCACCACGCGAAAAACGCTATGAAGATGTAGAAGTAGTTTTGGCAGCAGGTATTGATGTCTACTCCACAATGAATGTACAACATTTGGAAAGTCTCAATGATTTAGTAGCCCGAATTACTGGGGTTGTAGTCCGTGAGCGAGTTCCTGACAGGATTCTGGATGAAGCAGATGAAGTTGTGTTAATAGATGTCACACCGGAAACTCTGCAAGAACGGTTATTAGAAGGGAAGATTTACGCACCCCAAAAAATCCAACAATCCCTCGATAACTTTTTCCAACGTCGTAACCTGATTGCTTTACGGGAGTTGGCTTTGCGGGAAGTCGCAGACAACGTGGAAGGAAATGCGATTGCTACTACCCCCAACGGACAATCCTGTAATATTCACGAGCGAGTTTTGGTGTGCATATCCACTTATCCCAACTCAGTCCAACTGTTACGCCGGGGTGCGAGGCTGGCTAACTATATGAATGCTCCAATTTATAGTTTGTTCGTTGCCAATCCAGAGCGCTTCCTCACCAAGCAGGAAAGCTTACACATCTACACCTGTGAGAAACTCTGTAAAGAATTTGAAGGTACTTTCATTCATATTACCAACAGTAATGTAGCCAATGCGATCGCTGAAATCGCTGAAAAATATCGGATCACTCAAATTGTAATTGGAGAGAGTCAGCGATCGCGCTGGCAAATGCTCCTCAAAGGTTCTTTGACGCAAAAATTGGTGCGCTTGCTCAAAAACATCGATTTGCACATCATTGCCAGTGAAAAAATAGTTTCACCCAAAGAGGGGATCAAATTTCTCCAAAAACTTCAGAAGTAAAGCTCCCATGCAGACCATAGGGGATATGATGCTTAAGATGTAGCCGCGCCATCGCTCCTTTCGAGAAATCACTAGCATCCAAAATTACCAAATCTGAGCGGTGATGGGCAGCATCATAAACCAAAGCTAATACCCAACCATCATCTTCCTTTTCGGAACCTGGACGCGGGACAAAAATTGGTTCACCGACAAAACCACGGGGTGCAGCACTCCAAAGTTGTCTTTCACCAGATTCTAAATCAATTTTCAGCAATGCTTGTAAGGGAGCGTTACCATTCTCTGCATGAGCCGCGCCTATATATAAATATCGATAAGAGCGTCCCACATTCGCTGGGTGTATGCTGGGAAATTCACAACAGCGGCCATCAATCAATTCCCGCCGTACTGTCCCATTCTTGAGATTCAGATAAAATCGCCAGAGTTGTCCAGGTGAAAGCGCCTCAAAATCAACTTGTCGAAAATCACTTCCAGGTTCCACTTCTGGTAAATTTTGGTAGCAAACGGAGTCAATCAAAACTTCCTCACCTACCTCAAAAGCATTGACGTGGTGGAAGACAAAACCCGACTGAATTTCCAGAATTTTGATCTTTTCTTGCCCTTCTTTGGGAAAGCGGGAAATAACTAGAATTTTAGTTGGCTGATTTGGCTGAAATTTGATACATTCTCCCGCCGCACTTATTCCCAAGGCGAAAGGTATGGGATTAAAAGTCACAGGATTTTGAAAGAAGATGCAGTAATTGGGAGTAATGACAAAATCGTGAATAAAACAGAAACCTGGAACATTATGAACCTGCTGTCTAACAATTTCACCTGCTGGGTTTAGCTCGAAAACAGTAATTTTAGTAGATAATCCTGGCTTAATCGAGAAATTTACTAGGCAAGGTGCACCCCCATCTTCGTAACAATTATTTTCCAATCGGGGATGTGCAGCGAAAGCTTCACCTGCTGACAAAACATCATTAAAATATTCATTCCCCAGGGTTTCAAGAGTGTAGGGATCGAGGCGATGCGCTTCAGACCCTTCCCACAGTGCTAGTAGTTTACCACCCCAATAAATAACATTTGTATTGGCGATATTTTTGAGTGTAAAATCAAAGATATTAGCTAGCCAACCGCCGGGTTTTTGAGTACCAAAAGTCCCGCGATAGAGAATTTTTCCGGCTTTTTGCTCTGCCAAATAGCCAGTTGTGCGGATAAAGCGGTTGCGAAAATGAACCCGACCCTTGATAAAGGTAAACTTGCTAATCATCCCATCCCCATCAAACGGGTGATGAAGAGATTGCCCATTCACATCCAGCAAACCGGGGCCATTTCTAAACAGCGTACCTTGTAATTCTTCGGGAATTTGTCCTTCTATATCATCAATCCAATAATCAAACTCTTGGGTGAGAGATTTATATCCTCCTTGCCAGTCTGCACGAGTGTAGGATTTTTCTGTAACTGGGCTTTCTTGACTTTTAAAACTCTGCATATACTTTGTTTTTTACTGTTATCTTGCACTACGCTAACACCAGAACGGACTAGCTCAACTTTGCGTGAAATTCATTACACTATTCCATTATTTCCGACTCTGATTCTCTCACTACCAACTCAGCCATCAAATCAGGTAAAAACGTTTGTTCTTCATCCTTTGATATCTCAGTTTGTTCATCAGCAGCAGCAGGTAGCCAATGGATAAATGGTAGAGGTAATAATGTACTGAGGTTAGTAATTACCACCAATAGCCAAAGTGACTCAAAGTTCGTTGCAGTGATCCCCAACCAATAAGTGATTAATGCCCCCAATGCATTGGAAACCGTTCCTGCTGAATTAAATATAGACATTAACAAGGCAAATAATGTCGCTTCCACACCAGAGGGACAAAGCCTTGCTGCTAGCACCATCACTTGCATAAAGGCAATTTTCCCCATTACAGAGAGAATAAGACTATCACCCAAACTAAACCAGTGGTCATCTATATTTAACAGCCTGTTTGTGTGAGTCACTAACAACAGCGTCGTCATCCCCAAAATTGAGGAAAGAACAGTACTCCAAGCAAAAATCACCCGAAAAGGGATACTTTTAAGGAAACGTTGAAAAATCCAAACACCTGCTAAAGAAGCGAAACTTGTCACTAAATACACCCGCCCCAAAAATTCTGGTTCAAAGTGTAGTTCGTTGGTAGAGAAGAAGAAAAAAGCTGACTCTGCGTTTGGGGTAGCTTGCCAGATGAAGATAAACGCAGTTGGTAGCCAAATTGTTTTTTGGGTAATGGCTTGGCGTAGCTGCCCCAGTTGATGTTTGATATTACTATCTTGAGAATCTTTGCTAACAGGAGACTCAGCGATTAACCAAGCTACCCCTGAGACGATGAGAGGAAATAAGGCGGTAATTCCAAAGACAGTACGGGTAGTAAAGTATTGGAGCAGCAGTCCGCTAAAGTATGCTGTTATTAAACCTCCGATCGCAGCAGCACCCCAGCATAGAGATTGTAGTGAACCGGCTTTTGCTTGCGATTCGCCTCTGACTCGTTCAACAACCAGCGAGTCAACTATCACATCACTCATGGCGACGGAGAGAGAACCAAGAGCGATCGCTAAGGTAGCTGCCCAGCTAGTATGAACTATTGTGGACAAACTCACCCAGGAAGCAGTTCCCAGTATCCCAGATAAAATCAAGTAAGGACGCCGACGATAGCCAAATATAGGCAAACCATCAGAAATAAAACCAAACACCGGCTTGATCATCCAAGGTAGGAAGACAATTCCCAATAGCGCCGATACCTGGACTGGACTCAGCAGCAGTTCATCTTTGAGGAAAAAGCTAACGGCTAGACGCGATAGCCCTAAAATTCCTTGGACAAAGTAAACAGTGAGAATTGCAATTAACTCTGCATTAGGTTCATTACCTAAAAAGATTTTTTGTGTTAATGACTCTTTGACCTTGGACAAGCCAGATGATTGAACCACCATTCGATAAATATTTCTTAAATTTTATTTACTTTTCTATCATATCGATTCTGAGGATGTGGGTTTTGTGTCAGTCCTACTCTAAAAGTTTGCTATGCGTTGTGCTGTCCGTAGGAGAATCTCTGAAAATGGCAAAAGAATTAGGGCGAGTTTACCTAAAGTAAGCTCGCCCTAACTTATATTTAATGTTGAATTGTCGTCAGAAGTTTTTAAATCCTACATCCGGCGGCACGCTGCGCGAACCTGGAGCCTGGGGTTAGGGATAGAGAAAATCAGAAAAATCTTACTGAGCTATGATTGGTATCTTTAATGAGATTGCTTTACGCTTTGTAACTTCTCGTTCTTGCCTTTGCATAAAAACATACCACCTACAGCCAGCATACCTAAGATAACACTAGGCTCAGGAACAGACTTGGGGTCAAAACCTGTAAATCTGCCAGTTCCTGAATGGAAAGAATGGTTGTCACTTTCAAATCCACCACCTACTGTGCTTGATTGGGAGATGACAATCTTGTTGAAAATATCGTTGCTACTATCTGAGTAGAAGTGAAGATAGGCATTTTTTTCACCATTCTGGTTTGTGCCAACAACTGTAGCAACTGGGTTCACATCAGTAGTTGTAAATGTTTTGATTAAAGTATTGCCATTGTAAAAAGAGAACGTGTTATTGGCACTGATAGCTCCCCAGTCAATACCGAAATAATTGAGGTAGCCTCCAAGGTTAACTGTGACTTCATCACCGTTAAAAACTGCCAAATAGCTAGTCTTATTGACTTCACCCTTTGCTCCGGCAGGTGCCCATTGATCTGACCTAACACTGCTCTTTTTACCGTTCTCAAATGAGTACTTAGCGAAACCAGTGGTTGGTGCTTGACCATTATTGAAGTTAATAGTTGTCGTACCTGGAAGCTGAGTAAACTCAGAAAAAGCACCTTTGTCAGTTGTTCCATCAGGAGCGGCAATACCTGTATTCACTTTAAAGGAAATAGCCTGGGCAGAACCAGCATATATAAATGAGGAGATTGCAGATAAAGATAGAGCAGCGATGCAAGCAATTTTTTTGAAAGACATAATTTTGATATCCTGTAATTTTGTTTGTTGGTGAATTCGTTGTGCGACTTGAATTCATTATGTGATGTCTTACAGAAGAAACAACACGTTGAAATTACTGGATTTACCTTTGCCGAAAAATCTATCTATTTGGTTAATAATTTGCTTTATGTTAGAAGCTAAACAAGTAGTTTTACTTTCCGAAAAACTGGAGAGACTATCTGTTCTTTATCTGAAGATCAGAAATTGTAAAGTTAGACCAGGCATATTAAGATGTTGTATTTTCGGAGGTTGTACTTGTGAAGGACTAATAAAGATAATGGACAGTCTTTGAGAACCCTGTTTCCTGATCAAGAGAAATAGATTCGTGTTCATGGCTATTAGTTTTTACATTCTTCCCTTGCTCTGCCTACCCGTCTTTCGCCAGTCAATTATGCCACCTGAGTTTTTTTGACATGGGTAATAACATGAATTAAACTACCTCTTGCAATCAACAAAAGAATCTTGATCAATGCATCCGACTGAAGAAACTGCTGTCCCTACTCGCGTTATCGGTTTAATTAGTGGCACATCCGTAGATGGCATAGACGCTGCGTTAGTAGAGATTTCCGGTAGAGAATTGGATCTTAAAGTTGAGTTGCTAGCTGGGGAAACATATCCTTATCCAGCCGAACTCAGAGAAAGAATATTAGCAGTTGGTGCAGGCGTTGCGATCTCAATGGCAGAATTGGCAGAAATAGATGATGCGATCGCCCTTGTCTTTGCCCAAGCCGTCCAAAATATTCAGATTGATCACCAGCCAGCTACTCTCATTGGCTCCCACGGTCAGACGGTTTATCATCGACCACCTGGGGATAGGGGAATGGGGAATGGGGAATGGGGAATGGGGAAGAAAACCACTCCCTATTTCCCACTCGGCTACAGTCTCCAACTAGGGCGCGGTGAATTAATTGCCTATCTTACGGGCATTACAACTGTGAGCAACTTTCGCGTTGCTGATATCGCTATTGGTGGTCATGGTGCGCCTCTGGTTCCGAGAGTGGATGCTTATTTACTCAGCCATCCGCAAGAAGGACGTTGTGTTCAAAATATTGGTGGTATTGGTAATGTTGCTTATATTCCGCCTCGGCATGGTGACTGGCTTTCAAAAATTCGCGCTTGGGATACTGGCCCAGGAAATAGTCTGTTGGATCTGGCGGTACAGCACTTAAGCGCTGGTGCTAAAACTTACGATGAAAATGGCAATTGGGCGGCGAGTGGTACTCCTTGCGATCAATTGGTAGAACAATGGCTCAACCAAGACTATTTTCATTTACCGCCACCCAAATCCACTGGTCGAGAGTTATTTGGTGTGACTTATATGCATCAGTGTTTAAAAGATGCTCAAGCATACCAACTCAACGCTGCCGACATACTGGCAACTCTCACGGAACTTACAGCTGCTTCAATTGTTCATAGTTACCACACTTTTTTGCGGTCAATGCCACAGCAGGTACTATTATGTGGCGGTGGTAGCCGCAATCTTTATTTGAAACAAAGATTACAGTTGTTGTTGACATCAATACCAGTCGGGACTACAGATGAAGTCGGTTTGAGTGCAGATTTTAAAGAAGCGATCGCCTTCGCCGTTTTAGCTTATTGGCGACGTTTGGGTATTCCAGGCAACTTACCTATTGCCACTGGGGCACCTCAAGAAGTACTTTTGGGAGAAATTCACCAAAGCTAGTATTCAGGACTCAGCACGGGCTAAACGCCCCGCTATTCGCTAACGCAACTCAGCACTGCTATAACTGTAGTCTTGTTGGCACTCGATCAAGACAGGGAATATAGAAGGTGGCTCATACTTTTTTATTGGAACCAGGACGCTGGACAATACAAGGAAATTGGCTGGAACGTAATGGTATGCCAATCAGTGTCAAGGGTATGACCTTGGTAGCTTGGAATCGAGATAACTGGTTTACTATGGCTACAAAGCTGATATTCCCAGGTAGCGATCGCTCGGAAATCTCTTTACAATACAAGGGGCGGCTGCATGAAGGAGAACGTCAGTACACTTTTTTACTCCAACATAATCTTTTAGGACAGGTTGAAGGCGAAGGCTGGATTGGTCTAGATACTATTGTTCAGCGTTACTGGGTAATAGGCGATCGTCAGCGTCGTAGCGGCTTTGAAACCCTACACCGGATTTCAGAAGATACATATTACCTCAGTAGTGGCATCTTGGCTGGTCATTTCTTAACTAATACAATGGAAGCTAGCCTAGAGCGTCAGTCAACTTAAGGGCAGTCAAGAAGTAGGTACAAACAAAACTATACTGAAGAATGTAAATTACTTATTTTTTAAGTCGGTTGGTATAAGTCTCTTAACCCGATGCTAGCTGCTCGGCACAAACCAACGCTTCGACTTCTGTCTACAGTGACGGATTCATCGCAGTGTACTAGCTGACCCGACCTTAAAAAGTCATATTTTATTCTCAATAACCTACTTAGTTGTATAGTAAAAAAGAAATTATCAAGTTATCTTCAGGATTTTGGCATTTTTACCTAACGGTATAGTCAGGAGATTAGTTTCGTGAACCCTAAAATATCTGTCATTATCCCTGCTTATAATACTGAGGCTTATATTGGAAGAGCAATAGAGTCAGCCTTAGGGCAAACGCTCAATGATATTGAAGTTATCATCGTCGATGATGGTTCAAGCGATAAAACTGTAGAAGTCGCTAAAAGTTTTACTGACCAACGTCTCAAAGTGATAGTTAATCAACAAAACCTTGGAGCTGCTGCTGCGCGTAATCGTGCCCTTAGAGCAGCCCAAGGAGAATGGATTGCTGTACTTGATTCAGATGATTGGTATGCTCCAGAAAGATTGGAAAAGCTTGTATCTCTGGCAAATGAAAAAGATGCAGACATGATTGCTGACGATCTTTATTTAATCAACGATGGTGAAACATCTCCTTGGAGTACATTGATTAAAGAAAGTGGAGAACGTATAGATAAAATTCGCCAAATTGATATTGTTTATTTTGTCGAAACTGATATTTTTGGACAACCAGGGTTACATCTTGGTTTAAGCAAACCTCTATTCAAACGAGAATTTCTGGTTAAGCACGGCATCGAGTATGATGAAGAGATCAGGATGGGGCAAGATTTTTGGCTTGATATGAAATGCTTAATCAAAGGAGCTCGCTTTTTCCTTGAGCCAAAACCCTATTATTTCTACCTCTCCCGGCCCGGCTCTCTTGTATATCAAAGCTCAATACCACGTATCAATCAATATTGCAAAGCTACTAATTCTTTTATGCAAGAAGAGGTTGTGAAAAAAAATCCAGCTTTAATGCGTGCCCTATCTAATAATCTTGTAGTTTACAAAAAAAACCTAGCTTACTACAAAGTTGTAGAGCCTCTAAAGCAAGGAAAATGCTTAACAGCCTTGACAGAAATGGTAGGAAATCCATACTTTTTTTATTATTTTATGTTCCAGATTAACAAGATTATTGAACGTCGAATTCAATACTATGTGATGGGTAATAAATCAGCTTTTCACATTTCTTATAACTTACAGAAAAAACGAAAAACTTCCAATTAGTACTATAGCAGTCCTAAATGATCTGTGAAAAACCACTAATGACTAATGACAAAGAGAGAAGTCTGAGTGTCGGCTTCCGGCGATAGCGCAGTTAAGCCGTGTCCGCGTACTCCCAATACGGTTTGGATAAGACTTGATCCCCCCAACCCCCTTAAAAAGGGGGGCTAAGAATAGCTCTATTTCCCCCTTTTTAAGGGGAGCCACTGCGGTCTTGAGGTCGCCCCAAATGGAGCAATTGGGTGGACTAAGGGGGATCTTTAAGGACTATGCACCTTAACCGAACCGTATTGCGCGTATTCCTGCAAAGAAAGCTATGCGTAGCGTCTCCGTCAGCAGAAGGGTAAGGCTGAAGCCCCGATTTTATGTAACCACAGCTTTATTTATATTCAAAACTCCGCACTCACCACAAAGTTCACAGAACTCTGTGGTGAGTGCGGTTTTCCCTAATATCGGTTTTAGGCATATCCTAGAGTTATTTATTTAGTCAAAATTGGGCAAACTAAAACTACATCATAATTAAATGCATTTTTCCTCCCAAACACTCATAACCTGCTTTTGGAATCGAATTTTCTATGTCAGACCCCAACATTGGTCGCTTACTCAGCAAACGCTACCAACTTCAGGAGTTAATCGGTACTGGAGCAATGGGTCGCGTTTATCGTGCTAAGGATATTTTGTTGGGAGGTGTACCTGTTGCCGTTAAGTTTCTCGCTCTATCAATCCAAAATGAAAAGATGCGATTACAAGACCGCTTTGAGCGAGAAGCGAAAACCTGTGCTTTATTAGGACAAAAAAGTATCCACATTGTCCGAGTGATGGACTATGGCGTAGATGAGAACAACACCCCGTTCTACGTCATGGAATACCTCCAAGGACAAAGCCTGAACACCATTATTCGCAAGCAACGATTGCCTTTACCAAGATTCCTCAGTATGGCGCGTCAACTTAGCCTGGGGTTACAGTGCGCTCATGATGGCATCCTAGTTGAGGGTACAATTTGCCCAATTGTTCATCGAGATGTCAAGCCAAGCAATATACTGGTGATTCAAGATTCCAGTTTCGGAGAATTAGTCAAGGTTCTAGATTTTGGTATTGCTAAGTTATTACAGTCAGATGGCGACCATACAAAATTCTATTTGGGGACATTGGCTTATTCTTCTCCCGAACAGATGGAGGGTAAAGAATTAGACAACCGTGCTGATATTTATAGTTTGGGCATTATGATGTTTGAGATGCTTACAGGGAAAATGCCACTGATAGCATCAACTCACTCTTTTGGAGCATGGTATAAAACACATCACTATCAAAAACCACGTTCTTTTGCTGAGGTTGCGCCTGGATTAGAACTACCAAAAGAAATTGAAAATTTGGTGATGAGTTGTCTAGCTAAAGTAGCACGCGATCGCCCCCAAAGTATCAGTGAAATCCTTAGAATTTTAGTGTCTCTAGAACAGCCTGAGCATACACGTAACCTTAAGCAAAACAGCCATGCATTAGTTCCTGCTACTACAGTTAGCACTGAGCTTAAACAAAAGACGAAAGCTGATGTGCGGGTATCTTGGTCAAACGATGAAATCGCTCGCGCTGTTTGTTGGCCCCAAAATAAACCAATTGCCGATATTGTATTTCCCCAGTCTATCCGTACAAATGGGGAAGTTTTACCAGCCTTGTGGGTAATGCTACCGCAACAAGAAATTCAAAAGCGCTTAGTTTGTACCCGGTATAATCAATTTCTTTTTATCTCTGTTCCTCATCCTATGATGCTGTGGATTACTGTCATCTATAACCGCCAATATGGAGCTAAATGGTTACCTTACTACCTTGATCTCAAAACCAGTCTTGGTCAAGAAATGGCTCGCTTATTACAGCACACGGATTACTACCCTCTGTTGTTCTTTTCACGAGAAACACCAAGTCACTGTACCCATATTCTACATTCCAGCGTTGCTTTTGCCCAACACCAACGACTGCAAGAGTGGGTTACGATGAGCAACACCTCAATATCTTCTGCCGATCCCCAAGTTAGTAAAAGCTTACTCAAAAGCGAGTACGAGAAGATTAAGCCTCAAATTCTGGCAAAACTGGAAGGTATTGATACAGATTCTCCATACGACCTTTCCAGTTAGGGATGATTTTTTAATGTTACATACATTTTTTGTAATATATTTAAGAATATTGACTTAATAAATGTAAATTTTTATAAACAAAATATATATCAAGTTGTAATTTCTAGTTATATCTATAAAGGGTAAAAGCACTACTTGTAAAAGTTAGGCTATCTAAATTCTGTATAAACCTTTCGTGAGTAAATATTTTGGGGAATTATAACTTTACGCAGGTGTGATTCTCACAAATCTAAACGAAACAAGAAGAAGTTTGGCTAAAGCACACAGTAAGTTTGTTCTGCAAACTTAAAATAAGTCTAAACTCCATCAGAAAGTTTACTCATTATTAATTTATTTCGTAAATTGAACTTTTGTACCAACCTTGTGGAATTGCTTATCGAAGTTGACGCCCCGACATCCCCAGCTCTTTTCCTCCTTGGAACCAAGCAAGAGAAGGAGGTCGCCCACTGCGACATTAGAAGGACTCTATGCCATAGTGGAACCGGAATCTAAGCCCCACTGGTGCTTAAGAAGCTCTTGATAAGTTGCCTCGCGGACTACCATTTGCTCATAGAGTTTAACCAAGAAGTCTTTAGCTTGGTCGTGGCTCATGTGCTGTACTTGAGTGGAAAATGAACAGATGCTAAATTGCTGTTCCAAGGATAGTTTCATTGGTTGATTCATAAGTTAACTCCGAAAAAACAATGCGTAAAAGTGATATGCTCACAGAAGTCCAAATGGGACAATACTTGGACTTGTATCTGTCCCCCATTTGTTCTTCCGTATTAAGGAAGATAACAATTGTTTGACAGATTGCCTACATCCTAAATGTGGATCTTTTTTACTATGATATCCTGCACCTAATCCCACTGATATATCACCCAAGTTGTCCGAGCCATATTTCGGAAAAGAGGCTTGATTTGGCCTCAGTATAGATATAGCTACCTTGTTTACTCCTTCCTGCTCTGCATAACTCTCTTTTCGGGAGAAGAGCAGGTGCTATCCTTAACCCTCGATAGTTTGACTATTTTAAGGAAAACTAAGATGTTGTCTCCCCCACTAGGGAGGAAGATTTGGAGGGTAGAGATTTTAAGGAGATTGGGGAATGAATGGTAATAAACGTGAATTATATTCGTTTCATCTCATTATGTGCAAGATGTCAATCTATTATGCAAATTTAGCCTCATTAGGTTACTTCAGAGGTTAAAATTATTTGTATCAAATTGTAAAAAGAAAAAATGCTCAGGCTGAACAAATTGCTGAGTATATCTACTGGATTAGTCATTTATTCAATGACCGATGACTAATGACTATTTTCTTCGAGTGAAACAATAACAACTGTGATGTTATCGTGACCTCCTTGCTCTTTGGCAGCCTCAACTAGAGAGATGGCGGCTTTATCGACATAAGGAGTGTCTTGGAGGCAGCTAGCAATCTTCTGTGAGACAAGTTCTTCTGTGAGACCATCACTACATAGCAGTAAGCGATCGCCAATTTTTACATCCAGTGGCTGCACATCAATTTGATGCAAGTCTTCGCGCCCTAAACAGCGCGATAATACATGACGAAAAGGATGTGATCGGGCTTCATCTAGGGTGATGTCACCTATTTTGATTGCCCGTGCTACCCAAGTATGGTCTTCCGTTACCTGTTCTAATTGTGACTCTCGGAAGCGATATAGCCGCGAATCGCCAACATGAGCGCACCAAGGTGACTCTGGAGAGCGAAAAATTACCGCTACAACGGTTGTACCCATGTCAGCACGTTCGGGATGATTTTGCTGATCCTGCAAAATTGCTTTATTGGCATCCCACAAAGCTTGCTCTAGCAATTCTTGAGAAGACTTTGAAGATTGCCAGTTTGCCACCAAATAAGCCTGAATTTCCTTAGTAGCAATGCGACTTGCTTCCTCACCCCCCGCATGACCACCCATACCATCGGCAACAATGAAAAATCGCCCTTCTGGATCGATATAGTAAGCATCCTGATTATTAGAACGAATAAGTCCCGGATCGCTAAAACCCGTGAAATTAAGTTTCATATTTTTTTTGCAACAATTAATACATCCGATCATAACGGTCGAGGCGTAAAAGTAGTCGAATCAGGATCACTGAAATCCCTACTGCAATTAAAGCAGGGACTAACGCCCACCATGCATGATTGCTAACTACTAAGATAGTAGCTGAAAGTGTGAAACCGCTGATTAATAGAGCATAGCTTATTGAGAGCTGAATACTGCTTTGTCGCCGCAGCAGACGTTCAGTTTCGATAGACCGAACGCGCAGACGCATATCTCCCCGTTCTAGCTTCTCTAGCGTATCCTCCAACCTACGTGGTAGACCAAAGGCAGTACTACTTACCTGAGCTGCTTGGCGACTCAATTCATTCAGAAAGCTATTCCCCTCAGAACCATTCATATCGGTCATAAGTTGCATTGCATAAGGTTTGGCAACTTCCATAAAGTTAAACTCTGGATCTAAGCCTCTACCTACCCCTTCTAGAGTAGAAAAGGCTCGCATCACAAAAGTAAAGGTTGCTGGAAATCTAAATGGCTGATTATAAGCTAATTCGTAAAGATCGTCACTGATTGCTGCCACTGATTGCTTTTCAAAAGGCTTATCCATGAAATGGTCGAGCATATACTGGACGGAACGCCGCACTGGCCCCATGTCATCCGTTGGGGCGATCGCACCTAAATCAATGAGAGACTGAACAACGCGATCGCCGTCTTTTTGGGCAATCCCAAACAGTGTTTGCATCAATCCTTCGCGGACGTTGGCTTTAATCCGCCCCATCATGCCGAAATCGTAGAATATCAAAGACCCATTTGCACTAATGGCAATATTGCCTGGATGGGGATCGGCGTGGAAAAAGCCACTATTGAGCAACTGATGTAAGTAGGCTTGAGCGCTTTGACGAGCGATCGCTTTTCGATCTAAACCAGCTGCTTCTATAGCTTCGTGTTGGCTAATTTTAATTCCAGGGAGATATTCCAAGGTCAGCACTCTGGACGTGGCGTAACGCCAGTATATTCTTGGGACGTTCACCCAATCGTAGCCGCGAAAGTTCCGGCGAAAAGTATCGGCGTTGCGACCTTCGTTTATATAATCAATCTCTTCCCAAAGAATGCGACAACACTCTTCGTAAATACCTGACCAATCTCGCCCTTTTCCCCATTTAGGATGGTTTTGAAAGTAGCGGGTAATTCCCTTGAGAATTTGTAAATCTATTTCAAATAACTTCTTGAGTCCAGGACGTTGTACCTTGACTACAACCGATTCCCCAGTATACAGCACAGCTTTGTGTACTTGCCCCAAGCTAGCAGCAGCTAAGGGAATAGGTTCAAAGTTATGAAATAGTTCAGGAATTTTCTTGCCTAGTTCTTTCTCAATGGTCGCTTCTACTTGCTCATAGCTAAATGCCGGTACTTTGTCTTGTAACTTTGCTAGTTCTTCTACATATTCACCAGGGAATATATCAGCACGGGTAGAAAACAATTGCCCAACTTTGATGAAGGTTGGCCCTAAGTCGAGCAGAGTATTGCGAATCCAGATTGCTTGAGTTTTGCGTCTTACAGCCTGCTTTGCCTCAGTTACTCCACCCGTGTAACTCCAAGATTTGTTGTATAGCCAAAGGTTGAACATTAAGGTCAAGACAAAAGACCAAATGTCCACAAAACGCCGTCTGCTAGAGTAGTTTTCCCGATTCCAACGGTATGCCTGATCTGAATAACCTTGTTCCATATACTTTGTGTACCGTTGGTTTGCAACCGAATCACTTAGAAGAAAAGACACTGTAATTCCTAAACTGTTTTTGCTAAAGTGTCCTCTGTCATCTGTACTTTGACAAATGACCAATGACCAATGACTAAATTTATGCAGATGCTCTGCGATAATGTTGCAATTCTGTTCGTAACAAGGCAATTTCTGCTCGCAATTCATCAATATCTGCTTGCAAGTCACCTGATTCAGAACTAGCTTGTCCACTACCTGTGGTAGATTGACCAGTATTAGCTGCTTCTGCTGCCCGATTTGCCCGCTCTAGGACTTCTTCTGTAAACTGGCGCACCTGCTCTCTAGCTTCGGCATCAAATTTGCCCATTTCACTCAAAGCATCGGTCAAGGCGACCTCTAAACGCTCATTAACTACTTCAGCTACTGCTCTGCCTACGAAAAAGGCTTGTACCAGGGGGTTACTCATAAATTTTTGTTACGTTGCTCCGCAAGAGAATTATAACTTGCCTGTATGCTTTGCGGCTTCTATTGTTGAGCTAGGATTTTGGGTTGGCGATCGCTTTTTCTATTTCCTCATCTCCATTTTTGCTTACAAACACTTAAATAACTATTGTCAAAAATATTGATTAATATGTACTCCTGGTAGCTTATAGCAGTTCTCGTTTACGTGAGGTCCACCCGTAGGGGCACGGCATGCCGTGCCCCTACACCTTGGAATATAACGTTGTACCGCATCTGAATGGAAACCGCTATAAGTGTATTTGCGTATTACGAAAACAAGACCGAAAGCCACTTGATGTTATTCGTGTAGCGGGAGTTGATTTCAGTCAAGTTTGTGAGGAAAATAAGACCGCACTCTCTTTTTTTCTGACTAATTTAAGAATGCGATCGCCTGTTTTTACAAAGCCTTAATGTAGTGCGGTCAGCGATCGCTATGCCGTCAGGCTGCTCGCTTTCAAAAAAAGACTACCATAATATATAATAACTAACTATGAATATAGGTCAAGCTATGTTTACCAAACATATCGCAGAGTATTTCAACTTTCTGTCTTCTGGAGACATTAGACTAAAAGACTCAAGAATTGGTATTGAAACAATTCTTTATGAATACATTGATTGTGGACGTTCTCCAGAAGAAATTGCCCAAATCTATAAATCAATCTCTTTAGAACAAGTATATGCAACTATTCTTTATTATCTACAAAACAAAGAAACTATTAGTGCTTACATGAATAACTGGATAGAACATGGTCATACAATGCGAGAACAACAGCGAATTAATCCTCCACCAGTATCGGAGAAACTGCACCAACTCCGAACTCAAAGAAAAGCCACGGGGTAAACATGACGCTTAAATATCTGATTGATGAAAATGTTAATCCTATTTATCCAAATCAAATTAGATTACGAGAACCTGATATTATGATCAAGGTAGTAGGAGAATTAGAAACTCCACCTAAAAGTACGCTTGATCCAGTAATTCTGTGTTGGTGTGAGAAGAATAATTTTGTACTTGTGACAAACAACCGAACTTCTATGCCGGGACATTTAGCTGATCATATCGCTGTTAAGCGTCATATACCAGGAATTTTCATCCTCAATCCCAATTTGAGTATTGGTGAAAATATAGAAGAATTAATAATAACTGCTTTGGCTTCAGAAGAAGATGAATATCAAGACCGAATAGTTTATTTACCTTTACCCTAAAAATAAGCGATGTCTACGACGGGCTACGCGATCGCCTACTACAAAACTGCTAAAATAAATCCATAACCACTTGATGCAGTATCGATTCTATGACCATTGCTCAAGAATTAGATTCTCAAAAAGGCATCTGTCAAGATATTATATTTCCCCCTGGTGATTTATATAGTGACGAACCTCCCTTGGAAAGCGAACTTCATCTACGGCAAATAATTCTACTATTGACATGTCTGGAATGGCTGTGGCGAGACAGAAATGATTTTTATGCGGCTGGAAACCTGACTATCTACTACAGTCCACGCCAACGCAAATCAGAACACTTCCGGGGGCCAGACTTTTTTGTAGTGCTGGGAACTGAACGCAAAACCCGTAAAAGTTGGGTTGTGTGGGAAGAAGATGGTAAATATCCAAATGTAATTGTAGAAATTTTGTCTGACTCAACAGCTAATACTGATAAAGATTTAAAGAAAAGAATTTATCAAGATACTTTCCGCACCCCTGATTATTTTTGGTTTGACCCTTACACGCTAGAATTCGCAGGATTTCATTTAGTAGATGGAGGATATCAACCTCTACAAGCAAATGAGCAAGGACATTTGTGGAGTCATCAACTAGGTTTATATCTGGGAGTTTATCAGGGACTATTGCGGTTTTTTACACCTGTTGGGCAACTAGTGCCAACACCTGAAGAAACGGCAGAACAAGCAGAACAAAAGGCAGAACGTTTAGCAGTAAAACTGCGAGAGTTAAATATTGATCCAGATACAATTTAGACTGCTGCGATCGCCTACGGAATGCTATGCGATCGCTAGTGATAAAATAAATCCATAACTACTTGATGCGGTATCGATTCTATGACCATCGCCCAAGAATTAGAATCTCAAGAAGACATCTCGAAAGATGTGATATTTCCACTAGGTGCATATAATACCGTAAACGTAGGCGTAGCCCGTCGTAGACATCGCTTGTTTTTGCAAAGCGTTAATTTAATATAATTTTTCTTTCAATAATAATGTTAATCCCATCCTATAGAATATCATTATTCCTCGATTTCAAAATTAACTCCTTCATAAATATCACTGAAGGGAATTTGAAACTCTATTGACTGGAGCGATAAAACTGCATCCACTGATTCGGATTCATTTAATACCCATTGACCATCAGCATTTTTAGCGAACTGTTCAACAAGATACTCGTATTGGTCAATCATAATATATTCTTTTACTTCCGGGATGGAACGATAAAATCTAAATTTATTTGTTCTATCGTAGTTTTGTGTCGAATTCGACAACACTTCTACAATCATTAAAGGATTTGTCACTTTGGTAGTGCCATTCCCCTCATATATTGGTTGTCCCTGAATAACCATCACATCGGGATAGGTGTAGATGTGATAACGTGGTATCCACAATTTGACATCACCCATGTAGATTTTGTAATTTTTACCCCGCATCGTAAATTTAAAATTTGCATAAAAATTACCTGCGATTTCATTGTGATTAGTCGTACCACCAGCCATAGGAACTATCTCTCCACCTCGATATTCATTTTTGGATTCTGATGTCTCCTCTAGTTGTAAATATTCCTCTGGAGTGTAGTAGGTTTTTGGTGTTTGTGTTTGCATAAAAACTACATTCGTGAAATGTAAATTAATGAGGATAATGCTTGAGTAAAAATTCCTCAGCTTCTCTGTGATCTTTAATTACTCTATCCAAGGTAGCAGCAACTACATCATCTAAGATTTGCCGATACTGTGGTCCTGGTTTGTAACCAAGTTTCTTTAAATCATTGCCATTTAAAAGTGGCTGCACATTAGCCCAAACAGTTAAATATTTCCAAATTTGATGTCTAATCGCTCGTGGACTTTGCAAGGCAATTAAAATCAGCATTGGTAAATCATACTGTCGCAACAACTGCACCACTTGACTAGGACGTTGGAAAGTAGGTAAGAATTCCATCACCTGAGTAAAGCTTTGGGCTAAGTTCTTCAACCTAGCGATGCTATCTTCCTGTAATTGGAGATTTTGTGCTACTTTCGCCCGATATAGTGGTGCTAGATGGACGATTAACGCTTCTAAGCGCATTTGCCAGTGAATCAGGGTTTGTTCGGCATCAAATCGCCGCAAACAGCGTTCTAGCAAACGTAATTGCCGCAGAAGTGACTCATCTAGCTTCAGGGTAGGATGGATACACTGCAATGCCCCTAAGTTATCGAGTAACTGTAAAGCCGATTTCCAGTAGGGCGCTTCTAGGATATGCTTTAATTCTGTTTTGAGTCGAGTTTGTAGGGCTGGAGTTCTGCTATTCTCTTGAGCAGTGCGATCGTAAACACCACTGTTGATGGCATAGCGGATAAACTCTTCAGTTTGCGGTTCAATCTGAAATCCGAAGCGCACAGCAAAGCGCACGCCACGATAAATCCGCGTGGGGTCTTCGATAAAGCTATTGGCGTGCAAAACTCGAATTTGCTTGGCTTGTAAATCGAGTAAACCGCCAAATAAATCGAGTAGGGGCGCTACGCCAGCACGGGGGGAAGTGAGCCGCAAGGCGAGGGCATTGATGGTAAAATCTCGGCGATATAAATCTTGACGAATCGAACTTGCCTCAACTTCTGGATTCGCTGCTGGGTAAGGATAAAATTCCGTCCTAGCGGTGGCAATATCCACCCATAAAGAATCTAATTCTGGGTCTTTGTGCCATAACAAAGCAGCAGTTTGAAAAGCTCCGTGGATTTCTAAACGAGCCGCAGGGTAAAGTTGCTGGAGTGCCTTTGCTAGTTCCACACCAGCACCAACATCTGCTGATTTGTGAAAGCCATCAACTACAAGGTCAATATCTTTAATCATTAAGGTATCTGCTGCTTGGGCTAATAGCAAGTCCCGCACCGCACCCCCGACTAGATAAAGATGCCAACCCCGTTTTTCTGCCTCTGCTGATGTTTTGGTGAGCAATTGCCATAGTTGGGGAGCAAGTTTATTTTGCAACTCAAAGCTGAGTCCTAAGTGCTGATTTCTGAATGATGATTGAGACTCAGGACTCAGCACTCGGAACGGGCTAAACGCCCCGCTACCGCTAACAGCACTGTTTTGATGTAATTCTCTCAATACATCAGTACGGCTGACAATACCAACTAACTGCCCATTCTCCAATACGGGTAAGCGCCCGATATCATAAGTTACCATCAGCGCCTCAATTTGTGGCAGTGTTGTATCTGGTGTAATTGTTTTAAGATTCGTAGTCATGTAGCCTTTGACTGGCGCATGACTAAATCCGTGGCGCAAAGCGATATCAATATCCCGCCGCGAAATAATACCTACCATCTGCCCTTGGGCATCGACTACAGATAAACCAGAGTGTCCATAGCGCAATAAAATACGCTGTGCTTCGGCAATTGTGGTTTCAGGCAGAATAGTACGGACAGGAGAGGACATCAAATCCCTAGCAGTGGGGGGATGGGGAATTTGCGCTTTTACCCCGTCAAGGAGTTGTTTTAATATTGCCTGGGAATCTACTCTGTGTAGATTCAGGGATGCGGCTTGCGAATGACCGCCACCGCCTAGTAGTTGAAATAATAAGTTAAGATTTGTTTTGGGAATTTGCGATCGCCCAATTATAGTTAAGCCTGAATCCCCTTTACCCAAATGATACTCATTAGCCAACAGTATGGCATCAATTTCAGTTAATTCGACGAGTTGAGAGGCTAAACTTGATAACCCTGGTACAAAGCACTCGGTTTTTAGTGTTACCCAAGCAACCGTATATCCATGTAGACGAAAATATTCTAAATTTTCCAGCGCCTCAGTTAATAACTGCTGTAATTGCAAAGACAAGCCAGGGTCACGGTAGGTAGAAATTACTGATAAACTAGCACCTTGTTCCATCAACCAAGCCAAAGCCAAGGCATCCCGTGGTGTAGACTGTTCAAAGGTCAAAGAGCCAGTATCAACGTGGATACCCAAAGCCATCACAGTTGCTTCAGCAGGAGTCAGGGAAATTTCCTGTTGTTGCAATTGCTCGACGATTAAAGTTGTAGTGGCTCCTACTGAAGAAATATGCGATCGCGTGGCAGGAATATCTGATTCTTGCCCTAAGTGATGGTCATAAACTATAATCTCTTTCAGATTGGGTAAATCTAACCACTCAGCAGCTTTACCCAAGCGATCGCGCTGTTGCGTATCCACCACAGTCAAAGAACGAATCTTTTCAGAATTGACCGAACGGCGTTCAATCAACGAATACTCATCCCGATGCAATGCTAAAAAATCCCGTACAGGCGGATGAGAGCCGCCAGTTAGCACAATTTTGCTTCCCGGTAATAGGCGCGTTAGCCCTACCGCCGCTCCTAGTGCGTCAAAATCAGCTGTTGTGTGGCAAAGAATTAAATCCATAACTTAAGAGTTAAGAGTCAAGAGTCAAAATCTACATCCTGGACTTTGGACTATTAACTTTGTACTTTTGACTAAAATGTAGCAATTTCTGGTAGCTTAAAAATAAGGAAAAACTGTCAGTGTCGCCCTTTAAGATATTCTATCTTTAGTATTTCACTAGCTTAGGAGAAGCAAAAATGACCATAATATTCCAATTCGCTCTGATAGGACTAGTCCTATTATCTTTTGTCCTGGTTGTGGGCGTTCCCGTCGCTTACGCCACTCCCCAAAATTGGGTTGAGTCTAAAAAGCTGCTCTGGCTTGGTTCTGGTGTCTGGATTGGTTTGGTATTTTTAGTTGGTTTGTTAAACTTTTTTGTTGTATAGGCGACGGCTTCGCTCTGGCGCAAGCACATAATATAAGAACTAGAGGAGCAGAAGAGCCAAGGTCAAGAGAAAAAGGAGAGATTTTTTCTGTTTCCTTTTTCCTGACCGGGCTTTCCTGCTCCTCTACATTTAAATTAAGAAATGTATATTGGCCAGAAGTATAGTTGATTAAGAGGCAGTCATGGCAGTTTTTGAAGGAACTTTTACTCAAACGGAACCTTTGCGTTTTGCAGTGGTGATTGGACGATTCAATGACCTTGTTACCGGAAAGCTGCTAGAGGGATGTCAAGATTGCTTGAAACGCCACGGTGTAGACCCCGACCCTCACGGTAATCAAGTAGACTATGTTTGGGTACCGGGAAGTTTTGAAGTGCCTTTAGTAGCTCGCCAGTTAGCACTTTCCCATCGTTATGATGCTGTAATTTGTCTAGGTGCAGTCATTCGAGGGCAAACACCCCATTTTGATTACGTATCCTCAGAAGTCTCTAAAGGTATTGCAGCCGCTAGCTTTCAAACTGGGGTGCCAGTAGTTTTTGGCATTTTGACAGTAGACACTATGCAACAAGCCTTAGAACGCGCCGGCATCAAAGGTAATCATGGCTGGGATTATGCCATGAATGCCCTAGAAATGGCAAGCCTCATGCGGCAACTGCGTTCTAACCTGGCAGAGCCATATTCTCGTAATAGTCAGTCTTTGCCAGCCTCGTTTCAAAGTGCCAGTGTCGGCAATTTAACTGCGGAGTCGGAAGAACTAGGCTAGTACGTCATTTGTCATTTGTCCTTTGTCATTAGTGAATAACAAAGGACAAATGACTAAATTAAGGGTTGACAATTAGGGTAAAATCTGGGATATTGGTATTTAGATAATAAATGCGGGCATGGCTCAGTGGTAGAGCGTCACCTTGCCAAGGTGAATGTCGCGCGTTCGAATCGCGTTGCCCGCTTCCAACTAAAACCTCTTAGAGTTAAAAATTCTAAGAGGTTTAGTATTTTTAAGGAACGGCTAACCTGCGTATTTAAAAGTCTTTAAACCAAGTTTTGCACTTTATTTAATGCACATTCCTCAGAAATATAAAACCCAGCTTTAGACTAGTCTAGATGTACATTAGCTTGGCTACAATCTTTATAGGTGTAATCAATTCGTTTTATATAAAGTGTATTACACTGCACTAAAAGGGGCAGGTTAAATAGTAGTATTGTCAGGTGCAAAGCGTATTCTAGCAGTGAAGCTACGGCAATTACGATATTTAGAGTCGGCTGCATCAACTGTTTGCAATCATGACGATGTTTCCCTGGACTGGCTATGTATATAAACAGAAAAGCCCTCAAGGCATTTACCAAGGGATCATATTCCCGCAGTTTGTCAAAAACACGCTCAAGTTATTAGAACGCTTGTGCAATCTCAAAAACCCGAAAAAATAGATTTCAATGCCGAATACCCCTGTCCCTGTCGTCGTCGGGGGCAGTTAATTCCGATTACGCTGACAGAAGCATTTGGTTGCGATCGCTGTCAGCAAATCTTTGTAGTGGAAGATAATGGTCATGTCCTAGAACAGCTTTCTACGACCTATCCGTACAAGCGGGCTTGGCGTTGGATGGGAAATAGTTGGCACGTTGTCCATCCCAAGTTGGGAGAAAGCTATCTACCTATAGCGCTTGGCATTATTTTCGTGCTAGTGATTATATGGTTGCCATTAGCACTACGATTGGCAAATAGTTCCAGCATTATTGCTTGGGCAATGGTGGCGGTGCTGTTGGCTATCTTGCCAGCACTAATGGTCTGGCTTATCTACAGACGTTAACTCAATGACTGTTGAAGTTTTAGATGATCACCCCGAACCGATTACTAGTGCCCAACGAGCCTATCAAGCTTCTCTCAAGTTGGGGCTGACAAAGGGAGCAGACAGGAGTCGTGCAGTATTGGCAATGGCACAGGCGCTTGAGCGCTCATTTGACGACATTCTAGAAGCTAACACCTTGGATTTAGAAGCTAGTCGAGAAATGGCAGTGCCAGAGTTGATATTGGACTGGCTCAAGCTGACTCCCACAAGGCTAGAGATTACAGTTGACATTCTACAACGGTTGGGGGAATTATCAGATCCGTTGCGGCGCGTCAGGAACGCTGATTATCAACTGGAAGATTCCCAGAGTTACACCCAGTTAATGCCCTTGGGAGTGATTGGATTTATTTATGAAGCGTTCCCGGATTTAGGGGCGATCGCAGCAGGTCTTTGTATCAAAACTGGCAATAGTATAATTCTCAAAGGCAGTACTGAAGCTAGCCATTCCAATGCGGCGATCGCTGAGGTACTGCAAAGTGCCATTGTAGAAGTTGGTCTACCACCAGGCTGTGTAGAACTGATCACAGCAGAACATGGGGCTTCGATTCGGGATTTAGTCACCCAAGATCAGTACGTGAATCTAGTGATTCCCTACGGACGTTCTAGCTTGGTACAGCAGGTAGTACGACAATCAACTTGCCCAGTTTTAAAATCAGCTATGGGTAACTGTTACCTCTACTGGTCACTAAATGCCAGCTTAGAGATGGTGCGCTGGATGATTCTTGATAGCCATCAGAGCGAACCAGATCCAGTCAATGCCATTGAAAAGGTACTGATTCATCGTCAAGCTTTACCATCCTCCTTGGCAGTTCTGTGGAACAGCTTGATAGAAAAAGGCTTTGAAATTAAAGGAGATGCAGAATTAGTAAAAGCTTTTCCCCAGTTGAAACTGGTGAAGGAAGGCGAATGGGGAAACCCTTATTTAACTAGGACAGTAGCTTTTAAACTGGTGGATAGCTTAGAGGCTGCGATCGCCTGGATTAATCAATACAGCAGTGGTCATGCTGACTCCATTGTGACTGAATCTTACCAGGAAAGTCGGCAGTTTGCCTTAGGAATTAACAGTGCCTCTATCTACATGAACACTTCCCCGCGTTTTTCCCGCAACCCCTCGCGGGGAGATTCAGTATTTCTCGGTATGTCTAACCAAAAAGGTCATCGCCGAGGATTTATCAGTCTAGAAACCTTGACCACCGTCAAGCACATTGTGCAGGGAAATGGCAGGTTTTAAATAATTCGTAATTCATTTTAGATTCCCCATTCGTGTAGCGTCTTTTTTAGGAGAAAAAGGGGCTAACATCCCCGATTTTTTGACTTTTGCAAGAGACTTCATAAACAGAGTTCACAACGAGCTAATGAAAATATCTTTTCTTGGATATCTTTGCAATACTTAACTATCTTCTAATTAAAAAAAATTAATATAGATTAAAAATGATAACTAACATCATAAATTCTTAAATTTATCAGGCTAAATTAAGAGTATGCTTAATCATTGAAGTCTAGTTGAGAATTTATTTAGCTAGGCGCAAAGAAACTTAAACATTTATTTAGCCTTTTGTACTTTGTCATTTGTTTGAGTGTTAAATACTAAAAAACAAAGTTTATTTGTGCCAACCTACTGAACTAGGTTATCGAGCAAGGCGGTGAAAATCCGACCTAAGACAAGTACTAACAACGAAAACTAAAGTAAACTTAACAACAAGTACGTAAGATGATAAGTAAAATTTTGCTGACTGTATCGGGATTGGGACACGCAGAAGAAATGCTCAAAACCCTGAAAGAAATCCCTTCAATCCAATCTGCAAAAGTTACAGTTTTGCATGTTGTTCCTGCACAAAGCACTGCTGCTACCATGACAGCTAAATGGGAAGATGGGGGCAAAATTCTGGCTAATGCCATTCAAACTTTGAATTTAGATCCTAGCCAGGTTTCTTCAATTTTGCGTGAAGGCGACCCCAAAGATGTAGTTTGCCAAGTAGCTGATGAAATCGACGCTGACTTGATTATTATGGGTTCACGAGGACTGAAGCGGCTGCAATCGATTTTATCGAACTCAGTTAGTCAGTATGTTTTCCAACTATCTTCTCGCCCCATGTTGCTGGTAAAAGATGATATTTATGTCAAAAAAATTAAGCGCATTATGGTGGCACTAGACAACTCTGATGCAGCAAAAAATTGTTTGAAGTTGGCGCTATTTTTACTGCGAGATATTCAGGGCGGCCAATTAATTTTGGCAAGCATTACTACAAATTTGGGCGGTAAAATATCGGAAATAACCGAGGTTAATTCCGACAAAAATCCAGTTTTAGCAGCCGCAGTTGCAGAAGCCGAAAAACAGGGCATCCAATCTCGTTCTTATATCAGCAGTGGAAAACCCGGTGAAGAAATTTGTCGATTGGCAGAAGAGTTGAATATAGATTTATTATTGCTCGGTTCTCCAGATCGTCGTCCATCGATCGCTAAGAGTTTTGTTGATATAGACCGACTCATTGGCTCTTCTTTGTCTGACTATGTTCGAGTCAATGCCACTTGTCCAGTATTGTTGGCGCGGACGATCGCTTAAAGTCAAAATAGAGTTAGCGTTTGATAAATAAAGAACCCCTATACCAATAATGTAGGGGTTCTTTATTTGATACACAAACTCTTAACTATCTTTTCCACCTTCGCGGCTATTAGTTTGGATGTACAGAATTAGTAAAAACACAGTAGGAACTAGCACGAACAAAATGGTCGCTACAAATCCCAGGTCATTAACTTGCATGGCAAGAAAGCCTCTCTAAATTTCCAGTCAACAACATTAGGATAGCATCATCGACGACATAGTTATACAAATTCAAAATCAGAAAACCCTATCTTGGCAAGTATTTTGATTACTTATTAGATACAAATTGAAACATTAAGGTTTTGTGACTACACTGACTGAGCCATTCACTAAAGTTTGACAGGCAAGGCGGTAATTTTCCGGCTTTTTCTGGAATTTCCGGTTTTCTACATCTGTGCGCGGGGAAAGATTTTCTAGTCCTTCGACTATCTCGACAATGCAAGTGCCACATTGACCATTACCACCGCAATTCGTCATCTTGCCAATTAATTTATATATATCAATACCATTTTGCATCGCCTTGAGCCGGAGATTGGCACCATCTGCCACTACTATTTCTTTATTTTCTTTAACAAATTTGATATTACCCATAGCTGATTCCTTCTTGACTTTCAAGGCTTCATATTGACATGGCTTGATTCACATCTTACTTATTATATTAATTCATTACAAAATATTAATAAATATTAATTTTATCAAAGATGAGGGCACAAAAAAATAGAACAGGTATGACACCTGTCCTATAAATTGAAAAATAGATTAACTTACCTAAATCCTACGGCTGCTTGCCAAACGAAAGCAAGCAACAAGAAGAATAGAGGAATAACTGGGAGAACATCCACCAATGGGTTAAAGATTTGGTAAGCTTCAGGCAGTTTTGCTAGTAAAAGTGCTGCTTCCATGTTTGTTTAAATCCACCTATCTAACACAGCGTTCATAATTGAGAAGTATCTTAACATGGTTTGGTCATTGGTCATTGGTCATTGGTCATTGGTCATTGGTCATTGGTCATTTGTCATTGGTCATTTGTCATTAATCCTCTGTTCTCCCACTCCCCATTTTTCCTTTCTTCGTTGAGCCAGTGACCAAATTCTGTGGTGAAGCGATCGCTTAATATTGCTTCTCTAATTTTTTGTGTAAACCCAATTAGTTCAGTAATGTTGTGAATGCTCAACAAGGTATAAGCCAAAATTTCTTGCGATCGCACTAAATGAGATACATAAGCACGGCTAAAATTTTGACAAGTGTAGCAAGGACAAGTTTCATCTAATGGTGCAAAATCTTCACGAAACTTAGCATTTTTTAAATTCCAGCGATCGCCCCGAACTATTGCCGTCCCATGTCTAGCCCAACGTGTAGGAATTACGCAATCAAATAAATCTATACCAGATGCGATGGCGATCGCCATTTCCCGATAAGTACCCACACCCATCAAGTAACGCGGCTTTTCGGGGGGTAGAAGCGGTGCCGTCACTTTTACAATCTCAGCCATCAATTCTGGCGGTTCTCCCACACTCACGCCACCAATGGCATATCCAGGCAAATCCAACTTAGCTAAAGCCTCAGCCGCACGGCAACGCAAATCTAAATACACGCCCCCTTGCACAATCCCAAACAACGCTTGCTCACTGCTTTTATGAGCCATTATGCAGCGTTCTAACCAACGATAAGTGCGCTCCGTGGCAGTTTCAACCTCTTGGCGAGTCGCTGGGTAGGGCGGACACTCATCAAACGCCATGATTACATCTGCCCCTAAAATATTTTGAATTTCAATGGAACGCTCCGGTGTTAAATTAATAATTTGTCCATCATGGGGCGACCTGAAAGTTACGCCTTCTTCAGTAATTTTTCGCATCTCGCTTAAGCTGAACACCTGAAACCCACCCGAATCTGTGAGCATCGGCCCGTTCCACCCCATAAATTTGTGCAACCCACCACCTCCAGCCACGATCGCTTCTCCTGGTTGTAGGTGAAGATGATAAGTATTGGATAAGACCATTTGCGCCCCAGTATCTCGTAGCTGGGCTGGGGTGACAGTTTTGACATTTGCCAGCGTTCCGACTGGCATAAATCTGGGGGTTTCTACAACACCGTGAGGGGTGAAAAACACTCCGGCTCTAGCTTTTGTCTGACTACAGCAAGCAAGACACTCAAAGGAAAAATTCGCACTCATACCATTTTGGATTTTAGACTTGTCGTGAGCGTTCAGTCGAACGATTTTAGATTGTGAAACGCTAATCCATAAAGAGTTTCAGAAATCCATAATTAGCAGCCATAAAACCAAATGGTATTACAGCAGTTCTCGTTTACGTGAGGTACACCCGTAGGGGCACGGCATGCCGTGCCCCTACACCTTGGGATATAACGTTGTACCGCATCTGAATGGGAACCGCTATAGCAAAATTAATATTATTTGGCTAAATTATGGAAAAACATAAAAACTTGTCATTGAGTTTTAGTGAACACTTAAGCACTCACTACTAACCTAGTTACCAACTTTACGAGTATATACTGGAATAATTGTTATTTAAAAAGAATCAGAACAGTCATCGTCAATTTCTGCGTCCCATCTGGCTGAGAGTACCTGCTCCATCATCGCTTCTATGGCACTCACATTAAAGTTTCGCTCCCGTCGCTCTTGTAAAGGGGTTGAGCGGGGAATCAACCGCAGACAAACCCCATCTTGCATCAAATCGAAGTAGGTTTCTTGTTGTGACGACTGTTTTAGTTCCAAGTAATCAAAACTAGAAACATTCAGATATAGCGCGTGGTTAGCCACTAAGGTAGACCTTTGCGGATTGGCAAAAACTTCCATCACATCCCCTTCACCCTCGCTCAGTACCTTATCTTCTTGGGTATAGATGTAGTGGACTCGACCTAAATCTGTTAGCAATCGCCGTATATCGAGCTTATTCACAATGATGCCCGTGTTAATAATGCACGGAGCTGGTATCCTGGTGTCGGGTAGATGATGACTCATAGAGAAATAGGATTAGAGCTACGGAGAGTTACAACACTGCTAGAAAGTCAATTTAACAGCTTGGTGACTCCCTACATCTAAAAAATATCAATTTTGTAGGGCGATTGTCTAATAATCTGAAGTAAGTTTTTATTTAAGGAATGCAAAACCCAAGTTTTGATCGCTGATGAAATTGTAATTTTCTAAATCACATGGCTTTGTATAAAAAATACTCAAATATATTAATTTGACCACTTAGACTCAGCATAACAAAGTTTTCAGTGAGAATTTCTAATATGAAGTAAATCTTATCTAAAGCTTTAAAGTCCGCTCATCTAGGTTGTACCGGAATTAGAACTATTATCCAGCAATTTACCAAATTTAATGTAATTCAGATGACGAAACAGCAACAGTGGTGGAAAAAGCTGCTGTTAAATCTGGCGGCTAGTATTATATTTTACACTAGTATTCCACTACCGTATTTGCACGGTTTAGACTTTCAGAGAGTGGCACGTCTTGCTTCGGTTGTAGGATTGATAATTGGGGGAATTTTAGGGTTATTGGATACGGGGATGGATTATATGGGTATGCCCGTGTTAACTCGTAGTGCTTTGGTAGTGAGTATTTGGATCGCAATTACTGGAGGACTGCACCTAGATGGGGTAATGGACACAGCCGATGGTTTGGCAGTGGGCGATCCAGATCGGCGGCTAGAGGTGATGACAGATAGTGCTACAGGCGCTTTTGGGGCAATGGCAGCGATCGCCTTAGTGCTACTGAAAATAACTGCGTTGACTGATATATCAGAAAACCGTTGGTTGTTGCTAATGGCTGCTTGTGGCTGGGGACGCTGGGGACAACAACTAGCGATCGCGCGATATCCTTATCTAAAACCAACCGGCAAAGGTGCATTTCACAAACAAGCCATTCGTTCTTATAAAGATTTATTACCGGGATTGTTGTTGATGTTTGGTTTAAGTGGTTTACTTTTGCTAATAGATAAACAGCAACTATATCTCGCACTGGCAATGATATTTGCTGGAAGTGCGATCGCCACTCTAACTGGTGCGTGGTTCAACCACAAATTAGGCGGACACACTGGAGATACCTACGGCGCAGTCGTTGAGTGGACTGAAGCCCTATTTCTCTGTGTATTGACCGTTGTAGGAAGTTAGCGTGAGGAGTCAGGAGTTATTCTCACTCCCCTACTCTTTACTCAGCACTCTTTACTCAGCACTCACTTAATCGGTTGTAGCTTTGTCACTTTGAGTTTAAAAGCCCCAACCCCAGTTTCCCCGAAAGATCGGACACGAATAACATAGGTTCCTGTCTCGACAATGCGGGTAAATAGTAGGGAATTGCTACTACCATCAGGGCCATCATCATTTTCTGCCAGAGTCGATCCATCAGGTGCTAGTAGTGTGATGATGCTGTCAAAGTTTTCAGATGACAGGTCAACTGCTAAATTATCGCCCTTTTCCAACTTCACTGTGTAATCACGGGCAAACCCACCTTGACCTGTGGGAATGTCTTTGTCTGAAAGACTATCGCCAAATTCAGTACTGTTAGATAAAGGGATTGGACTATACAACTTATTTTGAGCAAAGCCTGTACTTGTACTGATGCCTATTACTAGCAACGTGGAAGGAATGATGATGAGTTGTTTTAAACCCGCCGCAAAAACTTTATTCATACATTTAAAGCAATTTTTCCACAAAAATAGGGTAATTTAGTCAATTTATACAATTATCTGTCAAAGCTTGCCCATTCATTAACTCTTGATTTATCCGTCTTTGACGGCAGTGGCTACAGCTACTAATCCTAAGACCTCAATTCCATGCTGACGAAGTGTTTGCACAGCAGACCTGGCAGTAGCACCAGTAGTATAAATGTCGTCTACTAACAGCACTTGCACATTTGGGGGACGATCGCGAAATTCTTGCCCAACAGCAAAAGCTTCAGCCAAGTTTTTTTCTCGTTTAGATACCGATAAACCAAATTGCGCTTCAGTTTCTCGCACTCTTGCTAAACCGTTTAGTTTCAATTTTAATCCAGTTATTTCGCAGAAGCTTTGTGCTATCAGTGCGGCCTGATTGTATTTACGTTGTTTTTGCTTGCTAGGGTGCATTGGAATCGGAACTACCACAGGTTGGCTATCTCGACTCGGTGAATTTAACAACCATGCTTCTCCTAACCATTGACCTAAAGGACGAGCGATTTGGGGTTGATTTTCGTATTTCATCGCTGCGATCGCCCGTTTAACCGGGCCACCATACTCCCCCCAGCCAAACACGGGTATTGGCTCTTGCCATAGAGAAAGAGGGTCTTTACGTTGACATTTTTGCAGTTGTCTGGTGCAGTTCTGACAGAATTCTTGGGAAGTTGCACGTTGGCACAGTGGGCAATGGGATTGGAGAAAAAGATTGAGTAAGCCTGTGAGATTTTTAGTCCAAATTTGCATTTAGAATTGTCCTTTGTCCTTTGTGCAAATAATAAATGACCAATGACCAATGACTAATGACCAATGACCAATGACCAATGACTAATGACCAATGACCAATGACCAATGACCAATGACCAATGACCAATGACTAATGACTAATGACTAATGACCAATGACCAATGACCAATGACCAATGACTAATGACTAATGACTAATGACCAATGATTAATGACTTAACATACACGCGATCGCAGCGTGTTGTTTCAATACCTACCGTTGCTGGAGTGTAGCCGTTGCTTTCGTACAGCTTGACTGCTTCCACCAAAGCGCTAGCAGTTTCAATCCAAATTTGCTCAAAACCACGTTTTGCGATCGCTGCTTCTAGCTGTTGTAACAAATATTTACCCAGTCCTAAACCCCTAATGCTAGGCAAAAGATACATTTTGCGGATTTCTACTGCTTTTTCTCCACGCTGTATGGGGTAGTATGCTCCAGTACCCACTAACTGGCTTTGGTGTTCAATTACCCAAAACTCTCCTCCAGTGGCTAAATAACATTCTTCTACTCGTAGCACATCTCGGTCAGCACCGTTGGGTTCCCAACCCAGACCGTATTCTGATAGTACATAACTGATGACCTCGGCGGCTCTAATGCGATCGCTTTCCACCCAATCACGAATTAAAAAATCTTGATAATAGTTTTTCATTACCATTTGCTGGTCAAGTTTACACAAAAAATTTTCCGCATCTATATCCCAATTTACCCAGCAAATAGCTTTTATGGCAGAGTCGATTTCAAGCAGTACTCTCAATGCATGAATTCTGCTAGCGTTGAAAAAAGTCATCTTTAACAAATAAATTGGCTCCACATTTACATCATCAACGCAGAGTTAGGTGTATTCTTGCCAGGAATCCGCTTTTAGTTCTTTGACCGAAGAAAGGCAAAGGGCAGATAAAAAACAAAAAGGGGTAAGGCAAATATCGCTTGCCTTACCCTCTGCCGTTGATTATATTTTTTAAATTATTTTAAGTCATGACATGAACGATGTAGCAGCGTTATCTTACTACTTGATATCAATCTCTATGAGTTGCGCCAAGGTCCCCAGATTGCGAAAGTAATCCCAGGAGTTTGGATGTTGACAAACAAAGTCTTAGCATCAGGTGAGAAGCAAGCACCAGCAAACTCGTTTTCATTGAGAGCATTACGGGCGAATTGATAGAGTTCACCCTTGGGAGTAACACCTACTAAGAACTGCTGGTCATCTCCATCTTCACAAAGGATGAGATCGCCATAAGGTGAGACAACAATATTATCAGGACTATCCAGTTCTTCAACACATGTAGACTCGACAAACAGTTCAATTGTCTCTTTACCAGGAATGTAGCGCCAGACTTGACCAAGCTCTAAAGCACCACCACTTGTACAGCAAAAGTAAAATTCACCCTTGCCATACCAGATACCTTCGCCACGAACAAACTGGGCTGCACCTTTTGCGAAACCTTCTACTCTTACAGTATCTTCAGATGGATTGACATCATCAATCGTCACCCACTCGACTTTCATGGGCTTCCGCTTGGGGAAACCAACACCTGTTTGTGCTTGATAGATATCTTTGATTTTTAAAGCTTGAAGAGTGCCTCCTTCTTTTAACTTCCCAGGCACTTTCGGAATAAAACGGTAGAAGAGGCTATCTCCTCGGTCTTCTGTCTGATAGATAATTCCAGTTTTGGGGTCTACGGCAACAGCTTCATGGTTAAATCTTCCCATAGCTATTAGAGGCTCAGGCTTCACAACAGTAGTGGCGCTAGCTGGAACCTCAAAATTATAACCGTGGGAAGTTGAAACATTATTGGCGGGATCTTCTGGGTTATTTGTAGCCACAGTGGAGGTGTTTTCTTCACAGGTAATCCATGAACCCCACGGAGTTAGTCCACCTGCACAGTTACGATAGGTTCCAGTTAGGGTAGTAAAGTGTTTGATTAGTTTGCGATCGGGTCTAACAACCAAGTTTGTCGTACCACCTTTGCAAAGTGGATCGTAGGGTTTTGGTCCAACAGCTTTTGTTTCTGAATTAGGGCTAAGTTCGTGGTTGCGAACTAAAATTACTGTATTTCTGGGACCTGGGAAAGCTGCCATCCCATCATGACCACCCGGCACTAAAGTGCCATCGTTCATCAGTTCGCCTGTTAAAGAGAAAGTCCGATACTGAAATCCTGCTGGTAAATCTAACAAACCATTGGGATCTGGTACAAGCGCCCCGTAACCTCCACCAAATAGAGTTTTGCCATGAGCTTGTCTGGCAAGAAGACCTTCAAAAGGAGACGCTAGCAGAGTGCCAGCAGCAGTTGTACCTGCGATCGCAAAGAATTTACGTCTTGATACTGTCATGAAAATGTTTTTGTTACGTCAAATACTGATAAAAAGATATTCTATTTTGATTAAATTTAGGTAATGCTTAATTTAATTTAAGATTATTAGTTTTACTGATCTCTATTATTAATTGATGATTATGTGGGATTAAAACAAATCATGGTTAAGAAAAGTTAAAAATTTGTTTAAATAAAATATAATCTTTCTAAAAAAAATATCAGATTTCCTTACTATTCTGAAAAAAAATAATCATAAACTGTAAGGATTTAGATCAAATCTAATGATACAATCTGCCCAAAGGTGTTTTAGACTTTAATCAAGTCAAACAAGGGCAATTGTTATCGTAATGCCTAGAGTGTAAGGCATCTAGCAAAAGGAGGAGCTAAGTATATGAATCTAAGCTACATTTCCTTTTGTTGTGCCTAATTAGGCAAATAAATTCACTTTCTAGCTCTCACCTTTTGAAGAAATATCAGTATTTATTCAACCAATTTAATATGAAGATGTGCCAATCGAAAAGTCTCATTTTATGTATAGTGTAAGCTTTCTGACAAAGTAGAGCTTGGCGCATTATCACAAAGAAATGGTATTACAATACTGATAAAACTTTATTGACAACTACAACTACATCAGAATCTATTTCTGTTATTAAGAAAATGAAAAGCATCTGTAACAAAATCAAAGCTACTGTAGCTGTTGCCGCTTTCAGCTCTATGGCTACTTTAATTCATGTTCCCAGCGCTGATGCTGCTTCTTTTGAGCTTAATTGGCTAGGAGATAAAGGTTATTCAGCTAAAGGGCAGTTCGGCTATGACGATAGTTTAGAGGGAAGCATTGTCACAAAGGATCAGTTGACTGATTTTGCTATTTCTTTCTTCGATCCACAAGGAACTGTGTTGCAAAATTTCAACTACGATTTTCCCCAAACTGATAGTACTTTTAATTTCAACTTTGATACAGTCACAAAGACTGTTTTACAAACAGACAACTTTGACACATCCAATGGTTTTGATTTGGGAATTGACTTTGCAACAGATGTAGAAGGGTTAGATTTTTATACTTATTTAAATGCCGATCAAGGATTGCCAACGGCTAAGATATTTTTGAAGGATGACCTTTCACCAGAAGTATGCGATACATTCCCAGACTGTAGGTTGGATCTTGGGGGTCAGTTGACGGCAACTGCTATTCCTGAACCTGGTGCAATTTCTGGATTGTTGGTAGTTGGTTTGTTAAGTAGAGTTCTCAAGAAAAAGCCAGCGTCTACATGAGACAGTAAGCCTGAATAGTCGAAGCTAGCTTGATTAGAACTCTAATTGATATTATTTTAGCTCTAATAACCAAAGGATTTGGAAGGTTAGAACTGTTTAATATTTGTAGGGGACATATTGCAAATATGTCCTCTATTCTAGTGATTTGGATAGTTGCTGGCAGCAAGCTTTTAACTGACAATTCCGAGATTGTTGTAGATTTCGATTAGATTACCATCAGGATCGCGAAAATGAGCTGTGCGGATTCCCCAATCTGGACGATCTTGTGGTGGAGTCACAACGATCGCATTATGACCTTTGATTTGCTCATAAACTTCATCTACGTTATCGACTGCAAAAATCAAAACAATTTTGTCTCGATTGGCAATGTATGAAGGCTGTTCGACACTTGGGACTACTTGGGCCATTAATTCCATTGTGAACAAACCCAGCTTGAGATATCCAGTATTAAACTCAGCATATCCGCTATTTTCATCGCCCCAATCGACATCAAATTTTAGCTGATCCCGGTAGAACAGAAAAGAATCTTTGTAGTTGGAGACAAGCAGTCTCAGGTGTGTTAGCTGAAGCTTCATATCTGTTGCCTTAGTCTACTAACTGTGAATTCTAGGTTCTGGGTGTAAAGTCGCCAGCAACTCACTTTCGACAATTGCCAATTCATCAAGCCGTTGCATGACAATTTCTTTGTCGAAGTAAGTAGCAGCTAAAACCCAATATATACCGTAGTGGCGCGCTTCGGATGCCATTAATCCACGATAAAATTTTGCTAATTCTGGATCTGGACAGTGAGCAGCTAATAATCCCAGACGTTCATGAGAGCGAGCTTCAATTAAGCCAGTGACTAGTAAGGAATCCAAAAATCGCTCAGGTTCTTTAGGGCGGACAGTAGCTCTTAAACCCACGCCATAGGGAGGTGGTGGTAAGGGAGCCAGGGGAATATTCCAGCGTTCTAACCATTGGTTAACTAGCTCAAAGTGTTCTAGTTCTTCGCGGGCGATCGCAGTTAGCTCCCGCACCATTTTAGTATTAGAAGGGTAGCGAAACATCATATTCAAGGCCACACCTGCTGCTTTGCGTTCACAGTGCGAGTGGTCAAGTAAGATAATGTCTAAGTTAGCGTAGGCGTAGCCCGCCGCAGGCATCGCTTGTTTAACCCAAGCAGAACTGGTGGGCTGTTTCAGGACGTTGATAGTCGGTAACTGAGTAAACACAGAGTCACAAAACTCCAGAATTGCAATTTAGTTAAGTAGCCCAGCAAACTGATTTTACAGCTATTTTCGGGTAAATAGACTCATTCTTTTGGGGTACAGTATTGCTTATAGGTGTCAACTTAAGAGGGGAAAGCTCAAATTTGCGTTGGGATGAGCGTCCATTTGATCGTAAATAAAAGGGTTTAAGACCCCTAACTCTACAGGTAGCCCCAGTTTCAGTACTTCGACAAGATCAGTAACCATCGGGGTTTAAATCCCCGTCTGAAAATGTCTTTAATTGCGAATTGCGAATTGTTAATCTGACTCCTGAATTCTTCTTCAATCTGGAAAGTACTCACTATTGAAAATATCTTCAGGAGTAAAAGGGCATTTTTCTGGAAAAATCTCACATGGTAAACCTGTTTTTTGAATTGCTTGTCTTCTGGCTTTAATATAAACTGCCTCTAAGCAGTTGAGAAAATAGTTATAAAGTGTTTTTGAACGAAAAGAAAATTCTAGCTCATCACGGAAATTAGTTATTTCTATTTGCCAGCCTCGTTGACAATATTCTTTTTCAGTTTCCCAATAACGATAAAGTAAAAGATGAATTAATAATTGTTTCAGGTAACTTTCTACTTTTCGTCTTTGTTCACTTCCCAAAGCTTCAATTTCTTCGGCTAAATGTTGCCAATCTAAATTATCAATATCTTTCTTTTCTAATTGTTTAAGTGTTGTTTCTACCCATAAATAATAATCTTCTTCGTAAAGGGTAGGTTCAACAGATTTTAATATTTCTGTTGTCATATCCAATCGCTTGTAAAATAAACTATTCAATTGTAACATAACGTGAATTCGACGTTTCAGATAGTGTCTGTCTAATTAACTGAATCAAAAAACCTCTCTCTGGTTTTACTACGCAAAACCTTCCCTCTCCAACTTGGAGAGAGACAGACTTGAACTTTAATTCAAGGCAGAGGGAGAATAGAATTTACATTGCCAGTTTGAATTGCGGCGGATCATTTTTTCGGCGCTGTAACTCAATACTTGCCACTTTTCACTTTCGCCGCTTTCTGATAGGACGCATCGCTTCACGACCCAAAAGAAACATCCCGGTGACACCCAAACTCACAAACAAAACATATTGATACCAATATTGCCGAATCTGTTCAACGGTAGTGAGTTGTGGATGCAACGTATTTAAATACAACAGCAGCACCAATATCATGAGTGCCCCAAAACCAACAAAGCTTAAACCAATACAAATTCGTATAGGTCGCAGTTCAAAATCACTAATATTATCTAGGTCAATTTCTGCCAGTTCTTTGAAGAAGTCATCTGCTAAGGATGAGGTTGCTTGGAATTTATTGCTCAACTTGGGTGGCAAAATCGGTGACAGTGTTGCTACGGTTGGGCGGCGTAGCAAAGCCTCAATATTTCGCAGCAATTCCAGTGGCTTACGGGTAGTGGTTGCTCCCGCAAACTCTATGTTGTCTATAGCAGTTGGGGCATTGGCTTTGCTTTCAAAATCCATAGCACGCCTCTAAACAACTAGGATATACATAGCCTACCATTGCTTTGCAAAATTCAAAATATTACTCGTCCATCTCTTTTAATGTAGCTAATGCTGACGGAGATAAGCGACTGAGATAGCGGAATATCCAGTATTTAAAGATAGTGTCTAAAATTACAGGAAATGTCGCAATAAATAAAAAGATTACGTTTGTACTGGCTGCTACACCTAAATGTTCTGCAAATTTTTCTAGAATGATCTCCCATCCATGTGGTGAGTGGAATCCTACGAATATATCTGTAAACAGAATAATTAAAAAAGCCTTAGCACTATCGCTAAGACCATAGACAATATTATCTATAAAAGATTTCATAATCACAATTTCTCTTTTGCTGATAGCAATGACTACACTAAAAGAAATTAGTGATATCAAATCTGCAAATACATTACTAATAGCACTATCACTTTTTACACGAAAGTCATTAGCTATCTCAATTGCTTTATCTTTGATTTTTTCTTTTGTTACTTCTGAAGAAAGTGATGGCGCTTGATTGAGTAGATACTCAAATCTCATTTTCTGCTCAAAATTATGTAATTCATGGAGAGCTTCTTTTTCCATGTCATAATTGATGAAAATTTGAGTGTTACTGTCTCCTCTAACCTTTCCTATTATAGAAGTTACTAAAAATTCTTTAGATAAATACTGAGTTAAAAGTGGTACAACAATTAGAGTTATTAAAAATCTTACCGAAGTTCTTGTCCTATTTATAGAAATTCGGTGTTTTCTGATAAACTCTTCTTCTGCCCGTGGGGCAAAATCTGCTTTAATTTTACTAACTGTTCTACCAATAGAACTCGGAAAAAGCCCAATTTTTGGAGATGTAGCGTTAATATCGTTGATCTTAGATGAGTCTGGCTGTTTGCTAATTTTGCTTAGGCTAATTTGTAGGGGGTGAGAAGTTGATACTAATTCGTTGCTCTTAAATAGTTCGTTTTTGATGGCATACTTTTCTACAATTTCATCAATAACTTTTAACTTTTCTAACAAAACAGAATTAGAGATATTGACTATTGGGCGACTCAGATGGAATTCCGTAAGCCTGATTTTGATAATAGTTAAATTTTTATCAAGGTATCCTTGCCAGAAAGACATTACATTTTCAGTATATTTTACTGATTCTGAAGATATTTTTTTGCTGTCAAAATGTTCTATCTCAATGTTTTTAATTCTTTGAGCTGCTTGGTGAGCTTCTAACAATGCCCTTTCTGGTGTACTGACAAACCAATGGTTAATCGATCGCAAGTATTCTTTGAGCTTTTGCTGAAGTAATTTTACTGTTTTTCCAAATGAATCTTTCATTGTATATATGATTATTTTTATAATGTTTATTTTGGTTAAACAAGCATTAAAAATTGTTAATATTTAGTTAAAAATATTATATTTAAACATGGGAATGTTGATGATATTATTTTAGCCCTACTATGACCAAGCTTACTAAAATCGGGGATTATGGCGATCGCTTGGTACAGGAGCTAGGATGTTACATTTTTATCTCCCTCATCTCCCCATTTTTAAAACAGTAAATTAAATGACGATTGGCTTATGAGTTTGAGTCTGTGCATGATTGTGAAAAACGAATCAGCAACACTGCCTAAATGCTTGAGCAGTGTCCGAAAAGTAGTGGATGAAATGGTAGTTTTGGATACAGGCTCAATTGATCGCACTCCCGATATTGCCCAACAACTGGGTGCTAAAGTCCATCATTTTAAATGGTGTAATGACTTCAGTGCTGCCCGCAATGCAGCTCTAAAATATGTGACTGGTGATTGGATTTTGGTATTGGATGCTGATGAAACTTTGACACCAGCAATTGTACCGCAGTTGCGAGGAGCGATCGCTAGAGATGAATACTTGCTAATCAATCTCGTGCGCCACGAAGTCGGTGCAGAACAATCTCCTTATTCCCTAGTTTCGAGACTATTCCGTAATCATCCAGATATTCGCTTTGAGCGTCCTTACCATGCCTTAGTGGATGATAGTGTGTCAGCAATTTTAACTAAAGAACCCCATTGGCAGGTAGGTTATTTGCCAGGAGTGGCAATCTTACACACAGGATATCAAAAAAGTGCGATCGCTCAAAACAATAAATATGCCAAAGCCGCAGCCGCGATGGAAGGATTTATGGCTACTCATCCTAATGATCCCTATGTTTGCAGTAAGTTGGGAGCATTGTATGTGGAAACTGGGAAAATTACCCCAGGTATGGAGTTACTCAGACGAGGATTACACCAGATGAGTGGAAGTCGCACAGGCGGCGAGGAAAATTACGATATTTTGTATGAACTCAACTACCATTTAGGAATTGCTTACAGTCGGTTGAAAAATTCTCCACAAGCTATTTTGCACTATCAAGCTGCGATCAAATTGCCAATTTATCCTATGCTCAAATTAGGAGCGTACAACAACTTGGGTAACTTACTCAAAGCAGCCGGAGATTTCAATGGTGCGAAAACTGCTTATGCCGCAACTTTGAAAATTGACCCTAGTTTTATGATTGGACATTACAATTTGGCGATGATATTTAAGGCTTTGGGTTTATTTACAGATGCGATCGCATATTATCAAAATGCCATCAAGCTAAACCCTAACTATGCCGAAGCTTATCAAAACTTAGGGGTAGTGTTGCTCAAAGTTGGCAATCATCAAGATAGTTTAACAGCTTTTAGAAAAGCGATCGCCCTTCATGAAAAGCATAATCCTGAAGAAGCGAACAGACTACGCCAAGGGTTACGGGAGATGGAGTTGATTTGACATCCTCCCGCCACTGATTCGGAGTACCGAATGCAGTGGGGGATTCCAAAGATCACTCTTTGGGCTTCCTCTTTCCACGAGTTGATTTGCTTGAAGGAGTTTCCCCACTCAAGTATTGATCAGTCTCTCCAGAGGCGTTAGTTCCGACGTGACCCGCCGTAACGACAGTTCGCACAACGGGGGGAACCCCCGCAAGCGACTGTCTCCTTAATGCTTTTTCTAGTATGTTACGCGCTGCATTCCAGTCACGGTCAAGGGTCAGCCCACAATGAGGACAAGAATGGGTTCTAGTACTAAGAGTTTTCTTAACAGTTTGACCACAGTTAGAGCAATTTTGGCTGGTGTAGTGAGGTGGCACAGCAATAGTCACCACGCCAAACACTTTGCCAAAATACTCAACCCATTCACGGAACAGCGACCACGACACATCACTAATAGATTTAGCCAAGCGATGATTTTTGACCATGTTCCGCACCATCAAATCTTCGTATGCCACGAGGTCGTTAAACCTCACCACGCACCTTGCTGTTTTTACAGCAAAGTCTTTACGCTGGCGACTTACTTTGAGGTACTTACGTGCAAGCTTGTTTCTAAACTTAACTCTATTTTGAGAACCCTTTTTTGTCTTGGACATCCGGCGTTGCATCCGTTTCAAAGACTTCTCGCTCTTACGAAGATGTCTTGGATTGGCAACTGTCTCCCCATTACTATCGGTGTAGAAATGGTTCAATCCTACGTCAATACCAATGGTTTTACCCGTTGGTTCACGCCTTTCTACTCGCTCTTGGTCAATGCAAAATTGGCAATAATAGCCGTCTGCACGACGCACAACCCGCACTCTCTTAAACTGTTTGAGTTGATAAAAGTGCAGGTCACGAGTTCCCCAAAGTTTAAAGGTTCCTGCCTTGAATCCATCAGAAAACGTGATGCTTCTACGGTCTTCGGACAATTTGTAGCCACTGGTTTTGTACTCTACAGAACCATGAGTTTGTTCCTTTTTGAAACGTGGATAGCCCAACTTCTGAGGCTTGCCCTTCTTGCAATTGTCAAAAAACCGAGCAATAGCAGACCACGCTCTTTCAGCGCTGGCTTGACGAGCCATCGAGTTGAGCTTTCTTGCCCATTCAAATTGCTGAGCAAGAGTCGCGCAGTAGGCAGAAAGCTCATACCTGCCAATACCTCTGTTATCCATCCAGTATCTGAGGCAAGCATTGCGAACGAAACGTGCAGTTCTAATTGCTTCATCAAGCAATTGATACTGCGAGTCTTGTCCATCAAGTTTTGCTTCAAATACCAGCATATTTACGTCAGATATACTAACGTAAGTTATAACACAGAAATTGCAAAAAACTCAACTATTCACCGAGTTTACTGACTTTCAGTCAGTCATGGTCACGGAATATTGAGTTTTTTGTCCTCGATTCATCTCGCCGCCAAATCACAGATTATGGCGGGAGCCTTCTCTCCGATCTAGGTAAAAGAGGGGAGAGTTTTAAAATCACCTCGCTCACTAGGGAAAATCGTAAGTAGTTTACTCTGTCGTGTTTCAAACTATACGCCAAGCTGCTGCTTAAATAACCAACTTCTCTCATGGCTCTCTACAAATTCTCTCTTTGTTAATCCAAGGTGTATTAAAATTAAGTTAACTTTGATTAAGATTATTATATGCACTGTCATAATACGCTGGTCGCTCTATGGCAGTGTATATAAGAGATCAAATTAAACAAAATGGATTTATAAGTATCCGTTTAACAGCTTAAAGTGACAGAGTGATAAACATTCGGTTGCTAATGCTGATGAGTTGTATAGGCATATAGAGGCAAATTAACATGAAATTCTCCTGGAAAGTCCTGGCACTCTGGACATTGCCGGCTTTGGTAATTGGCTTTTTCTTCTGGCAAGGGGCTTTTACAAGCGCTCCTGCTGACATGAGTAAGAATGCAGCCAATACGCGCATGACCTATGGTCGCTTTCTAGAATACTTGGATGCTGATCGCGTCACCAGTGTCGATCTATATGAAGGCGGTAGGACAGCAATTGTAGAAGCCCGCGATCAAGACATCGAAAATCGCATCCAAAGGTGGCGGGTGGATCTTCCTGTTAACGCCCCTGAGTTAATTACCAAGCTCAAAGAAAAAGCAATTAGTTTTGATGCTCACCCCATGCGGAATGATGGCGCAATTTGGGGATTGTTGGGCAATCTCGTGTTTCCAGTTTTATTGATTACCGGGCTGTTCTTTTTGTTCCGGCGTTCTAGCAGCCTCCCTGGTGGTCCAGGTCAAGCAATGAACTTCGGCAAATCCAAAGCGCGTTTCCAAATGGAGGCAAAAACCGGGGTCAAATTTGACGATGTAGCCGGCATCGAAGAAGCTAAAGAAGAACTGCAAGAAGTCGTCACCTTCCTCAAACAGCCAGAAAAATTTACTGCTGTAGGCGCACGCATTCCTAAGGGAGTCCTATTAGTTGGGCCTCCTGGAACTGGTAAAACTCTACTAGCAAAAGCGATCGCTGGGGAAGCAGGTGTACCTTTCTTCAGTATTTCCGGTTCGGAATTCGTGGAAATGTTCGTTGGTGTGGGTGCATCCCGCGTCCGCGATTTGTTCAAGAAAGCCAAAGACAACGCCCCTTGTATCATCTTCATTGATGAAATCGACGCTGTTGGACGACAACGGGGGGCTGGTATCGGTGGCGGTAACGATGAGAGAGAACAAACCCTCAACCAATTGCTCACCGAAATGGACGGGTTTGAAGGTAATACAGGCATCATTATTATTGCTGCTACCAACCGTCCCGACGTACTAGATTCAGCCTTGTTGCGTCCCGGACGCTTTGACCGCCAAGTAACAGTCGATCCACCCGATATCAAAGGGCGTTTGGAAATCTTGCAAGTCCATGCGCGCAACAAGAAACTAGATCCTAGCGTATCTTTGGATGCGATCGCTCGCCGCACTCCTGGATTCACTGGTGCTGATTTGGCTAACTTACTCAACGAAGCGGCAATTCTGACTGCTAGAAGACGCAAAGAAGCTATCACCCTCGGCGAGATTGATGATGCGGTAGATCGGGTAGTCGCCGGCATGGAAGGTACTCCCTTGGTGGACAGTAAGAGCAAGCGCTTAATTGCCTACCACGAAATTGGACACGCCTTAGTTGGGACTTTGTTAAAAGACCATGACCCAGTGCAGAAAGTCACCTTGATTCCAAGAGGACAAGCACAGGGTTTAACTTGGTTTACTCCCAACGAAGAACAGGGATTAATTTCTCGTTCCCAGTTGAGAGCCAGGATTACCGGTGCTTTGGGTGGTCGTGCTGCTGAAGAGGTAATTTTTGGTCGTGCAGAAGTTACAACTGGTGCTGGTGGAGACTTACAGCAGTTATCGGGAATGGCGCGGCAGATGGTAACACGGTTTGGGATGTCAAACTTAGGCCCACTTTCCTTGGAAAGTCAACAGGGAGAAGTATTTTTGGGTCGTGACTGGACAACCCGATCTGAGTATTCTGAATCTATCGCTTCCCGCATTGATGGACAAGTGCGAGCGATCGTGGAAGAATGCTACGAAAACGCTAAGAAGATTATGCGTGATCATCGCAGTGTCACCGATCGCTTAGTTGATTTGCTCATTGAAAAGGAAACCATTGACGGCGAGGAATTTCGCCAAATTGTCGCTGAGTACGCTGATGTACCTGAAAAGCAGGAGTATGTACCGCAACTTTAAGCCTTAACGCAAAATCTTCATCTATTGCTAAATTTTGCTAAATTTTAATGGGGATAGTGTTAGCTATCCCCATTTTTTTATTGAAAATATCAAATTTTGTAATTTGTTTCTAGAAACTATTCGCTAGATGAAGATAATCTCATGTATATTAATTAACTTCAGATGCTCCGATGATCCTATTGTTTCCTTCACACATTTTCAACAATAGTAATATTGGTAATGTGTCCGTTGTTATTATAGCGGTTCCCATTCAGATGCGGTACAACGTTATATCCCAAGGTGTAGGGACACGGCATGCCGTGCCCCTACGGGTGTACCTCACGTAAACGAGAACTGCTATAAGTTATATTGAAGCTAGATTTTTGCACTACCTGAAAGAGCGTAGGCGTAGCCCGTCGTAGACATCGCAAAATTTTGGATGCCAGTTACCAGTCAATACTTGTTAGTTAAGCGGAAAAGGGAAAGATAAAACCTTTAACGCGAAATATGAATTATGGAGATTATATGGCTTTCAGAGAAAAATCAGAAATTGGCTGAATGAGTTTTGTAGATCAAGCTATATAAGTGTTTTTACATCATAAAAATGAATAACAAAGCTAAATTATTGACTCTTGGTATCGTAACGCTTGCTGTTTCTTATGTGACTGTCGGAACAGTAATAGCACAGGCAAAACTAACCAACAAATCAAA
>Ga0209591_10000188_pt1 | contig 80719 bp, 48 predicted proteins | sample MAT01_FD_187207 | JGI IMG/M metagenome (GOLD analysis project Ga0209591, IMG submission 187207) | Freshwater microbial communities from Lake Fryxell liftoff mats and glacier meltwater in Antarctica - MAT-01 (SPAdes) (version 2) | ecosystem: Environmental > Aquatic > Freshwater > Ice > Liftoff...
CCGTTGCAGTGCCCCAACCCGCCGTTGCAGTGCCCCAACCCGCCGTCGCAGTGCCCCAACCCGCCGTCGCAGTGCCTCAACCCGCCGTTGCAGTGCCCCAACCCGCCGTCGCAGTGCCTCAACCCGCAGTCGCCGTTCCCGCAGTCCGCGACCGCACCAACTGGGACGCGCCCTTTATCATGAGTCCGCACAATGCGGATCGCATCTACTTTGCCAGTCAGTTTGTGTATCGCAGCGACAATCGAGGCGATAACTGGACGCGCGTCAGTCCGGACCTCTCGCGGCAGTTAAATCGCGATTCACTGCCCATCATGGGCAAAGTCTGGCCGCGAGGATCGGTGGCGCTCAATGCGTCGACGACAGAACTCAGCAACATTGTCGCACTCGACGAATCACCCCTGCTGGAAGGGCTGCTCTGGGCAGGAACGGACGACGGGCTGGTCCAGGTAAGCGAGGATGGCGGCAAGAACTGGCGACGCATGGACGCGTTCCCGGGCGTGCCAAAGTTCACGTACGTAAGCGACGTGCACGCATCACCACGTGATGCCAATACGGTGTTCGTGACGCTGAACAACTGGCAGCGTGGCGACTACGCGCCGTACATCGTCAAGAGCAGTGATCGGGGGAAGAGTTGGGCGAACATCAGCGGAAATCTGCCGGCGCGTCATGACGTGTGGGCTATCGCGCAGGATCATGTGAATGGCGAGCTGCTCTTCGTGGGCACCGAGTTTGGATTGTTTACCAGCGTTGATGGCGGCACATCGTATGTGCAGATCAAAGGCGGCATGCCGGTCACACAGGTGCGCGACCTCACGCTGCACAAACGCGAAAGCGATGTGGTCATGGCAACGTTCGGGCGCGGCTTCTACGTCCTTGACGACTACAGCGCACTTCGCGAGATCACGCCGCAGTCCATGACCGAACCCGCGCGGTTGTATCCACTCCGTCATGCGTATGCCTTTACGCCCGGGGGCGTGGCACCCGCCGGAGCCGCAGGGTCGCTGGCCATCAGCGGCAACTTCAGCACGCCCAACCCGCCGGTGGGTGCGACCATCACGTATCATGTGCGGGACACGCTGGCCACAAGTGTAAAATTGGTCTTGACGATCAGCGACAACACGGGCAAATCGATCCGTCGCTGCGAGCTCGATCGCACCATGGGCCTCCGGCGCATCACCTGGAACTTGAATGGTGACCCAGCGCCGGTCTCGCCACCGGCGCCCTCGGCCACCACGCCTGCCGCCACAGCGGCACCGACCGAGAGCACACCGCGTCCGCCTCAACCAGCGCCGACGGTGCAGTCGTGTGCCATGGGTGCGCTCCCGTCAGGATTCGGCGGCGGCGGTCCGCCGGGCGCGGCGCGACCTGGTCAGCCGCAACGCGTGCCCTTTGGCGTCTACAAGGCGAGCATCGGCGTCATGCTTGGCACGATCGTCACACCAGTGGGGCCGAGTCAGAGTTTCTCTGTGCTGCCATTGCTGCAGCCGTAATCATCGCCGTCCGCGCTGCCATTACTGCAGCCGTAATCATCGCCGTCCGCACGATCTGGTCCACGCCGACGCGCAGTTAACCGTCGGCGTCGGGCCACGCGATGCGTTCAAAGATCGCGCGAAGGCGCTGCCTTTTTGACGTCATGCAGCGACTGCACCCACGCCACACGACCCAACAGATGCGCGCGGAAGTCAGGATGCTGTTCTCGATTCTGCGCGTCGGGTCCGTATCGCACGCAGTTCACCAGAATGGCCTTCCAGGTATCGTAGTCGCGGCGTGGCACGTTCGCTTTTGCGTTGACCACAACGCCGGCGAGACGTTGCTGCACGCCCTGTCGCATGACGCGAGTCTTGCGATGCTGCTGCATCAGCCCGTGCTGTCCGCTTGGAACATCCACGTCGTCGCTACCACATTCACCAGGGTCTATCCATCGGACGGGCGGATGTCCAGCGCGCGTGACGGCGATACATTTCGATCATGCGCACGCTCTCCTTCGACAACCGATTCGTAGACCTGCTCCCCGGCGACGCCGAGAACTCCCCGCGCCGCAGGCAGGTCCTCAACGCTTGCTGGAGTCCGGCCACACCAACCTCCGTGGCTGCGCCGCGCGTCATCGCCGTCTCACGAGAGGTCGCAGACCGGATTGGATTTTCAACTGTCGACGTCGAGAGCGAGTGGTTCGCGCGCGTGTTCGGCGGCAACCAACTGATGCCCGGCATGGCGCCCTACGCGGCGTGCTACGGTGGACACCAGTTTGGGAGCTGGGCAGGGCAGTTGGGCGACGGGCGCGCGATATCTCTCGGTGAGGTGATTGGCGCGGACGGTGCACGCCATGAGCTGCAGCTCAAGGGCGCCGGCCCAACGCCGTATTCGCGCACTGCCGATGGGCGCGCGGTATTGCGTTCGTCGATTCGTGAGTTTCTCTGCAGCGAAGCGATGCATCACCTGGGCATTCCAACCACGCGCGCGCTCTCGCTGGTCCTGACCGGGGACCAGGTCGTTCGCGACATGCTCTATGATGGCAATCCGCGAGAGGAGCCAGGTGCGATCGTGTGTCGCGTCGCGCCGTCCTTCATTCGTTTCGGCAACTTTGAGATTCTCGCGGCCCGTGATGATAAGGCCCTGCTTGCGCAGTTGGTCGACTTCACGATCGCCCGCGACTACCCTCATCTCGAAGGTGATACGGCGTCAAAACGCGCTGCGTGGTTTGCCGAGGTGTGCGAACGCACTGCGCACATGATCGTGCAGTGGATGCGCGTCGGCTTCGTGCACGGCGTGATGAACACCGACAACATGTCGATCCTCGGTCTCACCATCGACTACGGCCCGTACGGGTGGCTTGATAACTTCGATCCCCAGTGGACGCCGAACACCACCGACGCGTCGGGGCGGCGTTATCGCTTTGCGCAACAGCCGGCGATTGCACAGTGGAACTTGATTCGATTGGCCGAGGCACTGCTGCCGGTGTTTGCCGACGAACAGCCGCTGAATAGCGGGTTGGATCGGTTTGCCACCGCGTACGCCGAGCAGTATGCCGCGATGAACCGTGCCAAGTTTGGCCTGATCGACGACGTGGCGGGCGACGACGACCTTATCCGCGATGGATTTGCCGTGCTGTACAACGCGGAGATGGACTTCACACGGTTCTTTCGCGCGCTGAGTCACATGCCATCGGTGCTCCCCATTGACCATCCAGCGACGCAGTTATTTGGCGATGTATTTTATGACCTGGCCAAGGCAGCCGCTCGTGAAGACGAGCTTCGCGCGTGGTTGAGCCGCTGGCACGCCCGCGTGACGAATGGCGCTGCGAGCGCCGAAGCTCGTGAACGGGTCATGCGGGCCGTGAATCCGTCTATCGTTCTTCGCAACTACTTGTCGCAGCAAGCGATAGATGCCGCAGAGCAATGTGACTTCTCGCGCATCGGCGAATTGTTGAACGCACTGCGGACCCCGTACGACGACGGCGCGGCAACCGCCCAGTTCGACGCGTTGCGCCCCGACTGGGCTCGCCACAAAGCCGGCTGTTCGATGCTCTCCTGCAGCTCCTGACAGGGCAATACGTTCGGGCGCACGTCTACGCTCGCGCGGTATACGCGGTGTATCAGCGATCCCCGCCCAGCGCCTGACGCAAGGACGCCTTCCATACGGGGTCGGCATCAAACAGGAAGTCGGGAAAGGTGCGGAGCTTGACGATCTCGTCAAAGATGTCAGCGGCGGTGTAGTTGTTGAGTCCTATGCCCGCAAGATACTGCAGCCGCAGGTTCCGGTCCGTATTGATCGCCGCCCCCCGAAGCCATCCCCGCAACGCGCGCCCACTTCCCGCATAGGTGGAAAAGAGATCGATCGGCGATTCAAACCCCGACTCGATCAATGAGGCGCCGACCTTACGGTACCCCTCCTGCTGAAAGCGCTGCTCCATGACCCGAATGTCGATCTTTGACGGGCCGCTGTGGCCGAGCAGCACGACGTCGTAGCCGCGGCCATCAATAGTGTTCGCCCACACGGTGCCGTCGGGGAAGACTTCGAAGAACGTTGCCAGTTCACTGCGCACCGCATCCAGTGTGCTTTCGTACAATGGGACCCATTGCGTCACGACGCCACCGGGCTTGAGGTGCGCGCGCACGGCTTGAAAGTATTCGCGCGTGTACAGCGAGGCGGCGCCCTTCACCCATGGGTTGATGGGATCCGACGTAATCACGTCGAATTGCTCGTCGGACGTCAACACAAAACTTCGCGCGTCATCGAAGTAGATCTGCGTGCGTGGGTCCTTCGCCACGTTGTTGTTCTCCTTCACAAACCACGTGGAGACCACTTTGGGAATCAATGGTTCGATCTCGCAGATCACCAAACGCGTCACCGACGGATAGGCGAGAAAAGAACCCGCCGTCACGCCAGCGCCGAATCCCACGACCAGAACCGACTGCGGGTTGGGATGCACCAGCGCGGGGAGGTGCGCCAACATTTTCTGCAACCGCATGTCTTGCGGGAGGCTTGAGGCTTCCACTTTTCCGCTGACGTGGAATTGTGTGGCGCCGCTGCTCAACACTCTCGTCACGGCCACCGAGCTATTCATGCCTTCGCCCACGTACAGCACATCGGTTTTCCCTATCCACGTCACGGCGTATCGGCCATGCGCGACGAGGTTGCCTGGGAGGTCGGGGACCAGCGCGACAAGGAGCGCGGCAACCACCGGCGCACCGAAACGCAACAAGCGCCTGCGTTGTGAACGCTCGGGAGAACCCGAGAGCGCTCCCGACGGCGGGTCGACACCCTCGGACGTACGCTGCGTCCAGAACAGCAACGTCGCAGCAACGGCCGCGAGTGCCACGAGCACGCGTTGCGCATCGCGCGTACCAAGGCCTGGGATCAAGAGCAGACTACAAATGGTCGCGCCGAGAATCGACCCGACAGTATTCGCGGCATACACACGTCCCACGAGACGCGAGGTATCCTCGCCCGGCACGGCTATGGCGGCGAGCGCAAAGGGGAAGCTGGCACCCCACAGCGTGGCTGCCGGAAGGAGCGCCAGTGCGGCACGTGCGAGATCCATTTGCAACGCAAACCACGCGCTTGGCGCGAGTGACGGATTGATGGGCCAGTTCGGCAGCGCCGAGTAGATGACGACGGCCGCCCACGCGATGCCCGCCGTCAACAGCAACTGGCACCATGCCAGCGCCAGGCGCGGACTCTCAACGATGCGCGCCAGCCACGCACCGGTCGCGCTCCCGATGCCAAGCCCGGCCAAAAACACTGCGAGAATCATCGAGAACGTGTAGACCGACGCCCCGAACGTCAGTGACAACAAGCGTGTCCAGATCACTTCGGCCGCGAGTGCACACGCGCCCGAGATACCGATGGCGACATAGATCGCGCGAACACCCTGTCGCGGTGCGGCCGTGCGCGTCGCACTACTGGTGGCTTCCGGGTCGGCGGAGACGGCGTTGGCAGCGGCTTCCGTACGGAGCGAGATCATCCACGCGATTCCCGCCACCAACACGTTGATGCCCACCGCGACGAACGTGGCAATTGATTGGTCGTGCACGCGCAGCAGATAAAAGCCGGCCGCGACACTGCCGATCACGGCGCCGATGATGTTCCCGCCGTAAAAGAAGCCCAACCACGCGATGCCTCGCGGCGACGACTCCACCCACCGCGCAATGGCCGGTAAGGTGGCACCCATCAGAATTGTTGGCGGCAACAAACACAGGACGGCAACAACCGCCCGCAACATCAATGCCAGAGCACCATGCCCAACCGCCGGTGAGTAGAGCTTGCCCACCAGCGGGATCGCGAAGAGCTCCACAAGGCCGATCATCCCGATCGACAGTTCCAGGACGGCATAGAGTCGAAGCGGATGCGCCGCTCGGCTGGCGATTCCGGGAAGCATCAGGCTGCCGATGCACATGCCACCCATGTAGGTCGCCAACAACACACCCAGCGAAATCGCTGACGATCCAATCACCAGTTCCAACAACTGAAACCAGACCACTTCGTAGATCAGCGCGCAGGCACCGCTGCCAACAAACAGCAGGAGCAGAAACGGGAGGACCCGTGACGATGCGTGATGACCAAGCGCTGTCGGCGCTGAGAAGCTGGACATTCGAACGGGGACGGGGACGGGGGCGGAACGCGGCGCGAAGGGTTAGCTGAGGCCGACCGGCGCGGCGCTCACCGCGGTGACCACGGCGAGCCGACGCAAATGTACCGTGTCAGCGGCACCGACGTAGGCGGTCATGCCGCCGGAAACGGCCAAGGCGCTTTTCAGCTGGGTGAGGCCGCCGCAGACATAGCGATTGCAGAGATCGGCCCGGAGTGCTCTCGGAAGCGCGCATCCTGACGTGGTATGATAAACGCACGAGCCACGATAGTGCCGCACCGGCAAGTGCGCGGTGTACTGTGCGAGCAACGACGCGGCGTTTTCCGTGGGGTGGTTCTTGCGGAGTTGCGTCAGATTCTCGCCGCGAAGGAACGCATGGTTTCCACCCGCCGTGCAGCATTCGCCGCGACAGGTCGCACAGGCGTGTCCCAGCACGGCCACCACGTCGGTGTCGAGCGCCGAGGCGGCTTGCCTCAAGGCGTCATCTGCCCAGGCGTCTGGCGTCGCAGGTCGTGGCGTCGAGCCGGATGCGTCCTCGCGCACCACGGCATACTCGGCCGCGAGCAAGACCGCCAGCCGCTCCAGAAATGCGGCGCGAGAGGATGGCGGCAGTGGCTCGGTCGCCCGCGTATTGGCCGGCACGATGATCACCGGCACCGGACCGTGATGCGACGCGGCCGGTCGTGCCTGGGCGACGCGTTCGGCGTGCTCCTGAATGCGAGCGTTGCGTTCTCGCTGTGCGGCGATGGGATGGTCACGGAGCGACATCGTCGAAGTGTATCCATCACACCGGAATTCCGCTGATAATTCCGGGGATTCCGGTAGTCGCCGTGTGTGGCGGCGGATAGCTTGGAGGCATCGACATTCCGTCATCACTCTTCGCCTCCGAGGCACTGCTGCCGATGCATCAACTACGGAAGCCTTACCTGCTCTACCTCGGCGATGCGCGAATTCCGACCGACGCCAAGACGGCCTGCGGACTACGCGATTGGTGTCCAAACGACGTCCTCGGAGAGTGGAGTCTGCCAACGGCCACCGTCAGCGTTGGCCTGACGCGGTTGACGCCACGCGAGGCAGCGCAGCGCGGCGCTGGGAGCTTGGTGATCGGCATCGCGCCGGTAGGAGGCCAACTGCCCGACGCGTGGCTTCCCGATCTTGAAGAGGCGATCGGCGCTGGCCTGGATATTGTGAGCGGCATGCACTCGCGCCTCACCGGGTTTCCCCGGTTAGTGCAGGCAGCCGCGACGTACCACGTGCGGTTGCTCGACGTGCGTCACACGGACGCCAGGTTCCCGGCAGCGAGTGGACGCAAGCGCTCGGGGATGCGCGTCGCCACCGTTGGCACGGACTGCGCGCTTGGCAAAAAGTACACCGCGCTGGCGTTGACGCGTGCGCTGACGGCATGCGGCGTCAACGCGACATTTCGTGCAACAGGGCAGACGGGAATCATGATTGCGGGCGAAGGCATCGCCATCGACGCGGTCGTTGCCGATTTCGTGGCAGGAGCAGCCGAAACATTGTCGCCCGACAATGCCGCCGATCACTGGGATGTGATCGAGGGGCAGGGCTCGCTGTTCCACCCAGCGTACGCTGGCGTCACGCTGGGGTTGCTGCACGGTTCGCAACCCGATGTGTTCGTGCTCTGTCACGATCCATCGCGGACCACCATCGAGTACTTTCCCGATTTCCCGTTGCCATTACTCGCCGAGGCGATCGCGCAGTACACGACGGCAGCTCGCATCACCAATCGCGGCGCCGAGTGCATCGGTCTCAGCATCAACTCCTCAACGCTCACCGACGACGCGTGGCATGACTATCAACGGTCGCACGAAGCAGCGCTGGGGATTCCTGTGTGTGACCCGATGCGGGGAGGCGTCGGTGCCATTGCTGCGGCTATTGCCGGGCGAACACCGGCGCGCGACTGACGGTGGTGATCTCGATGCTCGCATGGATAGCGGTTCCCACGTGAGTGGCCAGCCGCGCGCGCCACGCGCGCCGCGGCGAGCGGCGCGCGTGGCGGCGGTCGGCGCGCTGGTGTTGGTGCCGTCGTCAGTGCCTGCCTCGGGTGAAGCCTTGCGACCTGACGGACATCCGATGCGCACCGTGCAACATGGGAGCGCCTGTGTTGACAGCGCCGGGATACGATGGCAGCCGGCGAGCCCGCGCAGTGGCACGTTGGTGATGTTGTCCATTGCGGGGCCCAAGGGTCAACCCGCCTCCGTCACCAAACGGTCGATCGCGAGCATCGTTGTTTCCGGCGAGCCCGTGTATCTCGTGGTTTCCGGTGATTCGGCGCAGGCACTCGCGCCGATCCCCATCGATTCAACATCCGGAGTGACACTCCGGGTGCGTTGCACGCGCGGTGATACCGTGACCGTGCGCATCCAGGCCACGCCAGGCAATTACCAGCTCGAACAGCTGCGCGTGGCGCCGCGTTTTTCCGTGCCACCGAGTGCGGCGCTAGCGGCACGCATACGGCGTGAGGGCGAGCGTGCCGCCGCCATCTCCACCATGTCGCATGCCACACCGCCGCTCTGGCGATTGCCCTTCGTGGCCCCGCGCGCGTCACGCATCACCAGCCCCTACGGTGGTGGCCGCGTCTTCAACGGTGCGATAACCAGTCGGCACATGGGCACCGATTACGCGGGCGCGATCGGCAATCCGGTGCGCGCGACGAATCGTGGGGTAGTCCGGCTTGTTGATCGATTCTATTTGGGCGGCAACGTCGTGTATGTCGACCACGGTGGCGCGCTGATCAGCGCCTATCTGCATCTCAGTCGTGCCGCCGTTCGCGTTGGCGATACGATGTCGGCCGGTTCGCTGATCGGGTACGTGGGCGCGACCGGGCGCGTGACCGGACCCCATCTGCACTTCGTGCTGCGATATGGGGCGATGAGCCTCGATCCGACCAGCGCGCTGGCCCTCCGCTGAAGGCCAAGTGCACAGGCGCCTGAGCAACCCATGACGATATCGCGAACCGCCACGCACGATGACCGTTTGCAGGTCGTCATCACGTCAGAGACACCGCTGTGGTACGCCCACGGGGCCAGCGACGACGAAGATCGCCCGGCCCATGTTCGCGCCGCGTCGAGTCTGGCGTGGATCGGTGAGTCTATTGTGGTCATTCAAGACGACGCGAATTTTGCTGCCCTCATCGACCCGGCAACGCGGCGTGCGCGTGCGATCGCGCTCCCGCGCGGTGAAGAGGGGCTGCGCCAATTCGATGACGTGCGTGGCAACAAGAAGTACAAGCTGGACCTGGAAGCCTGCGTCGCGGTCCCGCATGACGGCCGCGACACCTTGTGGGCGTGGGGCTCCGGGTCGAAGAAACGACGGCGGCGTGTCGCCATGATTGATCAATGGGAAGGCGATCCGGCGCGCGTGACTCTCGTCGACGCCCACGCACTGTACGCACGGCTCGAAGACACCGACGCCTTCGCCGGGAGCGACATGAACATTGAAGGAGCGCTGCTCACGGGCGACGTTCTGCGCTTGTTCAATCGTGGAAACGGTGCGCCGAAAGGTGGGCGGCGACCGGTCAACGCCACCTGCGACCTGTCGCTGTGCGATGTGCGCGCGTATCTCGAGGGCGGCGATGCGACACTCCCGATGCCAACAGATATCGTGCAGTACCAGTTGGGATCGTTGCACGGGGTATCGTTGGGATTCACGGACGCCCTCGCGCAGGGGGATTCCATGCTGTACGCGGCGACCGCCGAGGCATCAGCCGACGCCAGCACCGATGGCCTCGTGACGGGTTCGGTACTTGGCGTGATCACCGCCGATGGGACAGCGCGCTATGGTATGCTGTTCGACGGGCTTGGTCGGCCGTTTGCGGCGAAGGTGGAGGGCCTGCTGTTATCCCGTGAGTCGCCCGTGCACGGCTGGCTGGTCATCGATGCCGACGACTCGTCGGCGCCATCCCGGTTGTGCGAATTCGCACTCGTCGGGCCGTGGGGCCGTTGACGCTGGAACGTCGATCTCGCGACAGGCGTACCATTGCTGAGCGCGACGAAACGCGCTGCCTGAACGGTATACGAGATCGTGCCCCTGATCATCCAAACTACCGCTGATGCTGCCAATCCTGACCGCTGTTCTGCTAGCTGTTTCACAACCGCCGCGCGCCATCGGTGATAGTGTCGGTGAGTTACGAGGCCGCATTCGTGACGCCGCCACGCTCGCGCCGGTCGTCGCGGCAACCGTGCGCATCCAGGGCACCAGGCTCGGCGCGTTGGCTGACGACAGCGGACGCTATGTCATTGCCGGGGTCGAGTCTGGTGCGCAAACGGTTATCGTACAACGCGTGGGCTACACCACCCAGACACGGGCGCTGGTGATGCGTGCCGGTGGCGTCACGACGCTGGATGTGGCACTCCAAGCGTCAACCTCGGCGCTCGCGACGGTGCGAGTGGCGGCCGACGCGGTCGAACGGGAGCAGTTTAAACTCTCTCCCAATCCGGGCGTGGTATCGGTCACCCGTGAGATCTTCAAACGGGTTCCCGTGATCGGCGAACCCGACGTGCTGCGGGTGGTGCAACTGCTGCCGGGGGTGGTTGCGACGAATGACTTTACCGCCGGCTACAATGTGCGCGGTGGCGAGAGCGATCAAAACCTCGTGTTGCTTGATGGGTTTCCCATCTATAATCCGTTCCATCTTGGAGGGCTGTTCGGCACCTTCATTGACGAGACAGTTGGGGAATTCGAGCTGATCCCCGGTGGATTCCCGGCGCGCTATGGCACACGACTGTCCAGCGTCCTGAGCGTAGTGCCGCGGGCTGAAGACCGTGGCGGCGTTCATGGCGCGGTGAATGTGTCGCTCCTCGCCAGCAGCGTGTCGTTGGGTGGGACGATCCGCGGCAACACGTCGTGGAACGCCGCCGTTCGGCGCACCTATGCCGATCGTTTCGTGTCGGCGCTGTCCGACAACCAGTTGCCCTACTGGTTTACCGATGTGCAAACACACCTCCGCCATCGCTTCGCCAACGGCGGGACGTTCTCGCTGACCGGCTACTTCGGTGAAGACGTGCTCGCCGCGTCACTCGCCAGCTTCGGCGATACGACGCAAGCCGGCGGTGGCGCGTTGCGATTTGACTGGGGCAATACGCTCGTGGGCGTGTCGTATACACAACCACTTGGCCGCGTGCTGGGAAGCGACTCCACGCACGTGATGCAGCGCTTGTCGCAGACGGGGTTTGCCACGACACTGGATTTAGGCTCTGGATCACTCAGTCTGCGCAACCGATTGGGTGAATCCCGTGCGTGGGGTGAAGTGGCACGATGGCGCGGCCGACACGAGACGCTGCTTGGCTATGAATGGTCGAGCTACAACGTGCGCTACGATGTGAACTCGGTGGCACTCCCCGCGGATGCCATCTTCAAACTTCGCCAACGTCCGTCTGCCGCGTCGCTGTACATCGACCACACCATGCGCGCAGGGAGCATCAACGCGCGCGGAGGATTGCGCGGAGAGACCGTCACGGGGACGGGCTGGACGGGGCTCTCTCCTCGCTTCTCCGTGAAGTGGTTCGCCAATAAGGATCTCGCCTTCACGTTGGCCGGCGGCGCGACCTCGCAATGGACGCCCGCGCTTCGCAACGAACAGGCGCCAGTGCGCATATTTGACTTCTGGCTGACGAGCGATCGTACCACGCCCGTCGCCCGCGCGTGGCAACAGAGCATTGGCGGCGAGCGATGGTTTGGACGGTCGCGATTCGTTCGGGTGGAAGGATGGAACAAGAGCTACAGCACGCTGCCGGCGTCCAATCTGACGAACGACCCCGGCGTACGAGGCGATGAATTCATCGTGACCACAGGACGCTCGTATGGCTTGGATGTGTTGGTGCGGCAACTGGAAAGTGAGCGCGTGTCCGGCTGGCTTTCGTACTCCTTCGGCGTGAGCACGCGTGATGGCCCGGACGGACGATTCGCCCCGATCCAGGACCGTCGTCACAACCTGAATCTGGTCGCGTCTTTTCGGCCCGGTGGCACATGGAACTACGGTGCCCGCCTGGGGCTGGGCACCGGCACACCGTTCACAGACGTCGAGGGGCAAATCGTGCGGCGACGCTACGACCCACTCGGGAACACCTTCGAATCCGGGACCAGCGACCAACAGCTGGAGCCAATCGGTGGCGCCAGAAATGCGGCGCGCTACCCGCTCTTTCAACGACTGGATGTGAGTGTCACGCGCGAGGGCACAGGGCGGCTCCATTGGCGGCCGTACCTGTCGATTGTGAACGCGTATAACGCGCGGAACGTCTTCACGTATGTTTTTGACTACGCGAAAAATCCACCAACCCGCACCACGTTCTCACAGTTTCCGTTACTGCCAACGGCGGGAGTGGGCATCTCATGGTAACGCGCAGCATGATGCAACGACTGCGTCTGGCGGTGTCAGGCGCTACGGTCGCCATGATCAGCCTGGCCGCTGGATGCGAGCTGGCCAACGTGTCGGTCGCTACGCCGCGCCCGCGCGTGATCGTCCACGCGATTCTCAATCCTGATGCGGCGGAGCAAGTGATTTTGCTCGAGTCGTCGTTGACCGGCCGCGTCTCGATCAATGACACGGTACGCTTCAACCCGCTCGATCCTGTGCGCACCGCTGGTGGGGAACCCATCAGCGATGCCGACGTGCGCGTGTTCGACGCGCGTGATAGTGTCGGTGTGCGTGCCGTCGAAACGCGCGTCGGAGGTCGTGGCACCGGGCGTTATACCGTGTCGCGTCAAGCACTGGCCGTACTGCCAGGAGCGCGCTATCGGCTGCGCATCAGCACGGCTGACGGTGCGCTCGTGACTGGTGAGACACTCGTGCCCTCTGCGCCACCAGGGTGGGTGTTCGGTGCAAGCGAGTTGCCGGTGTCCGCCACGCTCACGCGGAGCACGGACACGTTGCGTCTCAGCTGGTCGCCGGTCCCCGATGCAGAAAACTATGTGATTCGCATTGAGACGCCCGACGGTCCGTGGTTCTTGTTTTCGGACTCGACGCGATTCGCCCTGGCTGGTTCGCTGCGCAACTTCTTCACCGGCGGGCTCCCGTCGGTATGGTATCCGGGGTTCGTGCAGTCTCTGGTCGTTACCGCCGTGGATAAGAATTCCTACGACTACAACCGTTCGGGGAACGATCCGTTCGGTGGATCGGGATTGATCAGCAGTGTGCAGGGAGGACTCGGCCTGTTTGGGAGTTCGCGATCGCTGCTGCGCAGAGACGTTGCGGTGCGTGACCTCGATCGTGCGCCACTCGACGCGACATGGCAGGGAACTGCCGGCGCAACCTCCGTGGAGATGGACCTCTGGCTCGAGACGGCCGGGCCGACGATCTCGTCGGTAAGCGGGAGAATCCGCACGAGCGCCAATCGCTTCGTTGTCGGCACGTTGCAGGGCGAGAACATTCGCCTTGTCACCTTGGCGGGTATCTCTCGACGCGATACGGTATCGGCACTGGTCGGCCGCCTCGCGGGTGATTCAATTGTCGGGACCTATAACGCGCGTTTCTCGACGACTGGTCCAACGGTCTTTCGTAGACGTCCGCGGGCTGCTTTCTAAAGCGCTGTCAGGCATCGCTCTGCTCGACGGTGTGCGTTCTACGTCTCTCGCGTAACATCTGCCTCTCGGTACCCTGAACCTGAAGGAGATCCTCATGTCTCGTCTGCCCTCCCCGCTTTCGGCTGCTGTCGCGCTCTTCTTGACCGTCGTCGCGACCGGTGTTTCGGCGCAGTCGCCGGTGATGATGTCGTCTGAGCAAGACTATCGCATGACCACAGTGGTGAGTGGTCTCGTCAATCCGTGGTCGATGGCGTTCTTGCCCGGCGGCGATATCCTGGTCACGGAGCGGCCGGGCCGCTTGCGCCTTGTGCGCGAGGGGCAGCTGCTTACTACGCCGGTCGCCGGTGTGCCCGAGGTCTTTGCGCGCGGACAAGGCGGTTTGCTCGACGTGGTGCTGCATCCAAGCTTTGCCACCAACAAACTGGTGTACCTGAGCTACTCCAAGCCGCAGGCGGCAGGTCAGTCCACCACGGCGGTCATGCGCGCCAGGTTTGAGAATGACAAGCTGGTTGAGGCCAAGGACATCTTCGTTGCCGATACCAAGGGCGCGTCTGGCCACTACGGGTCGCGTCTCGCGTTCGACAAGAACGGCTTCCTGTTCATCACCGTGGGTGAACGGCAAGTGGCGCCGTCGGGGAATCTCGACGCGCATCCGGCACAAGACATCACCAATCATCATGGAACGATCAGTCGCATCCATGATGACGGACGTGTGCCTGGCGACAACCCGTTTATCGACAAGCCCAATACCAAGCCGGAAATCTGGAGCTATGGACACCGCAATCCGCAGGGGCTCGTCGTTCACCCCGGCACGGGTGACATCTGGGCCACGGAACACGGTCCGCAGGGTGGCGACGAGCTCAACCTCATCAAGCGCGGTGCGAACTTCGGCTGGCCCGTGATTGGCTTCGGCGTCAACTATGGATCGGGGAACATCATTCACAGCAGCACGCAAAAGCAGGGCATGGAGCAGCCCGTCAATGTGTGGGTGCCGTCGATCGGGACGTCTGGATTGATGCTCTACACGGGCGACAAGTTCCCCGCGTGGAAGGGCAGTCTGTTTGTTGGCGGCCTGGTAGGCGAACAGTTGGTGCGCGTCACGCTCGACGGTCAGAAGGCCCAGGTCGCGGACATCCTGGTACGCAAGCAAGGCCGCATCCGTGACGTGCGACAAGGGCTCGATGGTTTTATCTACCTGGCCTTCGATAGCAGCAAGGGTGATCCCACGGCGATCGTTCGCCTTGAGCCCGTCGCGCGACGCTAACTACCCGCTGGTGTTTGCAGGGTCATGGATTCGGCAAACACCGGTGACATCAGCCCCTCGCGGGAACGCCCGTGCGGGTCCTGGTTGGCGCGAATGTCGTTCACCATCTCGAGCGCGGTACGGTGGCACGGTGGCATCGCGATGCTGCTCTCGCCAAGCGGCGTCACGCGACTGCCCCACCGCACCAACAACGCACAGAAGGTCAGGCCGCCGCCGAACGCCGGCATCAGCAACAGACTGCCGGGCTTCACGCGTCCCTCGCGTAGCGCTGCGACAAGACTCACTGGCACCGTGGCCGCGCTCATGTTGCCGTACTTGTGCACGGTGACCATGACTTTTTCCATCGATACGCCCGCGTGCTTGGCCACGGCTTCGATGATCCGCAGGTTGGCTTGATGCGGCACCACCAAGTCAATATCCGCGGCCGTGACGTTGTGCTCGCGCATGACACGTTCGGCGGCGCCGGCCATGCCCTGTACGGCACGCTTGAAAATGACCTGTCCGTCGAAATCCCACAGCATGTCGCCAAACACGATGTTGCGGCCTGCGTAGCCGGCGCCCATACCGCGCACGCGGAGGCTCTGCCGGGCCTCGGCGTCGCAGCCAAGGACCGTGCCAATCACCCCTTCCTCGGTGTCGCTCGCTTGCAGCACGACGGCCGCTGCACCATCGCCAAACAAGACGGCCACGTTGCGGTTGCTCCAATCCATGTATCGGCTGATCAGTTCAACGCCGATCACGACGGCATTGCGCACGACGCCGCTCTGGATCATGGACGTCGCGGTCGAGAGTCCGTAGAGAAAACTGGTGCACGCGGTGTTGACGTCCATCGCCGCGGCGCGCGTGGCACCAAGCGCAACCTGCACCCCTGACGCGCTGTTCGGCACGGCCTCTTCGTTGCTGCATCCCCCATACACGATCAGATCAACCTCTGTGGGATCCAGACCCGCGCAGGCGAGCGCGCGTGACGCGGCGATCGTTGCCATCTCGATCGCCGAAATGTGCGACACGCGACGCTCCTTCATGCCCGTGCGCTGCACAATCCATTCGTCGGATGTGTCAAGAAACGTCGACAGGTCATCGTTGGTCAGCACGGCGGGCGGGAGCGCGTCGCCCCATCCGGTGATGGCCGCGTGCGAGTGGTGAGGCATCGAGAGTCGTGGAGGAAGGCGGGAGGGGCGCATCGGACGGCGTCAGGTCGGCGCCGATACGGCAACATCATGCATGCTACATCTTATGTGTCGACAACAACAAACTGGTCTCCGAGTTGGAGATCCCTTTGATCGTTCGAATGCTGCGCAGCACTTCATCAAAGGCTTCAAGGCTCTGCGCGCCAAGCTCGGCGACAATGTCCCAACGCCCGTTGGTGGTGTGCAGCGCGCGCACGTCAGGGTACCCTCGCAGCGCTTTCAGGATCGCGTCGGACCGGTCACCCTCAACACTGATCAACATGATCGCGCGCACGCGATACTCGGCGACCTCCTGCGTCGTGCGCACGGTGAAGCCAAGCAGAATGCGTTTCGACACGAGACGATCAATACGATTCTGCACCGTGCCGCGAGATACGCCAAGCTGTTTGGCGATCTGGGCTACCGACATGCGCGCATCGTCACGCAGGAGCGCGATGAGTCGAAGATCCTGACTATCCATGACCTTTCGGGAATGGGTGCAGCAAAAAGACAAGAGAGACTGACGAAATGTACGAAATGGTATCTAAATGAAGCAAGAGTTGCGCTTGTTGCTGTCATCGATTGAACCCACATTCCGGTCATGCTTCAGGCAACCCGAGACCTCCCGCGCACCAGTTCACCGTCGACGGCCCCTTTGCGTCGGATGTCGTCCATCCCGCCCACGCGATCCATCGAGCTGATCGGCGTCCCCATGGATCTCGGGGCCAGTCGCCGCGGCGTTGATATGGGACCCTCGGCCATGCGCCTCGCCAATGTGGCCGAACGTCTCATGGGCCTCGGGCACGTGGTGAGCGACGCGGGAAACGTCTCAGTGCCCGATCGGAGCGAGTTGCCGGAATCACCAGCCGACCGACTTTCCGCCATTACCGCCGTCTGCGCTGAGGTCGCGCTTCGCACATCGAACGTCGTGCAGCGCGGGGTCTGTCCGCTGGTCCTGGGCGGCGATCATTCGTTGGCCGCGGGTTCCGTTGCAGGGACGGCGTCGGCGCTCGCTGCACGCGGCGAGCGCATGGGATTGATCTGGTTGGACGCACATGGTGACCTGAACACACCGGACAGCAGTCGAAGCGGCAATGTGCATGGCATGCCGGTTGCCCATCTGCTTGGACGGGGAGACGCGCGCATGTCGCGACTGTCATCCGTCTACCCAGCGGTGCTTCCAGAGCACTTGGTGTATGTCGGGCTTCGCGATCTGGATGACGCAGAGAAGGCCACAATTCTCGAGCTCGGCCTGCAGGCGTTCACCATGCGCGACATCGACGAGCGCGGGCTTCGTGCCGTCATGGACGACGCGGTGGCAATTGCCACACGAGGTACCGGTGGTATGCACGTGTCGTGCGACGCCGACTGGATCGATCCCGCGGAGGCCCCGGGCGTTGGCACGCCGGTGCGCGGTGGCGCGACGCTGCGGGAGGCGCACCTGGCGATGGAGATTATTCACGACTCCGGCGCGATGGTGGCCATGGATCTGGTCGAGATCAATCCGATTCTCGATCGTCATAATCAGACAGCGGAACTTGCTGTCGACTTGATCGCGAGCGCCTTTGGGCGTCGCATCCTCTGAGGAGTGCCCTGATGTCGATGCTCATGCCGATAGACCTGGACGACGCCATCGCGCCCTCGCAGCACGCCACCGAGGAGTGCATTGCCCGCGAAGACGCGTGGGGCGCTCACAACTACCACCCGCTCGATTTGGTGATCGCCAGCGCCTCCGGTGCGTGGGTGACCGATGTGGAGGGGCGTCGGTATCTGGATTGCCTGAGCGCGTACTCGGCGGTGAATCAGGGCCACTGCCATCCGCGCATCCTCGCCACGCTCGTTGAGCAGGCGTCGCGCGTCACGCTCACCTCACGTGCCTTTCGTAATGAGCAATTGGGTGCGTTCTGTGAAGAGCTTGCACAGCTCGCGCAGATGGAGATGGTGCTGCCGATGAACACTGGTGCGGAAGCCATAGAAACCGCGATCAAAGCGGCGCGGCGCTGGGGCTACCGCACCAAAGGGATCGCCGAAGGGCACGCGACGATCATCGCGTTCGACAACAACTTTCACGGACGCACGACGACCATCGTGGGTTTCAGCTCCGAGCCCGCATACCGCGCAGACTTTGGCCCCTTTGCGCCGGGCTTTGTGCTGGTGCCGTTTGGGGACATCGACGCGGTGCGCGCGGCCATGACGGCAAACACCTGCGCGGTGCTCATCGAACCGATCCAATGCGAAGCCGGCGTCCTGATGCCGCCCGACGGATTCCTGCTGGCGCTGTCGACGCTCTGCCAAGAGCAGAACGTGTTGCTGATCGCCGATGAGATTCAGACGGGGCTCGGGCGAACCGGTCGCTTGTTTGCCTGCGATCATGAGGGCGTGAAGCCCGACATGTACGTGCTGGGGAAGGCGCTCTCCGGGGGGTTCTATCCTGTTTCTGCGGTGGTCTCCAGTCGCGCCGTGCTCGGGGTGTTTGGTCCGGGTTCGCACGGCAGTACGTTCGGCGGCAATCCGCTGGGCTGCGCCGTGGCGAGAACCGCGTTGCAGGTGCTGCACGACGAGCGGCTGGTTGAGCGTTCTGCCGAACATGGTGCGTGGCTTGTTCAGCAGATTCGCACGCTGCAGCATCCGAGCATCAAGGCCATTCGCGGACGTGGTCTGATGATCGCCATCGAGCTGCATGAATCGGCGCGGCCGTGGTGCGAAAAGCTCAAGCAACGCGGCATGCTGTGCAAAGAGACGCACGACGTCGTGATCAGACTCTCACCGCCGCTCGTGGTGAGTCGAGACGATCTCGTATGGGCCGTTGCCCAGCTGCGCGCGGTCTTCGCCGAGACCTCGTGAGCGCGCAGGCGAGACGCCAAATGCTAGTCTGATTTCGCGCGCCATGTGTCGGCAACAGCTTGCCGCCCCATGCGCGCATACACGAGCGCCAATCGCAAAGCCGTCTTTTTCGCCGGGGCGCTGTCTGCGCCGCGCCTCTCGGCCAACTGGGTGTACGCACGCATCAGCACCTGCTCCGCCTGCGGGTATCGTTGCATCAGCGCAAGATGGTACCCGTACGCGCTCTCTGCCGCAGGTATGGCCCAGTGATCGGCAGGGAAGAAGCGCTGCCGCAGGGCGATCGAGCGACGGTGTGCGCTGTCCGCGGCTGCAAACTGGCCAAGCGAGTCGAGCGCGATACCCAGCGTTTGCAGTGTTGAACTCGCGGCCGGCTGACTTTCATCCAAGGCATCGCCGATCATCACCACCACCTCACGCGACAGCAGGACCGCCGTGGACACATCGTTCGCCGAGAGACGCTGCTGTGCACGGGCTGCAACCGACTTGATGTAGTCCGGATGGCGCGTGCCGACGCTGGCGCGCAATACGTCGATCGACCGCCGGATCGCCGAATCCGCGGCCGGCGCACGCTGCTGATCATCGAGCACCGATGCATAGAAGCGGAGTACATTGCCGTACATCGGCGATTGCGCGCCGTGCGCCCGTTTCTCGACGTTCATCGCTTCGATCAGCAGCGACTCCGCCTCTGCCCATCGCTGCTGGTACTGATACGAGACCGCGACGGCGCTCAGGGTGTATGGTAGTGCCTCCAGCGAGGCGCTGTCGGTGCGCCCGCGTCGAAGGGCAATACTCTCGAGCTTGAGCGCCAGCGCGTCGTCAAGGCGACCTTGATACTCGATGGTGCGCGCCAGATTGTCGATCGCGGTCGCCAGCTCCGTTGTGTTGCGTTGTCCCCTCGGCATCTTCCGCTGCAGGCCAACGATCTCCCGCGCGATCGACTCCGCCTGCGCATAGTTCCCCTGTGATTCCGCCAGCGCGGCCACGTAGGAGAGACTCATGGTGGTGCGCTGATCGTACGCGCCGTAATAGCTGCGTCGCAGGGTGTAGGCACGACCGATGTGCACGCGGGCGCTGTCATACTCACCGAGCCCATACAGTGTCTGTCCCAGTGTGTGACGGATCTGCGCCTCGACGTCGGGTGCGAGGCGTGCCGCCTGCACATTCTTTGAGGCCTGCGCCAACGCCGCTCTCACCGTCACGTCTCGTCCTTGATTGCCGGGATCGGCCGCCGCGAGAATGTTCGACAGGAAGGCATTCACTTCCTCGACCTTGTCGCGCTCATGCTTCGCCACACGCGCTTGTGAAAGTGCGGCACCTGAACCGCCGATCAGCGCCAGTATGACGGCCAGCGCTGCACTCAACTCCAGTCGCCGCCTCCGCCAGAGCTTGCCGACACGATAGGACAGGCTATCCGCGCGGGCCAGGACTGCTTCACCTTCGACGTAGCGTCGGAGGTCTGCGTCAAACTGCTCAACGGAACGATATCGGCGCTCCGGCTCCTTCCGAATCGCCTGCAAGACAATCGCGTCGAGGTCACCGCGGAGCTCGCGCTGCAGACGCGTTGGCGTGCTGCTGCGATGCGCCGCCGCATCGGCATCGCCGGCGAGTGCAGATGGCGGCGTGGGCTTCGCCTCCGTGACGAGCGCACGAGCGCGCGTGATGTCCAGTCCATCAATGTCGAGTGGACGCTGTCCCGAGAGGAGTTCGCAGGCCACGATACCCAATGCGTAGACATCGGTGGCGACGGTCGCGGGCAGTCCGCGAAGCTGCTCTGGACTGGCGTATGCCGGCGTAAAGGGCGGCGGCGCCTGCTGCGTAATGGTGACGTCATGCTCCACGGTCGGATCCCGCAGCAGTCGCGCGATGCCGAAGTCGAGCAACTTCACAACACCGGTCGACGTCACCAGAATATTTCCCGGCTTGAGATCGCGATGCACGACCAGACTTTGATGTGCATGCTGTACCGCTGCGCAGACCTGCCGTAAGAGCATCACGCGCGCAGAGGTCGACAGCTGTCGTGCATCACTCCACTGCGTGAGCGGTGCCCCGTCCACGTATTCCATGACCAGAAACGGCTGGCCGTCGTCCGATACACCACCATCGAGAAGTGCCGTGATGTTGGGATGATCGAGCGTGGCAAGGATCTGACGCTCCTGTCGGAATCGACGAATCGCCTGCTCGCCACTCACCCCGCGCCTCAGCATCTTGATGGCCACGCGCTTGCGATACTGATCGTCTGCGCGCACGGCTTCGAACACGGCGCCCATGCCGCCAACACCGATCAGTCGCGTAAGCTCGTAGGCGCCGAAGCGACGCCCCACATGATCGGCGCCGGTTTCATCACGGAGCGCCTCGGCCAACGCCAGGCCTACCGGACGTTCCCAATGGCTGTCGGCACGCTCGTGCACAGAGAGCAGTCGCTCCACTTCGTCGCGCAATAACGGATTATTGGCGCACGAGCCGTCCAGCAACGCCGCGCGCTCTGCCGGTGCCAACTCGATCGCTTCGTCGAACAGACGACGCAATTCGGCGAAACGCTCCGCATTCATCTTCGGCACCTCGCTACTCACGCGTCGTCCAGCGCACGCTGCAGGAACGCGCGCGCGAAGGCCCAGTCGCGCTTGACGGTCGCTGGCGATGTCCCCATCGCTTCGGCGGCCTGCTCAACGGTGAGTCCACCAAAGTACCGCAACTCCACGACACGGGCCTGGCGCGCATCGAGCGCGGCGAGCTGCGTCAATGCCTCGTCCAGCGCAAGCAGATCGACCGATCGCGATGGGCTTTGCGCTATGTCATCATCAAGGGTAATGCGATCGCCGCCGTCGCGCTTCGTGGCGCGACGACGGCGGGCGTGATCCACCAGCATGCGACGCATCGCCCGCGCCGCAATGCCGTAGAAGTGCGCGCGGTTGTTCCATGAGCTCGCACGCGCTCCCATCAGTCGCATATAGGCATCGTGCACCAGCACGGTGGGCTGGAGCGTGTGATCTTGCCGCTCAGCACGCATGAAGTGCGCGGCCAGGCCGTGCAGCGTTTCGTATACCAGCGGCGCCAGTCGGTCGGCCGCGCCAGGTACGCCCTGTTCGAGCTCCTGAAGGATGACCGTGATTTCGTCGGGTTGCATGCTGAGGCGAACGTCGCGCGATAATCGCTGAGCGTCAAGCGCTGGCGCATCGCGACGCGCCGGCGACCACGGCCAGCGCATTCGGTCAGGCGTCGCCGCCAGTCGCATGCTCACGGTTGACGGCCGGTCGCGCCTGAACCGCCGGCGAGCTCACCCGCCGAGGCGCGAGGCCCGTGTAGCGGTGCTGCCCGCGCAGGACCTCGCACCATCACCTGAGGTGTCGCCAGGATCGCGTGCACGGCGCTGCCGAGCGCTGACGGAACGAGACGAAACAACGACGCCGGTGGGGCACCTGTAAACTCGACCGCACCGATATCGCATGTGCCAATACGCGCAACGCCGCGTTGGTCGATGGGCGAGCACGTAGTGGGCGAGCCCGCGTTAATCGCCGCGCTCCCGACCTGCAGCGCATGGGTCAGGGTCAGTCCGCCGTTGTCAACGAGCACCGTATCGATGCCAGCGTCCACCGAGGAGCGATCGGTCCCCCCGAAAATACTGCAGCTCGTATCGTCGCTCAGGTTGTTGCCAAGCGTCTGCACAGTGCCGCCGCTGGTGAGGCAGCTTTGCGTGATCGCACCGAGCCGATTTCGGGACAATAGTACGTTGTTCAAGGACACGCTCCCTGCAGCGCCGACACCGATCCCACCAGCCGATGAAGTGGCGTTGTTCCTGGCAAGCGTGACGTTGCGGAGGATCACGGCGCGTCGCGACCAGAGTGCGCCACCAACGCTGGCCGTGTTTCCCGACAGGGTCGAGTTCGTGACCGTGACGTGAGCGGCACCTTCCACCGTGATCGCACCGCCCCGGCGGTTGGAGCGGTTGTTCGCGAACGTGGACCGATCGATAATGATCTGCGCCAGCGTGTTCGACTCAAGAGCGGCCACCGCGATCCCGCCACCGCCGTCACGATCGTCTCTTGATTGATTCACCGCGTTGTCGCGGAACGTGGACTGCTCGATCGTCGCGGTAACACCGACGCCGAACAACGCGCCGCCGCCCCAGATCAGTGTCGGCGCGCTTGTCGCCCCGCTGACACGGTTGTTGCGCACGATGACGCGATCGAGGGTGACACCGGCGTTTCGGGTGAATTGCAGTGCGCCGCCCTGTGTCACGGCCTCATTGTTCTCGATGAGTACCTGGCGAAGCAGGACCGTGACGCGCGTTGCCGCCGCAACACTGGGCGCGCCGGCGACGATCGCGCCGCCCACGCCGTTCCCTGTTTCGGAGCTCGCGACGTTGTTGCTGACGCTCCCGCCGGTCACGGTGAGCGATCCACCTTCCCACACCGCGATGCCGCCGCCGCCGCCGAAGGCGCGATTCCCCGTGATGGTCGAATTGGTCACCGTCACGCTGCTGCCCATGGCGCCGATGCCGCCGGCAAAGGCGCCTTCGGCCACGTTGCCGCGAACGGTTCCTCCACGCACCTCGAGCGTGCTGCCACTCCCCACCGCGATGCCACCGCCGCTGCCGCTGGCCGTCCGCGCGCTGTTCTGCTCGATGATCGACTCGTCGAGCACGAGCGCGCTGCCACCGAACACCAACGCGCCTCCGCCGAATCCGCTCAGCGCAACGTTGTCGCGCAGCGTGACGCGCTGCAGGGTGAGTGTCGAGCCGGTCTCGACGAGGAGTCCGCCGGCAGTCGTCATGATGCCGCCGCGCAACGTGACGTCGGCGATCGTGACTGGTGATGCGCCGGTCAGCGTGAGGATGCGACGTTGGGCGGCGTTGGTCGCTGCGGCATCGATCGTCAGCGTAGCGGCACCAGGACCACGAATGCGCATCGGCGTCGTGATTACCGGCAGGGCACTGGTGAGCGTGATCGTCCCGCTGACCGGGCGCAGTGGCGAGGTACCGAGCAGCACCTCATCCGCACCGGGCGTGATGGTCGCTTCACGCAGCGCCTCGCGCAGCGAGCAGTGTGTGAAGTTGCAGGCGCCGTCGTCGACGTCATTGAGGGATGTCACCAGATACTCCGGTCGTACCGTGACCATGAGGCTGGATGAGCGCGTCGTATCGGTCACGCTGGTGGCGCGTACCACACAGTCGCCAGCGGCTTGCGGAGCAACAACGTCGGCGATCGTGCCGGTCGCTTCGAGAGTACCGCAGCTCGTGCGCCAGGTCAAAGCGTCTTTGCCGGTTGCGGCGCCGCTCACCGCCGCAGTGATACGCGTGGATTGACCGCGATACAGCGTGACGTTCGTCGCAGTGAGCGCGATCGCAATGGGCGTGACAACGGCCGCCACCACCGCCGTCACACCGTCGTCGACTGCACTCGTGGCGCGGAGCGTATAGCTACCACCCGCGCCCGGCGCGTTCCATGTCACGGCGTTGCCGGTGCCGGTGATCGTCCCGCCCGCCACGCTCCACACGACGGTGGTGTTCACGTTTCCGGTCACCGTGGCCACGAGTGGCACACTACCGCCGGCACCCACCGTGATGAGTGACGGGGTCAGCACAATGACCAAAGGCGGTACCGTTACGGTGGCCGTGGCACGCTTGGCGGGATCGGCGATGCTGGTGGCCGTGACCGTGTAGCCGCCAGGTGTCGGCGGCGCGACCCATGTTGCAGTGGGGCCGGTGCCGCTTGCCACTCCCGCACTTGAGGACCACGTGACGCCCGTGTTGGCCGCACCGGCGACCGTGGCGGTGAAGGCCTGCGACGCGCCACCGGCCACGGTTATGGTGGCCGGCGAGATCGTCACCGCGATGTCGTTCACGGTCATGACCGCCGCCGCCATTTGCGCGGGATCCGCGACGCTGCGAACCGTGACGGTGTACGTGCCAGCGGTGGTGGGTGCCGCCCACGTCACCGTACTCCCGCTGCCGGTCACCGTCCCACCGGTGCTCGTCCACGTCACCCGCACATCGGACGAATTGCCGACCGTCGCCGACAGCGTTTGTGAGCCGCCGGCCAGGACCGTCGCTGTCGAGGGAGAGATCGAGACGGTGATCGGTGGGCCCGCTGGATCGCCGCCACACGCCGCGCCCACCGTGAGAATGAGCATCGATCCGACGCATCGACGAAGGAGACTCAAGAGGACGGACATAGGCGCGTTACCGAAGGATGGTGAGTCGAGGCGCCGAAAGGGCGCTACTCGGATAAGCGCGGAAAAGCGCCAAACGGGATCAGACCCGCGAATCGTTGCTTGTCGGTCAACGCCGCTCCGCACCGAGCACTACCGAAATGTGACACCGGCCACGCGGGTACTCATCGCCGTGCGGCGCTGTCCACGTGGCCTAAGTGACACACAGTAAACAACTTGGAATGTGACTTCGGAGATCCGTCAGATGTGCCCGTGGCGTGACGATCTGACGGGATGACGGTCTTTGTGATAGTTGAGCGGCCCGGCGTGGGCTGCGTTCTGTCACGTTTCCTTCAGTCTGTTCGATGCCGACTAGATCTTGCTGCACGTTTATCTCTCGCGCACTGCGCGCCATTGTCTCGCGCACTGTCCGCGCCGTTGCTGTGGCAGCCGCGGGTGCTCACGACCGCACACGCCGCTTCGGATTCATCGCCGCAACGCTCGCCCTTGGCGCGGTAACGCCGCTCACGGCCAGCGCCCAGGTCGACCTGGTGCTGAACGTGACCGATTCGCCAGACCCGGTTCCGCGCACGGGGCTCGTCACGTATGGCGTCGTTATCTCGAACAATGGGCTCACGACCGCGACAGGCGTCACCTTCACGATGAATGTGCCTGCGAACGCCACCTACGGTGGCTTCACGGTAGGCAATGGTGCCGCCTGTAGCGGTATGGCGGTGAATCAAGCCGGACCGGGCATCATCGATTGCACGGCCGCCAACGTCACCTTCAGTACGACCGCAACGTTCTCCGTCCTCCTGCGCCTGAATGCGATCGGCGTCACGAGCGTGACCTCGTCGACGGCGTCATCGGCGGGCGACGTGGATCTGGGGGACAATGAGGTCACGAATAGTACGACGGCTGCGGCCGGCGCAGACTTCAGCGTGTCGCTGCGTGCTCCGGCAACGAATTTCTCCGGGACCACCTTCAACTACGCGTTGACCGTTCGCAACGCGGGCCCCGATGCGGCCAGCGCACTCCGCGTGCAGTTTCCGATTCCGACAGGCTTTGCGCAACAAGGCGCGCTTCCCTCAGGATGCTCGGCCGCCGCCAACATCATCACGTGTAACGTTGCCGGCCCCATCGCTTCGGGCGACAGCATTGACATCGGAAATATCCAGGGAAAGATCGTTGCCGCCAACGGAAGTACGGTCTCGGGTACGGCAAGTGTCGCGTTACAGCCGGGCGCACCAGCCCTCACGCCGCAGGATCCGAATACGACGAACAATAGCTTCAGCCTGAACATTGCGGTCACCTCGGGCTCGGATGTCCGACTCACCAAGGCTCGAAGCACCGCGGGCCCGCTCTTCATCGGCAATACCTTCAGCTTCATCCTGACAGCAGCCTACGACGGCGACAGTCCATCCGGACTGACGATCGTGGATACGATCCCGGCCAACTATACCATTGGCACGATCGCGACCCCGCAGAATGGCTGGACCTGCAGTCGTTCGGGTCAGGTGGTGAGCTGTACGCGCGCCAGTGGTGTGAGTGCAGGTCTCAATCAATCGCTCGGCAGCATTTCGATTCCGGTCACCGTCGCCTCGGCGGGTGTGGCAGTCACCAATCGCGCGCATATCGCGTCGACCTCACCCACCGATCCGACGCTGTCCAACAATGTCGGATCTGATGGTGGTGTGACGCTGCAGACACCGGCGGCCGACCTCTCGCTCTCCAAGACCGGCCCCAACCCGGCACTCGTGGTTGTGGGACTGCCGTTTACGTGGACGTTGACGGCACGGAATGGCGGCCCATCGGTGTTCTTCGGCGACATGATCATCACCGAGTCGATTCCCGCAGGCGTTACCATCAACAGCTATTCGTTGAACGGATGGAGCTGCGACGTCGCGGCGCCGTTCGCCGGCCCGCAGACGGTTATGTGTACGCGAAACTACGCGATTGGCGCACCACTTGGCGCAAGCACCAACGCTCCTGCGCTGGTGTTCAGTGCGACGGCGACCGCGACCGGACTGCTGACGAACTCCGCAGTGCTGACCAGCGCCAACGCCAACGCCAGCGATCCGAGTACAGCAAATAACAGCACGACGCACTCGGTGACGGCGAGCTCCAACGGTAATTCTGCGGACCTGCGCGTCATCAAGACCGTCGATTCGACCACGATCGCCGCAGGCAACGTGCTCACCTATTCCATTGAAGTCGTCAACGATAGTTCGGGCACGGCAAGCAATGTTCGGGTGACCGATGTGCTCTCGTCACTGATCAACGCCGGGTCTGGTCCGGTGGGGCAGGGCTTCGTGAGCGCGACCGTCAGTCGACTAGGCGTGGCCGGACCAGGAATCACCTGTCCAACGTCGCTCACGGGAAGTGGGACGACCCTCACGCTCACCTGCGATATCCCGACGTTGCCGGTGTGCGTGGCGACGGTGGATTGTCCCGTGCTGTCGGTGGCGATTCGACCGGGCGGCAATGGGGGCACACGGACCAATACGGCAAGTGTGCTGTCATCGTCCACCGCGGATCAGAATCCCAACAACAACTCCGGCTCGGTCTCGAACACCATCTCGCCGCGCGCCGACGTCACGATCACCAAATCCGGCACACCGAATCCCGTAGCCGCGGGGCAGCCGCTCACGTACACGGTGACGGCGCTGAACAACGGGCCAAGCCAGGCGCTCAGCGTCACGGTCAACGATACGTTGCCGCTTGGCGTGCGGTTTGTTTCCGCTGGGCCGTCGTCGGGAAGCTGTTCCGCAACGCCCGCGGTCAATACGGTGACGACGGTCGGCAACCGCTTGATTACGTGTACCCTTGGCACGATCGCCTCGGGGGCGCAGCAAACGCTGACGATCATTGTGCGTCCGACAACCGGCACTCGTCTCACGTCCGTGGTAAATGTCGCCACCGTGACGACCTCGACCATCGAACCCCTGTCGCCGGGCGATACCAACAATGTGGTGACACGCTCGATTGCCGTCTCGAATCCGTCGCTGGACTTGCTGGTGAACAAGGAAGACACGATCGACCCGCTCACCGTTGGCGACAACACGGTATACCGGTTGATCATGTCGAACGTGGGGCCATCCGACGCCGAGAATGTGGTGATCACGGATACCATGCCGGCTGCGGGACTGAGCTATCAGTCGCACACGTTCGCCAACGGGAGTTGCTCAGTGGTTCCGACGGTTGGCACCGTAGGTGGCGTGCTGGTGTGTTCTCGCGTACGGCTCGCCGCCGGTACGACGGACACGATGTTCGTCACGATGGCCGGCGTCGCCAAGGGCATCTATCAGAACATTGTCAGAATCTCCTCGGACGAGACAGTCCTTGGATTTGAGGGGGCGAACACCAGTAACAATCGGTCAACGCAGAACACCACGGTGCGTACGCGCGCCGATGTACAGGTGGTCAGCAAAGCGCCGTCGGCGGCAAACGTCGCCGTGCGCCGGCCGTACACCTGGACCATTCGTATTCGCAACAACACGGGTGGCGGGCTTGCTGAAGCAGATACGGTGCGCGTCACCGATAGCTTGCCGGCGACGATGGAGCTGACGGGAACACCAACCGTGAACGTGTTGCCGGGCGGAACAACAACGTTAAGCAGCTGTACAGGGCTCGCGACGGAGACCATCTTCACCTGTGCGCTGGGCACCGTCAGCAACGGCGCAGAAATAGACATTGTGGTTCCGGTGCGCAATCTTTCGATGCCAGCGGGAGGCACGAGCACGAACAGGGCGCGCGTCAGCACTTTCTCGCAGGACGTAGACCTCACCAACAATACCAACACCGGCCTCGTGACCATCACGGGCGCGAGCCTCAGTGGCCTGGTGTATCGCGATTTCAATAACGATGGTGTGACAGACCCCAGCGACACCGGGATCGGCAGTGTGGGAATGTCGTTGATCGGCACCGCCTTTGATGGCACGCCGCTCACGTTTCCCGCCACTACTATCGGCAACGGGTCGTACCAATTCCTCGGTATTCCGGAGGGCACGTATACCGTGCGACGTGGCACAGTGTCCGAGTCGTTCTTGAATGTTGGCCAGCAGTCTGCGGGAAGCAGCGGTGGTGTGGCCACCACAGTTCCGGATATCACCGGCGTAGCGCTCGCGGAGAACGCGACCGCGACACTGTACCGTTTCGCGATGGTGCCGATTCCGCGACTGGGTATCGCCAAGCGCGTGGAGGGGACGCCGACGGTCAATGCTGACGGCTCGCTGACCGCAGTCTTGCGGCTCGCGGTGCGCAACTTCGCGTTGGAAGCGATGAGCAACGTCACGATCAGCGACACGCTCATCGGCACGGCGCCGAGGTTCGGCGTGTACGTGGCAGGCGGAACCGCCGCCGCGCTCACCGCAGGTCGTTACACGATCAATGCGGCGCCATCCATCGTCGGGGCGTGCACCAGTGCGACGCCGACCGCCGCCTTCAATGGCGACGCGACGGCGCAGTTCGCGCAGATCGCATCGCTCGCCGTCGGCGGCACGTGCGAGTTTGATGTCTCCTTGCGCTACCAGCCTGCCAATCCGTTGCCGGTTGGCAACTATACCAACCAAGCCTTCATCACCGGTACGGGCGCACTCTCCGGCCGGATCGAAAACGATGCGTCGCAAAACGGTGCAAGCACCGATCCTGATGCCGACGGAAATCCTGGAAACAACAACGTCCCGACTCCGCTGAACGCGGTGCTGGCAGCGGACGTGACGACGTCTGTGACACTGCCTGGAACCGTGCCCGCCGGGCAGCCTGTGAATGGAACGATACGGTTCTCAAATCTTGGCCCGTATGACGCGCAAGCGGTGGGCTATACGCTCACAATAACGGCCAACCTTGGTCCCGTCACATTCGGCAACCTCCCGACGGGCGCGACCGCGTCATACAACAGCGCAAATGGTGTCGTCACCTTCACGGGCATGCCGACGGTGCTCACGCCGTCGCAGATTGCGTCCGGCGATGGAACGACGCCAATCACCGTGGCATGGGCGCAGAATGGCGTGGCGAGCAGCGGCATGACGAGTGGGATCTCAACGACCAGTCACGAAGGCGCCAACGTTGGCCCGAACAGTGCGTCGGCCACGGTCACCGGGCCGTTGGTGGCCGACGTCACGACCACCGTGGCCTTCCCGCCGTCCGCCGATGCGGGAACGCCCGTCTCCGGTACCGTGGTCTTCCGCAACACCGGACCGTCAACAGCGTCTGGAGTGACGTACACGCTGACGCTCAACACCGGCTTGACCGGTGTGAGCTTCAGCAATTTGCCGGCCGGTGCGACGGCGACGTATAACAGCACCACCGGTGATGTCGCGTTTACCGGTATGCCCATCACACGCGCCTCCGGCGCGATCGCGAGCGGTAACGGCACGACCGGCATCGTGGTGAATTACACGCAGAATGCGGTCGCGAGTACTACGGTGACGAGCGGGATCGGCACGACGACAAGTCAGGGCGCCAATGTGGCGCCCGACAATGCGACCACGCCCATCACGGGTAGCTTGATCGTCGACGTGACAACCACGCTGTCGTTCCCGGGAACCGTGAATGCTGGCAACCCAGTCGCCGGCACGATCCTGTTCCGCAACAATGGCCCGTCGGTAGCATCCGGTGTCACGTATGCCATGACGTTGACGACGGGATTGTCCAACGTGGTGTTCGGCAACCTGCCTGGTGGAGCCACGGCGACGTACAATCCAACCACCGGTGCCGTGGTCTTCGCCGGTATGCCTTCGTCTCTGGCGCTGAATCAAATCGCCTCGGGCAATGGAAGCAGCGGGGTCACCCTCTCGTATACGCAGCCCGGCACAGCGACCAGCACCATCACGAGCACGATTGCGACGGCCACCAATCAAGGTGTCAATGCGGCGCCGGACAACGCGATCGCCAACACGGGTGGCTTGTTCATCGCTGACGTGCGCGCGCAGGTGAGCTTCCCGACCACCGTGAACGCGGGTCAGCCGGTCAATGGCACGGTACGCTTGAGCAACGTGGGGCCGTCGTCTGCCGCTGGTGTGGGCTACGTGCTCACGCTCACACCGGGGTTGACGGGCGTCACGTTTGGTAACCTGCCCATCGGCGCGACGGCCGCGTACAACCCAACGACGGGGGCCGTCACCTTCACGGGGATGCCCACCGCTCTGACAGCGGGACAGGTGGCATCAGGAGATGGTACGACGGGGATCACCGTGCTGTACACGCAGAACGGCGTGGCCAATAGCACCGTCGCAGCGACCATCTCTACCACCACCGATCAAGGTGCCAACCTCGCACCGGATACCGATAACGCGGTGGTCATCGGCGGCACCATTGCCGACGTCACCACGTCGGTGGTCAACTTCCCCGCAACGATCACGCCCGGCAATGTCGTCACCGGCAACATCGTCTTCACGAACGCAGGACCATCGACCGCACTCGGTACCACCTTCAGTGCGACACTGACGCCGGGTATGAGTGGCGTCACCTTCGGCAACCTGCCCATCGGTGTTACGCCATCGTATAACTTCACCACTGGTGCCATCGTATTCACGGGAATGCCCACGTCAGTGGCCATGGGCACCATCGTCTCTGGTGACGGTGTGAACGGCATCCGCCTGAGTTACACGCAAGCGGGGGTGCTTACCACGCTGACGTCAACCATCGGTACCACCACCAATCAGGGCGCGAACGCGCGGCCTGATAGCGCACGCACCAACGTCACGGGCCTTCTGCCCGCGGATCTCACCGTGCTCAAGACCACCACCCTCACGCAAGCCGCACCGGGCGATACGATCTCGTATCTGATCCGCGTATCCAACAACGGTCCTTCGGCTGTTCCAGCGGGCTCCATTTTCAGCGATGAGCCCGTGTTCGGCTTCGCACCGACCGATGTGCGATGCACGACGGTGGCGGGGAACCTTTGCAGCGCACCACCGGCGGTCTCGCAACTCCGCAATGGATACTCGCTGCCTGCGTTGGCGATCGGCAGCATCTATGAAGTCACGATCTTCGGCACCGTGACCGCGCAGGTCGGCGAATCGGTGCTCAATGCCGGTACGATTTCTGTCCCGCCGACCTACGTGGACATCAACCTGTCGGACAATCGTTCGGTCGCCGCCGTATTGCCGGTTCGCCTCGCTCCCGACTTGGCGCTCACCAAAACAATCAGTGCGCCGCTGGTGACCGGCGGCAATGCCAGCTATCTGCTGAATATCCGCAACATCGGCACGGTCGCCGCAACCGGACCGATCACACTCACCGACAACTTGCACCCCGCGCTGAGTTTCCAGCGTGCTGTTGGGGCAGGCTGGAGCTGCAGCGCGCTGCTGCAAGCCGTGACGTGTACCAATCCCGGGCCACTGGTGCCGGGCGCGAGCACCAACATCCAGCTCGATGTCGGCGTGGCAAGCACGGCCACAGGAAGTATCCGCAACGTTGCGCAGATCACGTCGCCAGGCGATCTGCGATTCTCGAACGACACGAGCGCAATCGACGGCACGGTCGCGTTGGCGCCGGACCTCGCACTCGTCAAGTCTGTGAACACAGATACGCTGCGCCTCGGTGGTACCGCGACGTATTCGCTCTCCATCACGAATCGCGGTGGCGGGGCGACGAGCACGCCCATCCTGGTTGTTGACACGCTCCCTGCCGGTCTCGTGCCGACTGTCGCGAGTGGTACGGACTTCACCTGCACGATCAGTGGTCAGGTCGTGACCTGCTCGCGCACCACTCCGCTGACCGCCGCGCAGAGCGTAGCGGTTACGGTGTCAGTGACGGTGAGTTCGACTCTTGCACTCCAGCCGCTGAGCAACAGCGCATGCGCACGGACTGCAGGCGACGCCAACGCAACGAACGACTGCGGCTCGGTCTCCACGCCCGTTGGCGGACGGCGCGAAGCAGAGGTAACCAAGCTCGCTGGCGGCACGTTCACGGTCGGTCAACCAGGCACCTTCCGCCTGGTGATCCGCAATCGTGGCACGTTGCCCTTGAATGGACCGCTCTCACTGATCGATTCGTTGCCTCCTGGACTTGGCTTCTCATTGGCCCAAGGCACCAATTGGTCCTGCTCTTCGGCCGCCAGCGTCGTCAGCTGTCTCAACGCGGGACCGATTGCGGTCGGCGATAGTGCGGTCGTCACGCTTGCCGTCACCGTTGGCGCCGAAGCGATGCCGGAGGTTATCAACTGTGCGTTGATGACGGCGCCAGCTGGCACCACGTTGACTAACGGCGGTCGGTCCTGCGCCACAGTCCGTCCGCGCACGGGGCCGGACCTCACGATGACCAAGACCGTCAACGCGGACACACTCCGCATCGGTGGTGCGGCCACGTGGACACTGGCGGTCTCAAACCGCGGTGCTGCAGCAACGACACAACCCATTGTGGTGCTTGACTCGATGCCGCCGGCACTCGCGCCGATCTCCGCGACGGGGACGGGCTTTACGTGTACGGTCGCCGGACAAGTTGTCCGCTGTGAGCGCGCTCTTCCGCTCGGCGTGAACGAGTCGGTATCGATCACGATCGTCAGCACGGTGCGCGCCACAGCGCCACTGGCACCGATTACGAATACGGCGTGCGTACGGACTGCCGACGATGTGAATACGGTCAACGATTGCGGGACCATCACCACGCCAACCGCCGGACGCCGTGAGGCAACGCTTCGCAAGGAAGCGTTCGGTGAGTTCCTTGTCGGCGAGAAGGGGAACTTCCGCATCTGGGTCCGCAACACGGGCACTGTGCCACTGGCGGGACCGATCGTGGTCACCGACTCGTTGCCCAATGGGTTGACGTTCGCGTCCGCAACCGGCAGCGGCTGGAATTGCGCGGCCAACGGCAGCGTCGTTGGCTGTCGGAACGCAGGCCCGATCGCCGTCAACGACAGTAGTGCGATCGTGGTGCAAGCCACGATCAGCGCCGCTGCGATGCCGGAGGCGACCAATTGTGCGACGCTTTCCATACCGGGGGGCTCGGTGCTTGCTGCCAACGGACGCGCCTGCGCCACAGTACGCCCAACGGCCGACTATCGGTTGGTGCTCGAACTCACCACGCCACGCTATCAGCGCGAGCTGGGCGAGGTGCCCGACTTCACAGTGCTCGTACGCAACATCGGCCGCAGTCCGCTGCCGAACGTCGTGGTCACGAATCTCTTGCCAAACGGCTTTACGCATGTCGCTGGAAGCAGCACGCGCGGTGGGCGCCCTGATCTGGCTTCGCGCAACCCGATTGCGAATCCGTCCGGCGGCGTTGGCCCCAGCATCGGATGGCCAATCGGTGATATGACCCCAGGGCAGGTGATCCGCATCGACTATCGCGCGCTGATCCGTACCGGCGCCAGTTTCAATATCGATAACATCACGTTGTCATCAGCGGTATCGTCGGTGCCGGGCTTACGCGTCACGTCCAACACCGCGACCGTCCCCATCAAGTTGCAACGCGGTCTCTTCGACACGCGCGGCATGATCGCTGGGAAAGTGTATGTCCAGTGCGACTGCGATAGCATCCCCGGTCAGGGAGATGGCGAGGTCGGCATCCCGGGCGTGCGCGTCGTGATGGAAGATGGCACCGGTGCGATCACCGACGTCGAGGGCAAGTACAACATGCTCAACGTGCGTGCTGGCCTGCACGTGGTGAAGGTCGATCGTACGACGCTCCCGGCGGGCGCCACGCTGGTGGTCCTGAACACCCGCAATGCCGGCGACGCCAACTCGCGCTTCGTCGACCTCAAGGCCGGCGAACTGCATCGCGCCGACTTCGCAGAAGGCTCACGGTCGGAAGACGTGCTGGCGGATGTCTTGCGCCGTCGCCGCGCCGGCGAAGGCAGCGCAGCGCGCGATAGCGCTCGCATGTCGGCCGTTCTCACGGCCCCGATGATGATGACACCAACGACCATCACGCCGCTCACGTCCGCGGCGCCGACGACGTCGGTCTATACGCCACTGGCGCTGCCGAACATGCTGCACGATGGCAACTCGAACCTGCCCACACCTCCGGTCCGTGCGCAAGCACAGCAAGCGGGAATGGCACGCGATTCGGGAACAGGACAGAGTTCGCGTGAGTTGTTGGCGGCCATGAGTCCGGTGGACGGACGCCGCTTGGTGCCGGCGCCGCGACCGTTCCTCGCCGCGGGTCTCCTGCAGGCGCGCATCGATCTGCGCCAGCTCAGTCGCGGGGGTCTGGATCTCGCCGCGATCAGGGACGGGTTTGAAGAGTCGCTGAACGACATGTCGTTCACGCGCGACAGCGGTCGGGTGCGCGGCGGTGCGCGTGGTGCGCTGTTGCTCAAGGGCGAGGTGAAGGGGGCAGGACTCCTTACGCTGGCCTTCGACTCCGAATGGGATCGTGAGCGGACGCAATTCCGCGATATTACACCGGATCAAGGCTTCCCGATCTTTGGCGACGGCTCACTGCGCGAGTTCGATGCGCAAAGCCAGCAGCGTTTGTATGCGCGTCTTGATCGCGGCGCCTCGTATCTGCGGTATGGCGATTTCGCCACGCCCCGCTCGGATGACCGCCGCTTGCTTTTGGCATACGACCGGAGCCTGACGGGTCTCACGTACCATGCCGAAGGCACACGCGGCGTCATGAACGGCTTCATCAGCCGCAATGGCATCCGTCAAACGATCGACGAGCTGCCGGGGCGCGGACTCTCGGGTCCGTACTATCTCGCGCAGCCGAACGCGGTGATCAATAGCGAGCGCGTGGAGATCGTGACGCGCGATCGCAATCAACCGGCGCTCATTCTGCGGTCACAACCGATGGCGCGCTTTGAAGAGTACACCATCGAACCGTTGACAGGACGCCTGCTGTTCCGTGCGCCGGTGCCAAGTCTCGATGCCAACCTCAACCCGGTGTCCATCCGCGTGAGCTATGAAGTGGCGCAAGGCGGCGCAGAGTTCAACACCTATGGCGGTGATGGACGCATGCGACTTGGCTCACGGGTTGAGCTCGGTGGTTTTGCGGTGCGTGATGAAAATCCGCTTGACCGGCAAACCTTGCTCGGCCTCAGTGCCACCGCACTGCTGGGCACTTCGACCACGGTGCTCGGTGAAGTTGCCCGTACCGAAACGGGAGAACGCGATCTGGTCGGCGATGCATGGCGTGTAGAAGTACGCCATCAGTCGCCGCGAGTCGAGGCACGTCTGTTTGCGCTGCAAGGGGACACCGCCTTCGCCAACCGCTCGTCGACCTTCGTGGGCGGTCGTAATGAGTTCGGCGCGCGGGTGAGTACGGTGCTCTCTGAACAGACACGCATCATCGGCGAGGCCATTCGTACCGAAGATGTGCGGACCGACGGTCGTCGCGACGGTGCGCTCCTGGCCATCGAACGGCGTTTGTCGAAGCGCATCGTCGCCGAGATCGGCTATCGCTGGGCGGATGAAAACGGTGCCTCGGTTACACCAGTGCTGCCCGGGAATGCCGGCGGTTTGTTTGGCGGCTCCGGCACGAACGTATCGCGCGGTCTGACTCCGCTGTCCTTCAACGCGGCGCGCGCACGCATTACGGCGCGCGTGCCTGGCAGCGACAAATCCACCGTCTTCACCGAGTACGAATACGGCCTCGACGACAGCAATGCACAACGCGGCGCCATCGGCGGCGAGTACCTGCTCCTGAACAAGGCCCGACTGTACCTGCGTCACGAGTGGATCAGTTCTCAGCAAGGGCCATACGGTTTAAGCGAGAATCGTGACCAGCAGAACACGGTCTTCGGTATCGACGCCGACGTGCGGCGCAACGGGCAGATTTTCTCAGAGTACCGCGCCCGTGACGCCTTCAACGGTCGCGATGCGGAAGCCTCGATTGGTTTGCGCAATCGCTGGCAGTTGGCCAAGGGCATTCTGGCCAACACCACGTTCGAACGCGTCGCACCGCTCGCCGGCTCTGAAACCGGTCGCGCGTTCGCGGCAACGGGAGCGTTCGAGTTCACGCAGTCGCCGCTGTGGAAGGGGACCTCACGACTCGAATGGCGCACCACACCGGCAGGCGACAACCTGCTTGGCTCACTGGGCTACGCGCGAAAGCTCAGCCGCGACTGGACCATGCTGGGTCGTACACTCTGGGATCAGATGAACACGGAGCAGTTGCGCGGGCGTTCACAAGTCGGATTCGCGTGGCGGCAGACCGACCGCAACCGGGTCAACGCACTTTTCCGTCTCGAGAATCGACTGGACCGCACTGATGCGCAGGGTGATTCCACCACGCGCACCACGGCAAATATCGCGGCGATCCTCGTGAACGTGCAGCCGTCACCGACCGTGACGTTCTCCACGCGGTACGCCGGAAAGCGCGCGAACGACCAACGTGGCGGTCTGTCGACGCCAAGCAGTGCGCATCTGCTGATGGGGCGCACCATTGTGGATCTCACCAAACGCTTTGATCTCGGTGTGATCGGCAGCGTCCTTGGCAACGGCGCATTCTCTGAGCGCCGCTATGGCGCCGGTGCGGAGGTCGGCGCGGTCCTCATGCGCAACCTGCGCCTGGCGGCAGGCTACAACGTGTTTGGCTTCACCGATCGCGACTTCGAGTCGCTCGGATACACACAACGCGGGCCGTACCTCGAATTCGGATTCAAGTTCGACGAGAGTGTGCTGGGCGCCGGGAGAAAGAACCCATGAGAGTGATCGTTTCGTCCACACGCTGGAGCGCGATGTTGGCGCTGCTCACGTGCGCCCTTTCAGCCCCGGCAACGACCGGCGCGCAGCAGACCCTCCAGTTTACGGCTCGGGCGGCCCGACTGTCCGACGCGGTGATCGCGCGTGATCTCGCGCGCTTCGATTCGCTGATGCGCGTGGCGTCCAGCGCGCGCAGCGTCGCGTTGGTCGGGCTTGCTCGAGACGCATACGAGCGCAACGATGACGGCCTGCTGACGTCGCGCCTGCTGGTGATGTCCGGCGCAAGCCGCGCGGACGCCGAAGCGCGAGGTCGCCGTCCCGACCTGTGGGCGCTTCTCGACTCGGTCCAGCAGCGACGGGGGACGACCGCAGCCGTGAATGATCAAGCGATTGCGCTCGAGGTCGCACTGTTACGTGCCGGTTCGCCGCTGCTTGGTGCACCCTCTTGTGATCAGTGGGAGAAGACCGCGATGGGCATTGCGCGACAATTGCGCGCGGTTCCGGCACCGCCTCCAACGAAGGCGCCGGCGGCTGCCCCCACGGTCGAACGTCCCAGTGCGCCTGCCACGCTGCGCGCCGTTCCGAGCCGAGTCCACTTCGCGTTCGACAAGTCGACGCTCGCTCCGACATCACGGCGTGTGCTGGACGCGCTCGTGGACTCGCTCTCGCAGTACAGCGGTGTGCGCATGGAGCTGGAGGGGCACACGGATCCTCGAGGCAGCAACACTTACAATGCGGCGCTCTCCACGCGCCGAGTAGAGGCCGTGCGCGCGTATTTGTTACAGAAGGGACTCGCCGATACGCGCATCAGAACGGTGGCCCTGGGCAAGTCGAAGCCGGAGACAACGGAGACGGATGTCACCAGCCACGCACGCAATCGCCGCGTCATGTTCCGCTTCTTCGACATGCAGGGACGAGAGATCCCTACGGTGGGACAACTGGACGACCTGCAGCTGGAGCGCCGCTAACGCGGAGACTTCATCGCCGTTAAGATAGGGCATCAATACACTCCACGTTCTTCTTCGAGGTTGTATGTCGATCCCCATCTGGCGGCGTTGCGTCGTGGCCCTTGCGTGCCTTGTGGTCGCAGGCCCTGCGCATCTTGGTGCGCAAACGACTGCACCTGCTTCGCAAGCGGTGCTCGTGACGGGTGCAAGCAGCGGTATTGGACGGAAGATTGCGGAAACGCTCGCCGCGCGCGGATACTTCGTCTACGCGGGCGCGCGGAAGCCGGAGGATGTCGCCGCGCTGAGCGCGATTCCAAACATGCAAGGGATCACGCTCGATGTGACCGTCGCCGCTGACATCGCGGCGGCAGTCGCGACCATTTCCAGGGCCGGGCGAGGATTGTTCGGCGTGGTGAATAACGCCGGTGTGGCCGCGGTCGCGCCATTGATTGAGATGGATGAGCGGGAGATGACATCGCTGTTCGATGTGAACGTGTTTGGTCCTTACCGCGTGACCAAAGCGTTCGCACCGATGCTCATCGCATCGAAGGGAAGGATGGTGCAGATCAGCTCGATCTCCGGTATTCTCTCTGGGCCACTGCTCGGGGCCTACAGCATGAGCAAGCACGCCGTCGAGGCTTACGCCGATGCCCTTGGCGCCGAACTGGGACGCTTTGGCGTGAAGGTGAGTTTGGTCGAACCAGGCAACTACCGTTCAGAGATCGGGCGGACCACCATCAAGCAGATCGAAGCGGCCATCGCGCGCGCACCTGATTCCCCCTATCGCACACAGATGAACGGGATGGTCACCGCGATGCGCGGCTACGATGCCTATCCCGAGCCCACCGCTGTTGCAGCGGCGGTCTTCAGCGCGCTCTCTGAACCCGTGCCGCAGGCGCGGTACATGGTGGTTCCTGAGGCACGCCAGGGTGAAATCACGATTCGCAAGGCGATCGAAGAGCTGGTGCAGCTCAATCAGGGGCACCCATTCAGTTATGACCGGGACAAGCTGATCAAAATGCTCGACGAGGCGCTCGCGCGAATCAAGTAGCGTGCGTCACGCCGCTTGCAGGGTGTCGCTCGCCGCCGCGACGGCGCTGGCCTCGCCGTGCATCTGGCGCGCCGTCTCGGCAACGTCCTGACTCCAGCCACTCGACGGCTCATCATCGATGGGCATGGATCGGCTCACATAGGCGCGCGCAAGAAGCTGCGCGAAGGCGTCCACCATTTCGGTGTCCACTTCCTTGCCGCGCAATTCTTTCAGGAGACCCAGTGACCGCTCTTGCGACCACGCGTCGCGATAGGGCCGACGCGTACTCAGCGCATCGTACAGATCGCAGACGTGCACGAGACGGCTCGCAAAGTGACATGATCGTTGCCAGCGAACCTGGGGGTACCCGCCGGCACCATTGTCCCAGATGTGGTGCTCATAGGCCACGGCGACGGCGAGGGTTTGTCCGCGGGCTTTGGCGCTCAAGATCTTGGCGCCCTCTGTGGGGTGTGCGCGCATGAGCGCAAACTCTTCGTCAGAAAGCTTGCCGGGCTTCACAAGGATTTCCGCTGGTACCCGAACTTTGCCAATGTCATGCAGCAAAGCCGCCGATCCGATAGCGCGTGCATCCTTCGACGGAAGTCCCAATTGCTCGGCCAATCCGATGGACAGCATGGCCACGTTGCAGGAGTGCACGGTGGTGTATTGATCGTACGTTTTGATGTCGAGGAGCGGCATCACGAGGTGCTGCTCGCGATGTATGGCCATGGCTAACGAGTGGACGACCGCCTCGACCTCCGCCATGGGAAGATTCCCGCCAGTGGCGACCTGATCGTGGATCCACCGGACGGCCGACGCCTCCTCGTTCATCGGAAGCTGCGCCATTGCATCAAAGAGAGCGGAGATCACCCGTTCCTGCGCATCGTACACGGTCGCGACTCCGAGGGGCCCAAAGCGAAAACTGCGGATGGCGACGGTCTCGGCGACCGGCGCAATCAATTGCAGTCGCTGGTGCAGCTCGTCAATAAGAATCTCGACATCCTGAGATGTGAGGGCCGGAATGGCGTCGACCTCCAGCCGCTCAATCTTTGCGGCGGCGAGACGTGCACCCCACTCCCATCCGCGAAGCTCGGTGAACACGCGGGAGCCGATTACGACGGCGCCATCAAGGAATGACACGCGAAACGTCCCGCGTGCGGCCAGAATCGCTTGCAGCGCGGAATACACGCGATCGCGCGCGCTCGTGCGCACAGGATGCCCTGGCGCATAGAGGCTTTGCGTCGCAAGCGCCTGACCCAGCGTCGTGAGGAAGAGGACAGTGGGATTCATGAGGTCGCACTCCCGCGCGCTCGGCGTGAAATACGCGCGGCAGTGTCCCGCACGCGCGCATCGGGGGATCGGCTGGCGAGTGCCAACACGGACTGCGTTCGCGGATCAGCGCTATACCGCGTGGCCAACACCTCAAGCGCCGCGAGCATTGTTGGACCCGCGTCTTCCAGCGCGAGCTTTCGCATCAGCCACGTCCGTCGGCTGGTCATGCCGAGCAGCATGTCACGAACGGGGATGCTTGCCGGGGCACCGGCGAGCGCTCGCATGGCGCGCACTGTCGATCCCTCCCCATGGGCACCCGTCTGCACAAAATGCAGGAGTCGACGCGCCAGGTCAGGTGAGAGGTTCGCGCGCTCGGCATCCTCGCCTTCGGCGGTCAGCAATTCCAGCGCCACGCTGACCACGCGTTCGCTCTTGTCATCGAGCACAAACCGAATCGCGGCGTCGCGCGCCGACATGTCGGCGACCAGCAGGCGTAAGGCTTCCACACGCACTTGCTCGTGCTGATGATCCAGAAATCGAAAGAGCATCGAATTCGACGACCCGGCCGACTCGCTATCCGCCGAAGCCGCGTCGCGCAGCAAGGCCAACAGGTTCCGCACGAAGTACCACGCCGCGCCGTCGAGGCGCTTGACGAATTGCGGCGCGAGCGACGCACCGAGGTCGCGCAAACGATCATAGACCAAACGGCGGGTTGTACGGCCGTCGGCGTCACGCAGGACGTCCAACAGCGTTTCGGTGGCGTGTGCGTCGAGCGAGGCGAGCAGGGTGCGAGCGACGGCTTGGTCCAGCGGGTCTTTGAGGAGGACGGCCTTGATGGCTGCCGGCGACACGATGAGCGCTTGCAGCCTCTCCGCGGCGTTCCGGCCTGGGGCTTCCTCTGCCCACTGCAGGAGCTCTCCCACCCGCCCCTCGTACAGCATCTGAGTCGCAGCGTCGGTGGCGTCCTCGCAGGTGGCGTCAATCTCAAGGGAAATCTGGACAATGCGTCCTGTGCCAGGATCCTGCAGCCCGGCACGGGTGCCTGACGCGTCATAGCGACAGATTTGGTCCAGCAATAACCCGTGCGAATTCGGGTTGGGATCGTCGAGCGTCCAGCCGGAGACCAGGTCCTTCACTGCGCCGCGAAATTCGGCCTCCGTGCGTTGTCTCCCCGCGGCCTCATCGGTGCGCGCAGAGAGCTTCGACAGCAAGCGAAGCATATGATGCGAGAGATCCTGTTCGGTCGCGCGCGAAGCGGTTTCCAGCCACTCGATAATGGCGCCTGCGGGCATGGCGTCGATCATCTGCGACATGAAACGGCGCTGATCAGAGCCCACACCGATCGAGCGGATGATGTTGCCGATGGTCTTCGATTGTAACGCATTGAGAACGGCGCGCAGTCTGGCGCCAAGCAACGCGCGCTGCTCCTCTGGTGCGTGCGAGACTTGGTCTGCGACACGCAGCAGCACGTATGCCACACGCTTCGCGAACCCTTCGCGCGGCAAGCGACGCTCGATGGCGCTGGCTACGGCGGACGGATCGGCTTCCGCTTCAAAGACGTCCGCCGTGTCGTCGTCGGCGATGCCCTCCGCATCAGGATGCGTGGTACCCGGAGCGTTCGTGTCCCCGCGACGTCCACTCCCACCTGCGACGCCTCGCCCACCGCGCCCGGTCGTCCCGTAGATATCCTCGTCGCTGGGCCTCTCGGGTGCGTGTTCGTCTGCGCCGGAGCGCACGACGTCTTCGCACTCTCGCTCCTCAGCGCCTCGCTCATTCTCGTCGACGACCGCGGGCGGTGCACTCGGGGCGCCAGCGCTGTTCGACGCGGTGCGTGGGCTGCCGCCCTGTCCCGGCGAACTATTCGTGCTCTGACGACGCGCGAGCGCTTCGCGCGGATCAATCGCCACGCCACTGCCGTCGAACATGTCTTCGTCGTCATCGAAGAACGCGGCGGACGCGAGCAGCCGCCAGATATCGCGCGCCTCTGTATGCGCATTCGATGCGTCGTTGCCGAGTGCCAAACGGCCATAGGCAATGCGCGCAATGGTAACGCCGTCGAGTGTTGGGGGCTTGGTCGCGACAATCACGCCCTCGTCTGACACGTCGGGCTCCGTGGCAAGCCACTGGAGCGACCGGCTGAGCGCCTCGGGCGTCAGCTGTCGATCGAAGGCCAACGCACCGATGCCGCGATGCCGGAGTCGATCGGCAAGGTCGCGTGCGATTGCACCGTTCTGTTCAACCGGCGCGTTGTCAATCAGCAACTCCTCGTGCCCGAGGCTGAAGGTGATGGTCGACTGCTGCGTGAAGACGTCTTCGAGCGTCTCGTAGGCCTGACGTTCCGCCGTCTTCACGAGCGGATGCGTTTCTGGATAGGCACGCCTCCGGCTGAACGCGACCGTGAGGCGCGTCAGCAGCAGGAGCGTCGACGAGGTCGACTCACCTGCGCGATTCGGGAGGGTAGGGGCGGTCATTGCGCGTCGGCGGATCGTTGGTGACACCCTCGGTTCCTTGGGTGAGGAGGGGCCACAGGAGAGACGATCCGCCGCGACTTCGGTAATGCCAGTTCCGTCACCGTGGCAGCCCGGCGGTCTCCCCTACATGACGAAGTCACATCGTGACTTGACGCCAGCTAGCGAATCGCTCCGGCGGCCCCGGCACGGCGCGGGTCTGCTCCCGCGGTCACGACTTTTCCGTCGACGCGAACGGCCGCCCCATATCCTTCGCGGACCTCCCCTCGGAGCGAGATGAAGCTGAGGGTGTAGCCGAGCGCACGAAGCTGGCGCAGGACGTCCGGGCCAAACCCGTCTTCCAGCTGCAGGGTGTACGGCGCCGAGGGGCGCGGGGTACCGGGCAGCGCGATCGGAGCGGGTCCGCCGCCGCCGGGAAGGAACCGCGGCAGTTCAAGCGCGCTTTGTGGGCTCAGGTTGTTATCCAGCACGCCAAGCAGCGTTTGGTAGACCGCGCTCGTAATCCACGCGTTGCCGGCAGCGCTCACGGCCACAAACGGCTTACCGTTCTTGAAGGCAATCGTTGGCGCGATGGTGCTGCCGTGTCGAGCAAAGGGGAGTCGCGAACCATACTGCGACGGATCAGTCCCGTATGAGGTCAGCTTGTCGTTACTCAAAAAGCCGAGTCCCGGCGTGACGTAAAAGTTTCCGCCCCACGTGCCGAGCGTTTGCGTAACGGCAACCATATTCCCGTCGTTATCGGCCACCGTGAAGGCGGTCGTGCCGGCGGCGCGACAGACGGTCATTTCTTTCGCGTGGTCGTCGCCACAGGGCGAGGTTGCGATGGGTGTGGCGTCGTTGAGTGATACCTGAGACGCGTAGTCGTCATCACCTTTCCGAGCGGGAGCGGCGGTCGGTGCTGGAGCGGTCAACGCCTTCACGCATGGCAGGGTATCACCGCGGACCGCGTCCGGCGTGAGCGCGCGGGCCACCGAAAAGCATCCCCAGCGCACGCGCGCCGTATCCTTGTTCGTAATTGGTGCGACGTCGATGGGCCATAGCGCAGGATCCGCGATACGATTTCGCGAACTGGGTACCAGGAACCACGCGGACAACGCGGCGTGCAAAGACGTCGCATCATCGCGATACGATTTTGGCGACGGGAACTGCTCCAGCAAGTTCAGTCGTGCCACCAGCTCTGCGCCGCCGCTGACCGGCGGCGCGCCCGAATAGATGGTGTAGTTCCGGTATGTGCCGCTCACCGGCTCGCGCTCTGGTGCAAAATAGCGTGCCAGGTCGCTGAGCTTCATCGCGTTCCCCTTCGCGCGCAAATCACTCACCCATTTGGTGGCCACGTCGCCCTTGTAAAAACCGTCTGCGCCTTTCGCCGCGATTTGTTCCAGCACCCACGCCAAGTCGGGATTCCTGAGAGTGTCACCCGCCTGAAGCGGCTCGCCGTTGCGAAAGAAGAGCGCGCGACTGCCCTCATACTTCGCAAAGCCCTCGCGCTCTGTCGCGAGCGTCGTGGCCAACCCTTCGCTCACCACGTAGCCATCGCGCGCTGCGCGAATCGCCGGTGCCAGCAGCTCCGCCCACTTGAGTGTCTTGCTGCCATACTTCGTCCATGCCGTATGCATGCCGCTCACCGTGCCGGGAACGTTGACCAGCACCGGGCCATCGGATGGATAGCGACCATTCACCAACAGTGACGTGTTGGAAAGCCCGGCATCTTCCGGGACACGACTCATGAACTCGATCAAGGTTGGCTTGGCGAGCGATTTGAGCGCGATCACCATCTCGCCGTAGCCAGCGATGCCGCTGGCATCGGGCTCGACCACCCCGAGGGCAAAGCTGACGGCAACGGCCGCGTCGACGACGTTGCCACCTTTGCGAAACATTTCCAGGCCAGCCTCAGTCGCCACCGGGTGCGCGCTGGAAATGGCGGCGCGTCCGCTCGCCGGCGTGCGCAGCGTGGGGCGCTGCTGCAGCGCTTCATGCAACACCAGTTCGAGCGCACTGTCGGTGGCCGCGGCCACGGCACGCGGACGGAGTGACGTCCGAATGTTTTCCCACTGTGCTCGCCGCGTGGTCGCGTCCGGTTGTGAAAAATACAAGCGCGTCGACCGCTCCCACATCCGGTCGAACGCCGCCGCGTTCCGGTCGCGCTGCGAGGCCGCCGCCGCAAAGCGTTGTACACTCGTGCGGTTGGGCGCGACAGGCGCAGCGACGATCGTCAGCCGGTCTGCTTCGTCGATGCGCGCGCCGCGCAGTACCGCTGCGCGATCCGTACCGCGGTCCGGGTCGCCGTTGTATGCCACGCTCACCTCGTCGAACGACGCGATGGCGACGCGCTGGTCGTCGGGCGACCACGCCGTTTGGCCACGGATCGTCGATAAGAAATTCGTATAGCCACCGCGCTTCGGCACAATAAACACCCCGGCGCGTGTCGAGACCGACAAGCGCTCACGGTCCCACGCCCACGAAAGGTGATCAGTGGTGGCGTCGACCGTCTGTGACCACCGCTGCGCTGACGTGGCCGACGGCGCCATCGACCAGACGTTCAGACGCCGAACGAGGCTGGTGATCGTCAAGAACGCGAGGTCAGTTCCGCTCGGCGCGAACTGTGGTGTGCGCTCGATTTCCGTCCCCGAGGTCACCCGCGTCTCACGACCAGTTGTGTCGCGTATCCACACGCGCGTTGCGGTACCGCTGCCGCGAAGAAAGCCGATGCGCCCGTCGGCAGCCATGCTTGGCGACGTTTCTTGCTGCGGTGACGTGGTGAGCCGGAGCAGTACACCCGGCGTACCATCGGCGGCGACGGCCAGTCGAAAGAGGTCATAGTTGCCCATACGGTCCGACGCGAAGACGATCGACTGCCCGTCGGGGGTCCACGCGGGATCGCGATCCCAGCCGGCGCCGTTGGTCAGCACCTGCAACGGCGCATCGGCGGTCCGTTGCAGCATCAGATGCCCGTTGATGCTGAGCACCAGACGTCCACTGGCGGAGTAGGCCGGTGAACGCGCTCCGGAGATCGCGACGCTGTCACGCGCCACCGCGGGAGTGACGGTCGGCGTTTGCGCATGCAGTGGCATCGCACAACGTGAGAGGGCGCCGCACGCACCGAGAATGGTGAGGGCAACCCAACGCAACGAGGCATATTGGCAGCGTCGCCTCGCACGAGGTACGCCCGAATCGAACGAGAGGGAGATTGGCATCAGCACGGAGGGCAGTGGGGAACGTTAGCGGCGACGGGTGATGATGATCGATTCGATCACATCGCCTTCCTGAATGCGGTCCATGACGTCGAATCCCCGACGCAGCGTGGCGAAGACCGTGTAATCGTGGTCCAGTCGGAAATTGTCGACCAGGTTGATGAAGAGTTGTCCATCGCCCGTGTCGCGGCCACGCGTTGAGATCCCAAAGGTACCGCGCGCGTGTCGTGCCGCGCCGACTTCGTCACGCAGAAACGTCGCCGTGATCCCGTCGTATTCGTCCGCACCGGGGCTTCCGCCCTGGACCACAAAGTTCGGCACGATGCGGTGCCACGTCAGCCCATTGAATGCGCCGCGCTCGGCCAAGTGCACGAACGTGGCAACCGTGACGGGCGCTTCGTCGGGCAACAATGCAAGGTCCAACGCGCCCAATCCTTTCACGCGGACAACGGCGGTCGCTCCGCGTAGCGCGTCAAGCGTGGCTGCGGTCGGAAACGGAGCCGGGCTGTAACGCACCGTCTGCGCAGGCGTCGCGACATGCGCACGATCCGAGACGACGTTCGCCGCCAGCGTCGCCACCTCGGGGTCGAGATCGCGCGTGAGCGTCACGACGCGCATGGCGGTCAGCGAGTCAGCCGCTTCATGGAGTCGCTGCAGCAGCGCGATCCTGGGATCACGATTGGTCGCGATACGTCGCGCGGAAAGCCGCAACAGCGCATCGGCGATCGCTGGTGCCGTTTCGCGAAGGCGCGGCGAGCCTTTCAGGAAGTTGGCGCCGGCCAACACCAGTCCTGCATGCGTTGCACGAAGTGCCGCGATGGCATCGTCGTGCGTGCTCATGGCGGCGATGGCCACGTTGGGCGCGGCGTCGCGGGCGAGTCGCTTCAGGGTGCTACTGTCGCGGAGACTCTTTGCTGCGGTCGCGGTCCATGCGCGTGCCTGCCATACGGGCGATTGCGCGAGCCGCGCGAGCGCCGCGCGTGCTTTCACGGTGTCGAGCCTGGCCAACACCATCAAGGCGCGCGTTTGCACGCGCCAGTTTGCGCCGCCCTTCACCAACGAGTCAACCCGCGACACGTCGCATCCCTTCTCGCCAAGAACCTCAACGGCGGTCAGCACCACATGGTCGCTGCTGTCCCGCAGCGCCGCTGTGGCACGAGCACATGTCCCGGCAACTCGCAGTGCCTGGAAACGCACGATCGGCGATGGATCATCAACCCATTGGCGCGACGCGGCCACCGCCAGTCGTCTTACCTGTGCGCTCGTGTCGCGGAGCGCGAGTGCCAGCGTGCTCGAGTCGCGGTCGGCCGCGGCCGTCATGGCCAACAGCAACAGTTGTGAGAGCTCAGCGCTCTGCGCCGACGGCGGTGCACTGCGCAGTGATCGTTGTAGCGCCTGGCGCACCGCCGCTAACGTTTCCGGCGACGGGCGTGTGGCGCGCGCCGTTCGGCGCATCATCGATTCGATCCCGCGCGCTGCGCCAACGCGTGCTTCGATGCTGCTCTCCTCGAGTCCGCGGGCCAGCGCAGTCACAAGCGTCGCTGATGGTGCGACCGGTGCGGCCGCACCGCGCGGTACGGGTGATCGGCCCATCGTCTCGAAGAGCGCGGCGCGCACGGTCGCGTCCTGCTCGTTGGTCAGCAGCGACGTATACTCCATCGCCGCGTTCATTTGCCCGAGCGCCAACACCGCCTCCCGTCGTACTGACGCGGCGCGCGACGTGACGAGTGGCGTCAGTCGGCTGGCGAACTCGGTGCGCTCTATGCGGCCAAGAGCCCGCGCGGCCATGCGCTGCAGCACCGTGTCCTCACTGGCCAGCGCCGCGTCGAGGACACGCATGTCGGATCCGCGGGCGTACTCGGCCGCCAACACTTCGTACGGGGTCGGTGGCCGGGACGAGCCGCGCGGTGGCTGCGCCGGAAGGGACGGAACCAGAACGAACAGCGCGAACGCGCGGGGAATCCACATAGCAGCGCCTGACAGGAGAGGGAACCAAAGGGACGACGCCAATATGCCGATTGGCGAGGCAAGGCGCACGTCCTGTGTGCCTAATGTGAACGTCCCTCACACGTCCTGCGTATACTACAACGTACTCGGTCTTCGATCTTCACGTCCTCACCATTGGGAGTCCTCATGCGACCCTTAGGGCTCGCTCCCGTTCTTCTCTGTCTTTCGGCATCCGTACCGGTGAGCACCCTGGCGCAAAAAGCGCCGACCACCAACCGTTACGGCAATCCCGCCACCCTCAAGCCGGCGCCGACCACCAGCGCCATTACTGTGCGTGACCTGCAGATCCGCCTTTATCAGTTTGCCGACGATTCCATGATGGGGCGCCAGGTCGGCCGCCTCGGCAACAAGATGGGCACCGACTATATCGCGGCCGAGGTGAAGCGACTTGGACTGCTCCCGGCTGGCGACAATGGCGGGTACTTCCAAGTCCTCCCGTTCCACTTGCGCAAGTTCACCGTCAACTCGCGCGTCACGGTCGATGGCAACCCGTTGCTGTGGAACGTGGACGTTGTGGCGATCGCTGGTGATGCCGCGCCGCGGCCCATCGTTGACGCGGATGTCATCTTCGGCGGGACGATCGGCGCATCGGATTCACAGATCACGGCGGAGCAGGCGGCAGGGAAGTTCGTGGTGATGATGCCGTCCCCAAGCGCCGCGCCTGCCGGCGGTCGTGGCGGTGGCACGCCGCCGAGTCCATTCCCGGGTGCAGCGGCCGTTGCGACGATCGACTTGGACAATCTCTCGCTTGCCCAGCGTGCGGCGTTGAACGAGCCAACGGTGGCTAGCCCAAGCGGCGGTGGCGCGCGCGGAGGCCGCGGTGGTGCACCCGGTGCGGCACCGGTTGATTCGCTGGCCTTGCTGAAAGCGCAGCTTGCCGCGCTGCAACCGCAGGCACGGCTCCGCATTTCCACGACGGCGGCGGCACGTCTCTTCGCACGCACCACGTTTGACGGCGTTGCGGTAGGCGCGAAAGGCGGCAAGGTCAACGGCGCGTTGGAGTTCGTGGACATGCCCAGCGAGTTTGCGCGCAATGTGATCGCGGTGATTCCGGGAAGCGACCCTGTGCTCAAGCATCAGTATGTCGCGGTTGGCGGACACAACGATCACGTCGGTTTCGCCACGCCCGTCGACAAAGACTCCATCAAAGTGTTCAACGATCAGCGCATTCGCTGGCAGATCGCCAACAACATGCAGTCACCGCCGATCGACGTGACCACTCGGTTTGTGGTGAATATGGATAGCATCCGCAAGATTCACCCCAAGGCACGTATTGACTCGATCAACAACGGTGCCGACGACGACGGCTCAGGGTCGATGGCCGTGCTGGAAATTGCCGAAGCCGTCATGGCGATGCCCGTGAAGCCAAAGCGTTCGATGATCTTCATTTGGCATACAGGAGAGGAGCGCGGCCTTGATGGATCAGCGCACTTTGTGCGCAATCCCACAGTGCCACTCGACTCAATCGTTGCCCAGCTGAACGTGGACATGATCGGCCGCGGTCGCGCTGAGGATCTTCCTGGCGGCGGTGACGATTATGTCGGCGTGGTCGGCTCCTTTTTTGATTCCAAGGACCTCGGCGAAACCGTCAAGACGGTAAATCAAAAGCGAGCCAAGCCGCTGACGCTCGACTACAAGTTCGACGATCCTATTGCATGGGCCGGTTACAACAACATCTACGCGCGCAGCGACCACTACAACTACGCGCGTGCTGGTGTGCCGATCGCGTTCTTCTTTACCGGCTTGCATGGTGACTATCATCAACGCAGTGATGAGCCGGAGTTCATTGATTATCCGCACTACGCGAAGATCGCGACCTATATCAAGGAGTTGACGGTTGAAGTCGCGAATGGCCCACGACCGCAGTTGAACGGCACCAAGCCCGCCAAGCCCAGGAAGATCGGCTAACCGTCGCGCAACTGGCAGTGTCCACCTTCCGTGCGCGCCCCCTGCTTACGGGCGGGCGCGGAAGCGGGCCGCCGCCAGCTTTACGAAAATGAGATGGGAATTCAGGCCGGGATTGGCACCACCAAAGCTCGCATTCGACAAATGGTGGAGGGCGTAACCCGACGAGATCGCATACCGATCGGTCAGCGTCCACGCGAGCCCGAGCGCGGGCGCCACCGTGAAGTTGGCCTGCGTCGCTTTCCCATACGGCACGACCTGCGAAAACAGGGCGGCGCCAGCGGTGACGGAGAGGGACAATGAAAGCGGACCGGTCAGTGATCGCGAAACGTCCGCACCCAGCGGCGCGATGCCGACTCCGTAGACCTCGCGCGGCATGTAGCGCGCGAAACGTTTGGGGTCGTTGAACGACGCGGGGTCTTGAATTGCGCTCGGACGGCGATTCTCCGGCGCGCTGACCGTCGCCACCATCGCCGGAAGCACCTCGATGAGCCAGGAAAACCGGAATTGCTTCAGCACAAAGAGCGAGCGGGAGGCTTGAATGCCCACCATGCCTAATGCGGCGCCGTCAAACGGCTCGTTGTGTGACGCAGTGCGCACGGCGAGCGCCGAGCCACCCCACACGTTGTATCCAGTAATCAGCGGCCCCCCGCGAAACGGCAACGGCAACGCGCTGGGGTTTACCGTGGCGCTCGTGCCAGCCGGAGACGTCTCCCCGGACTGCTGGGTGGATTGTGCATACGATACTCGTTCAGTGGTCACGAGCAGCAAGGTTGCGAACGCCCGCCGCAGGAAACGCTCGATCATGAAAGGCCCGAGGAGGAATCGTGAAAACGGTACCCTCGGCGACGCGGGGTTCCCGAACGGCACGCACAATGTGCGAACGTGTACACAGCACCTACGAGAACCGGTTGTCCAGTGTCTAACTTCCAGCTGTCCGAGGTTCTCAACTATCGCCTCCACTCCGACGTGTACCGTGACGACAATCGATTCCGAAGCGCAACGACCGCCCGAACTCCCGGCCACTCCTGACGAGACGGCGCGCCTCGATACCGCTCGCTCCGACCTGCTTCGGGTACATCGCGCCCTCCTCGGCGCGGAACGGGTGCGCTTTGAGCATGCACGGGGGCCGATCGCCAACAATAGCGCGTTCCTTCAGCTGGTGATCGCCGATCCGTGGTTCGAATGGCTACGCCCCATGGCGCAGCTCGTGCTGCTGATCGATGAACGCACGAGCGATAAAAAAGCCCCGCTTGGCAGCGCGGAGTCGCGTGAGCTCCTCTCGCAGTCCCGGGCGTTGCTCAGGGCCGATCGTGATGGCGACGCCTTTCAACGCCTGGTGTTTGAGGCCGCTCGAGTCTCACCGACGCTTGCCGAGCTGCTGTTGCAGGTGGCCGTCCGCCAGTCCACCCCCGCGTAACCGGCGTGGGGTTGGCGGGTATGAGATTGGACCGCTGGACCAAACCAGATTCGTGCGCCATTGTATATGGGTTCCATGTGCGCGTCGGACCGTCGTCGGTTCCTTCTCCCCGCCCGCATCAAATCGGATGGACGCCGCTGTCATTCGCTCCGGACTACCAGTGTTGACCGCTCTTTGCGCGGCCGCGATCGGGTTGTCCTGTAGTCCAGCGACGCGCAACCGCGAGCGGGACCGGCAGCCATCTGCAGGTACCTATCTGGCGCAGTTCGACGACATCTGGTCTCGATTCGACGCGGTGTACCCGTCGTTTGAGGTGAAGGGGGTGGACTGGAAAGCGCAGCGCGTGTTGTATCGACCGCAGGCGCAGCGGGCACGTTCGCAATCGGAATTCGTTGCGATCGCCACGAAAATGCTGGAGCCCCTTCGTGATTTGCACGTCTGGTTCATCGATCCACGTGGTCAGGTGGTACCGACATACCAGCCCTCCGATGTGGCCAATTTCGACGAGACCCGCTGGAAGCGGGCGCTCCGGGATGTGGGCTACATCGAACGGAGCAACGACTTTGGTGAAGCGAACGTCGGGGGCTACGGCTATCTGTTCATCGGCAGTTGGCGTGGCAACAATGATGTCGCGGCGCTTGATCAGGCGCTGACGCGTGCGCGCGAGCTTCCAGGGTTGATCGTTGACGTGCGTACCAATGGCGGTGGAGACGACGCGACTGCGCTCGCCTTCGCGTCACGCTTTACGGCCGTGCGCTTTGCCGCCTCGTACGTGCAGACGCGCAATGGACCGGCACATGAACACCTTGAGCCACTGACGGCGCGCACTATCGCACCACGTGGATCATGGCAGTTTCTCAAGCCCGTCGTGGTCATCACCGGTCGCGCCGGCTACAGTGCCACCGAGAGTTTTGTCGCCGCACTGCGCACGCTGCCAAACGTCACGGTGATTGGCGATACCACGGGCGGCGCATCGGGAAATCCCGCCACGTTCGCGCTCGGCGGTGGCTGGTCGTACACGGTGCCGCAGTGGATCGAATACGGTCCCGACCGCAGTCCGATTGAGTGGCACGGGGTCGCGCCCCACGTGGTGTTGCCATGGATGCCCTCAGCGTACGACCGCGATCGGGATCCGCTCATCGACGCTGCGGTTGGTGTGTTGGCTGAACGCAACGGGGTCTTTCGGGTCGCGCCGACGGAGAAAGACACTGCACCGCCTGTCGTGTCAAACGAGGCGCGTCGGAGCACGCGCGATCGTCAGCCCCCCAGCGCATGGCCGTGATCGCCTCCACCGCGCCGGTCTGGGACGATCACCGATGGGAACCATTGCCCGCGTTCGCGAATGAGTTGACCACGGGAACCTGCGTGATCGGGCTGGGCGGCTCGGGTTTGACGGCAATCGGTGAACTGTTGGCGCGTGGTGAACCCGTGATCGGTATTGATGCGGCCGATGTCGGCGCAGGTGCCGCTGGACGCAATGGCGGATTCCTGCTCGCCGGCAGCTACGACTTTTATCATGACGCGGTGCGATTGCACGGTCGCGAGCGTGCGCTCTGGGTGTACCATGCGACGATGGCTGAAATCGCACGCATCGCCGAAGCGGCTCCTGGAACGGTGCGTATAACTGGCTCGCGGCGCATTGCAGCGACGACGGCAGAGGTGGAGGACTGTCGTCTCCAGCTTCGCGCGATGCGTGCTGACGGACTGGAGTGCGACTGGTACCATGGGGACGATGGCGTTGGGCTCGCCATCCCCGGCGACGCGTCCTTCAACCCGTTAGCGCGCTGTCGGCATCTCGCGCTCACCATGCAACGAGACGGCGCCTTGCTCTTTGCTCGTACGCCCGCTGTGCGGCTCGAGGGGACTGTTGTCGTGACCCCGCTGGGCCGGATCACGGCGCGCCGTATCATCGTGGCGGTCGATGGGCACATTGAACGTGTCCTGCCGGAGCTCGGCTTTCGCGCGCGCACGGCAAGGCTCCAGATGCTTGCGACGGCCCCTACGACCGACGCCGCGATCCCGTGCCCCATGTACTATCGCGATGGCTACGAATACTGGCAGCAAACCACCGATGGACGGATCACCATCGGTGGCTTCCGTGATGTGGCTGGCGACAGCGAATGGACGCACGATGCGGAACCCACCGAACAGGTTCAGGCGTTGCTCGAGGCATTTCTGCGCGAGCGACTCGCGATCCATGTACCGATTACCCATCGGTGGGCGGCGTCGGCTGCGTTTTCGCACAACGGACGCCCGATTGTCGAGCAGGTCCGAGACGGCGTTTTTGCTCTTGGCGCCTACAGCGGCACCGGGAACGTGATCGGCGCACTGTGCGGGCGAGCCATTGTGGCGCTCGCGATCGACGGCGACGGGACGGCGGCCCGCGCACTCGGTGGCGACTGATACGACCTCGCGGCGAATGAGTAGATTGCCACATGCGCATTCGTCCCGTGTGGTACAACATGGTTTCGCTGCTCCTTCTTCTCGGCACGTCCATGCCGCGGTTCCTCGGCGCCCAAGGGCGCGCCACGGCACCACCGCCAGGTGCGCCAGACCTCTCGAAGTTGCCAAAGAGCCCAAAAATTCCGGTAGGCTTTGAGGCCCTGTTTGCTGAGCGTGACAAGCGCGCGCGGGATGCTGTCGGGTACTTCACCTGCATGCAGGCCACGGTCAATGCCCTCCGGGCTGGCGTGCTGGGCCAAGTCCCACGGGACTGGTCAATCGCCTGTATTGAGCACGCCGGTGAATGGCGCGGCGTGTTTGGAAGTCTTCGCGACGGGACCATCGATGTGAAGCGGCAGTTTGCGCTGCGTGGCGCCAGTGGCGTGCTGACAACCGATCCGGTGGATACAGCCCGCGTGAATGGATCGGCGCGGGCCTTGTTGCGCGGGCTCTCGGCGCCGTTGCCCGGGGCGGGTCGCTACGAGTTTACGCCCGTGCCCTTGGTGCAGGACAAGTTCGTGGAAGTGTGGTTCTTGCCGGTCCCGTCTGGTCTATCGAACGCGATTGTGGGCGGGGATTCGCTGATCCAGATGTCATCCGACGGTGTGCGAGAACTCGGTCACGGGAGAAGCACGCCGGTGGTACGCGCACTCTCCGTCCCGGAGGGCATGCGTTCGTGGTCGCTGAAAAGTGTTGAGGAGCGAATACCCAACGTCAGCGAGCTGGTATTAGCGCACCACGCACTGGCCCGGGTTCCGGAAATTCGCGTGCAGACATATCAGTACGAGTCGGTTCTCACAAGGCGCGGCTGGACGCATCGGCGCAAATGAGACACCGTCTCTGGTCTCCCGTAGCGCCCGAACGCTCCGACCTCGTCTTCGCGCGCCTGCGAAGAATGCTGGCTGTTTGTCTTTTTGGAGGAAGTCTGATGGCGCAGTCTTCAACGCAATTGATCAACGGAATCGCGCCGTGTCCCGACACGTCAAACTGTGTGTCAACCGAAGCAACGCGCGCACCTCAGCGGGTGGCTACAGTGCCGTTCACTGATGCCCCCGAGCAAGCGCTCGCACGCGCGAAAGCCGCCCTGCTCGCCGAGCCGCGCAGCCGCCTCACCGCGAGCGTGGGGAACGCGCTGCACGGAGAGTGCAAGAGTCGGATCTTTCGCTTCGTCGATGACGTGGACATCGTGGTGGACAGTGCGGCGGGTGTCTTTCGATTCCGCTCAGCGTCGCGCATCGGGCGAAGCGACCTGGGCGTCAACGCCAAGCGCATCGCGCGCATCGCCGCGCGCCTGACGCGATGACGACCAGTATCCGCGCGGCAACCGTTGAAGATGTACCCCGTATTCGTGCCTTCATCGAAGGACTTGCCGACTACGAACAGCTGCGACATGCCTGCGTGGCCACCAACGAACGGCTGCGGGACACCTTGTTTGGCGAGCACCCCTTCGCCGAAGTGGTGATCGCCGAGTGCGACCGTGTGGCCTGCGGCTTCGCCCTCTTCTTCCATAATTACTCCACCTTCCTTGCGCAGCCGGGGATTTATCTCGAAGATCTCTTTGTCGTGCCAACGCACCGGGGGCGCGGCGTCGGCAAGGTCTTGCTCCAGCATCTCGCGGCACTTGCGACGGCACGAGGATGCGGTCGATTGGAGTGGTCCGTGCTGAACTGGAACGCCGACGCGATTGCTTTCTACGAGCGCCTTGGCGCGCAGGCGCAGGAGGACTGGACCGTGTACCGGGTGACAGGTACGGCGCTTTCCACGTTGGCTTCCGGTGAGGGATAACGCACCAATGGACACACGATCGCAGGGGATCTCGCGCCGGAGCGCCTTGGCCATGCTGGCGTCCGGCGTGGCCGGCAGTACGCTGCTTCCGCTCCTGAGTGCAGCCGCCGATGGCGACGCGGAGACCGCGGCTGTGCCACGTATCGGCCAGATTGGATTGCAGCTGTACACGGTGCGTGCGGCGATGGCCAAAGACCTGAGCGGCACGCTGGCCGCTGTGGCGGCGGCTGGTATCACCGAGCTGGAGTTCGCCGGCTACTACAATCAATCGGCACAGTGGTGGAAGGACACCATGCGGGCGCACAGTATGACGTCGCCGTCGACGCACGTCGGACTCCCGAAGTCCGACGCAGAATGGGCGCCGCACTTTGCGACGTCGACGGTGATGGGGCAGCGGTGGGTGATCGTGCCGTTCGTCGGCACCGAGTTCCGCACGGCAGACGGCTATAAACGCCTTGCCGATCGGTTGAATAGCGGCGGCACGATGGCAACGGCTCAGGGGCTTCGCATGGGGTATCACAACCACGACTTTGAGTTTCAGCCGCTTGACGGCGGCACGAACGGACTCAGTATCCTGTTGGCGAATACAGATCCGTCTCTCGTGGATTTTGAGCTCGACCTGTACTGGGCAGTGAAGGCGGGACAGGATCCGCTGGCGCTGATCGGTGCGCACCCCAAACGGTTTGTCTGCTGTCATGTGAAAGACGCGGGGCCTGCACCGCAGCGCGCCATGATGGACGTCGGGAGCGGCACCATCGATTTCAGGAAGATCCTGCAGGTTGGTCGAAAGAACGGACTTGAGCACTGGTTCATCGAACACGACGCGCCTACAGATCCGCTCGCCTCCATCGCGGCGAGTGCGGCCGCCTTGAAGCGGATATAGGCGGAGCCATGATCATTCACAGTCCGTATCCCGACATCACGATTCCTGATAGCACGCTCACGTCATTCGTGTTTGCGCGCGCCGACGCGCTTGGTGAGAAGACCGCCATTATCTGTGGCGCGACAGGCCGATCCTATACTTACGCGAGCCTTACGAAGGCCATCCGACACGTGGCGGCCGGCCTCGCAGCACGCGGCATTCGCAAGGGTGACGTCGTGGGATTGGTGAGCCCGAACACACCGGATTTCGCCGTCGTGTTTTACGCGGTGACTATGCTCGGCGCGATCTGCTCGACCGTCAACCCGATTGCCACCGCGGAAGAAATCGGCGCCCAATTTGCCGATTCTGAAGCGGTCATGCTCGTGACCATCCCCGACCTGTACGACAAGTGCGAAACGGCCGCGCGGCTGGCCAGCACGGTTCGAGAAATCGTGGTGTTCGGCGTGCATGAGGGCGCGACGCCATACGCCGAACTCTTTGCCCACGGCGATACGCCACCCGATGTGGTGATCAACCCGGCCACCGACGTGTGCGCGCTTCCCTACTCGAGCGGCACGTCGGGTATCCCGAAGGGTGTGATGCTCACCCACCGGAACCTCGTCGCCAACCTCTGCCAGATGCGTCACGGCGAAGGCATGCTGCGGGAGCACGACAGCGTGATCGGCGTCCTGCCGTTTTTTCACATTTACGGCATGGTCGTCATCATGGGCGCCGCCTTGGTAGAGGGCGCCACGATCGTGTCGCTGCCACGCTTTGAGTTGGAAGGCTTCCTCCGCACGCTCCAGGATCATCGCATCACATATGCCAATATCGTGCCGCCCATTTTGCTGGCGTTGGCGAAACATCCGAGTGTGGCGAACTACGACCTGAGCGCGCTGCACACGTTGTTCAGCGGTGCCGCGCCACTGGGCGGTGAGTTGTCCAGCGCCGTCGAAGCCCGGTTGGGTGTGCGCGTGCGCCAGGGCTACGGGCTCACAGAGACCAGTCCCGTAACGCACTTCCATCCGCTGGAGGGCGATATGGTCATCCCCTCGTCGGTAGGGCCCGCCGTGCCGAACACCACCTGTCGCATCGTCGATCCGCTCACCGGTCAGGACGTCGCCGCAGGCGAGCGCGGCGAACTGTACATCCACGGTCCTCAGGTGATGAAGGGCTATTTCAAGAAACCCGAAGCGACCGCCGCATGTCTTAGTGAGGACGGATGGTTTCGGACGGGCGACATCGCCGTTGTCGATGACCATGGATGGTTCTCGATTGTTGATCGACTCAAAGAACTGATCAAGTACAAAGGCCTGCAAGTCGCACCAGCGGAGCTCGAGGCCGTGTTGCTGTCCAATCCACATATCGCCGATGCCGCCGTGATCCCCGTACCGGATGACGAAGCTGGCGAGATTCCCAAAGCATTTGTCGTGCTCCGCACCGCGCTGACCGCCGAAGCCGTGATGGCGTATGTTGCCGAACGCGTGTCGCCCTATAAGCGGGTGCGCGCCGTAGAATTTGTGGAGAGTATCCCCAAGTCCCCGTCCGGCAAGATTCTACGGCGTCTGTTGGTGGAAAAGGAAAGACAAGCCGCCGCCGTCATAAAGGTGTAAGGACCTACTCAGTACTGCCCCAAAAGTACTCAGTACCGCCCCAAAAGTACTCAGTACCGCCCCGAAAGTACTCAGTACTGCACCTAAAGTACCCCCTACTGCAGTTCAGTACTCCCTACTCCCCTACTCCCTACTCCCTACTCTCTCCCATGTCTCTCGGCATCGGCTTCATCGGCTCCGGATTCAACGCGCGATTCCATATGCAGGGCATGCGCTATGTGCGTGACTGCAACGTCCTTGGTGTGTGGAGTCCGCACGCGAAGAATGCGGCCGCCGCCGCAACGTACGCGCGCGAACTTGAACTCGGTGACTGCAAGGCCCACAAGAGCATCACGGACATGGTCGCCGACCCCGCGATTGACGCGATCTGGTTGAATGGACCCAATCACGCGCGCATCGAGAACGTCGAGGAGATCTGCGATGCGGTCACGAGCGGGAAGGGAACGCTGAAAGGCATCGCGTGCGAAAAGCCGCTGGCGCGCTCCGTGGCCGAGGCCAAACAGGTGCTCAAGATGGTAGAGAAGGCCGGCATCATGCACGGGTATCTGGAGAATCAGTACTTCTCACCGCAGGTGAGCGTGGGACACAACCTGATATGGAAGCGCGGTGCCGCTGCGACCGGAAACCCGTATCTCGCACGGGCTGCGGAAGAGCACAGCGGCCCGCACATGCCGTGGTTCTGGAACGGACAGCAGCAGGGTGGTGGCGTGTTGAACGACATGATGTGCCACAGCATTCTCGTCGTCCGGCAGCTGCTGTGCGCGCCCGGCGCACCGCTCTCCACATTGGTCCCCAAGCGAGTGACCGGCCACATTGCGTCGCTCAAATGGACGCGCAAGGAGTACGCCGCGCAGCTCAAGAAGACGATGGGTGTTGACTACCTCAAAACGCCAAGTGAAGACTTTGCCAGTGTGAATATCGAGTTCGAGACGCCTGATGGACGCATCGCGGTCGGCGAAGCGACCACCAGCTGGAGCTTCGTCGGCCCTGGTCTTCGGTTGTCTGCAGAACTGCTCGGGCCCGAGTACTCCATGAAGTGGAACTCGCTCGAATCCGGACTGGATCTGTTTTTCTCCCGCGCGGTGAAGGGAAAATCCGGTGAGGATATCGTCGAGAAGCAGAATGCCGAGGTGGGACAGATGCCGGTGGTCGTGAACGAAGCGATTGCCTACGGCTACGAGGCAGAAGACCGGCACTTTGTACGCGCCTTTCTCGGCAAAGAGAAGCCGCTCCTTACGTTCCACGACGGACTTGATGTGGTCCGGTTGTTGATGGCCGCCTACATGAGTGCGGAGCAAGGCAAGACCGTGGAATTCCCACCGCGCGGCGTTGACACGTTTGTGCCCAAGGTCGCGCAAGGCACCTGGATACCAAGGTGATGTAGTCATGCCATCAACGCTCCCGCCGAGTATTTTCAATGACGTCGTCGGTCCGGTCATGCGAGGGCCGTCGAGTTCGCACTCGGCGGCATGCGTCCGGATCGGCCGCCTTGCACGCGACTTGTGTGGAGGCCAGCCTGACCACGTGCTCGTGGAGTTTGACACCGAGGGCTCGCTGCCAACAACCCACGACAGTCAGGGGTCTGACATGGGGCTGTTTGGCGGGCTGCTGGGATGGGACGCCGACGACGAGCGGCTTCCGCGATCCGCCGAGGCGTTGCAGGACGCGGGTGTGCAGCTGGATATTCGGATCGCCACGTTCCATGACCCGCATCCGAACACGTACCGCCTCACGATCACCAGGGATGGCGTCGCGCATCGCATGATTGCGTTGTCGACCGGCGGCGGCATGATCGAAGTGATCTCGATCGACGATGCACCGGTGACGTTATACGGTGACTACGTCGTCACGCTGCTGGACGTGCACGACGACGGACGGTCGGCGTCGTCGGTGCTGGCTGAGCGTGCGGACGTTGACGACGTCAAGATCACCGGATCACATCCGACGTGCCTTGTGGTGTGTGCGCAGGCGTTTGTGTCGGACGCGGTGCTTGGCACGCTGCCGTCGGTGCAGCGGGTGCGTCGGCTTGATGCGGTGTTACCGGTGCGGTCGCGGAAACATCTGTCAGTGCCCTTCCTGCACGCCGGTGAAATGGTGATCACCAGCGATCCCGCCTCCAAAAAGCTGTCCGACTTCGCGCTGGAGTACGAGTGCGCGCGTGGAGGGCTGGACACCGACGCGGTCCTGGCGCAGATGCATCGGATCCTCACCATCGTACGCGCCGGTGTGCAACAAGGTCTCGCCGGTACCGAGTATGAGGATCGCATTCTGCCGCGACAGAGCCACCGATTCGCCGAGATGCTCGATCGCGGAGCGCTCCTCGACTGCGGCATTCTCAATCGCGCCATCTTGTACGTGACCGCGCTGATGGAAGTGAAGAGCTCGATGGGCGTGATCGTGGCGGCCCCCACGGCCGGATCGTGTGCCACGTTTCCGGCCACCACGCTTGCCGCCGCTGAGGTGCAGGGATCGTCCGATGATGTGATCGTGCGCGCGATGCTTGCCGCAGGATTGATCGGCGTGTTCGTGGCGACGCGCTCAAGCTTTGCCGCAGAAGTGGGCGGGTGTCAGGCGGAAACGGGCGCCGGTGCGGCCATGGCGGCCGCGGCGCTGGTGGAGTTGGCTGGTGGTAATGCGGCGCAGGGACTGTCTGCCGCCAGCCACGCGCTGCAAAACGTACTTGGCCTGGTCTGCGATCCGATTGCGGCCCGCGTCGAAGCGCCGTGCCTGGGTCGCAATATCGCCGGTGCGGCCAATGCACTCGCCTGTGCCAACATCTCGTTGGCCGGTTACGATCACCTCATTCCGCTTGACGAAGTCCTCGACGCGCATCGCCAGATCAGTGAGAACATGGCCCGCGAGCTGCGCTGTACGGCCCTTGGTGGTCTGTCCATTTCACCGACCTCGAAGGCCATCGAAGCGCGGCTCTGCGCGAAGGGTGGCTGCGCGAGCTGCGCGTAGCTCGCCACGTCGCGCATCGCCCAATCATCCGTGCGACGCAACTCCACTTTCTTCAGGCTTCTCATCGCGATGCCCATCACACTCCGACTGCTCGCCTCGTCACTCGTGGTCCTGCTGACCGCGGCCGTCCCACCGGCGAACGATGCCGTCGATCCCATAGTGGTCGCGAAGATCCGCGAAGAGGGACTGCAGCGTTCGCAGGTCATGGAGTTCGAAGCCTATATCGCCGATGTGCTTGGCGCTCGTCTGACGCTGTCGCGCGACATGCAACGTGCACAAGTGTGGGTGCTGCGCGAGATGACCCGCCTCGGACTGGTGAACGTGGCCGCCGAACCCTTCATGGATTTCGGCGTGACATGGGACAATGAGTACGTCTCGCTGCATATGCTGGAGCCGGACTATCAGCCGATGGTGGGCTATCCCGTGGCGCACACGGGGAGTACGCAAGGGAAGCAAACGGTGACGGCCGTGATCGTGGATCTTCTCGTCAAGGCCGATCTTGGGGCCTATCGCGGGAAACTGAAGGGCAAAGCCGTTTTGGTGACGCCTCCTGCCGTGATCGACCTGGCACCACTCACCAACGGCGTGCCACGCTACACACAACAAGGACTGGAGGCCCTCGAACAGACGGTCATCGCGCCGGCACGCGCCGCACCGCCGCGTGCCGTGCGCAATCCGGAACTGCTCAGTGCCGAAGAGAAACTTGCGTTCTACGCCAGTGAGGGCGTTGCCGCCGTGCTGCAATGCGAAAGCGGATGGCTTGGGGCCGTTCGCGGATTCTCTCGCCCCGGCTCGCGCAATGACGGGTGGTCGCGAGCTGGGATGATGGCGTCACCGGCAATCGTCGCCATCACGCCGGAGCACTACAATCGCATGTATCGCATCATCAAGCGCGATATCCCTGTCAGGGTCGAAATTGAAGTCCGCAATCGCATGGGCGATCGCGTCGAGCAGGCCATGAATCTGGTCGGAGAAATTCCGGGCACTGATCTCAAGGACGAAGTCGTGATGATCGGCGCGCATCTCGATACCTGGCACGCCAGCCCGAATGCGAGCGACAACACCTCGGGCGTGGCCGTGGCGCTCGAAGCGATGCGAATTCTGAAGGCCATTGGCGCCACACCGCGACGCACGATTCGCGTCGCACTGTGGGCCGGCGAAGAGCAGGGGCTGTTTGGCTCGCGCGCCTACGTAAAGCAGCATTTCGGAGACCCGCGTGATCGCGCGAACGGCGTCAAGCCTGCGTACGAAAAGCTGTCGGTCTACTTCAATCAGGACTACGGCGCGGGACAGTACCGCGGCATCATGCTGCAAGGCAACGAACAGGCGCGGGCAACACTCACCGGGTGGATGGACCCGTTCCGGGATCTGGGCATGACGCTGGTATCGAACCAAAGCCTGGGAAGCACCGACCATGTCGCCTTTGACGAAGTGGGTCTCCCCGGCTTCCAATTCCTGCAAGATCGCATTCCCGGAACCGGCGGTCACACCAACCTGGATTTCTTCGACACCATTCAAGCGGGTGATCTGATGAAGAACGCGGTCATTATGGCGTCGTTCGCGTATCACGCTGCCAACGCGAGTGCCCGGATGCCGCGCAAGTCAGGACCCTGATCGCGACGCCGCAAGTCCCTGATGTCCGTCCGCAGCGTCGAGCGTTGCCGAACCGCTAATTCACTCGCCGTACCAGCATCGAATCCAGTTTCCGGTAGTTCACGTCCATCGCATCCAGCCGTTGCAGGTGCGGACCAAGTCGTTGGAGGAAGTCCTCGAAGTTGCGCCGGGACTTCGCGCTCCAGAGTGCCTCCGCCAGCGCCGTGAGGCGCGGGAACGCCATGTATTCAACATGCCTGGCATCGAGCATGTACTCCGTCCACAGCTGCGCCTGCGCCCCAAGAATGTACCGCGCCTCAGCAGCCGTCAGCGACGGCGGCACCGGCTCAAAGGCGTACGCGCTGTCGAGCGGTGTAAACCCGCCAATCGCCAACGGTTCGTTTTGCCGATCTCTCGATTGGTAGTGATCGAAATACGTGTGCGACCCGGGAGTCATGATCACGTCGTGTTTCGATTTCGCTGCGGCAATGCCACCCCGCATGCCACGCCATGACATCACGGTCGCATGCTCGGCGAGACCTCCCTCGAGAATCTCATCCCAGCCCACCATCCGGCGCCCGTTTTTCGTCAGGAACGTATCCATTTGCCGAATGAACCAGCTCTGCAACGCATGGACATCCTTGACGCCGAGCTGTTGCATCCGCGCCTGTACGATCGGGCTGGCAATCCACTGCGTCTTCACCGCCTCATCGCCACCGATGTGGATATACGGCCCCGGAAACAGGGTGATCACCTCGGACAGCACATCCTGCATGAACGACACCGTCCGGTCGTCTGGACTCAGAATAAAATCGCCAACGCCCCACACCTGCATCACGCCAACCGTCGTGTCGCGGCGAACACCGAGCTCAGGGTACGCAGCGATCGCCGCCTGTGCGTGCCCGGGCATCTCGATCTCCGGCACCACCGTGATCTGGCGCTCCGCTGCGTAGGCTACGATCTCCCGTACGTCATCCTGCGTGTAAAACCCGCAGTGCTGCTTGCCGTCAAAGACGCGCTTGGTGGGATCGGGATTGTGCGTGCCAACTGCTGTTTGCTCGCGACATGAGCCCACGCTCGTCAGACGCGGGTACTTCGTGATCTCAAGGCGCCACCCCTGGTCGTCGGTCAGATGCCAGTGAAAACGATTGAGTTTGTGCCGCGCCAGCAGATCAATGTATTTCTTGACGAATTCCTTCGGCATGAAATGCCGCACCACGTCGAGGTGCGCGCCACGCCACGCAAACCGGGGGGCATCTTCAATATGCACGGCGCTGGCCGTCCACCGTGTACCTGGCAGCGGTGCGTCGCGGAATATGGCCGCTGGAAGGAGCTGCTTGAATGTTTCGAGTGCGTAGAAGGCGCCAGCCGGATTGGCTGCGCGCACCGTCACGCCGGTCGGTGTCACGTCGAGTCGATACCCTTCCAAACCCAGCGCTGCCGAGTCGGTCCCGTCTGCACGAAGCAACCGAATGCGCGCCAAGGATGTGCTCCGGGGACCAGCCAACCTGTCTCGCGTCGCCACGCTCGAGTCCATGACCACGGTGCTGGGCGTCACGGTGACGTCGAAGCCTGTCGCGCCTGCAACATCGCGCGCAAAGCGTTTGGCGACGGCCAGGAACAGTGGATCCGCGACCACCGCAGTGTTGTCGGAAAGCGTAAACGTGCCCAGCTGCGGGGTCAGCACGACCGGACGTGGAGTTACCGCGTAGTTCGTCGCGTGTGGTGTTTGCGCGGCGCCTGCGCTCGGTGCCACGGCCAGAAGCACGACCGACAGAAGCACGACCGACAGAGGCACGACCGACAGAGGCACGACCGACAGAGGCACGACCGACAGAGGCACGACCGACAGAGGCACGACCGCCGCAACAAGGCTCGGGCGTGCCAAGAGCACCGCGCGCGCACCACGCCAGAGCGCTGCGCGCGCACCACGCCGCACTGCACGCACTAGGCGCTTTGGACCAATGACTCCTCGTCGGACGTCATCAATGCCAGGATCACGTCGCGCACGATCATGGGGTCTGTCGCTCGCGCATGCACCTGTGTCAGGCCTGTCCGCTTGATCAGGTCACCAACATTCGTGCTGCGGATGCCACCGCCGCCGAGAATCGCAATCTTGTTGCCCGCACGCCGCTGCATCGCTCGCAAAGTGTCCGCACCATCCAACGCTGATGGCGCGTGACCTGCGGTCAGCACGAGGTCTACGCCAAGTGCGATGAGCAGCTCCAACGCTGAATCTCCGTCGGGCGTTCGGTCGAAGGCGCGGTGAAACCCCACCCGCATCGGCCGGGCCAACGAGAGGAATTCAGCGAGCTGCTGTCGTTGCACCGTCCCGTCGCTATGCAGCGGGCCGACGACGATGCCATCAACTCCCAATGCTTTTGCGGCGACGATATCGTTGCACATCACGTCGATGTCATCCTCCAGATACACAAAACTCTCCGTCTGCGGCCGAATCATGACGTGCAGCGGCACCTGCACTTCGTCGCGACACCGTGCCATCAGTCCCAGCGATGGTGTGGTACCGCCATCACCAGGGCCGCACAGTTCAATTCGCCCGGCGCCGTAGGCCTGCGACGCGCGCGCCGCGTGAACGGAATCACAGCACGCCTCAACCAGTGGCATGTACGAGGAGTTCAGCGGTGTTGTAGGAATCTGTCGCATAGGTCAGTCGGGAAACTATCGCACCGCAACACGCGTTGGCGCGGGGCGAAAGAGAAAAAGAAACACGGCAAACACGCCGAGTGCGAAGAGTGCTGCGAACTGCCAGATCTGCCTCCAGTCATGCGTGACCGCCGAACCGCTGCCGGTCGCGAACTTGCTCACGACGCTCCCGGATATCGAGGCGCCCACGAAGTAGCCAATACCATTCGTGACAAGGTTCAAGAAGCCCTGTGCCGCTGCGCGTACCTGCGGACCGGCTCGCTCATCGGTGTAGATCTGCCCCGCCACGAAAAAGAAATCGTAGCAGATGCCATGCAGCAGGATGCCCGCGTACACCATCCACATGACCGGGCCATCGGCCCCTTGGCTGAAGGCGAAATACCGCAGTGCCCACGCCAGCATGCCCACGAGCATGATCCACTTGATGCCCAGTTTGCGCAGCGCGATCGGCAAAAGCAGCATGAAGCCAATCTCCGACATCTGCCCATAACTCTGAATGAACGCCGGCTCCGGAGCACCGATCTCGTTCAAATACGGATTGGCGAACGCGTAGTAGAACTGCAGCGGGATGCACAGAGAGAAGGAGCCCAGCACGAAGATCGCGAAGTCGCGGTGCTTGAGGAGCTGTAAAGCATCAAGACCGAGCGCATCGCGAACACGGAACGAGCGCCCAACCGCCTTCGGCGGCGTGTGCGGCAACGCGAGCGAGAAGACGCCCAGCACGACGCTCGCCGCCGCTGCGACGACCATGGGCAGCGCCAGTTTGTCTGCCTGGAGTACTTTGCCAACCACCAACCCGGCCACGATCCAGCCAATGGTCCCAAGCACGCGAATCAACGGGAAATCCCGTGCCGAATCGGTGACGTGCGAAAAGGAAATGGAGTTCGTGAGCGAGAGCGTTGGCATGTAGCAAAACGCGTAGGCCAGCAACAGCGGATAGAAGCCGCTCCACTCCGTCTGGCGCGAGACGAGATACATCAAGCCGCCGCCGACCACATGCAGGATGGCGAGTAGTTTCTCGCTGGCGAAGAATCGATCCGCAACGATCCCCATAAAAAACGGAGACACAATCGCCGCGATCGCCATCGCGCCATACGCGGCGCCAACCTGCGTATCGCTGAAGTGCAGCGTTTGGGTGATGTACGTGCCCATCGTCACGTACCACGCTCCCCACACGAAGTACTGGAGAAACATCATCACCGACAACCGGACCTTCGTACTCATGCCAGCCGCACCCGAGTCTGAGCGCAACAGGTGACCGGGTCCTTCGGGCCTCTTTCGGAGGTCGCCACATGCGCGCTCGCGCACACGCCGACCGGAACCATGTCCGGCGGGCCAGTCATGGGGGCGACATCGTCAAGAGGCGCGGAGCGAAGGCGGTGCATAGGGGCACGCGTGGAGTGGGCGGTCGACCATGCCCTGAAACCGGCAAGTGAGTGACCGCTATGCTATGCCCTGGACAGGCTTCAGGGAAGTGAATTTCCACGAATCCGACCAGATTCGTTCACATGGCTCCGCGCGCGGTCTATCCTTCTCCTGCAGATCGGCGACACGCCCCCAGCGTCCATCCTCCCCGCTCTCCCCGGAGCCTGTGCATATGAGCGAGTCCTTGGCATACCCCATCGGCAAGCACGTGGGGAGGGCCGAATACTCAGACCACGAGCGCTCCGCATTCGTGGCGAGACTGGCTGCCCAACCGGCCGCTCTTTCCGCCGCCTTGGCGGATTTTCGCGATGACGATTTTGAGCGATCCTATCGGCCCGGTGGATGGACGATTCGGCAGGTCGTGCACCATTTGGCCGATAGCCACATGAACATGCTCCTTCGAGTCAAGTTCGCGCTTGCTGAAGTCGATCCGGCAATCAAGGCATATGACGAGAATGCCTGGGCCCAACAACCAGATGTCTCGGCCGTCTCGCCAATGGTGTCGCTCAACCTGCTCACGGCCCTCCACGAACGTGCGGTGGCGCTCTTCCTGGCGCTTACGCCCAGCCAATTTCAGCGCGGACTCACACACTCCGAGAATGGTCGCATGACCATCGAGCAGGTGCTCGCACTTTATGCCTGGCACGGTGACCACCATGTGGCGCATGTCCGGGCGGCGCAGGCGCTGGTGCAGCTGTCTTAGGCCGGTACTGCCGGTATCGGCCGGTACATGCCGGTATAGGCCGGTATAGGCCGGTATAGGCTATAGGTCGGTATAGGCCGGTATAGGCCGTAGTTGGCCCCCGGCGCTTACGGCTGCCCTTCGTAGATGCGTCCTGCCTCACCCACCGCCGCCAACTGCGCGGTCCCGCCCACGCCGAAGAGCGCGTAGATGATGCGTGTGGCTGGCGCCGCCAACGTGCGCCAACTCCGACCGTCGTACCGGAGCACCGTGCCACTGTCACCCGCTGCGTAAATCTCCGTCGGGCCTCGACCCCACAGTGCGCGCAGATCTCGCGAAGTGGGCACGGTCTGCGTGTTCCACTGCACGCCGTCGTAGCGCAAAATGGTGCCTGCGTCGCCCGCGATGAAGACATCGTTGGCACTGGTCCCCCACACCGCGCGCAAACGTCGCGTGGTCGGCACCGGAACGTTCAATTGGCTCCACCGGCCGCCGTCAAAGCGCAACACCACGCCGGAATCGCCAACGACGTACACGTTTGCCGGATCGCTCCCCCAGACGGCGCGCAGAAACTGCGACGTGCCACTGGCCTGAGGCGACCACGGTCCGCCGCTGGCGCGCAAGATAGTTCCGCGCTCTCCCACGATCACACTCTGTCCGGGCCCGCCGCTCCAAATCGCCCGCAAAAGCGCGCTCGTTGGCGAGACTTGCTTTTCCCACTGGGTGCCGTTGTAGCGCAGAATGGCGCCGGTGTCCCCAACGGCAATGATCTCGGTAGCACTCACGCCACTAATCCCGTACAGGTCATTCGTGCCAATCGCGTTGTCCAGCGCCCAGCCGACGGAAGATCCGCGACGGAAGATGGCACCACCAAAGCCGACCGCGAACGTTGGTCCGGTGGGGGCGCTGTACACCGACAGCAGCGAGGGATCGGAGATTTCTGTTATCCCCGTCGCCAATTGTCCTTCGCCGCGAACCGTCACGATCGTGCCCCACCACGCACCCAGACGGAGTGCGCCATCACCGCGCCTCGTGATCGCGCGAAGGTTTTGCCCGGTGCCAATGTTGAGCGCCCGCCAGACCACGCCGTCGAAGTGGTACATCGCGCCCGTGTTGCCAACGGCGTACACGTCGTTGAACGCACGACCCGTCATCGCGAACAGGTTCGCCGCACCGGGCTTCGACATGGCAGTCCAGGCCAGACCATCGAACCGCATGATCGTGCCGCCCGTGCCAACCGCGAAGACGTTGTTCGGACTCGTCCCCCACACATCGAAGAGTGGGTTGCTGTTGGGCGTGTCTTGTTTGCGCCATGATGTGCCGTCGAAACGGAGCGTGGTTCCGTTGTTCCCAACCACAAAGACCGGTCCGCCGCTCACACCCCAAATGCCCCACAGGTCGTCAATCACGGGAGTGGTCTGACGTGTAAAGCGGGTGCCGTCCCACCGCAGAATCGTGCCCTGATCACCAGAGACATACATCTCCGATGCCGACAACCCCCACACTTCAAGCAGCGTCGCCGTGGTCCCGCTCGACACCGTTTGAAAGGTCGAGCCGTTGCCGCGCAGAATCAGTCCGCTGGTACCAACGATCCAGATATCCGTTGGCGACGAGCCCCAAATGCCAACAAGCGTTTCCGTGGTGCCGGTCGGCACGATCTCCCACGGACCATCATTTCGCGATCGCAAAATGGTGCCGGTCTGGCCAACACCATATGTGGTGCCCTGGGTGTCGTCCCAAATGCCGAGCAGCGTTTGATCGGAGAGCCCACTGCGCGTCGTGCGCCACTGGCTGATGCCCGGCGCCGCCGCCGTCACCCCAACCTGCACCAGCGCCGACAGCGCGCCCACCGTGGCGGTGACACGCGCGGTTCCCGGGGAGATCGCGCTGACGGTCCCGCTGCCATCCACCGTGGCGACGGTTGGCGCGTCGCTGCGCCACGTGACGGCGGGCGTCGTGATCAGCACGCCCGCGCTGTCGCGCGCTTCGAGGTCGATGCGCTGCGACTGCCCACTCTGTAAAAACAGGGACGCTGGGCGTGTCGCGAGCGACACGACCGACGTCGCGGGCGGTTTGGGCGGTTCCGGAGCCGCACCATTGTTGTCGCAGGCGCCAAGCAGCGAGGCGAGCCCGAGTGACGCCACTATCGGCACGGCCAGGCGCACGACGCGCCCGCGTCGCCATGGGGTGTCCAGGAACAAACGAGACGTGACACGGATGGCGTTCATGAGAGGAGGCTAGCGGCGGGAGGACGTGCCGCGCAACCAGTCGCAGCGTAGCTTAAAAGCATGACCTCTCCATACCCCACGCCACGCCTGGCGGTTCACACCGCGTCCCGATCAGCCGTCGTGCTGCTCGGGTCCCTTGCCGCGTCCGTCGTTCTCGCGCGGCCAGGTATTGCACTGGCCCAGCGCGGAGCGCCGCCGCCGCGGGGCGCCTCGGCTTCTGTGCCATCGCCTGGTGCAGACGTGTTTCTGGTACCGCTCTCGTTCGCTGGCGCGACAGTTAAAGTCGGCGTGCCGGCCAACCTGACGCGCCGCGATGGCTACGATAATCAGCCGTCGTTCGACGAATCGTCGCGCGAGCTGTACTACACGTCCAATCGCGGCGATGGACAGTCAGACATCTATCGCTACGACTTCAACACCGGACTGGCCGTCCCCGCGAAACGCACGCTGCCGGAAAGCGAATACTCGGCGTTCCCGATCATGTCGTCGGTCGCCAGCTCACGCACAAAGGCTCTCGCGGTTATACGCGTCGAAGCGGACTCGGCCCAACGGCTGTGGCGCATGCCGCTCGACTCCACGGCACCCTCCGTGTTGTTTCCCGACATCAAGCCGGTCGGCTATTTCGCACAAGCCGATGATTCCACGTGGGCCATGTTCGTGCTGGGCTCACCCGCAACACTGCACGTCGCCACGATCGGTCGATCGGGCAGCCGGATACTGGCCAGCGACATCGGTCGCTCGCTGCATCGCATTCCCGGCACGCATCGCGTGAGCTACGTCCAGAAGAGCGGCGGCGAGTGGTATCTCATGGAGCTCGAACCGCTGAGTGGACGCATCGATACATTGGTGAAAACGTTGCCGCGCGCGGAAGATCTCGCGTGGATTGACAGCACCACGGTGCTGATGGGGCAGGGCACCAGGCTGTTCTCGTGGCGTCGCGGAACACGCGAGTGGACCGAAGTCGCCGACTTTGCCTTTGCGCATTTGCGTGGCATCACGCGCCTGGCGGTGAGCCCCAATCGGCAATGGCTCACATTTGTTGCCGATGCGGTGCCGCGCGCGGCGGCGGCGCTCCCTCGCGCGGTCTACACCGACGCGTTCGTTGAAGCCACCGTACGGCGCGGTATCGAGACGCTCGCCGCCGACTCGATGGAAGGACGTCGCACCGGCACACCCGGCGGCGCGCGGGCCGCGCGATGGATCGCGTCGCAATTCAAGGCGGCGAAGCTCATTCCTGCGGGAGACTCCGGTACGTACTTGCAGCAGATGCCGTTGCAGGATCGTGGTGCCGCGCAAGCGATGCCCGGTGGCGGCGCACCTGCTGCGCCCGCGCAGCCGCGCTACGTCCTGTCATCGTCGTGGGCGGCGTGGGATTCGGTCGCGCCGGGAAGTCGCTCGCGCGCGTCGAACGTTGTTGGTGTACTTCCCGGTACCGACCCGACACTCCGTGATGAAGTGGTGCTGGTCACCGCGCACTATGATCACCTGGGCATCGGTCGTCCTGTCGACGGCGACTCCATCTTCAACGGTGCCGATGACGATGCCTCAGGGGTGATTGCGGTGATTGAAATGGCCAAAGCGCTGCAGCGCGGACCTCGGCCCAAGCGGACTATCGTCTTCATGGCGATAACCGGTGAGGAAGTGGGCGGTTTGGGCACGCGATGGTACATCGCCAATCCCGTCCGGCCACTCGCCAAAACGGTCGTCGATCTCAACGTCGAAATGATCGGGCACGCCGACTCGTTGGCGGGCGGGTTTGGCAAGGCGTGGCTGACCGGCTACGAGCGTTCAACGATGGGCGACCTGCTGGCGGACAACGGCATCCCGCTCGTGCTCGATCCTCGCCCTACGCAGCGGTTCTTTGAACGCAGCGATAACGCAGCGTTTGCGCGCATCGGTATTCCGGCGCATTCGCTGTCCTCGTACAATCTGCTCTCGCCGTACCATCATCCGAAAGACGACGCGGCCTCGATCGATGTGCGGCACATGACGCAAGTCATCCGCGCAACGGCGCGGGCGCTGCGACTGCTCGCCGACGGCCCCGCACCGACGTGGCATCCCGGCGGCCGGCCCGACGCGCCGGCCGCTCGTCCGAATCGCCAATAACACGCCACGCTGTGAGAGCACGGGGGAATGAAGCGGGGGCAATCACCATGCTGGTGATCGCCCCCGCTTCATTCCCCCAAGTGCGTCTCGAAAACGCTACGCCTTCACCACGTTTCGGAACTGCGGCGTGTAATCCGGGAAGATCGTCGACAGGTTCGTATTACCAAGCCGCTTCTGCACAATCTCCGCAAGGATGTCGCGGTGATCCAAGGTCACGCGCAAATCCTGTCCCGACTCGAGATTCTCGCGCGCCAAGCCCGGCCACGAGTTGGTGAGCACACGACCGCCGTTGATCTTCTTGCCCATCGCAAACGCCACGTTCCCGCGGCCGTGATCGGTGCCTTTATCACCATTCTCGCGGGCGTTGCGACCAAACTCCGAAATCACCACCAGCGTGACGCCGTTGGCGGTCGTGCCCTGCATCACGTCGGCATAAAACGCGGCCAGCGCTCCCGACAGCTCCAGCATACGGTTGTGCATGTAGCTGTTATCAATGCCTGGCCTCGACCCTTGCGCCGAATGGGTGTCCCAGCCGCCAAGGAATGCGTGGATCGCTTCGATCCCCACATCCGACTTGATCAGCGCCGCCGACGACTTGAGCGCGTTGCCGAACCCGGTGTTGGGATACACCGCACCATTCTGCGTCGTGTAGCCGCTGAAGTTGATGGTCTGCAACAACGCGATGGTGTTCGTCGCGTCGAGCGCGTTGGCGCTCACCGGTTCAACGGCCGACGCATAGTTGGCCGCCAAAAACTGTGCACGCGCGTTGGCGGTCGCCGACGAGCCGTCAACGCGGAAAGCCGACGGACTCGAGATCGGCAACGTTTTCGGACCACCGACCAAGGTCGTGGGTAGGCCGCTCGTAAGTCCCAACGCGCGCAATGGTGCAGTGCTGCGCAACGGGGTGCTGGTCGCCAAATGACGACCGAGCCATCCGGTTGCAAGGTTCAGATCCCGCGGCTTGCCAACCTCGATATAGCGCTGTGCGTCAAAGTGCGAGCGCGATGTGTCGACCGAGCCCGTCGCGTGAGCAACCAAGAGGTCACCCGCCGTATACGCCGGCATGAGTGGCGCCATACCCGGTGAAAAACCAAAGAAATTGTCGAGAGCAATGGCCTTCGGCTCGGTTCCGGCGGCGTCCGGGCGTGCGATGGAAATGTTCGGCCGACCCGTGTAGTACGCCGGATCGCCGAACGGCACGACCAGCGACATGCCGTCGCAGCCACCGCTCAGGAACACCGAGACAATGATGTCGCGGCTTGAGGACGATTGCGCCAGCACCACGTTGGGCAGCCACGACGGGAGCATGGCGGCAATGCCGAATCCTGCGCCACGCACCAGGAAGTCGCGACGGGCAAGCGAGCGATACTCCTGACAACCGGTGTCGTTCGTTTCGTCATGCATGGCAGTAATTCCTGGAGAGACGGGAGCGGCAAACGGGCGTGGACGCGTGGGCGCGACTGTGGCTGGTCAGTACCATTGGAACTCCTGCGAACTGACGGCCAGTGCCAGCGTCTCCCGGACGCGTGCATCGTTATAAGTAGCCGCCATCAGATACGCTTGCAGCGCGCTGCCGAGTGCCCTTGGCATCTCTCCGCCAAAGAGGCGACCGTTGATCTGGTTGATCACGCCCGCCGCATTGTCTTGTGGCGCGCGGAACGACGCGACCGTGTTCACGCGTGCCACGGTGGCCGAGTTCAGATTCGAGATGTACGTCGCCCAGTTCCAGCGCTGCGCGACGAGGCCGCTCCACCAGGACACTCTGTCAGGATAGCCGTCCGGCTGCTCCCAGTAAAAGCTCTCCATGTCGAGCTGGCTAAGACGCGCACGCACGGCGCGAATGTTCGTGACTTCGGTGACCATACTGCGCACTGAGGAGGTAATCAGGTGGAACGGGCGTTTGTACTTGGCCGGCGACGCCATCACGTTCTTCCCCGACAGAATGGTGCGGATCATCGCTTTGATGTCGCCACCCGTTGCCGTGTAGACCGCTGCGGTGGCATCGACGACCGCCGCTGGCGGAGTGTAAGCCAGCAGCCACTGTGCCATTTTCAGCGAGAGGTAGCGCGCGGTGCTCGGGTGATTGATGAGCATGGTGATCGCGGTATCCCCTTCCGCCTTCATGGCCGCCGCCGCGGCCGCGTTCGTTCCGGTCGCCGGGAAGTTCGTGCCGAGAAACGTTTTCGCGCTCGTGTCGTGATTCCCGAAATTGAACACGAACGTGCCGGGATTGTAGTTGATGCTCCAGCCGGTCAAAATGCGCGCCAACTGCGCCACGTCATTCTGCGTGTAGCCACCGTCGGCGCCCAGCGAATGCAACTCCATGATCTCGCGCGCGTAATTCTCGTTCGGCGTGGGCTTGCGACTCGACGCTTGGTCGAGGTAGTAGAGCATCGCCGCGCTGTTCGCAGACGCGCGCAGCATATCAGGGAACTTGCCCAGCGCATGCGGACGAATCACCTGACGATCGTCGATGACCTTGAAGTGTCCGATCTTGTCATAGAGCGTGCTGAAGTGGTCGGTCCAGAACTCGACCATGCGCTCGTACAGCTGCTTCTTCGAAAAGGCTGCGCGATACATCGTCATATCGGCGAGCTGATTATAGACCTCGCCGCCGTCGGGTGCTTGCCGCAACTGTTCCGCCGTCTGCGACAGCAACGGCATCTGCATGGCGATCCGGGCATCCACCACGGAATCGTCGATCGCGGAGGCATTCAACTGATACTCGAGGTACCCCGCATAGCCGAGCTGCCGCGCCAGCGCGATCTCCGCAGGGGCAAGTCCCATCGTGATGCGCCGAACCAGTCGCAACAGAGGATCTTTCCACTCCGTTGACGGATCCGGGCGAATGCCCGCCGGCTGCGTCTTCTTGATCGGCTTGCCGCGCGGGAAGCCGGTCTGCGCGGTCGTCGCGGACGTGGTCGCCAAGGTCGCGACGGCGCCAGCACCGAGGACAAAAAATCGACGACGGCTTGGCGGTGTCGTGGTGCCTGTGTCAGGACCGTCCTGCTCGCGCGTTACTACGTCCGTGGGCGTGGGCATAATATGACCGATGGGTTGTGGACGAACACCTGCCTATATGTTCAATCTTTTCGCTGCATCTGTCAACGTTTTCTCTGTACCAAACGTAATCCACGCCGGTACGCACCCGCAGTCTGTGACGATAGCACCAGATTCGTGATACTCGGCGAGATCAGTCACCGTCCAGCATGCAGACGCGTCACATCGTACTGGCGTTAAGGCCATAGATCGCCTGGAGCAGCGCGAGTGCGACAAACCCCACCACGCCGCCGAAGCCCAGAATCATGACCGGCTCGATCAGCGTCACGGCCAACGCTACGGCTCGCTGCAGTTCGCTGTTGGCGGCCTCGGCCGCGCGCGCCGCGAGGCCGGCCAGGTCACCACTCACTTCTCCGGCGTCCAAAAGGCGCTCCGTCAAGGGCGAGAGCAGTCCGGACACCGCCGTGGCCACCCGTTCGCCGCCACGCACCCGATCCTCTGCATCACGGAGCGACGCGGCAAGCTGCGCGTTCCCAACCACGCCTCGGGCCAGCGCCATCGACCCGAGCAGCGACACCCCCGATCGGAGACCGATGGCCAACGTCCCTGTGTAGGCGGCGGCCGCTTGGGTCCGCTCCAAGCGCCCGATCACCGGCCATCCAAGTCGCGAGGCATCGATCCGGCGCCTCGCGGCGGGATCCCGCCACAGAGACCGCATGGTAAGCGCACCAATCGTCGCGATCGCAAGCCACGCCCACCAGCCTTTGACCAGGATCGCGCTGATCAGCATTAACGCCCGCGTACTCATCGGGAGGGTACCGCCGCTGTCCGCGATGAGCGCGGCAAAGCGCGGTACCACCACCGCCAAAATCACCACCACCCCGATGAGCGAGGCCACACCCAGAATCGACGGGTAGACCAGCGCACTCCCGATCGTGGCGCGCAACGCCTGTCGGCGATCCAGATGGTCCGCCAGCAGCGTCAAACTGTCATCGAGCGTACCCGAGGCTTCACCGGCCGCAATCAGTGGTGCAAAGACGGGGGGGAACACGTCAAGTCGACGCACCGCGGCGCTCAGTGACTCGCCACGCGCGACGGCGTCGCGGAGCTCGGCGAAGGCTCCGCGAAGCCGCTGGCCCGTCGCTTCCTGTGCCGCATACGAGAGCGCGCGAAAGAGCGGCACGCCGGCGCCGGTCAACGTGGCCAACGAACGCACCACCATCGCCAGATCGCGGTCATCCGTTCGGCGGAACTGATCCCAGAACGCCGGCCGACGTGTTCGCGACGCTTCGTCCGTGCGCGGTGCACCGGTGAGTGGTGCCAACTCCACCACCCACAGCGATCGACGTCGCAACGTGTCGATCGCGTCGCGCTCGGACACCGCGTCTATTTCGCCGCGCACCGCGACCCCTTCCGCATTGGCGGCGCGATACTGCCACCGCGCGCGCGACGAGCCGCTCCCGGTCACCGTCCGTCGTCCTCGCTCACCACACGTGTCACTTCATCGATCGTGGTGTGGCCCTCGCGAATCGCGCGCCAGCCATCCTGTTGCAGCGACGTCACGCCGCGCTCGCGCACCAGCGCGCGCAGCGCATCGAGTGACGCTCCAGCCACGAACGCTGCACGTAGCGCATCATCAACGGTGAGCAACTCGGTGATCGCCGATCGTCCGCTATAGCCGCTCTGGGCACACGCGTCACAGCCCCGACCCTCACGCACCGCGGTGATGGGCGGCGAGATGTCTCGGGCCGCAGCAGCTTCGGCGCGCGTGAGCGGACGCCACACGGCGCAGGCAATGCAGGTGCGTCGCACCAGACGTTGGGCCAGCACACCCTGTAAGGTCGCGGCGAGCAAGTACGGTGGGACACCCATCTCGGTCAGGCGGGCGAGCGCGCCGGTCGCATCAGTCGTGTGCAGCGTGCTCAGCACCAGATGCCCCGTGAGCGCCGCCTGCACAGCGATTTCAGCAGTCTCGGCATCTCGCATCTCGCCCACGAGAATGACATCCGGATCATGCCGCAGAATCGCCCGCAAGGCATTCGGAAATCCAAAACCCGCCTTGCTATTCACGGGAAGCTGCACCACGCCGTCGAGGCGATATTCCACAGGATCTTCGACCGTGACCACTTTCACGCCCGGCGTACTGCGCGCGGCAAGCGCGGCATAGAGCGTCGTCGTCTTGCCGGAGCCCGTCGGACCGGTGACGAGCAAGAGCCCTGAGCTTCGCCCAACGAGTTGCGCCCACGCCGCTTGTACCGCGGCCGTGATCCCCAGATCGCCAAGCGTGCGTCCGTCGCGACTTCCACTGTCGAGCAGACGAAGCACCAGGCTTTCACCGTGCAGCGCGGGTAACGTCGACAGACGCAGATCCACATCGCGACCATCAATGTGCACGCGCGCCCGTCCGTCCTGTGGCAACCGCCGCTCGGCGATATCGAGACCGGCCACAACCTTCAGACGAGACAGCACACCCGCCTGAAATCCGATCCCCAGCTGCTGCACATCATGCAGCACCCCATCACGACGCATACGCACCCGCAGGCCGTCGACCGTCGACTCAAAGTGGACGTCGCTCGCACCGCTTCGCACCGCCTCGGAGAGCAGCGCGTTCACCACCTGTACGACCGGCTCTCGGCTGGCCAGCGCGCGAAGGTCGTCCAGCGATTCGGTCGCATCTCCGTGCAACCCCACGCCGCCCGTGGAGCTGTGGTTTTCCGCCACCCGCGGTACGGCAACCAATGCCGCACGAATGTCAGCGGCCGCATACGATCGCACGGTGATCGCCCGCTGCAGCGTGCGCGCGAGGACGTCAGCCACCAACGGGACGATCGACCCGTCGGCGGCAACAATCGCGGCATGTTCGGTGACGGCGAGCGGAAGCACCGCGTGCTCCTCCAGCCATCGCGCAGGGAATCGCTGCGCGAGCATCCCCGCCGCTGCTTCACGCAAGAGGCGCGCGTCGCGCTCCGGCGACGCCACGTGGGACGCCACTGCAGACACCGGCGTTGCAGATTCCGGGCTGGTGGCCATCAGCCTTCGGGGGCGCCGCCCGGTGGCTTGCGCGTCACCGGTGTGCCATCCAATACACCTGGAGACCGCGATTCAAGGCTCTTGCGAAGACGCTCGCGAATGGCGTCGGCATCCGCATCGCTTCGTACGACGTAGGGCGTCACGAAGATCGCGAGCTCCGTGCGCTGACGCGTGACCACTTGCCGTCGGAAGAACGCACCGAGATAGGGAATGTCCATCAGCAACGGAATGCCCTGATTGCTCGTGGTGCGGTTGTCGCCGATCAGCCCGGCGATCACCACGGTTTGCCCGTCACGCAGGATGGCGCGCGTACTCGCCTCCCGCGTCGAAATCACCGGCGCACTCAGCGCCGCGGAGATGGTCTGCTGTGTTAACGAGCTCACTTCCTGCAAAAGCTGCACCGACACGTAGCCATCATCATTGATGGTCGGAATGATGGAGAGTTTTGTTCCAACATCCTGATACTGCACGGCGCGGTCAATCGACACGTCGTTGCCGAGTCGGGTGGATGAAATGAACGGCACTTTGCTGCCCACGAGGATGGTCGCCTCGCGGTTGTTCGTTGCCACGATCTCGGGCGTCGACAGGACGCGGACGTCGCTTGTTGAGGCGATCGAGCGCAATAACGCGCGAACCGCGGTACCATCCAACCGGACGAGGCGCAGCAACGCCGATGTGGAGCCGGTGTCGGGGATGCCGGTGTTGCCAAACTGACCCTGGACATCACCGCCGCGGTTGACCGCCGACCAGTCAACCCCAAACTCAAACCCGCGGCCAAGCGCGATCTCGGCGATCGTCACCTCAAACAACACCTGTGCCGGGCGCGTATCGAGTGCGTCGATGGTTTCGCGCAGCAGCGGATAGTTGGGCGGTGCGGTGCGAATCACCAGCGCGTTGGTGGGCGCGTTCGCCACGATCGTCGTGCGCCCGACAAGTACACCCGCCGCCGAGTCTCGCGGTGTTGCCGACATGGCTGTCGCGGTTGCGCCGCCGGCGATCGGCATCGACCGTTGCCGAAACGTTTCCGCCTCACGCGACCGAAACGTATCGGTTGCGCGCGACAGCGAACGATCACTGAGTGAGCCGGTGGTGTTTGTTGCCACCTGTACGCCGAACAGCTGCCCCAGGGCGCCAGCCAAATCCTCGGCCGAGGCGTACTTCAGGTTGACAACGTAAGTCCGCAGTCCCGACTCACCAGCCGGTGCAGCGTCCAGCTTCTGGAGCAAATCGAGATAGCGGGCCACGTTGGCCCCCCGATCGGTGATCAGCAGCGCGTTCGAGCGCGCGACCGCTTCCACGCGCGCACCTTTCGAGACAATGGCCTTCAGTGCGTCAGCGCCCTCGTCAGCCCGTATCGACTGCAGCGGCACCAACTGCGTGACGAGGCCAAGCGGTGGAGGATCCGGAAACGCGAAGCCCGTGCGCAGCGGACCTGTCGCAGGGGCCTTCTCGGTGGGCATCACCTGCGCCACGTTGCCATTGGACACGAGCATCAATCCGTTCGATTCCAGCAGCGACTCAAAGATGCGTTCCAATTCCCCGGCGCGAACCGGCGCTGCCGTCGAGAACGTGATGCGCACGTCAGGGATGTCACTCGTCATGACCGTGCGCCCGAGCATCGTGGCAAATGTGCGAATGACATCCACAAGCCGCGCGTTCGCAAAGTCAAGGGATGTGCCTTGTGCCGCGGTTGGTGTCGGCGTTGCGGCTGGAGGGGCGGACGTTTGACGCGGGCGCGTTTGCGCCGCGGCAGCACCAGACCACACCGTCATCGTCACACCGACGATGACGGCCATGCGGAGTCGGCAACGGTCTGAAGCGCCCGTGTTCGGCGCTCGCCGCGCGGCGAAATGGAAAGAGGTCACGGCTGTTTGTCGAGAGAGTCAGGCGGCGTACGCGGCGAAAGCCGAAGCGTTCGCGAGCCGCTGCGTGTAGCAACCACCACCTTGTCCGATTCAATGCGAAGCACGCGAAATCCGCCGCGTGCGTCGCCCACCGCGTACAACTGCGGAGCACCATCGGCGAGTGCGAACTGCACCAGCGCGCGGCGCTCACCGTTCGTCGTCACGATTCCCGTGAGGCGCGGCAAACTGTCGACGAGCGATGCCTGGCTCATTGTGCTGGCCGAATCCATCGCGCCGTTCATGGTCTCCGCCACCAGAGCCGCTTGCCCGGGCGGGACAAAACGTGTGCGCGGAGGTTGTCGCGTGGCGCTGAAAATGTTGCCGGCCACGACAACCGCCTCCAGTGAGTCTGTGGCGGACCCGCCACCGGTGGTGAGGGCCGGCGACGGAGTGGTCGCCAGAGGGACTGGTGCGCGAGCCGAACCCGCATCGCTCACGGACGACGGAGGCCAGACGAACAGGACGCAGGCCGCGATCACGCAGATGGTCGCGAAGCCGTTCAGCATCGCCGGACGCAAGAACGCAGGAGTCATTGCGGCA
>Ga0209591_10000189_pt1 | contig 80579 bp, 79 predicted proteins | sample MAT01_FD_187207 | JGI IMG/M metagenome (GOLD analysis project Ga0209591, IMG submission 187207) | Freshwater microbial communities from Lake Fryxell liftoff mats and glacier meltwater in Antarctica - MAT-01 (SPAdes) (version 2) | ecosystem: Environmental > Aquatic > Freshwater > Ice > Liftoff...
CGAGGCCGCGACACGCCCTCATACGATCTTCACGGAATCAACCATCTAGGACGGGATCACGTACGCCCGGGCGAAGAACGTACTCACGGCAGCGGCGTGCAGGTGCCCGCTGAGTGCGCGGTCGCCCTCGACTGCCATGACGGCGTGGACGTGCACGGTGCCGTCCTCGATCTCCCCGGTGCCCGACATCTCGGCGGGCAGGGTGTAGCTGGTGATGATGTCGTCGAATGCGTCGGCCGCCCGCATCGTCGAGATCGTGAAGGCGTCCACGGCGCCGATCAGGCTGACGATGGCACCCTGCTCGATACCCCTGTTCGCCACCTCCTTGGTGATGCCCTCCAGAAGCTCGCCGTTGCGGATCTCGATCACGTGCACGCGGTCACCTTCCGATCATGGGGCTGAGCGACTGGAGCATGACGGCTGAGCACCACCGGGCGCCCGCGTCGCGGTCGCTGACGGCTTCTTGGGCGAACCGCTGGGCGACGAGCCCGGGCTGAGGAAACAGCCTCGGGTTGGCCGCGAGCTCGGCAGCCTTCCTGCGAACCCTTCGTACGGCCTGTAGACGACCTGCTACCGCGAGGCTATCGCGGCGGGGATCAACCGCGCAGGTGTAGGCGCCTCAGGAGGATTCCGATGCCCGCCCCCCAGACCACTCCCGGTGGTCTTGTGATCTGTCCGGTTGTGCAGTTCATCGTCTCTCAGGATGGCCTGTCGGCCGTCCTGCTCGCGGACCACAGCGACGACGGCACCGGGCATTGCCGGGTGTGCTCCGCCGGAGCCCAATCCGGGCGCCACCGGTACCCCTGCCTGACGAGGGTGTACGCCGACACCGCAAGCGAGGTGGAGCGCCTCAGTGCCCGCGTCCGGGGGCGCTCCACCTGACCACTCTCCCGCAGTCGGTCAGTACACCGTCCCGCTGGTCGCGACGGTGTCGCCGATGTCCTCGATGCTGATGTGCATCGGGTTCGTCGCGGCTGCCGGGCCAGTTTCGGTACCGGCCGGGATCCCGCGCGCCGCACGGGGCCGTCAGGACAGGCTGGCGGCGAGCCGGTCCAGGAACTCGACCTGTGCGGCCACCAGCTTGACCCGCGCGACGTCGAGGCCGAACCACGCCGCCCGGTCGATCTCGGGGAAGGACCGGACCTTCCCCGAGCGGGGCGGCCACTCCAGGTCGAAGGTGCCGGGGGTGATGGCGTCGGCATCGAAGTCGGCCTCCCGCGCGAACACCGTGATCTGCTTGCGGCCCCCGCGCTGGGGGACCGTGCCGAGCTCCCGCGACTCGCCGGCGGGTGGAGCGGAGCCCAACTCCTCGGTGAACTCCCGCTCCGCCGCGGCACGCGGGTCCTCGTCGGGGTCGTGCTCGCCCTTCGGGATCGACCACGCGCCGTCGTCCTTGCGGGCCCAGTAGGGCCCGCCCATGTGCCCGAGCAGCACCTCCACTCCGACGCCGCCCCCGGCAGGGATCTCGGGGGAGGGGTGAGGGCCGGTCCCTGCCCCGCCCGGAGCAGCGCGGAACAACAGCAGACCCGCGCTCAGTACCGGCACGGGCCCAGCATCCCAGACCGCCTGACGGTGGTGGTCAGGCTCGCCGCTCGTCGCGCCAGGCCAGCCACTCCTTGACCAGGCCCAGGTCGTAGTCCGGCCCGTTGAGGCCGATGGTGAACAGCGTGGCGTTCGCCGCCACCAGCGCCTCGGCGACCTCACCCGGGGCCTGGCCGACGCCGATGGACCGCTCGATCTCCGCCGGGTCGCGCCCGACGTCGGCGCAGTGGGCGTCGAGGATGGCGTTCTTGCGGGTGAGCACGTCGACATCGCCGAAGCTGTGCCAGATCTGGGCGTGCTCGGCGGTGTAGCGCAAGGTCTTCTTCTCCCCGCCGCCGCCGACCAGCACCGGGATCTCGCGGGTCGGGGCCGGGTTCAGCTTGCTCCAGCGGGCCTTGATGCGGGGCAGGGCCTGGGCCAGGTCGGCCAGCCGCGAGCCCGCGGTGCCGAAGTCGTAGCCGTACTCGGTGTAGTCGCGTTCGAACCAGCCCGCGCCGATGCCGAGGATGAGGCGGCCGTTGGAGATGTGGTCCACGGTGCGGGCCATGTCGGCCAGCAGCTCGGGGTTGCGGTAGCTGTTGCAGGTGACCAGCGCGCCGATCTCCACGCGGCTGGTGGCCTCCGCCCAGGCGCCGAGCATCGTCCAGCACTCGAAGTGCTGGCCGTCGGGCTCGCCGTAGAGCGGGAAGAAGTGGTCCCAGTTGAAGACGACGTCGACACCGGCCTCCTCGGCGGCGGCCACGGCGTCGCGGATCCGCGCGTAGTCGGCGTGCTGGGGCTGCAGCTGGACACCGATCCGGATGGGGTGCGTCATGGCCTCGATCCTGTCACCAACGGCGTGCGGCGGCTCGGTCCACGGGTCGGCTCACTGCGCCGCCGGGACGGCTCGCGACGACCGGGCCAGCAACCGGTCGAGTCCCATCGCGCCGGCCGCGAGGACACCGAACATGGCGGTGATGCCCAGGGAGTTGACGGCGACCGCGGCGTAGCCCAGGTCGTCGACGTCGATGAACGGGTAGGGGTACCAGCCGGTCAGCGCCCCGCGCACGAGGGTGAGGGCCAGCCACGCCAGTGGGAAGACCAGCGACCACACCACCGTCCGGAGGTCGATGAGCCCGCGCGGGCCGAACACCACCCAGCCGATCACGGTGAGCAGCGGTGACACGGTGTGGAACACCTGGTTCGTGTACCACTCGGCACCGTCGAAGGTGTACAGCCCCGACAGCACCACGTGGAAGACCAGGCCGGTCACGATGATGCCGAGCAGTGCGTCGAGGCGCAGCGCCCGCACGGCGGTGGACCGCCGCTCCGGGGCGATCGCCAGCGCCAGGCAGGTGACCGCCACGATCACGTTGGTCTGGATCGTGAAGAAGGTGAACAGGTTCGCGACCCGTCCCTGCGGGGTGGGGAACAGGCCGTCGGCGTCGCCGGCCGTGATCGGTATCTGGACGGCGATCGCGACGAGCACGACGACGGCGTGGAACGCGAGGAAGGCGCGGGCCGGACGGGGCACGCCGCGGAGCCTACTGGTGAGTAGCACCGAGCGACGAGGCAGGGCTGCGCCGGCACCGGCCCGATCGAGGGGGCCTGCGCGGCCCGGCCCGGCGGATGCGGTCGGGGCCGTTCAGGTCGTGTCGGTCTGCTTCGGCCGGCCACCGCGGCGCATGTCACCGTTGGTGGTCCGGCGGCCCGGGTCGATGAGGCGCTTCCATTTGCCCTGCGCGGCTTGGCGGCTGCCCAGCTGGGCCTGCACCGCGTCGGCGACCTGCGCCCAGGTGAGCCCGTCGCTGCGCAGCCTCCGGATGAGGTCGCGCTCGTAGTAGTCGGCTTGGCGCCGCATCTCCTGGCACAGCGCGTACCACGCGGCCGCGGCGTCGCGGGTGACCCCGCCACCGGCGCTGAGCACCTTGAGGCGGTCCAGATGGGCGGTGATCGACCGGTCGGGACGGGCGACGGCCGGGTCGACGCGGTCGAGCCAGCGAAGGGCCTCCTCGTACTTCATGAGTCAAGCATACATTGACGACAGCGAAATGTCGATCTTTCGTGGACACCGCCGACCACGCAACGGGGGGAGGCGAGCGCGGGGGAGCGAGCGGGCCGTTACGGGCCGCCGAGGGGCTCGACGGCGCTGATCCAGACGATCGCGGTGCCGTCCTCGTCGCTCGCCGCCAGGTCGACCTCGGCGGTGATGGCCCAGTCGCGGTCGCCCGCCGGGTCGTCGAGCACCTGGCGGACGATCCAGCGCTCGGGCTCCTCGGAGATCGCCAGCAGCTGGGGGCCGCGGGCGTCGGGTCCGGTGCCGATGTCGGCGTGCTCGGCGAAGTACGGGTCGAAGGCGGCGCGCCAGCGCTCGGCGTCGAAACCGGCACCGTGGTCGAGCTCGCCCAGCAGGTCCCAGCGGCGCAGTGCGGCCAGCTCCACCCGGCGGAACAGGGCGTTGCGCACCATGACGCGGAACGCGCGGACGTTGCGGGTGACCCCGTCGGGCCCGCGGTCCAGCGCCGCGCGCCCGTGCTCCACGACGTCCTCGCCCGCGGCGAGCTTCTCCCACTCGTCGAGCAGGCTGGAGTCGACCTGGCGCACCAGCTCGCCCAGCCATTCGACGACGTCGGTGAGCTCCTCGGTCTTCGCGTCGTCGGGCACGGTCTGGCGCACCGCGCGGTAGGTGTCGGCGAGGTAGCGCAACACGAGGCCCTCGGAGCGGGCGAGCTGGTAGTGCGAGACGTACTCGACGAACGTCATCGAGCGCTCGAACATGTCACGGGTGACCGACTTGGGGGACAGGCGGGCGTCCTCCACCCACGGCGCGCCGCGGCGGTAGGTCTCCAGCGCGCCGGTCAGCAGCTCGTCGAGCGGCTTGGGGTAGGTGACGTCCTCGAGGAGCGTCATCCGCTCCTCGTACTCGATGCCCTCGGCCTTCATCGCCGCCACCGCCTCACCGCGAGCCTTGTTCTGCTGGGCGTAGAGGACGGGGCGGGGGTCGTCGAGAGTCGACTCGATCACCGAGAGGACGTCCATCGCGTACGTCGGGGACTCGCGGTCCAGCAGCCCGGTGGCGGCCAGCGCGAACGGGGACAGCGGCTGGTTGAGGGCGAAGTCGAGCTGCAGGTCGCCGACGACCCGCACGCGGCGGCCCTCCTCGTCGGGTTCCGGGAGCTCCTCCACGACACCGGAGGTCCGCAGCGCCCGGTAGATCGCGATGGCCCGCAGGATGTGGCGCCGCTGGCGGGGGCGGGGCTCGTGGTTGTCCTCCAGCAGGTGGCGCATCGCGGCGAACGCGTCGCCCGGCCGGGAGATGACGTTGAGCAGCATCGCGTGGGTGACGGAGAAGTGGCTGGTCAGCGCCTCGGGCTGGGCGGTCTGGAGCTTCTGGAACCCGACGTCGGACCAGCCGACGAAACCTTCCGGCGCCTGCTTGCGGACGATCCGCTTGCGCTTCTTGAGGTCGTCACCGGCGCGCGCGACCAGGCGGGCGTTCTCCACCTCGTGGTCGGGTGCCTCGGCGACGACGGTGCCGATCGTGTCGTAGCCCGCCCGCCCGGCGCGTCCGGCGATCTGGTGGAACTCGCGGGCCTTGAGGGAGCGGACCCGCACGCCGTCGTACTTGCTCAGCGCGGTGAACAGCACCGTGCGGATCGGCACGTTGATCCCCACGCCGAGGGTGTCGGTGCCGCAGATGACGCGCAGCAGCCCGGCCTGGGCGAGGGTCTCCACGAGCCGCCGGTAGCGGGGGAGCATCCCGGCGTGGTGCACCCCGATGCCGTGGCGCACCAGCCGGGAGAGCGTCCGGCCGAAGCCCGAGGTGAACCGGAACTTCCCGATCACCTCGGCGATGGCCGCCTTGTCGTCCTTCGAGGTGATGTTGACGCTCATCAGCGACTGCGCCCGGTCCACGGCCGACTGCTGCGTGAAGTGCACGACGTACACCGGGGCCTCGTGGGTCTCCAGCAGCTCGGTGATCGTCTCGTGCAGCGGGGTGAAGACGTAGCGGTAGAGCAGCGGCACCGGCCGGGTGACCGAAGTGATCACTGCGGTCTCCCGCCCGGTCCGGCGGGTGAGGTCCTCCCTGAAGAACGACACGTCGCCCAGCGTGGCGCTCATCAGCAGGAACTGGGCCTGCGGCAGCTCGATCAGCGGCACCTGCCAGGCCCAGCCGCGGTGGGGGTCGGCGTAGAAGTGGAACTCGTCCATGACGACCGAGCCGACGTCGGCGTCCCGGCCGGAGCGCAACGCGATGTTGGCCAGGATCTCCGCGGTGCAGCAGATGATCGGCGCCTTCTCGTTGACCGCGGCGTCGCCGGTGAGCATGCCGACCTTGTCGGCGCCGAACACGTCGATCAGTGCGAAGAACTTCTCGCTGACCAGCGCCTTGATCGGCGCGGTGTAGAACGTCCGCTGCCCGCGCTGCAGCGCGGCGGCGTGCGCGCCGACCGCCACGAGCGACTTCCCCGATCCCGTCGGCGTCGAGAGGACGACGTTGCTGCCGGTGACCAGCTCCAGCAGCGCCTCCTCCTGCGCCGGGTACAGCGACAGGCCCTGCTCCTCGTAGGCCCAGTCGGTGAACGCCTCCACCAGGTCGTCGGGGGAGTCGGGGGTGGGCGGGAGGCGGTCGGTGAGCGTCATGGTGACTCCGATCGTCCCTCATGCACGGCCCCCGTCCGCCACTGCGTCGTCCGCGCCGGGCGTGCGCCCGCCGGGACCGACCGGACGTGTCCCGCGCCTGCAGCCGGACGCCTCCCGAGGCGGCTACCGTGGGCGCCGTGACGGAGAAGCCGGGCGTCGTGCCCGATCTCGTGTCGCCCATGCAGCCCTCCGCCGGGTCCGGCCAGGCGCCGACCGGGCCGGACTGGGTCGTCGAGCTCGCATGGACCGGCCACCGCTGCATCGCCCACGTGGAACCCGGCCGCCGTACGCGCCTGCTCAGCGCGCGCGGGGTGTCGATGAGCGCGGCCTACCCCGAGCTCGGGCCGCCCCTGGAGCGGCGCTCGCCCCCGCGCGGGATGGTCCTCGACGGCACCCTCGTCGCGCGGGGGGAGGAGCACGCGCCGCGGGCAAGCCTGCTGCAGCGGCGCAGCGCCCGCATGCAGCCCACGGAGCAGCACATCCGTGCTGTCCCCGTCGACTTCCAGATCGCCGACCTGCTCTGGCTCGACGGGCACTCCACCGTCGACCTCGCCTACCGCGACCGGCGCGTGCTGCTGGAAGGACTCGGGTTCGCCGGCGCCCCGGTGTGGACCACCTCTCCGATGCCGGTGTCCGAGCTCGCGGGGATGATCGGGTTCGCCGACGCGAAGGGCGTCGACTCGCTCCACGCCCGCCACCTGGGCTCGCGCTACCACCCCGGTGGGCGCTCGCCGCTGTGGGTGAAGGTGCCGGTGCCCCGCGTGCGCCAGGTGGTGGTCGGCGGCTGGACGGCGACCGACCCGGCGAGACCGGACACGATCGCCAGCCTCCTGCTCGGGATCCCGGCCGGACCCGACGCTTCGGCCGGGTTGCGCTACGTCGGGCGCGTCGGCGTGCCGGGGGACCACCGCCGGCGGCTCACCGAGCTGCGCCGGCTGCGCGCGGACCACCCCCCGTTCGTGGACGCGCTGCCCGCCGACGCCGCCCGGCATGCGATCTGGGTGCTGCCGCGGCTCGTGGGGTCCGTCGAGTTCACCGGATTCGTCTCGGGCGGGCGGCTCCGCCTGCCGCGCTGGCTGGGCCCGGTCGTCCTGTCACAGGCCGACCTGCGGGGAGCCGACCAGGCGGAGGCGCACGGGAGGCGCTGGGCCCGGCCGAGCGAGCCGCCTCCGGAGGCCGAGCCGCCGCCTCCGGATGCCGAGCAGCCCCTGCGGCGGACGGCCGACTCGCCCCTACCCCCGCCGCCGGTGGCAGGTTCGCCCCCGCCGCAGGCCGGTTCGCCGCAGGCCCCGCCCTCACCGGTCGCCGCGCCGCCGGTCGCGACGTCCCCGGCCCCGGATCCCGTCCCGGTGCAGACCCGCCGGCTGGAGCAGCACTTCGTCTACAACTCGCTGAACACGATCGCCGCGCTGATCCGCACCGACCCCGGCCGGGCCCGCGAGCTCCTCGTCGGGTTCGCCGACCTCTCCCGCGCCGCCGACCAGGCCGGGAACACCACGAGCACCCTGGGTCGCGAGCTGGACGCGGTGCGCGGCTACCTGCAGCTCGAACAGGCCCGGTTCGGCGCGCGGCTGCGGATCGAGCTCGATGTGGATGCCGCGCTGCACGGGATGCCGGTGGAGCCGCTGCGCGTGCTCGGGGCGGTGCGGACGACCGTGCAGCAGGGGATCGAACCGCGCCCCGACGGCGGCGTGCTCTCGGTTGTGGCCGTGCCGGTGGACGGCGGCTGCACCGTGACGGTGTCCGGCGGCGACGCGGACACCACCGTGATCGCCGTGGTGAATGCGGCCGACGCGCGGAGCTCGACCCCGTTCGGGTCGCTGCCGGTGTAGCGGTGTCGGGACCGTGGCCGGGCGGACGCGGAGAGTGGGTAGGGGCACCGACAGCGGGAGGGTGATCGCGTTCTCGGTACGGTTCGCCCATGCTGGGCCTCCCCGACGGAACCCGCGCGTGCCTCTTCGACCTCGACGGCGTGTTGACCGACACCGCGAGCGTCCATGCTGCGGCGTGGAAGCAGATGTTCGACGACTTCCTGGCGGCCCGCGCGGAGCGTGACGGCACCGAATTCGTCCCGTTCGACGTGAAGGGCGACTACGGGCCGTACGTGGACGGAAAGCCCCGTCTCGACGGCACCCGCGAGTTCCTGCGCTCCCGCGACGTCGACCTCCCCGAGGGCGGGCCGGGTGACGCGCCGGACGCCGCGACGATCCACGCCCTGTCCACGCGGAAGAACGAGCTCGTGCAGGAGAAGATCAGCACCGTCGGGGTGGAGGTGTACCCCGGTTCGGTGCGGTACCTGAAGGCCGTTCGCGCGGCGGGACTGGCCACCGCCGTGGTGTCCTCCTCGGCGAACGCCGAACAGGTGCTCGACGTCGCCGGCCTGGCGCGGTACATCGACCACCGTGTCGACGGGGTCTCCGCCAAGCAACGGGGCCTGCCCGGCAAGCCCGCACCCGACACCTTCCTGGCCGCCGCCGCCGACCTGGGCGTCGACAGGGCCCACGCCGTCGTGTTCGAGGACGCGCTCGCCGGCGTCGCGTCGGGGAAGGCGGGCGGGTTCGGGTTCGTGGTGGGCGTCGACCGGCTCGGCCATGCCGAGAAGCTGCGCGAACAGGGTGCCGACGTCGTGGTCACCGATCTGGCCGAGCTGCTGGACGGCGACTCGTGATCCCGCTCCGCGCCGCGACGGCCCGGCCGTGCCCCCCGACCGTCGCCGGTGGAGAACGCCGATGAGCCCCGATCCCGGCCGCCCGTTCACCGTCGAGCCGTGGGTCGTGCGAGAGCCCCGGTTGGACCTGGCCGACATGGGCCAGGTGGAATCGGTGTTCGCGCTGTCCAACGGCCACATCGGGCTGCGCGGCAACGTCGACGAGGGTGAGCCGCACTCGATGCCGGGCACCTATCTCAACTCGTTCTTCGAGGCGCGACCACTGCCCTACGCCGAGGGCGGCTACGGCTATCCCGAGTCCGGCCAGACGATCATCAACGTGACCAACGGCAAGATCATCCGGCTGCTGGTCGAGGACGAGCCGTTCGACCTGCGCTACGGGCAGCTGCGCCGTCACGAGCGGGTGCTGGACCTGCAGGCCGGCACGCTCACCCGCGAGGTCGAGTGGGCCTCGCCCGCCGGGCGCGTGGTGCGGGTGCGCAGCACACGGATGGTGTCGCTGACCCAGCGCGCGATCGCCACGATCCGGTACGAGGTCGAGGTGCTCGACGCACCCGCGCTGCTGGTGCTCCAGTCGGAGCTGGTGGCCAACGAGCAGCTGCCCAAGCGCGACGACGACGACCCGCGCGTCGAGGCGGCCCTGACCGACCCCCTGATGGCGGAGCAGCACCGCTGTGACGACGCCGGTGCCACCCTGATCCACCGGACCCGCCTGTCCGGTCTGCGCGTCGCGGCGGCGATGGACCACGAGGTCGTCGGCCCGGAGGGCACCAAGATCACCTCCGAGGCCACCGAGGACATCGGGCGCACCACCGTCATCGCCCGGTTGCAGCCCGGGCAGACCCTGTCGATCACCAAGTACCTGGCCTACGGCTGGTCGTCCCGCCGCTCCCAGCCGGCATTGCACGACCAGGTGCGGGCCGCGCTCGCCGCCGCCCGCTACACCGGGTTCGAGGGGCTGCTCGCCGAGCAGCGCCAGTACCTCGACGACTTCTGGGCGACCGCCGACGTCGAGATCGACGGCGACGCCGAGCTGCAGCAGGCCGTGCGCGTCGCGATCTTCCACGTGCTGCAGGCGGGCGCCCGCGCCGAGCGCCGGGCGATCGGGGCCAAGGGCCTCACCGGCGAGGGCTACGACGGCCACACCTTCTGGGACACCGAGGCGTTCTGCCTGCAGGTGCTCTCCCACCTCGCCCCCGAGGCCGCCGCCGACGCGCTGCGCTGGCGCCAGTCGATCCTGCCGCTGGCCTACGAGCGGGCCGAGCAGCTGGGCCTGTCCGGGGCGGCCTTCCCGTGGCGGACGATCCGCGGGCAGGAGTGCTCGGGCTACTGGCCTGCCGGCACGGCGGCGTTCCACATCAACGCCGACATCGCCGACGCCGTGCGCCGCCACGTGGCCGCCACCGGTGACGTCGAGTTCGAGCGTGAGGTGGGTCTGGAGCTGCTGGTGGCCACCGCCCGGCTGTGGCGCTCGCTGGGCCACCACGACCCGGCGGGCCAGTTCCGCATCGACGGGGTCACCGGTCCCGACGAGTACACCGCGATCGTCGACAACAACGTGTACACGAACCTGATGGCCCAGCAGAACCTGCGTGTCGCCGCCGACACCGCCGCTCGGCACACGCGCGCCGCGGCCAAGCTGGGGGTGAACTCCGAGGAGATGGCGAGCTGGCGCGACGCGGCGTCGGCCATGCGGATCCCCTACGACGAGACGCTCGGGGTGCACCCGCAGTCCGAGGGGTTCACCGACCACAAGCTGTGGGACTTCGAGGGCACCCCGCCGGAGAAGTACCCGCTCCTGCTGCACGTGCCCTACTTCGACCTGTATCGCAAACAGGTGTCCAAGCAGTCCGACCTTGTGCTCGCCATGCAGATGCGACCGGACGCGTTCACCCCGGAGCAGACGGTGCGCAACTTCGCGTACTACGAGTCGATCACGGTGCGGGACTCCTCGTTGTCCGCCTGCACCCAGGCGGTGATGGCCGCGCGCACCGGGCACCTCGACCTCGCCTTCGACTACCTCGCCGAGGCGGCCCTGGTCGATCTGAACAACCTGGCCGGGAACTCCGACCACGGGGTGCACATCGCGTCGATGGCGGGCACCTGGACGGCAGTCGTATCAGGGTTCGGGGGCATGCAGTGCGACGCAGCCGGGCTGCGGTTCGCGCCGCGGTTGCCACCGGCCCTGTCGCGCATCGCGTTCGGCCTCATGTGGCAGGGCCGCAGGCTGCGTGTCCAGATCACCGCCGAGGAGGCGGAGTACCAGCTGGTCAGCGGGCCACCGATGCGGCTGCGTCACCACGGCGAACCGATTGCGCTCGCCACCGACCCCGTCACGCTGCCCGTCCCGCCCGCGCCGTTCGTCGAGCCCGTGGAGCAACCGTTCGGACGCGCTCCGAGAGCCCGCCACCCGGGCGGCTGAGGAGAGGTGTCGGCGGGCGCCGGCCGGGGTATCAGCGAAGACCGGCGCGCCCACGTCCATGACCGGAAGGACCCTCGTGAACCTCGACCATGTCCGTGAGCTGTTGACCACCGAGCTGGCCGAGCTCGACGACCGCGCCCGTTTCGCGGCCCGGAAGTCACGCCCAGTTGCTCGCCGACCGCCGCACCCTCCAGGCCGTCGAAGCCGCGCTTCGCGACCTCAAGCCCGTACCCCAGGGAAGCGGCGACACGCTCGTCGGACCCCTGGCGAGAAGGCTCGGCATACGCCCGGCCACCCTGCGCAAATGGGAACGCGCCGGCTTGGTCCAGCCGCGCCGCGACCCGCAGGTCCCTCAACTCACTGACACGACGTGAGAAACCGGCACTGACATCCAGCCGAGAAATCTCGATTGCTCGGCGCCTACGCGTTGGTCACCCGTCGCCCATCCGGCCGCGCAGGGTGGCCATCGTCTGCGACAGCAGCCGGGACACGTGCATCTGGGAGATGCCGACCCGGTCGGCGACCTGGGTCTGGGTGAGGTTTCCGAAGAAGCGCAGCAGGACGATCGACCGTTCCCGCTCGGGCAGCTCGGCGAGCAACGGAGCGAGGGTCTCGCGGTACTCCACCTCGGCCAGCTCGGCATCGATCGTGCCGAGGGTGTCGGTGAGCGTCGTGTCACCACCGGCCACGAGCTCGTCGAGCGAGGTGCTGCGGTAGGCCTGCTGGGCGTCGAGGCCCTCGACCACCTCGTCGGTCGACAGGCCGAGCCTGGCGGCGATCTCACTGGGCCGCGGTGCTCTCCTGAGCTCCTGTGAGAGCGGGCCGACGGCCCCGTTGATGGTGCTCTGCAGGTCCTTGAGCCGCCGCGGCACGCGCATCGACCAGGTCCGGTCACGGAAGTGCCGGCGGACCTCCCCGGTGATGGTCGGCACGGCGAAGGACAGGAAGTCGATGCCGCGCTCCGGATCGAAACGGTCGACGGCACCCAGCAGGCCGACCGTGGCGGCCTGTTCGAGATCGTCGAGCGGCTCGCCGCGGCCGGCGAAGCGGCGGGCGATGTTGCGGGCCACGGGCAGGTGGCCCGTGACCAGCTCGGCGCGCAGCGCGGCCCGGCAGGGGGCGTCGGGCGGCAGGGAGACGAGGTCGTCGAAAAGAGGCGCGAGATGCGCGTAGTCCGAATCCCGGGAAGGATCGTGGCGGTCGTCGCTGCGCACCGCGCCGGATACCCGAGGCCCGGCCGTGGAAAACTCCTCCGCTGGTACGTTCGTAAGTCGCCCTCTCCACCAGCCGTCCGCGAAGGTGATCCGTCGGTGTCGAACAGCACATCCCCCTCGCTCGACGAGGACTCCCCGCCCGGTGACGGGCCCTCGCCCGACGGCGGTCCCGTGCTCGACAGCGGTCCTGTGCCCGGCGGTCCCGTGCCCGGCGGTGCGGAGCCCGACGACGGGATCGACCACGAGCGCCGCTACGTCGGCATGCTCTACGCGCGTCTCGACGCCCGGCGCGCCGAGACCGCGAAGCGGCTCCACGACGTGCTGCACGACGAGACGGTCGGCACACCGCAGGCCCTCACCGAGCGCGACGCGGCCGCGGCGATGTACACCGACCGGCTCGCGGCCCTGCGCGCGGCCGAGCACGGGCTGGCCTTCGGACGCCTCGACGCCGCGGCGGGGGAGGGCGGCGAGCGGGGTGAGCGCCGCTACATCGGCCGGCTCGGCCTGCTCGACGAGGACAACGACTACGAGCCCCTGCTGATGGACTGGCGCGCCCCCGCCTCGCGGCCCTTCTACACGGCCACCGCGGCGTCCCCCGACGGCATCCGCCGCCGCCGCCACCTGCGCACGCGCCGGCGTGAGGTCACCGCCCTCGACGACGAGGTGCTCGACCTCGAGGAGGCCCGTGCCGCGGACCCCACCCGATCCAGTGGTCTGACCAGCGAGGCGGCGCTGCTCGCCGCCGCCGGGGCGCGACGGACCGGCCGCATGTCCGACATCGTCGCCACCATCCAGTCCGAGCAGGACGCGATCATCCGGTCCAAGCCCTCGGGTGTGCTCGTCGTCCAGGGCGGTCCCGGTACCGGCAAGACCGCGGTCGCGCTGCACCGCGCGGCGTACCTGCTCTACACCCACCGCGACCGGTTGGCCCGGCGCGGCGTGCTCGTCGTCGGCCCGAACCCGACGTTCCTGCGCTACATCGGGCAGGTGCTGCCGTCTCTGGGGGAGACCTCCGTCGTGCTCGGCACCGTGGGGCAGCTGTTCCCTGGTCTGGACGCGCGGCGGCCCGAGCCGACCGCCGTCGCCGAGGTGAAGGGCCGGGCCGGGATGGCGGCGGTGATGGCCGCCGCGGTGCGCGATCGCCAGCAGGTCCCGCGCCGGACGGTGCGGTTGGTCGTCGATCAGCAGGAGGTGCGGCTCGACCGCGACGTCGCGAACGCGGCCCGCACCCGCGCCCGGCGGTCCCGCAAGCCGCACAACGAGGCGAAACGGACCTTCCACCGGGAGGCCGTGCGGTTGCTGGCCGAGCAGGTCTCGCGCGGGCTCGGGGGCCGTGAGCTGCTCGACGCGGGAGACCTGGACGACATCCGTGAGGAGCTCCGCGGGAGCCGGGAGCTCACCCGGGAGCTGGACGCGCTGTGGCCGACGCTCTCGGCCGAGCAGCTGCTCACCGACCTTCTGGCCGACCCGCGCAGGCTGGCCCCGGTGGCGCGGCGGCTGTCCCCGTCCGACCGTGAGCTGCTGGCCCGCCCCCGCCCCGGCGGCGACGTGCCACCGGGGCAGCGGTTCAGCCCGGCGGACGTGCCGCTGCTGGACGAGGCCGCGGAGCTGCTGGGCGACGACGGCGCGGAGGCCGCCGCCCGCGAGGCGCAGGCGCTGCGCGAGGAGGTGCTCTACGCGCAGGGCGTGCTCGACGTGATCGACCTGGAGGAGGACCTCGATCCCGAGCTGCTGCGCGCCGCCGACATCGTCGACGCCGACCGGCTCGCCGAGCGCCAGCGCGTGCGGCGCTTCGACTCCACCGCCGACCGCGCCGCCGCCGACCGCGAGTGGACCTACGGCCACGTGATCATCGACGAGGCGCAGGAGCTCTCACCGATGGCCTGGCGGTTGATCATGCGGCGCTGCCCGAGCCGGTCGATGACGATCGTGGGCGACATCGCGCAGACCGGTGACCTGTCGGGCGCGGACTCCTGGGGGCAGGCGCTCTCGCCGTACGTGGCGAACCGGTGGCGCCTCGAGCAGCTGACCGTCAACTACCGCACGCCGTCGGAGATCTCCGACGTGGCCGACGACGTGCTCGCGATGATCGAGCCCGGTCTCGCGCCGCCGCGGTCGGTGCGCAGCACCGGAGTGTCCCCGCGCGCGATCCCGGTGGACGGCGGATCGATCGAGGACGTGGTGGCCAAGGTCGTCGCCGAGGAGGCGGGCGCGGTCGGCGACGGGCGGACCGCGGTGCTGGCCCCGGCCGGGATGGTGGCCGAGCTGGCGGCCCGGCTCGTCGGGCCGCGGGAACCGGCACCCGACACCCCCGACGGCCCCGCCGACACCTCCGTCGATCTGGAGTCCCCGGTGGTGGTCCTGCCCGTCAACTCGGCCAAGGGCCTGGAGTTCGACGCCGTGGTGCTGGTGGAGCCCGCGCAGGTGCTGGCCGACTCCCCGCGCGGGATGAACGACCTGTACGTGGCACTGACCCGCGCGACCCAGCGCCTGGCCGTCGTGCACGCCCGCGACCTGCCCCCCGTGCTGCACCGCCTGACCGGGACGTGACGCGTGGCCGTACGCCCGGGTGAACGCTCCAGCGGTGATCAGTCGGCGACGTCGCCTCCCGACAGCGTGTCGAGGACGCCCTGACCGTACTTCGCGAGCTTGTTCTCCCCGACACCGCTGACGGTGCCCAGCTCGGCCAGTGTGGTCGGCATCAGCGTCGCGATCTCCCGCATCGTCGCGTCGTGGAAGATCACGTAGGCGGGCACGCCCTGCTCCTTCGCCGCGGCACCACGCCAGGCGCGGAGCCGCTCGAACACCGGCGCCGCCTCGGGGGCCATCTCGACCTGCGGCGCGCGCTCCCCGCGGGACCGGGTGCGCGCCTGGCGTTCGGGGTCACGACGGAACATGACCTGGTCCTCACCACGCAGCACCGGGCGGCTGGCCTCGGTCAGGACGAAGGTCTGGTAGTTGCCCTCCACCGCGAGCAGGCCCTTCGCCATGAGCTGGCGGACCACGCCGCGCCACTCGCCCTCGCCGAGGTCGGCGCCGACACCGAACACGCTGAGCGTGTGGTGATCGAACTGCTCGACCTTCGCGGTGCGCTTGCCGACCAGGATGTCGACGATCTGCCCGGCCCCGAACTTCTGGCCCCGTTCGCGGTCGAGCCGCAACACGGTGGAGAGCACCTTCTGGGCCGCGACGGTGCCGTCCCAGGACGCCGGCGGCGAGAGGCAGGTGTCGCAGTTGCCGCACGGCTCGCCCTGCTGACCGAAGTAGTCCAGCAGCCGGACCCGCCGACACTCCACCGTCTCGCACAGGGCCAGCATCGCGTCGAGGTGCTGGGCGAGACGGCGGCGGTGGGCGAGGTCGCCCTCAGACTCGTTGATCATCTTGCGTTGCTGCACGACGTCGGCGAGCCCGTAGGCCAGCCATGCCGTGGACGGCAGCCCGTCGCGGCCCGCGCGGCCGGTCTCCTGGTAGTAGCCCTCCACGGACTTGGGCAGGTCCAGGTGCGCGACGAACCGCACGTCGGGCTTGTCGATGCCCATCCCGAACGCGATGGTCGCCACCATCACCACCGCGTCCTCGCGCAGGAACCGGGACTGGTTACGCGAACGCACCGCCGCGTCGAGCCCCGCGTGGTAGGGCAGGGCGGCCACCCCCTGGGCGACGAGGAACTCGGCCGTCTTCTCCACCGAGGACCGCGACAGGCAGTAGACGATCCCCGCGTCACCCGGGTGCTCGGTGCGCAGCAGCTCGATCAGCTGGCGGCGCGGCTCGTTCTTCGGCGCGATGCGGTACTGGATGTTCGGCCGGTCGAAGCTCGCGACGAAGTGCCGGGCATCGGTCAGGTTCAGCCGGGTGGCGATCTCGGTGTGGGTGGCGGGGGTCGCGGTCGCGGTGAGCGCGATGCGCGGGACGTCGGGCCAGCGCTCGTGGAGCTGCGAGAGCGCGAGGTAGTCGGGCCGGAAGTCGTGGCCCCACTGCGCGACGCAGTGTGCCTCGTCGATCGCGAACAGCGAGATCGTGCCGCGCTCCAGCAGCCGCAGCGTCGGCTCCACCCGCAGCCGCTCCGGGGCGAGGTAGAGCAGGTCCAGCTCACCGGAGACGAACGCCGCCTCGACGGCGCGGCGCTGCGTCATGTCCTGGGTGGAGTTGAGGAACCCGGCCCGGACCCCGAGCGCGGTGAGCGCGTCGACCTGGTCCTGCATCAGCGCGATCAGCGGGGAGATCACCACACCGACACCGTCGCGGACCAGCGCCGGGATCTGGTAGCACAGCGACTTGCCACCACCGGTCGGCATGAGCACGAGCGCGTCACCGCCCCCGCACACATGGTCGACGATCTCGGCCTGGTCACCGCGGAACGAGTCGTAGCCGAAGACGCGCCGGAGCACGCCGAGGGCTGTGGCGTCGTGCGGCGTCGCCTCGGGGGCCTGCGCGGTCTGCGGGAGCGTCACGCCCCGATCGTAGGAGGCACGCCCGCCGCGCCGCGGGCGAACCGGGGGATCGGGGGCGACGCGGGTCACCGGCGCGGCCGGTCCGCCGGGGACGGCAGCCCGAACGACACGGGCACGCCGGCGCTGAACATCACGTGGTCGGGTGGGCGGTTCCCGAGCCCGCCCAGCCCCACCGAGCCGCGGAGGCCGTCGTCGAGCGCCAGCACCTCGGCGGTGCGCAGCGGCCACGCGGGGTGCGCGTTGGGTAAGTACCAGGTGCGCCCCAGATGGGCGACGTGCAGGCCCCAGCGGGCGGTGAGGAACCGCTCCAGCTCGCCGTGGGGTGCGGAGGCGCCGGCGCGGATCGCGATGCGGCTCGACGCGGCCACTCCGGGCCACCGGAGCTGCGCGGCGTAGCGGTGCACGTCACCCTGCGCCCGGTACCGCATCCGGGCCCAGCGGTAGGGCAGCCCGAACGCCGCCCGGGCGCCCGCCACGACCACGGCGCGGTCGGCGTCGAGGCTCAGGAAGACGATCCCGCGCCGCCCGGTCGAGTCGACCGAGTAGAGCCGCACGTTCGTCTCCAGGAACGTGCCCGCCCACGGCACACCCGGCCCGTGCGCGAACCCCGCCCCGACCATGCGGAACGGCACGAGGCCGACGTAGGTGCGCCCGTCGAGGACGTCGGGCTCGACGCCGGGCGGGAAGTGGCGTGCGACGGCCGCCGGTTCCACCGCCCAGTGCAGGAACGCCACGTCGCGCCACCACTGCCGCATCAGATGGGGCCGGCGCAACACCGGTGCATCGACGCTGATCGACTCGGTCGTGCTCACGCCTCCAGCCTCCCATCGCACCCGTCCCGGAACGAATCCGTGACGGCCGCACAGCCGCCACGGCGTCCTCCACGCGACCGGCCTCCACTCAGACGAGGGAGGAGCGCCAGGCCGCGTGGAGGTCGGCGAACTCCCCGACCCCGGCCAGGAGCTGCGTGGGGCTGCCGTCCTGGACGATGCGGCCCTCGGCCATCACCAGCACCCGGTCGGCGATCAGCACCGTTGAGAGCCGGTGGGCGATGATCAGCGCCGTGCGGCCCGCGAGGACCGTCTCCAGCGCCGCCTGCACCGCACGCTCGGACGGCACGTCGAGCGAGGAGGTGGCCTCGTCGAGCAGCACGACGGCCGGGTCGGCCAGCACCACCCTCGCCAGGGAGACGAGCTGGCGCTGCCCGGCCGAGAGCCGCCCGCCGCGCTTGCGCACGTCGGTGTCGAAACCCTCGGGCAACGACTCGACGAACTCCCGGGCGCCCACGGCGTCGGCAGCGGCGACGATCGCGGCCCGCGACGCGCTCGGCCGTCCCATCGCGATGTTGTCGGCCACCGATCCCGAGAACAGGAACGCCTCCTGTGTGATCATCACGAGCGCGGTGCGGAGGTCGGCGTCGGTGACGTCACGCAGGTCGACGCGGTCGAGCGCGACGGTGCCCGACGTCGGATCGTAGAACCGTGCCGCGAGCTTGGCCAGCGTCGACTTGCCCGCGCCGGTGGCGCCGACCAGCGCGATGGTCTGCCCGGCCGGGACGTGCAGCGAGAGCTCCGGCAGGACCGTCCGGTCGGCGGCGCGGCGGTAGGCGAAGTGCACGCGGTCGAACTCGAGCGCGCCGCGCACCGGGGACGGCAGCGCCACCGGTGTGAGCGGCTCCTCCACCCCGGGCGGGGTGTCGAGCACCGAGGCGATCTTCTCCAGCGCCGCCGCGGCCGACTGGTAGGCGTTGAAGAACTGCGCGAGCTCGTCGAGAGGGTCGTAGAACCGGCGCAGGTACAGCAGGAACGCCGTCAGCGACCCCAGCGCCAGCGCCCCGTCGGCCACGCGCAGCGCCCCGACGAGCAGCACCACCGCGAGGGTCGTGTTGCCCACCGTCCGCAGCCAGCCGACGTACCAGGCGACGGTGACGAACGCCTCGATGTTGGCGTCGCGGTAGGCCGTGCCGAGCCCGTCCATGATCGCCTCGCTGCGCTCCTCGCGGCGGAACGCCTGGACCGCCCGTATCCCGTTCATCGTCTCGACGAAGTGCACGATGAGCCGCGCCACCGTGGTCCGGGTGCGCCGGTAGCTCGCGCGTGAGCTGCGCTGGAACCAGCGGGTCAGGAACAGCAACGGTACGAACCCGGCCAGCACGATGCCCGCGAGCACGGGGTCGAGCACGAACAGCAGGACCGAGATCCCCACCAGCGAGAGCAGGGCCCCGAGCAGCCCGTCGAGACCCTTCTCCAGCAGGTCGTTGAGCGCCTCGACGTCGCTGGTCAGCCGCGAGATCAACCGGCCGGAGGTGAAAGACTCGTGGAAGTCCAGCGAGAGCCGCTGCCCGTGCGCGAACACCCGTCGGCGCAGGTCGAGCAGCAGGTCCTGGCCGACCCGGCCGGACACCACGAGGAAGCTCGCACGCAGCCCGGCGCTCGCGAGTCCGGTGGCCGCATAGCCCGCGATCGCCCAGGCCAGCGGGGCGAGCCTGCCCTCGATCGCCGCCGGCACGCCCACGTCGATCGCACGGGCCACCAGCAGCGGCCCGGCCAGCATCACCGCGTTGTCGAGGACGAGCAGTACGACCGCGAGCACCACGGAGCGCCGGTGCGGTGTCACCAGCTCGCCGACGAGAGCGCGGGCCCGGCGCTGCAGGCGCACCCCGGTGCTCGACGAGACCACGTCCACGTCGTCGTCCTCGACGGCGACACCGCGCCACGCCTCGGACCCGGTGTCCCCACCCGTGTTCGCGTCGGTGTTGGCGTCGCTGCCCGTCTCCGTGGTCCCGCCGGCGGTCCCGCGGTCCGTGCTCACGCCCCCACTCCTTCGCGTTGGTCGTCCAGGCTCGACACCAGGGTCCGGTAGTCCGGGTGGGTCGCGAGCAGCTCGCTGTGCGTCCCGACCGCCACGATCCGCCCGCCGGCGAGCATCGCGACGCGGTCCGCGAGCTGCACCGTCGACGGCCGGTGCGCGACGACCAGTGCGGTGACCCCGCCCAGCACCCGGCGCAGTGCCGCCTCGACCTGGGCCTCGGTGTGCACGTCCAGGGCCGAGAGGGGGTCGTCGAGCACCAGCACCGGCGGGTGCCCGAGCACGGCCCGTGCGAGCGCCAACCGCTGCCGCTGCCCACCGGAGAGCGACATGCCCTGCTCGCCGATCCGCGTGTCGAGACCCCACGGCAGTGCGGCGACGAACCCCTCGGCGCTCGCGATCCGCAGGGCCTCCCGGACCGCGGCGTCCGCACGGCCGCCCGGACGCGCACCGTCGGGCACACCGGGCGCGACGTTCTCGCGGACGCTCGCCGAGATCAGCACCGGGTCCTGGAACGCGACGGCGACCGCGGTGCGCAGATCGGCCAGCCGCAGGCTGCGCACGTCGACGCCGTCGAGGAGCACCTCACCGCCGGTGACGTCGTAGAGGCGGGGGACCAGGGCCGTGAGGGTGGTCTTGCCCGAACCGGTGGCCCCGACCAGCGCCATCGTCTCGCCGGGCCGGACGGTCAGGTCGACGCCGCTCAGGATCTCGCGGTCGCTGCCGGGATAGGCGAACCGGACGCCGCGCAGCACCAGCTCACCGCGCACCGGTCGGGTGGGCGACCGGGGGGAGGGCGGGTCGACGACGGTGGGAACGATGTCGCGAACCTCCCAGTAGCGGGTGGTCGCCGCCGCCGCGTTGCTCGCCTCGGCCAGGAGCCAGCCGATCGACGCGATCGGCCAGAACAGGTAGGTCAACACCGTGATGGCGCCCACCAGCGTGCCCAGGGTGAGAGTGCCCTGCGTGACCCCGTAGGCACCCACACCGAGGATCACGGTGAGGGCGATCTCGGGCAGCATCACGAGCACCGCCCACAGCGCCGCCAGTATCCGCACCTTGACCAGCTCGGTGCCACGCAGCTCGCGTGCGTCGGCGAGGAACCGCGCGGTCAGCGTGCGTCCCCGGCCCAGTGACTTGAGCACCCGGATGCCCAGCGCCGACTCCTCGACGAGCGTGGCGAGATCGCCCGCCTGGTCCTGGGCGCTGCGCGCGGCCCGGGAGAACGTCCGTTCCAGGATCAGCGTCAGCGCGGCCAGCGGCACCGCCACCACCGCGACGACGAGGCCCAGCCACGGCGAGAGCCACACCAGCACCCCGATGCCGACCACGACCGTCAGCCCGTTGACCACCAGGAAGATCCCGGAGAACGCGACGAACCAGCGGATGGTCGTGAGGTCGGAGGTGGCCCGCGAGAGCAGTTGCCCCGACGCCCACCGGTCGTGGAACGCCACCGGCAGCCGCTGGAGGTGGGCGAAGAGATCGGCGCGCATGGCCGTCTCGATCCGGTTGCTCGGCCCGGCCACCAGGATGCGTCGCACCAGGATCAGCCCGGCCTCGACCAGCCCGAACGCCAGCACACCCAGCACGAGCCAGGGCAGTTGGCTGAGATCACCGCTGCCGATCGGACCGTCGACGATCTCGCGGGTGATCAGCGGCACGGCGAGGCCGGCCAGAGTCGCGACGAGCGCGGCGACGCCGCTCCCGATCAGCGCGACGCGATGGGGGGCGGCGTAGGGGGACAGGCGGCGCAGCGCGCCGAGGGTGGCCCGGCGGGGCTGCAACTTGTCGATGCTCATGGCTCGGACCACGGTAGGAGGCTTTCCGACCGGCCGCATGCGAGTTCCCCACGCCGGTTCGAGCGCCGCCTGCCAGGATGGTGCAGGCGGGCGGATCATGGATGTCCAGCGGGCGAGGGGTGCGAGATCGTGGGACTGCGGATCGGGTACAAGGCGTCGGCGGAGCAGTTCGGGCCGCGGGAACTCGTGGAGTGTGCGGTGCGGGCCGAGGAGGTCGGTCTGGACAGCGCGGTGGTGTCGGACCACTTCCTGCCCTGGCGGCACGAGGGCGGGCACGCGCCGTTCTCGCTGAGCTGGCTGGCCGCGGTGGGGGAACGCACCTCACGCATCCAGCTCGGCACCTCGGTGCTCACCCCGACGTTCCGCTACAACCCCGCGGTGCTCGCCCAGACGTTCGCCACGCTCGGCATGCTCTACCCGGGACGGGTCATGCTCGGCGTCGGGACCGGCGAGGCGCTCAACGAGGTCGCGGTGTCCGGTCGGGAGTGGCCGGAGTTCAAGGAGCGCTTCGCGCGGCTGCGCGAAGCCGTCGCGTTGATGCGCGAGCTGTGGACCGGCGAGGACGTCTCGTTCCAGGGCGACTACTACACCACCGTCGGCGCGACGATCTACGACAGGCCGGAGCAGCCGGTACCGGTGTACATCGCCGCGGGCGGGCCGGTCGTCGCCAGGTACGCGGGCCGCGCGGGCGAGGGTTTCATCTGTACGTCGGGCAAGGGGATGGACCTCTACACCGAGAAGCTGCTCCCCGCCGTGGAGCAGGGAGCCGTGGCCGCCGATCGCGACCCGGCCGCCATCGACAGGATGATCGAGATCAAGATGTCCTACGACCGCGACGCCGACAAGGCGCTGGAGAACTGCCGGTTCTGGGCGCCGCTGTCGCTCACGCCCGAGCAGAAGCACAGCGTCAGCTCGGCCGTGGAGATGGAGCAGCTCGCCGATGAGCTGCCCATCGAGCAGGTCGCCAAGAGATGGATCGTCGCCTCCGACCCCGACGCCGCGATCGCCCAGATCAAGCCCTACGTCGACGCCGGGCTCGACCACCTGGTCTTCCACGGCCCGGGCCACGACCAGGATCGGTTCCTCACCCAGTTCTCCGAGGACGTCCTGCCGAAGCTGCGCGAACTCTGAGACGCGCTGTCGACGGCGCCACCGCCGGGACCGGCGCCGCGCCGGGGGAAGGGCCCCGATCATGACGATCCCGGAGCCGACGCCGGAGCCGACACGGCCGGCCGTCGAACGCGACCGGCGGGTCCTGCGTGCCCGCATCGCGCGGGGCAGGAAGGGCACCCTCGACGCGGGCGCGCTCGTGGAGATCCGTGCGGCACTGGTGGCACTGGACCCCGCGGACACCGGGGCTGTGCTGCTCGTCGGCGAGGGCGCCGACTTCTGCACAGGTGGCGACGTCGCGGCGTTCGCTACGGCCGCGGACCGGGGCGCATACGTGCGGCGGCTGGCCGAGGGGTTCCACCTGTTCCTCACCGCGCTGGCGGCGTGCCCGGTACCGGTCGTCGCCGGGGTGCGGGGCTGGGCCGCGGGCGCGGGCATGAGTGTCGTGTGCGCGACGGACCTGGTGGTGGCGGGCCACTCGACCAGGCTTCGTCCGGCGTACCCCGGAATCGGGTTCTCGCCGGACGGCGGGATGAGCTGGACGCTGCCCCGCATCGTCGGCGCGGGCCGGGCCCGCCAGATCCTGCTCACCGACCAGGTGCTCGACGCCGATGCCGCGCTCGCCGCCGGCCTCGTCGCGGCGGTCGTGGACGACGACGAGGTACTCGCCGAGGCCGGACGCATCGCCTACCGGCTCGCGCAGGGCCCGACGGCGGCACTGGGCCGGATCAAGCGACTGCTGGCCGCGTCACCGCAGACGAGCCTGGCCGGACAGCTCGCGACGGAGGCCGACGCCATCTCCGAGAGCGCCGCGGGCCCGGAGGGCGCAGAAGGGCTCACGGCGTTCCTCGAGAAGCGCCCTCCGCGGTTCCACTAGCCGTTCCCGTCGCGTGCGCGGGCGGACGGTGGCCGCGGGGCGTCGAGGAAGCGACGCACGCCCTTCATCCCGTACCGGTCGACCGCGGTCTTGATCAGCCCGAAGATCGCGCCCTGCAACGCCGCGGCGAGCAGTACCTCGCGGGTGCTGTACTCGCCGGACAGAGGCTTCGGAGTCTCGTCCTCATCGGAGATCCTCTTCCACACAAGGGCGAAGACCTTGCTGGCCAACAACCCGCCGAGCAGGCCCAAGACGAGTCCGAACGGCTTGTAGGCGATCTTCCCGAGTCTGCTGAGCTCTTGACCGTCGGTACTCATGTGGTTCTGTACCCGGCCGGGGCCCGCCCGACACGGACCGGTCAGCGGAAGGTGCCAGGAACCGATCCGCCGGCCACGAGTCGACGGGTGCTACCGGAGGCACCGCGCACCGACCGCAGCCCGGGGAGCTGCACAGCCGATCGGGGCATGGCGCGTCGGGCCCGCAGTACCGGCCACGCCGGTGACGGCGGGAACAGCCCGTCGAGACCCGACGTGGCGGGACCGCCGACGCTCGAGCGCAGCAGTTCCTGGTAGTCGTCGTACACGGCGACGGCGGCCGCGATGTCACCCTGCGCGAGGCGGGCCTCGACCAGGGCCCGGCGGGCGCTCTCCCGGCTCGGCGCGGCGTGCACCGCCACCTCGGCCATGGCCACGGCCTCGTCGACACGGCCTGCCGCGGCGAGGCGCAGGCTGCGCTCCTCCAGGGCGTGCAACCGCAGCTGACGGAAACGCTCCCGCTCGACGGCGATCCACGCGGCGGTCCAGCCGGGCAGGATGTCGGCGGTGAGCGAGGAGGTGGGCGGCTCGTCGGTCGGCGGGATCTCGGGCAACGCGCGGATCAGGCCCAGGGACGCGGTGAGGTCCACCTCGACGTGCGCGGCGAGAGCAAGGGCTTCGACCGGGTCGATGCCGGTGATCAGGCCGGGTACGTCCACGGCCGCCGCGGCCTCGGCGAGCAGCCGGCCGGCGGCGACGGGGGTGACGCCGGGCCACAGGTCGGCGGCAAGGGCCCCGCGCCCCTGTGGGCGGGGATGCACAGCGAGGTAGGCGACGAGCCTGCGCGCATCCACGCCCAGCGGAACGGGGGCGCCGTCGGCGGTGAGGGTGAACGAACCGAGGACCGAGACCTGGAGTGTGGCGGCGCCAGGTCCGGCCTGGGTCGTGCGAGATGATCGCCGCTGATCGTCAGACATGCTTGTCCCAAGTGATGATCGTGCCGCTGCTGACCCGTCTGCAGCCTCGTGGCGCCAGGTCCGCCGATAAGTGTTCTCCGACCGACACGGCTTGCCAAGGGGCATGTCCGTCACACTTCAGCCTGTTGTGCCGCCGTTCGGGTGACGAACAACGGAGACCCTACTCATGCGCCCGCCCGCAAACGGACGTGGGTGCCCCGGGCGTCGGCCCAGATGTGCAGCGAGTCGCACAGTTGGCGGGCGATCCACACCCCGCGACCACGCGGGTCCGACGGGTGCGGAGCCCTCAGACCGGGCAGCGGATCGTTCAGGGCCCCGCCGTCGTGCACCTCGCACACCAGCCCGTCGCCGCCCGTTCCGTCCCCGGCCACCCAGAGGTAGAGCTGTGCCTCCCCGCCACCGTGCTCGACGGCGTTCGTCGCCACCTCGTTGACGGCCAGGACGATGTCCTCGGCGCGGTCGCGGCCGTAGCCGGCGACCATCAGAGCCCGCTCGACCATTGCGCGCACCTCGTTGAGCTGCCAGGCGCCGAAGGTCAGTCGCAGGTCGGGCGGGCCGAGGATCACAGGTGCCGGCGCGGGCCGCTCGCGCAGGACGTCCTGCGGAGACCAGTGGCCGGGATTGTGCGTGACCTCGCCGTCGACGAGCAGGGTCGGGTGGTTGCGGCGGGCACCGTCGAGGATCTCGAGGTGCAGGGGCATCTCCGGGAAGAAGCACGTCAGGTTGACCGGCAGGTCGGCCAGCGCCACGTTGGCCGCCGCGTCGAGCTCGGTCCAGAAACTGCCGTCGACGCCGTCGAGGCTGCTCGAGTGCTCGGTGAGGACCGTCGTGGGCCCCGCGGTGGTCGTCAGCTCCCGCAGGTGCCGGGCCCGTCGGGTGGCCACGGTCTGACCCGAACCCCCGTCGGGTCCGTCGGGGCGGTCCAGCAGGATCAGCCCGGGCTGATTGCCCAGCCGGTCGTAGAGGGCGTCCTCGGTCGAGGGCCGCACCGACACCGCGACCGGCTCCCCGCGTTCCAGTCCCGCCCGGACCAGCGGGATCAGCTGCTGGGACAGGTCGAAGGGGCCGCTGTAGAACGCGGCGGTGTGGCGCAGCCCCTGGGATGCGGAGGTGCGGGTGCTCTGAACCTTCATGCGCGGGTCCTCATGTGCGGGTCCTCATGTGCGGGTCCTCATGTGCCGGTGCTCACGGTGGGGGGTGCTCGCGGTGCGGGTCCTGTCGGCGCCGCCGTTCCTCACGGTGGGACCCTCACTCGTCCACCCGGGGCCGGAGCACGAGCTGCGCGGCGAACGGCGCGCCGCAGCGGTCCAGCACCCGCAGCACCCGCGGCCGGATGCCGGTGAGCACCAGCCGGTGGGTCGAGGGGAACTCCTCCGCGGAGTGCACCAGGCCGACCGCACCGGCGACGTCGAGGAAACGCAACGAGGACAGGTCGAGGGTCACGTCGGTCGGCGCCGAGTGGGAACGCAGCGCGCGGTCGAGGGTGGCGTCGATCAGGTCCCGGATGCGGGGCCGGTTGCTGTGGTCGACCTCCCCTGCCAGCCGGGCGGCCGTCGGCCCGATGCTCGTGATCCGGAGCAGCGTGTCGTCGTAGAGGGCCGGCTGCACCACCTCGTGGCGGTGCAGGTCGGTCAACTGCTTGATCGCCTCGTCCGGGAAGCGGGACCGGCTGTACATGCACAGGACCCTGGCCTCGGGACGGGCGAGAAGCACCCGTTCGAGGCTCTGCTCGTACCCGATCAGGCCCGCCCCACCGGCCTCGAGCAGCCCCGAACTCGACTCACCGCTGAGCCGGATGCCGGGCCATCCCTCACGGGCGGCCTCATCGATCCGTGCGATCAGCAGCGCCTCGACCTGCGCGGCAGGTGCCCTGGCGACAGCGTGGGTCTGCTCGGCCGAGATGATCGTGAGCTGGCCTTCGGCGAGGGCGGTGTCGACCCGGATCCGATCGTCGGCCAGGCGCTCCAGGACGGCATCGGCCGTGTCGTCCTCGAAGTACAGGACCCGTTCGCCGGCGACGATGCCGGTGCCGAGCCAGTGCGCGGTCATCTCGTAGAGTTGCTCGTCGCTGACGGGAACAGCGTACGCGTGGCCGGCGGACGTCATGTCCTCGACCGTTCCCGTCATCCGCACCCATCTCGACAACCTGCGTCCTGCCCCAACCGGGGCCGACCGGGTGCAGCCGCAGTTCTGACGGCCACAACCCGGAGACGGAGTGTCACGCCAGACGTACCTTACGTCCACCTACCGGGTGGTCCGCTGGCGTACTCGGGTGACGGCGCGCCGAAGCGGCCCGCCGCGGCGACGAACGGTGCAGCAGTGTCGACGGGTGACATCGACCTCCGGTCCGTACCTCCGCCTCGATCAGATGCGGGCCGGGTCCTCCGCCGCCCGCACCCGAACGGACACGGCGGGGGCGGAGGTCAGCGTCTTCAGCACCACGCAGTACCGCTCGGTCAGCCTCACCAGGGTGGCCACCTCCTCGGCGTCGGCGGCGGTGTCGGCGGCGGTGTCGGCGGCGGTGTCGAGGTCGAAGCTCAACCGGATGTCGTGGAAGCCGACCGGCGCCAGCTTGTCGACCCCCAGCGTGCCGCGGAAGGCCAGCTCGCCTTCCGCGTGCACGGAGCCGCTCACCTCGATCCCGAGCGCCGTGGCCACCGCGCTCAGCGTCACGCCCGCACAGGCCACCAGGGCCCAGGAGCATGTCGCCCGAGCACAGCTGGGTGCCGTCCCCGCCCGTGGCGGGGTGCAGCCCGGCCTCGGCGAGGGTGGTGGCGGTGCGCACCCGGCAGGCGACGCCACTGCCGTCCAGCTCGCCCACGGCCGTGAGGGTGACCAGCGCGGCCGCGGCGTCGTCCCGGTACCGCGCCTTCAGAGGCACCTGCCTCTCCCGGAGCGCGGCGGCGGCGTCGACGCGTGGCTGGTCGACCGGCTGCCACCGCCGCCGTGCGCGGTAGGCTTCCCGAGTGGCCGACGCCGCTCCGATCGACCGCGGGACACACGACGACCGGCGCATCCTCACCATCCCGAACCTGCTCAGCGCGTTCCGGTTGGCCGGGGTGCCGCTGTTCCTGTGGCTGCTGCTCGGGCCCCGCGAGGACGGCTGGGCGATCGTCGTGCTGGCGGTCGGGGGGTTCACCGACTGGCTCGACGGCAAGCTCGCCCGGTTACTGGGCCAGTACAGCCGGCTCGGGGCCCTGCTCGACCCTGCGGTGGACCGGCTCTACATCCTCGCGGCGCTACTAGGGTTGGGAGCGCGCGGCATCGTGCCGTGGTGGGCCGTGGCGGTCCTGGTCGCCCGCGACCTGGTGCTCGCCGCATGCCTACCGCTGCTGCGCCACCGGGGCTACGGCCCGCCGTCGGTGACCTACCTCGGCAAGGCCGCCACCTTCCTCCTGCTCTACGCGTTCCCGCTGCTCCTCCTCGGCGCCGGCGCCGGTGCGCTCGCGGGGTTCGCGAGGCCGCTGGGCTACGCGTTCGCGGCCTGGGGCACCGCCCTCTACCTGTACTCAGGGGCCCTCTATCTCGCACAGTTCGCGCTCGCCGTGCGGACGCCGGCGCGGGTGGCGGGGGCGGGCGGGGCCACCGGCGGCGGGACCCGGCCCGATCACTAGGCTCGTCGCGTGATTCCCGAGGACCTCCGCTACACCGCAGCCCACGAGTGGGTGCGCGATCTGGGGGACGGTGTGGTCCGGATCGGCATCACCGACCACGCCCAGTCCCAGCTCGGCGACGTCGTGTTCGTGCAGCTGCCCACCGTCGGCGACAGCGTCGCGGCAGGGGCGGCTGTCGGCGAGGTGGAGTCGACGAAGTCGGTCTCCGACCTCTACGCGCCCGTGACCGGCACGGTCGTCGCCGTCAACAGCGCGCTCGAGGACAACCCGGAGTTCATCAACTCGGGGCCCTACGAGGCCGGCTGGATGATCGAGGTGAAGCTGGCCGACGCCACCGCGACCGCGCCCGGTGACCTGCTCGACGCAGCGGGCTACCGGGAGCTGACGGGCGGCTGACCGGCTGCTGTCCAGCATGCGACCATCGGCCACCGGTACCGCCCGACGCGGTACGTTGGCCCCACCACGCCCAGCAGTTGGACCAACCACTTGCTTCGGCACTTTTGCAGGAGGAGACCCCGAGGTGACCACGAACGACGGGCCCGGCGTACCCCCGGAGCGTTCCCCGGAGACCACCTCGGTCTTCCGTGCGGATTTCCTCTCCGAGGTCGAGCCCCCCGCCCAGGACCAGTCGGTCTCCGGCGTCGATGCCCTGCCGGAGGGCGCCGCCCTGCTGGTCGTCAAGCGCGGGCCCAACGCGGGGTCGCGGTTCCTGCTCGACCGCCCGTCCACCAGCGCCGGCCGCCATCCCGACAGTGACATCTTCCTGGACGACGTCACCGTGTCCCGGCGTCACGCCGAGTTCCGCAGTGACGCCGGCGAGTTCGTCGTCCTCGACGTGGGCAGCCTGAACGGGACCTACGTCAACCGCGAGCCGGTCGACACGGCGGTGCTGGTCAACGGGGACGAGGTGCAGATCGGCAAGTTCCGGTTGGCCTTCATCACCGGCGACCGCGGTGTCCGCGGCTGAGCGCCGCGGCGCCCCGACGACGGGCTCACCGCCCGTCCGGAGTCGGGCGCGCGGGTACCGTCCCGTGTAGCGTCAGATCACAGCAGGACAGCCAGGAGGAGGAGAGCGCATGAGCGAGATGCGCGTCGTGGGCGTACGGGTCGAACTGCCCGCGAACCAGCCGATCCTCCTGTTGAGGGAGACGAGTGGCGACCGCTACCTGCCGATCTGGATCGGCTCGGTGGAGGCGACTGCGATCGCTCTGGAGCAGCAGGGCGTGAAACCCGCCCGGCCACTCACCCACGACCTCCTGAAGGACGTGATCGCAGGGTTGGGCCGCCGTCTGGAGCAGGTGAGGATCACCGATCTCCAGGAGGGCACCTTCTATGCCGAGCTGGTCTTCGACGGCGGGCTGAAGGTGTCCGCACGGCCGAGCGACTCGGTCGCACTGGCACTGCGGATCGGTGTGCCGATCCATGCCGAGGAGAGCGTGCTCTCCGAGGCCGGACTGGTCATCCCGGACGAGCAGGAGGACGAGGTCGAGAAGTTCCGCGAGTTCCTCGACTCGATCTCCCCTGAGGATTTCCGGGGCGCGCAGCCCTGAATCCCACTCCGGCGGGCACGACACGCCCGAGTACGGGTGAAAGTGTCGGCGCGTCGCGTTGACCTGCTGCGCACCCCCGCTTACCGTCGGATCCACGACAGGGCCACGCCGATCCCGGCGGCCCGCGGCGGGAAGGGAGCTCGGTGGAAGATCCCCCGTCCGGCACACCCGAGCAGGGTGAGCTCTTTCCCGATCCTCTGCTGGGTGCGGGCTTCGACGGACTTCCCGACCAGCTCGTCGGGTTCCGGGGCCCCACCGCGTGCCAGGTCGTCGGCATCACCTACCGGCAGCTCGACTACTGGGCCCGCACCGGGCTCGTGGTCCCCTCGATCCGCGGCGCCGCGGGTTCGGGCAGCCAGCGGCTGTACTCCTTCAAGGACGTCCTCGTCCTGAAGGTGGTCAAGCGCCTGCTCGACGCCGGGGTGTCACTGCAGAACATCCGGGTGGCGGTCGAGCACCTCCGCCGCCGCGGCATCCGCGATCTTGCGGGCATCACGCTGTTCAGCGACGGCACGACGGTCTACGAGTGCTCCTCGCCCGAGGAGGTCGTCGACCTGCTGCGCGGCGGCCAAGGTGTGTTCGGGATCGCGGTGTCCGGGGCGATGCGCGAGATCAGCGGGTCGATCAAGAACTTCCCCGTGGAGCGCGCCGACGGGGGTTCGGTCGACGAGTCCCCGGAGGACGAGCTCTCCCGCCGGCGCGCCCGCAAGGCCATCAGCTGACCTGACCCCGAGCCGGTGCTCCCCTTCTGCGACCGACGCTCCCGGTCGACGAGGGGCACGGACCCAGTCGGGGGGCACGGTCCTGCGGGGAGGGCTCGCTGCCCGGGTTCGCCGGATATGCTGGCCGGGTAGTCGCCGATCCAGCGCGGGAGAGTCCCGATCCCACGAGTCGGGCGCCGAAGGAGCAACTCCTCCCCGGAATCTCTCAGGCACCCAGGACCGCGCCGGTGAGACGCCTCTGGAAAGTGACGGCCGCGAAGGGTGCGGTCGTCCGCCGAAGGGGAAAGCCGGGCCTGTGCCGGGTGAATCTCTCAGGTGCCCGGTGTCGGGCGGCGACAGAGGGGGAGGGTCGAGCGGTCCCACGCCGCCCGAGTCCCACGACCGCCCGAGTCCCAGGAGCACCCGTGACCGAACGCCTCTCCCTGCATGATCTCGAGCGTGGCACCCCGTTCGCCGACCGCCACATCGGCCCACGCCCCGCCGAGATGGCGACGATGCTGGCTGCGATCGGGGCGGGCACGCTCGACGAGCTGGCCGCCGCCGCGGTCCCGGACAGCATCCACGACAGGGAGCCCGCGCCGTCGACGCTGCCGCCGGCCGCGTCGGAGACCGAGGTGCTCGCGGAGCTCCGGGCCCTGGCCACGCGCAACACCGTCACCGTCCCCATGATCGGGCTCGGGTACGCCGGGACGATCACTCCGCCCGTGATCCGTCGCCACGTCCTGGAGAACCCGGCCTGGTACACCGCCTACACCCCTTACCAGCCCGAGATCAGCCAGGGCCGGCTGGAGGCCCTGCTGACGTTCCAGACGGTCATCGCCGACCTCACCGGACTCCCGGTCGCGGGGGCGTCGCTGCTCGACGAGGCCACCGCCGCGGCCGAGGCCATGACGCTGCTGCGCCGGGCGGGGCGGGCCGCGTCGCCCCGTTTCGTGGTCGACGCCGACACCCTTCCGCAGACGCTCGACGTGCTGCGTACCCGCGCGGAGCCCCTCGGCATCGAGCTGGTCGTGGCCGATCTGCGCGGTTCCGACGACGGCACGGGTCAGCCTGCGCGAGGTGGGCTCCCGGACGGGGAGTTCTACGGCGTGCTGCTGTCCTACCCCGGCGCGTCGGGTGCGCTGTGGGATCCGTCCGCGCTGATCGCGGCCGCACACGAGAGGGGAGCGCTCGTCGCCGTCGCCGCGGACCTGCTCGCGCTGACGATGCTGACCCCGCCCGGTGAGCTCGGGGCCGATGCCGCGGTCGGCACGACGCAGCGGTTCGGGGTGCCGCTGGGTTTCGGGGGCCCGCACGCGGCCTTCCTCTCGGTGCGGCAGTCGCTCGCCCGCCAGTTGCCCGGCCGCCTCGTCGGGCTCTCCCGCGACGCCGACGGCAACCCCGCGCTGCGGTTGGCGCTGCAGACCCGGGAACAGCACATCCGCCGGGAGAAGGCCACCAGCAACATCTGCACCGCGCAGGTGCTGCTCGCCGTCGTCGCCGCGTGCTACGCCGTGTACCACGGCCCCGACGGGCTGCGCCGCATCGCTGCGCGAGCTCACCGGATGGCCGCGGTGCTGGCCGCCGGGCTGCGCGGCGGTGGGATCGACGTCGTGCACGGGGAGTTCTTCGACACCGTGACGGCGCGGGTGCCCGGCCGCTCCGGCGCGGTGGTCGACGCGGCGCACGCGGCGGGGATCTCCCTGCGGCGGGTGGACGCCGACACGGTGGGGATCGCATGCTCGGAGCTGACCACGGTGGCGCACGTCGGGACGGTGTGGGCCGCGTTCGGGATCCCCGAAGCAGCCGGCGCCGCACCCGACGCCGCCGCCCTCGACGCCGTCACCGCGGACGCGTTGCCGGCAGGTCTGGTCCGCAGCAGCGCCTACCTGACCCACCCGGTGTTCCACGAGCACCGCTCGGAGACCTCGCTGATGCGCTGGCTCCGCCGGCTCGCGGACGCGGACCTCGCACTGGACCGCACCATGATCCCGCTGGGTTCGTGCACGATGAAGCTCAACGCGGTCGCGGAGATGGAGCCGATCACCTGGCCCGCGTTCGCCGACCTGCACCCGTTCGCCCCGTCGCAGGACGCGACCGGCACGCTCGAGCTGATCACCGACCTGGAACGCTGGCTGGCCGAGCTCACGGGCTACGCCGCGGTGTCGCTGCAGCCCAACGCGGGGAGCCAGGGCGAGTTCGCGGGGCTGCTCGCCATCGCGGCGTACCACCGCAGCCGTGGTGAGGCACACCGCGACGTCTGCCTCATCCCCGCCAGCGCCCACGGCACCAACGCCGCGTCGGCGGTGATGGCCGGGATGCGGGTGGTCGTCGTCGCCACCTCGGACTCGGGTGACGTCGACCTCGGCGACCTGCGCGCGAAGATCGACCGGCATCGGGTCTCACTCGCCGCGCTGATGATCACCTACCCCTCCACGCACGGGGTGTTCGAGGCGGCCGTGCGGGAGGTGTGCGACGCGGTGCACGAGGCCGGGGGGCAGGTCTACGTCGACGGCGCGAACCTCAACGCGCTGGTCGGCGTGGCGCGTCCGGGGGCGTTCGGAGGCGACGTCAGCCACCTCAACCTGCACAAGACGTTCTGCATCCCGCACGGCGGTGGTGGTCCGGGCGTCGGTCCCGTGGCGGTCGCCGAGCACCTCGCTCCGTTCCTGCCCGGCCGGCTCGACGTCGACCGCGGCGGTGTCGGTCCCGTGTCCGCGGCGCCGTACGGCAGTCCGGGTGTCCTGCCGATCTCGTGGGCCTACGTGCGGCTGATGGGACTCGAAGGTCTGCGTCGCGCGACCCTGACCGCCGTCGCGGCGGCCAACTACGTGGCGAAGCGCCTCGGTGAGCACTACCCGGTGTTGTACGCCGGCGCCGGTGGGCACGTCGCCCACGAGTGCATCCTCGATCTCCGCGGCATCGCCAGGAGCTCCGGTGTCACCGTCGACGACGTCGCGAAGCGCCTCGCCGACTTCGGCCTGCACGCACCCACGATGTCGTTCCCGGTGGCCGGCACGCTGATGGTGGAGCCGACGGAGAGTGAGGATCTGGCCGAGATCGACCGTTTCGTCGACGCCATGATCGCGATCAGGGGCGAGATCGCCCGGGTCGAGGCGGGGGAGTGGCCGATGGAGGACAACCCGCTGCGCGGCGCCCCGCACACCGCGGCCTGCCTCGTCGACAAGTGGGACCATCCCTACTCCCGCGAGCTGGCCGCCTACCCCTCCGGCGCGGCGCCCGGCGTGCACGACCGGAAGGTCTGGCCCCCCGTGCGCCGCATCGACGGCGCCCACGGCGACCGGAACCTGGTCTGCAGCTGCCCTCCGGTGGAGGCCTACAGCTGATCGGGACTCGGATCGGTGCGGGTGGGTCCCCCTCCAGGCCCACCCGCACCCGGGCTGAAGAGCACGCTTCAGGCCGCCTGATACAACGTGTCTTCCGTCAACGATCCATTGACGCGTCCCGATCGCCAATGGATGGTTGACCACAAGACGGCACAGAAGACCGCGGGCGTGAGTCGACCGCTACCTCGGGCAGTCCACGGATGCGCTCGGCGGGAACGGCGGCGCCTGGGTCGTCGGCGATGTCGAGGATGTCCTTGACATCGCAGGTATCCGGCGAAACGGCCGCCGGGCGCCAGCAGCGGGAAGCGCGAGAAACCGGTGGTCGCCACCATTGCCGCCACATCACCGACCGTGGGGCGGGACGGGAGGGTGGCGAGATCCGCGCGCGGCACCAGCACGTCGGCGACCGTGGCCTCGACAAACCGCAGCGTGCGCGTGAGCCGACGGGACTCGTCGTCGTCCAGCAGCCCCTCGCGGCTGGACTCGGCGATCAGATCGGCCAGCTCACCGGAGGTGAACGCCGCCTCCAGCTCGTCGCGTGGCTCCACGCCGACCAGCCGCAGCACGCCGTTGGCCAGGTGGTTGAAGAGCCCGATCACCGGCCCCATCACGGTGGTGAACACCAGGAACGGAGGGACGAGCCAGAGGGCGGTGGCCTCCGGTCCGGCGATCGCGATGTTCTTCGGCACCATCTCGCCGATCAGGATGTGCGCCACGACGACGATGACGAGCGAGATCGTGAACGCCAAGGGGTGCAGGACCGCCTCGGGCAGGCCGGCCCATCCCAACGGCCCCTCAATGAGGTGCGCGACCGCCGGCTCGCCCAGGCGACCCAGCAGCAGCGAGCAGATGGTGATGCCGAGCTGGGACGCCGCAAGCATGCGCGACAGGTCGGCCGACGCGCGCAGCACGATGCGCGCGGCATCTGTGCCGGACTCCGCCATCGCCTCCAGCCGGTCACGCCGCGCCGACACGAGGGCGAACTCGGCCGCGACGAAGAACCCGTTCGCCCCCAGGAGCAGGATCGCGGCCAACAGCGCCAGCAGGTCGCTACCCACGGCTCGCCTCCTCGAGCTCCACGGTCGGTCCCGATCCGTTGCGGGACCCCCGCTCCGCGGGCGCCGCGGCCGCCGGCTCCGCAGGTGTGCTGACGCGGGCCAGCCGCAGCTCGGCGATCCGGTTGCGGTCCCGGCGCATCACGGTGAGGTGCCAGTCGTCGAGCACGACGTCGTCGCCGACGTCGGGGATGCGGCCCAGGTGGGCCAGCACCATTCCCGCGAGGGTCTCGTACGGACCGGTCGGCATCGGGAACCCCGGTGGAGTCGGCCACCTCGTCGTCGCGGAGCAGGCCGGACACGAGCCAGCTGTCGCGCCCCAGCGGCCGGACCCTGGCCTGCTCGGCCCGGTCGTGCTCGTCGCGGACGTCACCGACGATCTCCTCCGCGAGGTCCTCGAGCGTGACGATCCCGGCGGTCCCGCCGTACTCGTCGACGACGACGGCCATCTGCAGGCCGGACTCACACAGGCTGGTGAGCAGGGCGTCGCCGTCGAGCGACTCGGGCACCGTGGGCACGCGCTGCACCAGGTGACGCAGCACGGCCGTGTCGCGCTCGGGGATCGGCACGCCGAAGGCCTGCTTGACGTGCACCACGCCGAGCACGGAGTCGAGGTCACGTTCGTGGACGGGGAAGCGGGAGAGCCCGCTGCGGCGGGAGAGCGCGACGAGATCGGCGACGGTGTCGTCGGCGTCGAGGGACTCCATGCGCACCCGCGGTGTCATGAGGTCCTCCGCCACCCGGTCGGTGAAACGCAGTGACCGGTCCAGCAGAGTGGCGGTGCCGGCGTCGAGGGTGCCGTGCTGGGCGCTCGTGCGCACGAGCGAGCTGAGCTCGCGCGGCGACCGCGCCGAGCGCAGCTCCTCGGCGGGCTCCACGCCGAGCCGCCGGACGATGGCGTTGGCCGCCGAGTTGAGGCCGGCGATCAGCCAGCGGAACGCGCCGGCGAACCCGCTCTGCAACCACACGACCGCGCGTGCGGTCCGCAGCGGATCGGCGATGGCCAGGCTCTTCGGTACGAGCTCGCCGAACACCATCGACAGGGTGGTGGCGAGCAGCAGCGAGAGGACGGTGGCGGTGCCGCGCGCGACGCCCTCGGACATGCCGAGTCCGGTGAGCCCCGGACGGAACAGCGAGGCGATCGCGGGCTCGGCGATGTAGCCGGTGACCAGCGTGGTGACCGTGATGCCGAGCTGGCTTCCCGAGAGCTGGAACGACAGGCCGCGGTGGGCGCGCTGCACGGTGCGCGCCGTGCGGTCGTCCTTCTCGGCGACGTGCGCGTCGACCTGGCTGCGTTCCAGCGCCGTCAGGGCGAACTCCGACGCGACGGAGATCGCCGTACCCAGCGTGAGCGCGACGACGGCCAGCAGGCCCAACACGGACAGCAGGATGCTCATGACGGCATCCAGGCGCACGGATCGGGGGAGTACCAAATGTGACCCGGCCTGCATCGGCGACCCGGCGCGATGGGGCGTGCGGTGGTGTTCTCCTCGGGCGGGTCGGGCCAGTGTAGGTCGCCGTGCCGGTCGTGGCCGGTTGCGACCGGTCGTGACCGCGCCCCGATGAGCTGCGCGTCACCTCCGGAGGCCGGACGGGCCCGTGGGACCTACGTTGACGGGTCATGAACGGCAGCCGCGCCGGTGCGCGCGAATCAACCTCGCCGTTCGTCGACTTCGACCGCGCGTCGTGGGCGAAGCTGGGTGCGAACACCCCGCTGCCGCTGACCGCCGACGAGCTCGACCGGGTCCGCAGCCTGGGGGACGCGGTCGATCTCGACGAGGTCCGCGAGGTGTATCTGCCGCTGTCCCGGTTGCTGACCCTGCACGTGCAGGAGGAGGGGCGGCTCTATCGCGCTTACCGCACCTTCCTCGGTGCCACCCCCGCCCGCACTCCCTTCGTCATCGGGGTGGCGGGCTCGGTCTCGGTCGGCAAGTCCACCACCGCGCGGCTGATGCGGCTGCTGCTGGGCCGCTGGCCCCAGCACCCCCGCGTGGAGCTGGTGACCACCGACGGGTTCCTGCACTCCAACGCCGAGCTGGAACGGCGCGGGCTGATGAGGCGCAAGGGCTTCCCCGAGTCCTACGACCGGCGCGCGCTCCTGAGGTTCGTCACCGAGGTGAAGGCCGGGCGCGCCGAGGTGACGGCACCGGTGTACTCCCACCTGGTGTACGACATCATCCCCGACCGGCGGCTGGTCGTCCACAAGCCCGACATCCTCCTGCTGGAGGGCCTCAACGTTCTCCAGCCGGCACAGCCGTCGCGGGTCGGTGGGGCCGCGCTGGCCGTCAGCGACTTCATCGACTTCTCCGTCTACGTCGACGCGGCCACGGCCGACATCCGCCGGTGGTACGTCGACCGGTTCCTCAGCCTCCGCGAGACCACCTTCCGCAACCCCGACTCGTACTTCCGCCGCTTCGCCGACCTGGGCACCGAGGCGGCGACCGCCCGCGCGGAGGGCATCTGGGAAGACATCAACGGCCCGAACCTGGAGCACAACATCCGGCCCACCCGCGGGCGCGCGAGCCTGGTCCTGCGCAAGGGCCCCGACCACAACGTGACAGGCATCCGACTGCGGAAGGTGTGAACCTGGCACCATGTGCCGATGACCGAGGCGACCCTGATCACGGCGGACACCGACGAGCTGACCGACCTCGCGGCTCGGCTCCGGCTCACCGTCGGGCGCCTGCACCGGCGGATCCGCATCGACGGACGCGAGTCCATCCCGCCGCTGCAACTCTCGGCGCTGGTCACCGTCGAGCAGCACGGACCCCTGCGCCTCTCGGAGCTGGCGCGCCGGGAGGCCGTCACGGCGCCCACGATGAGCCGGGTCCTCACCGCCCTCGACGAGCAGGGTTTGGTCCTGCGTGCCGCCGACCCGCAGGACGCCCGCGGCGTGTTGATCACACTGTCCGCCGTGGGCGCCGCCCAGCTGTGCGAGGTCCGCAGCCACCGCACCGCGCTGGTGGCCCGGCGGCTCCAACGCCTCGACACCACCCAGCGCCAGGCCCTGACCACGGCGATGCCCGCGCTGGAGGCCTTGCTCGTCGACGACGAGTGAGCGGGGGGCAGAGCGGGTCAGGTGGGCTCGCCGTCGACCAGGACGCGCAGATCGTCGTGCAGGAAGCTCAGCCGCCCGCCGATCCGCGCCGACTCCGGCAGCGGGTCCGCGTATCCCCACACCGCATCGGTGAGCGCCCGGCCGTCCGGCAGCCGAGCCGTCCGATAGTCCGCCTCGCCCTTGTACGGGCAGCGGGTGCGGGTGGCCGAGGGCTCCAGCGAGACCTGCATGTCGCCGGGGGAGAGGTAGTAGCGCAGCGGCAGGCCGGTCTCGGAGAGCACGAGCGGCGAGCGTGACTCCGCGACCACGACGTCGCCGGCCAGCACCTGCACGTGCCGGCTCGACGACCGGATGTCGACGCGGTGGAAGGGGTCGGTGAGGTGCCCGTGCACGTGGTCGTCCTCGTCGAACCAGGCGTCGGCCGCCTCCCAGTACAGCGAGGCGTACCCGCGCAGCCACGGCACGGCCGTCGGCTCGGGGTAGGCCCAGAGAGCGTTCTCGACGACACGGTCGCCCACCCGCAGCGAGCGGTAGGTCGCGTCGCCCTTGAACGGGCAGTGCGTGGTGTGGTCGGTGGCCTCGAAGGCCGCCGCGTCGAGGTCGGCCTCGGGCACGTAGAGCCGGGGCAACAGGTTGGACTCGTGGACCAGCACGCCGCGCCGCGTGTCGAGCACCGTCCGGCCCGCGAACTCGGCGCGGACCCGGCGCGGGAACGGGTGCATCAGCAGCTTGTGGGCCGGCCCGTCCAGCCGGTAGTTCACCGTGGCCGGGGCGGTCGGGGACAGCGGTCCGCCGGCGAGGGTCAAGCTCATGTGGTGCTCCTCATGGTCGGGATACGTCGGCGGCAACGCCGTCGCGCCCGAAACATTCCGCAGCTCCTCCACCGGGGCCACCGGTATCGCCTCCTGGACACATACGACGCCGAGATCACTCGCGTCGCGGCCACATGTGTCCATGAGGCGGACGTGGTGACGCCGGAGGGCTGACGGTGGCAACACCCGCCTCGATGCCATAGTGGGTTCGACGCAGGTGTCGTGGCGTGACGGTGGAGGGGGAGTGCGGCGTGGACCGGCTGAGCTCGCTGTTCGGCGCCCTGGTCACGTACCTGCATGGGGTGGTGAACCCGGACATCTGCCCAGGCAACTGGACATTGGCGGTAGCAGCGCTGGGCGTCGGGGTCGGGCTCTCGCCCACGGTCGGGGTGCTGGTGATCGCCGTGCTGCGACGGCGCGTCGGGTCGCGGTACGGGGTCGGCGGGTCGTCGTTGATGATCGCTGCCGGCTTGCTCACCGCCGGCCTGGTGCCGCTGCTGGCCTTCGTCGCCACCGGACGGTGGTTCACCTCCGCCAGTGGTGCCAATGCCTATGTCCCTTACAACATAGGCGACGAGCCGGCATGCGACTACATCCCGGAGATCAAGGACCTCGCCGGCTCCACCGTCCGCGCCGCCTTCGACCCGGACGCCCCGCTTCGCTTCGGCTACGCACTGGTCCTGCTCGCGCTGGTACCCCTGATCTCGAGCATGTTCGTCGCCGCGCAAGCCCGACTCGTGTTGCGGCGCGGGCCGAGTTGGCCGTCGAAGTTCTTCTGGCTGCCGTGGCTCGCCGTCGCCGTGCTCACCGCCCAGGTGCCCTTCACGGTGGCCGGGCTGCTGTGGGTCGGCGCCGCGGCCGGCTCGTTCGTGGGCATCTTCGTGGCGCTTCTCGCCGGTAGGCCGTCGCGCGAGAAGGTGAGGAGTTCACTCGCCGCCCGTGATGCCCCCCCGGGGGGTGGTGGCGCTCGCGTCGCTGCGCCGCAGCGGTCGGCCATTCCACCCGGTACCGCACGACTCGACGCCGCCGGGCCGGACGACGCCCAGCCCAAGCTGTCCGAGCGCCTCGCCGGACGTTTCGCCGAGCGGGAGGCCTCGCCGCTGGTCACGACCGCGGCCGGAGCGGCGGCCCTGGCCCCCGGACCCCAGGCGCCTGTCGGCCCGCCCGACGCCCGCGCCGCGGCTGCGTCCGGCGGCCCCGCGCCGACCCGTGTGTCGCCGACGGCGTCGCCGTTCTTGTCGCCGTCCGCGCCACCGACCCCCACGATGGTCGCCCCCGCGGCACCCTTCTCGGTGGCCCGTCCCGGTTCGGGTACCCGGTTCCGGGTGATCCGCCGGCTCGGCTCGGGGGGTTTCGGTCGTGTGTGGCTGGCCCACGACGCCCGGTTCGGGCACGTCGTCGCGCTCAAGGCGGCCCACGCGCCCGACGCGGAGACCGAGCAGCGCATCCGACGCGAGGCCCGGGCACTCGCCACGGTCCGCCACCCGCACTGCGTGCGCATCCACGATCTCGTCCCCGCGGCGAGCGACCCCGGCCTGTCCGACATGGACGGCATGGTGATCGTCATGGGGTACGTGGAGGGGGCCTCGCTCGGCGAGCTGGTGCGCGACCGTGGGCTCGTCGACGACCTCGCCGCCGCCCGGATGTGGACGAACGTGGCCGGGGCGCTCGACGCCGCGCACCGTCAGGGTGTGCTGCACCGCGACGTCAAGCCCGGCAACGTCGTCGTCGACACGGGCGGGCTGGCGCACCTGATCGACTTCGGGATCGCGCGCACCACCGGTGACGCCACGATGACCCTCGCCGGGTTCGTGCTGGGCACGCCGGACTACCTCGCACCGGAGGTCGCGTGCGGCGAGCGCGCCACCCCCGCCTCGGACGCCTGGCAGCTCGCCGCCACCGTCTCCTACGCCCTGACGGGCCACCCGCCCCGCGGCGGGCACGTCGACGCCGTGTCGGGGCTGCGCGCCGCGGCGTGCGGGGCGGCATTGTCCCACCTTCCCCGGCGCAGCGCCCACCTCGCGCTGCTCCACGCCGCGATGGACAACGACCCGGCCCGGCGGCCCCCGCTACCGGTGGTCCAGAGAGCGCTGGAGGAGTGGTTGCGGCACGCCGGGACCCGCTCCGACGGGCCTGTGACGGCCGGTCCGCCCGCCCGGTGACGGTTCCGGATCCACCCCGCACGAGCCGGATCCTCGGGGTCGACGCCGCACGCGCGGTCGCTCTGGTGGGGATGTTCGCCACCCACATCCTGCCGCTCACCACGCAGGACGGTCAGGAGACGCTGACGGGACTGCTCGCCGACGGGCGGGCGTCCGCCCTGTTCGCGGTGCTCGCCGGTGTCGGTGTGGCGCTGTCCACCGGGGGACCGCGACGCCCGCCGGACGGCCGCGCACACCTGGCCGCGGCGGCCGGGCTGCTGGTCCGTGGGGTGCTCGTGGCGGTGGTGGGTCTCCTGCTCGTCGGGCTCGACCCGCCGGTCGCGGTGATCCTCGCCTACTACGGGCTGCTGTTCGTGGCGGCGACGCCGCTGTTGCGGCTCCCGGCGGGGATACTCGCGGGAGCTGCGGTGCTGGCGTGCGGGCTCGCGCCGGTGCTGAGCCATCTCCTGCGGTCCGGGCTGCCCCGCGGTCCGGGCGATCAACCGGGCTTCGACGCGCTGGCCGAGCCCGGCGACCTGCTCGTCACCCTCGCCGTGAGCGGCTACTACCCGGTGTTGCCGTGGCTGACGTACCTGCTGGCCGGGATGGCGGTCGGGCGCCTGGACCTGCGGCGGATCCGCACGGCGGTGGCGCTGGCAGTGGGCGGCGCGTCGGTGGCGCTGCTGGCGACGGGCGCGTCGGCCCTGCTGCTGGGGCCCGGCGGCGGTGCGGCCGCGATCGGGAGCGAGGCGCTGGCGCGGCGCCGGTACGGCACCACCCCCACCGACACGTGGTGGTGGCTCGCGGTGGACGCCCCGCATGCGGGGACCCCGTTCGACCTCGCCCACACCACGGGCACCGCGCTGGCCGTGCTGGGCGCGATGCTCCTGCTGGCGCGCTACGCCCGATCGCTGGTGTGGTTGCCGGCGGCGCTGGGCGCGGCGCCGCTCACCCTCTACACGCTGCACGTCGTCGCCGTCACGGTCGTGCCGTACGAGGAGGCCGACGGCGGTTCCGTGCTGCTGGCGCATGTGGTCGCGGCGCTGGTGATCGGCACGCTGTTGAAGCTGGCCGGGCGCAGGGGACCGCTCGAGGCGGCCGTGTCGGGCGCCGGGTCGGGGGTGCGGCGACTCGTCAGCGCCGCGGCGCCCGCACCCGCCGCGCCGGCCGTCGACGGCCCGCGGCACGCGCGGTAGGCGTCGACGCCGAGCACCGCGGCGAGCCCGGCCGGCGCGACGCCGATCCGCGACACCGTGGCCGGGAGGCGCCGGAAAGTGGGCCCCTGCCCGTGAGCGCGCGGCGCGAGTCGGCCGCCGCGCCGCGGTGCGACGGGGCCCTCCGCGTCACCGCGCTCCCGCCCCGACACTCAAGGGGGCGTCCAGGGTGGCGTTCAGGGGGGCACCGACGTGGCGCGCCAGGTGCTCGCCGGTGAACGAGCCGCGCGCGGTGACCAGGGCCGCCGGCGGGCCCTCGAAGACCACGGTGCCGCCGGCGTCGCCGCCGTCGGGTCCGAGGTCGATCACCCAGTCGGCGGGGGAGATGACGTCGAGGTTGTGTTCGACGACGATCACCGAGCTGCCGCCGTCGACCAGGCGGTCCAGGAGCGCGAGCAGGTGCCCGCAGTCGGACATGTGCAGCCCGGTGGTCGGCTCGTCGAGGACGTAGACGTTGCCCTCCTCGTGCAGCCGGCTCGCGAGCTTGAGGCGCTGGCACTCCCCGCCCGACAGGGTGGACAGCGGCTGGCCGAGCGTGAGGTAACCGAGGCCGACGTCGACGACGGCCGCGAGCCGCTTGGTGATCTCCTTCGCGTCGAAGAACTCCAGGGCCTGCGCGGCTGTCATGTCCAACGCGTCCGAGATCGACCTGCCGTCGACGGTGAGCGCCAGTACCTGCTCGGTGTAGCGCCGACCTTGGCAGTCGGTGCAGGTGGATCGGACGCCGTCGAGGTAGGCGAGGTCGGAGTACAGGACGCCGAGGCCGTTGCAGGTGGGGCAGGCGCCCTCGGAGTTGAAGCTGAACAGCGAGGGTTTGACGCCCACGTGCTTCGCGTAGAGCTTGCGGATGGGATCCATCACCCCGGTCCACGTCGCCGGTGTCGACCGGATCGACGTGGCGACCGCCGACTGGTCGACCACGATCGTCCCCGGGTGCTGCGGCACGAAAACGTCGCGCACCAGCGTCGACTTGCCCGACCCCGCCGCCCCGGTGACGGCGACCAGCACGCCGAGTGGCACGTCGAGATCGAACCCCCGCAGGTTGTTGGCCATCGCTCCGGTCACCCGCAGCTGCCCGGTGGGGGAGCGGACGTCGGCCTTGGCGATGCCGGGCCGGTGCAGGAACTTCCCGGTCAGCGTCCCGGAGGTCGCCAGCCCGGCGACGTCGCCCTGGTACACGATCCGGCCGCCCTCGGTGCCCGCTCGGGGCCCGAGCTCGACGACGTGGTCGGCCGCGGTGATCACGTCCGTGTCGTGCTCGACGACGAGCACGGTGTTGCCCTTGTCGCGCAACCGCCGCAACAGGGCGTTCATCCGCCCGACGTCGCGGGGGTGCAGCCCGATCGTCGGCTCGTCGAACACGTACATGACGTCGACCAGCGACGATCCGAGATGGCGCACCATCTTGATCCGCTGCGACTCCCCGCCCGACAGCGTGGAGGTCTCGCGTTCGAGGGTCAGGTAGCCCAGCCCCATGTCGATCAGTGCGCCGACCCGGGCCGTCGCCTCGTCGACGACGGGCGCGATCTCCGGATCGCTCAGCGTCGGCAGCAGCGCATGGAGCGACTCCAGGTCGAGCGCGGTGAGGGCGGGCAGGGTGTGCCCGCCGACCGTCGCCGTGCGCGTGCCTGCGCGAGGCGGGTGCCCTCGCAGTCCGGGCAGCGCACCGAGGTGGTGTAGCGGGTGAGCGTCTCCTTCTTGCGGTCGGAGGTGCCGTCGCCGTCGGCCTGGATGAACAGGCGGTTGAACTTCGCCTCGACGCCCTCGAACTCCATGTTGATCGTCTTGCGCCCGACCGCCTTGAGCGCCACCTTCTCGTCCGCGCCCCACAGCAGCAGCTGCCGTTCGGTGTCGGTGAAGTCGCGCAGCGCCTTGTCGTTGTCGAAGCGGCCCGACTGGGCGTAGATGTGCCAGTACCAGCTGTCGACGGCCCAGTCCTTGTGCAGGATCGCGCCCCCGTTGAGCGACTTCGACCGGTCGAACATCACGGCGTGGTCGAGCTGCACCTTGCGGCCGATGCCCGAGCAGCCCGGGCACATCCCGGCCGGGTCGTTGAACCCGAAGACGTAGGAGTAGCCGACGTGCGGCGTGCTGCGACGGGAGAACAGCAGCCGCAGCAGGGGGTTGATGTCGGTGACGGTGCCCAGCGTCGAGCGCGACCCACCGCCGAGCCGCTTCTGGTCGACGACGATCGCGGCGGACAGGTTCTCGATCAGGTCGGCATCGGGTTGGCCGAGCTTGGGGAGGAAGCCGCGGACGAACGCGGAGAACGTCTCGTTGAGCTGGCGCTGTGCTTCGGCGGCGATGGTGTCGAACACCAGCGACGACTTGCCCGACCCGGACACCCCGACGAACACGGTGATCTGTCGTTTCGGGACGCGTACGGACACGTCCCGCAGGTTGTTCTCCCGCGCGCCGGTGACGACGATGTACTCCTGCTGCATGGGGTGCGAGCGTAACGGGACGCCGCTGCGGGCCGCGTGTGCCGGACCGGGCGATGACGGAGGATGAGCCCATGACCTACGTCGCCGACCCCACGCGCTACGGCCCCACGCGCTTCGACTCCGCTTCCCTCCGCCGCTGCGGGCGCAGCGGCCTCGACCTGCCCGCGATCTCGCTCGGGCTCTGGCACAACTTCGGCGACGACCGCACGCTCGACGTCCAGCGCGCGATCCTGCGCCGCGCGTTCGACCGCGGTGTCACCCACTTCGACCTGGCCAACAACTACGGCCCGCCCTACGGCAGCGCCGAGGCCAACTTCGGCACGATCTTCGCGCACGACTTCCGCCCGTACCGCGACGAGCTGGTCATCTCGACGAAGGCCGGCTACGACATGTGGCCCGGTCCGTACGGCCAGGGTGGCGGGTCGCGCAAGTACCTGCTGTCGAGCCTGGACCGGTCGCTGGGCCGCATGGGCCTGGACCACGTCGACATCTTCTACAGCCACCGTTTCGACCCGACCACGCCACTGGAGGAGACGATGGGCGCACTGGACTCCGCCGTCCGCTCCGGAAAGGCGCTCTACGTCGGCATCTCCTCCTACAGCGGGGAGCGCACCCGCGAGGCCGTCGCGATCCTGCGCGAGCTCGGCACCCCGCTGTTGATCCACCAGCCGTCCTACTCGATGCTCAACCGCTGGATCGAGGAGGACCTGCTCGACGTACTGGGGGAGACCGGGGTCGGCTGCATCGCGTTCTCCCCGCTGGCCCAGGGCATGCTGACCAGCAAGTACCTCGACGGCATCCCGGCGGGGTCGCGGGCGGCACAGGACAAGTCGCTCTCGCCCGACCTGTTGACCGAGACGACGCTCACCCACGTCCGCGCACTGAACGACATGGCGTCCGAGCGGGGCCAGTCGCTGGCCCAGATGGCGCTGGCGTGGGCGCTGCGGGACCCGCGGATGACCTCGCTGGTGATCGGGGCGAGCAGCGTCGGCCAGCTCGACGACAGCCTCGGCGCCCTGGACAACCTGGGCTTCACCGACGACGAGCTCGCCCGGATCGACAAGCACGCCGTCGACGGCGGGATCAACCTCTGGGCGGGGTCCAGCGCGCACTGACCACGACGGGCTCTCCGAGCAGGTCAGGGCGGCGGGGACGAACCTGTCCGAATGGGTGCGCGCGGCACTGCAACGGGCGGCCACGCCGGCGAAGGCGATGCGGGCCAGTGCCGAGGAGGACGCCCGCGGCGCCGTTTACACCGACGAGGAGGAGGCCGCGATGATGGCGGCCCGGCTCCGGCGTGGGATCGCCGCGCTCGAGGAGCCATGAGTGCACCTGCCGTGCCGCCCGTCCGGTACGGGCGGGTGTGGGTGTCGCGCGACGAGGTGATGGGCCCGATCAACTACCTGTGGTGTCGTCGGACGCATACAAGGCAGCGTTCGGCGACCGTCGGGTGATCGCCGTCGAGGTCGACTCGCGCGATCTACGACGGCACCTACGGCCGGGCCGTTGCCGTCGGTCCTGACCTTGTTCGTCGAAGTCCCCGCCTTGGCCCGAGCGACCTGTGTCTGCTCCGCGGCGGTGAGAGGAATGGCCGCCATCACTGCGCGGGTGTGCCAACGGCCCAGGACGGTCTGCGGAACGGTCAGGTCCCGATCCTCACCGGCCCCGGGCCAGCGCGTCGCGTAGCTCGGCGACGAAGCGAGCCTCGTCGGCGGGGGCGTATGCGGCGAACTCGGCGCGAATCGCCGGACTCGACCGCTCGATCATCACTGTCGCCACCACGAAGTATGCCGCCCACGACTGCCACGCCACGGCGTCGGGGCGCGGCTGGCGCGCCGGCATTCAGACCTCCCGGGGCAGAGCGACCGCCAGTGAGTATTCCCAATCTGCTGCGGCGGAGTGGCTACGCCGCCTACGTTGAGTGCTCCGGAAAATGACCATGGGGGCGGGCAGATGGCTCGGTATCAGGATGGGTTCTACGACGCTCGGCTGTGGCTGGCCGGCAACGTGTCGGATCGGTTGGCTCCACGATCGGTCCGCCCGCGCGATGCGAGTGTGAAGCTGACCGAGAACTGCCAGGCCCACTGCGTGACCTGCGACTACTGGAAGAGCCACTGGACCGACCACATCAGTACCGACGCGGCGATCGAGCTGATCGGCAGGCTCGGTGACATTGGCGTCACGACGCTGCGGTTCACTGGCGGCGAGCCGCTGCTGCGCCGCGACTTCTTCGACGTCCTCGCGAGTGCCGATACGAGCCGGTTCACCACGATCGGGCTCCAGACCAACGGGTTGCTGCTGCGCCGGTTCGCCGAGCAGGTCAACGCATCCCCGATCACGCACGTCGCCGTGTCGCTGGACGCGGTCGACGAGCGCAATGACGAGATCCGCGGTGTGCGCGGCTACTTCGCGAAGGCGCTGGAGGGAATCTCCCTGTTGCGCGACAAGACGACGATCATCGCGATGACGCTCAACCAGGTCGGCGCCGGCGATCTCGACGAGCTGCTCGACCACGTGCAGCGGGTCAACGGCTACCTCGCCTGCAATCTGCCCGACAATCGGCTGTACTTCCTGCAGGACGCGACCCTGGCGGGTCTGTGGCCCGACGCCGAGACCAGCGACCAGATCGTCGACACCTTGGGTTCCCGGCTGGGACAGCAGTTCACCGGCTACGAGTTGGACTACATGCGGCGCTACCTCCGTGCCGGAACCCCGGAGCTGCGGGATCTGAACCCGAGCTGTGTGCTGGGCTACCGGACCGTCTACATCTCCTCCGACGGCGCGGTGCGCTCCGGCTGCTACGTGCTGCCCCCGATCGGGAACATCCTGACTCAGGACATCGAGGAGATCCTCGACTCCACCGAGTACCAGGAGCGTTGCCGGGCGATGCTGCGATTGGAGTGCGACGGCTGCGCCTGCAACGTCTTCACGAGCCTGCGCTCGAAGAACGCGGTCCAGGACCGGGTTCGAGGGCTGCGCAAGCGGGCCCGGCACCGCGGGGCGGATCAGGCGTTGCCGACCGCATGATCGGTCCGGACTCCGCGACCGGCCAGCTCGCGCTCGGTCGCGAGACCTTCCGTCTGATAGTGCAGCCGGGCGGACTGTTCCAGGTGGAGATGGACGGCTGGAGCCAGGCGTTCCGGCCGACGGTATCAGCCGATGTCCTTGCCCCCGATGCCGCTCAAGATCTGGACCGCACCCGGTCTCGGAGGATGGACGGGCCGTGCCGGCGAGGCGACACCGACGTCATCAGCTGGACCGAACGCTCGACGCTGTGGATCAAACGTCACGACCTTGAGGTGCACCGCGACCACCTGGTCTTCCGGACCGAGATGCGGGCCGGTATCGAAGCGCCGGACGGCGCGGTCGACACCATCCGCTACTTCGGTGACATCGCGGAGAGTGGGTTCGGTGCGCATTTTGCGCTGACCAAGCACTTCAACGACCGTGGCCGCACCCACCCGCGCACCTACTCGACGGGTTCGCCGATCGGGTTCCGGCACGTCCTGTGCCCCGAGCCGAACTCCTACGCCCAGCAGGTGGGCCGCCCGTTCGACGACGCCCAGATCAGCGTGCACGCCGATCTCGACCATCGCGGCGGGAACTTCGTCGCCAACCCGGGAATGCTCGCATTCGCGATCGCCGACGAGCGGGACGGCGTCTGGCTGGCGATGGGCCTTGCGGTCGAGCCGGGCAACCACCACTTCTCCGAGTTCGAGTACCTCGGCGGGGAGCGGTTCGAGCTGGCCCTCAACTGTTGGGGCGCCCGCTGTGTCCAGGACGGCGTATTCGTGCCGCCGGCGGTCGTCCTGGCGCCAGGGCGCAGCGCCGAGGACGCACTGACCACGTACGTGCAGGTCCTTCGCGACCGGGAGCTCGTGCCCCGGCCGGTGCGCGTGGAACAGGGCTGGTGGCGTAGGCCGATCGTCTGCGGGTGGGGGCATCAGAGCTACCAGAGCGACCTGTTCCGTATCCGCAGCACGCGCGAGCGGCCACCGGACAACGCGACCTACACCCTGTGCACCCAGCTGAACTACCGGCACATCGTGGAGACGCTCGACCGCCAGGACATCTCCTGGGGAACGCTCGTGATCGATGCGCGCTGGTTCGTGGCCGGCGGCCTCAAGGACATCGACATCGGACGCTGGCCCGACGAAGACCAGGAACGGACCGGTGATGCCGAAGCCGGCTCGGACGGCACGGATCTCCTCGGTCGGGCGGGCACGGAAGACGTGGGTGTCGACGCCGCCGGGGACGATACTGACCCCGCCACGCGCAGAACCGAGATGTTCGTCGATCTCCTCGGCGGTGCTGCGCGACACCGTCACCACGCGTGCGGCGCGAGCGAGGAGGAACCGGTTGACCGCCGCGAGGTAGCGGGTGAAGGTGTCATATCCGGCGAAGCGCGGGTCGCGCCACCGTTCAAGTGCCACGAGCTCGCGGCAGACGCTGTCGAGTTCGGCGGGTCCGAACTGCTCGGCGAAGCTGCGGTCGGTATAGCTCAGGTGCGGCTGGCGCAGCCGGGTGACGTCGTGGATGGTGACGACGAACGGGACCGGGCAGAGCCGGTCGAGCAGGTAGTGCGAGGTGTAGCACGTCGCCGACGTCGCTGATCAACATCGAGCGCCAACGTGAGGCGGACGTGTCGGTGGCGATGAGCTGCTCCAGCTGAGTTGCGATGTGGCCGGGGTCGTTGTGGTCGGCGAAGCTCGCCTGTGAGCCGAGTGTCTCCTGCAGGACCGGGATGTCGGCGGCCAACACCGGGCACCCGTGGGCGAGAGCCTCCAGCGGCGGGAAGCCGAATCCCTCGTGCGCGGCCAGATGCACCAGGGCAGCCGCGCCGCGGTAGAGCCTGGCCAGGGCCGCATCGGAGACCTCCCCGAGCGCGACGACTCCATCAGAACCCAGTGCCTCGGTCGCGCTGCGCGCAGCCGCACCCCCCGGGGTGAAGTCACGGCCGGCCAACACCAGCACCTCCGTGCCGCGCCGGACGGAGAGCGCGGTGAGGAGCTCGGTCAGACCCTTGTGCGGGCGGGCCTGGCCGACATAGAGCAGGTAGGGGCCGGACACACCGGGAACCGGGACGGGGGAGGGGTTCGGCAGATGATCGACACCCCACGGCGAGACCATCACATTCTCCGCCACCGCTACCAGGTCAGCCAGCGTCCCGGCCACGGTGACGGTCGGGACGATCACCCGATCCGCTCGGGCCACGGCCAGAGCGAGCATCCGCCCGAGGTACTCCTCGTGCGCGCCCGCCGCCCGACCGGGAGCGCGACCAGTTCCCGTAGCTCGGTGACCGCCGCGCGCAACTCAGCCAGACCCTGTTCGCCGGTCCGGGCGGCGAACTCGTCGTCGGAGTAGCAGAGCTGGCGGTGGTCCACGCGCAGGACGTCGTGAACTGTCACGATCATCGCCGGACCCGCTGTGGCGGTGATCGGAACGCGGTAGTCCAGCAGGTGCACCACATCGGCTCGTGCCCGGTCGGCGTGCTCAAGGAGGTCGTGGCCGGTCACCCGGCTGTAGCGGCCGGTTTTCGGGTTCGGGTGGTGGACGATCAGGTGGAGATCGTACGGCGCGCGGTGGCGGAGCCCATCGGCGACGCTGCGGCTGTAGCGGCCGATGCCGTCAGCGCCGTCTACACCGGCATCCAGGAGCACCCGCACGGCCGCGAGGCTAGGCGGTCGGTTCCGGTTCTCGCGGGGTTTCGGGTGTAGTCGTTGCGGGTGCCGTCGCGGTGCGACGGTAGGCGTGCACGATAACGTCGACCTCGGTATCGAGGCTCTCCAGGGTGGCGAGCCGAGCGCGGGTGTCGTCGTTGACCGACCAGTAGAACGGGGTCATCAGCAGCAGGTTCGCCACCTGCCCCGAGCCGCGCAGGGCCAGCGGGTAGCAAATGGCGTGGATGTCGATCAGTTCGAAGCCGTTCTCCTGAGCCAGGGTGGCCACGGGCTCGTGGGTGGCTGCGGTGTCGTAGAGCGTTCTTTGAAGCTGAACAGGTGCCCTTCCCCGGGGCCGCCGACCAACACGGTCCCGCCCGGCTCGACCACGCGCCGGAAGTCCTCTGCGCTGACGGGGGAGAAGTGGGTCAGCAGCACGTCGACCCGGTTGTCGAGCACCGGCATCCGGTAGGTCCCGGCGACGGCGTAGAGGCCGTCGGGGTCGCGACGGGCCGCGACCCGGATCCCGTGCTTGGAGATATCCATACCGCACAACGTGACGTCCGGCCCGATCCTGGGGCGCAGGCGTCGCAGGTAGTAGCCCTCTCCACAGCCCGCGTCGACCACGACCCGGTCCGGTCCGATCGGCAGCGCCGCGGTGATGATGTCGGCGACGCCGTCGGCGAGGGGGGCGTAGTGCCCGGCGTCGAAGAAGTCGCGGCGCCCGGCGATCATCTCCTTGCTGTAGCCGGGGTCCTTCGAGTGCCGGTGCTGGGCCAGCAGCAGGTTCACGTAACCCTCGCGGGCGACGTCGAAGACGTGACCGTTGACGCAGACGAAGCTGCCGGGCGCGGGTGGGAGGGGCTGCCCGCACACCGGGCATGCGAAAACGGGGGCGTTCATGTCGACGTTCACGATCGCACAGGGCCGGACCGGGGATGTGTCCGGATCGGTCCCGCGGGGCGCGGATGATCAGATACGGTCCGCCGGCACCGAATCGAAGGGGGACGATGAAGGTTCTGGTTCTCGGCGGCGACGGCTACCTCGGGTGGCCCCAAGCCCTCTATCTGGCGGCACGCGGACACGAGGTCCACATCGTGGACAACTTTCTACGGCGTCGCTTCGACCTCGATCACAGCCTCGACAGCCTCGTACCGATCGCGTCGCTGCACCGGCGCGCACAGCGGTGGCGCACGGAGACCGGATACGGCCTCGGCGTGCACGTCGTGGACATCACCGATCACGCCGCGCTCAGCGCAGTCATCGCCCGGGTGGCGCCCGAGGCTGTGGTGCATTTCGGTGAGCAACGCTCGGCGCCGTACTCCATGATCGACCGCGACCATGCGGTGCACACCCAGGTCAACAACGTCGTGGGCACGCTGAATCTGCTCTACGCCCTCGCCGAGCACGCGCCCGACTGTCATCGGTCTACGGCTACGACGGCTTCAACGTCCACGAAATCGTCCAGCGGCGAGCTGAGCTCGAACCGGTCGTGCACCACGACGACGAGAACTTCGTACTCGATGTGGTGCGGCGCCGGAGTCCCTCAGACGGCTCATCGGCACAGACAGGTGCTCACCTTGCATGAGACCGACAATCGTGACCGGTGGCGCGATGCCCATGCCGAACGTCGAACTGTCATAACTTCCATTATCGGATCGTAGGCGTACCAGCGGGGGTGGGTCAGTTGCCCCGGCCGGTCTTGCTCTGCAGCTCGTCGATCAGTTTGGAGGCATCGGCCTTGGACAGGGTCTCCGTCGGTGCGTCCTGCCCGGCCTGCTGGGACAGCGTCTCGATGCAGGACCTCTGCGGCCCGGTCATCGGCTCGTCACCGGTGTGGCCCGGGGGTCGCCGAGGCTCTCGCGGCGATCCACGCGGCCGGGCTCGTGCACCGGGACCTCAAGCCGGCGAACGTGCTGCTCTCCTCCGCCGGACCCAAGGTGATCGACTTCGGGATCGCCCGCGTCTCCGACTCGACCCAGCTCACCGCGACCGGCCAGCTGATCGGCACACCGGAGTTCATGGCGCCCGAGCAGGTGGCCGGGGCCGACACCGGGCCCGCGGTGGACGTCTTCGCGCGCCCGGCCCGGCCCCGGACCGACGGTGCGCCTCGATGCTCCGCGCGCGCCCGCGAGGTCCCGGCGCGGGCTGGTCATCGCGGCCGCAGTCGTGGCGGCGGTGCTGGTGGCCGGGGGGACCGCGATCGTGCTGGCCCTCGGGAACGGCACCGACACGCCTCCCCCGCCGACGACCGCCACGGGGTCGAAGATCGATCCGAACGGACCGCAGGCCCGGTACGTCGACCGGCTCTGCGCGTCCGGGAACCTGCTGGTCAGCTTGGCCGACAGCGCGACCGCGCCCCAGCCCACCGGCGATCCGGCCATCGCCCGGCGGGACTTCCTCTCCGCGACCGGACGGACCATCTCCGTCGTCGACGCTGCCCTCGCCGACTACGCCACCCTGCGCGACGACGCCCCGGGCGCCGACGTCGGCACCCGCTTTGGACTCGTCGTCGACGAGTTCACCAGCGCACGCGCGGCGTTCGTCGAGGCGCAGGGCGACGTGGAGGCATCCGATCCGCTCACCACGGACGTGTACTCGGCAGCGGTGGACCGGTTCACCGACGGCGTCCGCAATCTCTCGCCGGCCGCGCAGCTGGTCCAGGAGATCGAGCTGCCCGACGAGTACACCGACGCCTCGGCCGTGGCCCCGAGCTGCGCCGAGTAGCGCGAACGGCCGCGCGGGTCCTCAGCCCGGCGTCGGCGGCTGGTCGAGCAGCTGGGCCAGGTACAGCGGCTCGCCCAGCTTGCGGACCAGCTCGAGGTTGGTCTCGATGTAGTCGATGTGGTGCTCCTCGTCGGCGAGGATCTCCTCCAGGAGGCCGGCCGTGGTGGCGTCGCCCTTCTCGCGGCACATGATGATGCCGGGACGCAGCCGTTCGACCACGGCGAGCTCGATGGAGAGGTCGGCCTCGAGCTGCTCGGGCACGGTCTGCCCGATCCGCAGCGTGCCCAGGCGCTGGTAGTTGGGCAGGCCCTCGAGGAACAGGATGCGGTCGGTGATCTTCTCCGCGTGGTTCATCTCGTCGATCGACTCGGAGCGGGTGTACGCCGCGAGCTTGGTCAGGCCCCAGTTCTGCTGCATCTTGGCATGCAGGAAGTACTGGTTGATCGCGGTCAGCTCACTGGTGAGCTGTTCGTTGAGCAGAGCGATGATCTCGGCGTCACCACGCACGGGCGGTCCTCTTCGTCAGCGGTCTGTGATCGACGACGGTAGCCGCGCGCCCAGAGAACGGACGACGCAGGGCTCACCTGCGGGAGCCCAGGCCAGGCTCACCTGCCGCCGGTCAGGCCGTTGCCGGCAGCCCGGCGATCTCGGACGGCGCGTACGCCGCGGTGAGGAAGACGTCGATGTGGTCGTGGCAGGAGCCGCAGCCGGTACCGGCTCCACAGGCGTCGCCGACCTCGTCGACCGTGCTCGCGCCGCGCGCGATGCAGGAGCGGATCACGGTGTCCGGGACCGCCTCGCAGATGCACACGTACACAGGCACTCCTTCGTGTAGGCAAGGCTATGCTTGCACCCGGCCGCGGGTGGACGCAAGACCTAACCTGGTCGGGTGCCGCTGGAGGAGTACCGCCGCAAGCGTGACGCGCGGCGGACACCCGAGCCCGCGCCGGACGCCGACCCCGGGGCGGGCGCGGGCGATCGGTTCGTCATCCAGCAGCATCACGCCCGCCGCCTGCACTGGGACGTCCGCCTCGAACGTGACGGCGTCCTCGCCTCCTGGGCGGTACCGAAGGGTCTGCCGGCCGAGCCGGAGACGGTCCGGTTCGCGGTGCGCACCGAGGACCACCCCGTCGAGTACCTGGAGTTCTCCGGGGAGATCCCGGCCGGTGAGTACGGCGGCGGCACCATGACGATCTGGGACTCCGGCCGCTACGAGACCGAGAAGTGGAACGACCGCGAGGTGGCCGTCCGGCTCCACGGCGGGCGCGCCCACGGCCGATTCGTGTTCATCCGCACCGGGCGGGACGAGAAGGGCTGGATCCTGCGCCGTTCGGACCCCGCCCCCGACCGGCTCCCGCTCCCCCATCACGCCCGCCCGATGCTCCCGACCCCCGGTCCGCTCCCTCGGGGCGAGCAATGGTGGCTGCAGGTCGGTTTCGGCGGTCGCCGCGTGATCGTCCGGGTCGAGGGTGGGCGGGCGGGCGCCACGGATGCGGACGGGGAGGAACTGACCGCGCGGCACCCGGGGCTTCAGGACCTCGGCCCGGCACTGGGCGCCACGCAGGCGCTGCTGGACGGTGAGCTCGCCGGGGACGACCTGTGGATCGGCGACCTCCTGCATCTCGACGGTCGCGACACCGCGCCGCTGCCGTTCCGGGAGCGGCGCCGGCAGCTCGAAGGGCTGCCCCTGGCGGGCCCGCACCGGCGCCTCGCCCCGCTGTTTCCCGGCGGCGGCCCGGAGGTCGTCGCCGCGGTCACCGACCAGGGCCTGCCCCGCGTGATCGCCAAGGACGGGTCCTCGGCGTACGAACCCGGGCCGAGCCCGCACTGGGTGGAGGTCGCCGCGGCCCGGCGAGAACCGGAGGCTCCCCGGCGGCCCGCGTCGGGGGGCGTCGGGCGGGCGAAGCTGACCAACCCCGGCAAAGTGCTCTACCCGCTCACCGGCACCACCAAGGCCGACGTGCTCGCGCACTACCTCGCCGTCGCCGAGGTGATGCTGCCGCACCTGCGCGACCGGCCGGTGACGATGGTGCGCTGGCCCGACGGCGTCGGGCAGTCCTCGTTCTTCGAGAAGGACGTCTCACGGCACGCGCCCGGATGGATCCGCACCGCACGGGTCGGTACGCCGGGGGGTCGCTCGGCGAGCGCCGACTTCCCGCTCGTCGACGACGTCGAGGGGCTGGCCTGGGCGGCCAACCTCGCCGCGCTCGAGCTGCACGTGCCCCAGTGGCGCATCGGCACCCGCGGCGCGCACCGTCTGCCCGATCTCGTGGTGTTCGATCTGGACCCCGGTGAGGGCACCACCGTCGTCGACTGTGCGCGGGTCGCCGAGCGTATCTCCGACCGGCTCGCCGAGGACGGGCTGGTTGCCTGCCCGCGCACCAGCGGCGGCAAGGGCATGCAGCTCTACCTCCCGGTCACGGTGAGCCGCGCGGAGCGCACCTCGGAGTTCGCGAAGGATCTCGCCGAGGAACTCGCCCGCGAGTCGCCCGGCCGGATCACCGCCGTCATGGCGAAGGCGCGCCGGGCGGGGAAGGTCTTCGTCGACTGGAGCCAGAACAACCCGCACAAGACGACGATCGCGAGCTACTCCCTGCGTGGGCGCGCCCGGCCGACCGTGGCCACACCGGTCACGTGGGACGAGGTCCGGGCCTGCCGCCGCCCGGAGGACCTCGTGTTCGTCGCGGCCGATCTGCCGGCCCGGATCGCCGAGCACGGCGACCTGCTCGCCCCGCTGTTCACCTCTGCGCAACGGCTGCCCCGTCGCGGCTGACCGCCCGGCCTGGCAGGCTCACGATCATGGTGACCCGGCACGGCTACCTCGACGGTCCCCACCCGCGGGCCTACGCCCATCGCGGCTGGCACATCGGGGATCTCACGGGCTGTGAGAACACGCTCGCCGCGTTCCGACGCGCTGTGGACGAGGGTTTCGGCTACCTCGAACTGGACGTGCACGCCAGCGCGGACGGCGTCGCGATCGTCCACCACGACGCGACGCTGGACCGCACGACCGACGGCACCGGCCCGGTCGCGGCACAGACCGCGGCGGCACTGCGGAAGGTGCGGGTCAGCGGCCGCGAGCCGATCCCGATGCTGGAGCAGGTGCTGGTCGAGCTGCCCGAGGTGCGCATCACCGTCGAGCTGAAGTCCGACGCGGCCGTCGACCCGACCCTCGACCTGGTGGACCGCATCGACGCGTGGCAGCGGGTGTGCATCGGTGGGTTCACGGAGAGCTGGCTGGCGAGGGCCCGGACGCGCGGCGGGGACCGGCTGCTCACCTCGATGTCGCAGGGTGCGGCGTTCGGGCTGCGCAGCCGGGGCTGGCTCGACGTCCTACCCGGACCACTGTCCCGGCTGCCCGGCCCGCCCGTCCGCGGCGACATCGCCCAGGTCCCGCGCCGGTTCGGGCCGTTCACCGTGGTGGACGCCCGGTTCCTGCACGCCGCCCACGCCGCCGACCACGAGGTCCACGTCTGGACGGTCGACGACCCGGCGGAGATGACCGAGCTGCTCGACCTGGGCGTGGACGGCCTGATCTCCGACCGCCCCGACCTCCTCCGCGACCTCCTCCACACCCGCGCCCAATGGCCCTCGTGACCGCCTCCGGCCCCCCGGTGGTTCAGGAAAGCCACGTTGCTGCCCCGTGAGGGCGGGAAAGTGGCTTTCCTGAACCAAGCCGGACCGCCGCCGCTAACCTCCCGCCCATGAGCACCGCCGACGCTCCTGCCGTCAGCGGTGGCCGGGTCTTCGCCTGGGGTCTGTGGGACTGGGGATCCGCGGCATACAACGCGGTGATCCTCACGTTCGTCTTCTCCGTCTACCTGACCGACGGTGTCGGCGACGAGCGTCCCGAGGCCAGCGCCTGGCTCGGATACGCGATCGGCGCGGCCGGGCTGCTCATCGCGCTCATGGCCCCGGTGATCGGGCAGCGGGCCGACTCGGCCGGGCGGCGGAAGCTGGCCACTGGGGTGTGGACGGCGCTGACGATCGTGACGATGGTCCTGCTGTTCGGTGTCCGCGACGACTACGCCTACCTCACGCTCGGGCTGGTGCTGCTCGGTCTCGGCTCGATCTTCTTCGAGCTGGCCTCGGTGTCCTACAACGCGATGCTGTGCCAGGTGTCGACGCCCGCGACGATCGGACGGATATCGGGTTTCGGCTGGTCCATGGGGTACTTCGGCGGCATCGTGCTGCTGCTGGCCGTCTATGTGGGGTTCATCGCGGGCGACGGGGACACGCGCGGGCTCCTCGCGGTGCCCACCGAGGACGGGCTCAACATCCGCCTGATCGCACTGGTGGCGGCGGCGTGGTTCCTGGTCTTCGCCCTGCCGATGCTGGTACGCGTACCGGAGATCCCGCCGTCGGACGACCGCGCGGCCCGCCTCGGAGTGGTCGGGTCCTACCGCAAGCTGTTCGCCGACCTCCGCGAGCTCTACCGGACCAGCCCGCACACCGTGTACTTCCTCGGCGCGAGCGCCCTGTTCCGCGACGGGCTGGCGGCGGTCTTCACCTTCGGCGCGGTGCTCGCGGTGCGGGTGTACGGCATCGACGCCGGTGACGTCCTGCTGTTCGGCGTCGCCGCCAACGTCGTGTCGGCTCTCGGCGCGCTGGCCGGTGGGCGCATCGAGGACCGGGTCGGGCCCAAGGCGGTGATCGTCACGTCGTTGATCGGCATGATCGTGGCCGGGGCGGTGCTGCTGTTCGTGTCCGGGCCGGCGATGTTCTGGGTCTTCGGCCTGTTCCTGACGTTGTTCGTCGGGCCCGCGCAGTCCTCCTCGCGGACCTTCCTCGCCCGGCTCGCCCCGGCGGGGCAGGAGGGCCAGCTCTTCGGGCTCTACGCGACCACCGGGCGGGCGGTGTCGTTCCTGGCCCCCACCCTGTTCGCCGTGTTCACATCGATGTTCGCCGCCGAGCGCGCCGGCATCGTCGGGATCCTGCTCGTGCTCGCCGTCGGCCTGCTGGCGCTGTGGCCCGTGCGGTCACCCGTTCTGGCTTCATCGTGCCGCCCGGGTAACGGGAAGTCAGATCGCGTGTAAACACCAGCCCGCCGGAGAGTGACTTAAGTCACAGTTGGCTGACACGTCACATCAAGGTGTGCGAACGCGACTTATGAGGAACACTCGTCAACCGGGGCAGCAAGCAGCGGATGTCTGTCGTATGACGACGACATCTGGTGGTCATGTCCCGAAGGCGGGAACAGACGGTTGCGACGCAGACGTTACACCCGGTGGTGAATGGCCGAGGGAGGCTCCCTCGGCCCGTGAACGGGAGGATGACGCATGGCCGACCGCGTGCTCCGTGGCAGCCGGCTCGGGGCTGTCTCCTACGAGACCGATCGCAACCACGACCTCGCGCCGCGGCAGTCGATGCGCTATGCGTGCCCGCGCGGGCACGATTTCGAGGTGCCCTTCGCCAACGATGCCGAGGCCCCGGCCACCTGGGAGTGCCGCCTTCACGGCAGCATCTCCCAGCTGGTCGACGGCGCGGAGCCGGAGCAGAAGAAGGTGAAGCCTCCGCGCACGCACTGGGACATGCTTCTCGAGCGCCGCTCGGTGGCCGATCTCGAACTGCTGCTCGCGGAGCGGCTGGATCTCCTGGCCGAACGCCGCGCCGAGATCGCCTGACGCGAACCAGGGCGGCGCGAGACACGCTCGACGAGACACCGGGCCGGGTCACCTCACGAGGTGACCCGGCTGTTTCATGTCCAGCTCAGGCCGACCCGAGCGCGCGCATGCGGTTGTTGCGCGGGTCGTGGGTGAGCTCGGCCAGGCCGAGCGACTCCGGCAGCGGGGGCAGGTACATGCCGAACCGGCCGCGGTAGCCGTTGTGCAGCCCGTACCAGCCGCCGACGGGGTTGTCGGGAGAGCGTCCCCAGGCCTCGACCGCGCCGGGTACGGTGGTCTTCTTCTCGTCGGCCGTACCGAGCGGGACCCAGTCGGGCTGGGCCGTCAGCCAGGTGTGCAGGTCCTCGACGGCTCGCAGGTGGTACTTCTGGGGTGGTGGAGCCGACCTGGCAGATAAGGGCCGGCGGATCGTGCTGCTCATCGCGGTACATGGTGTAGGTCGAGGAGCGGGGCGCCGTGGTGAGTTCCCACGGGTCGGCCGGTGAGCCGGTGGCCATCAGCGGTGTCCGTTCGTGGTCGCGGTGAGGACGTGCGGGAGGAGCGTGTTCCAGCCGTGTCGGTTGCGGTCACGCCCGGCGCTGCCGGTGGCGCCGAGGCGATCCCAGCCGCGGTGCGCGATCTCGACTCGGGACGTGTCGTCGTCACGTGGGAGGAATCGGACCTCGACCTCGGTGGCCGCGGCGGGGTCGCTGCCGATGTGCCAGGTGTAGGCCAGTCGCGTGGGAGGTTCCCACGCCGTCACCCGACCCCGGTCGTACTCGACGCCCTCGGATGTGCGTTCGAAGATCCGGCCGCCGACGTGGCCCTGCAACACGATCCGTTCGGGCACCCGGAGACCGTGTGGTCACTCGGCCACCAGGAGTCGATCCGGGTCGTCCAGACGGCGAAGGCGTGTTCGGCCGGACAGGTCAGGTCCAGCGACATCGCCAGCGAATCGGTCGTCGAGGTGCCGGGCGGAGTGCTCATCGGTCCGCTCCGTGGTCGGCGTGGTCGGGGTCCGCTCCGATGCTGGTGGTGGTCGTGTTCTCGGCCAGCAGAGCGAACCTGGCCCCCGTCTGTCCCCAGACGTCCTCGAGGTAGGCCCGCACGGCGAGCAGTCCTTGTTCCCGGAGGTGGTAGATCCGCCGGGTGCCGTGGGCCTGCTCGGCTTGTCACCGATGCTCAGCAGGCGCAGGATCTGGCGCCGGTTGGCGTCGCCCAGCGCCTCGAACGGGTCCCCGGTGGGGAGTGGACGACTCCGGGGGGAGACCGCGATCGGTGCGTTGCTGCGGCGGGCGCCCGGTCTGCGACTCGCCGTCGCCCCGCGCGAGCTGCGGTCGGGCCCCCACCACGCCAGCTCCTCGCCGACGTCGCTCAGGCCCGGCCCGGTCCGTCCGGTGCAGCGCTGTCGGACGGGTTGCCCGTCGTCGGAGCGGTCCCCGCAGGCGTGGTGCGTAGGAGCCGCCCGACGGGCGGGTCCGCCGGGGGCGCAGGATCCAGCCGGACGGCGACAGGACGCGCCGGCGCGTCCGACGACGACGGAACCGCTGCGATCCGGCGCAGCATCCGGTCGATCCCCCACCGCGTCACCCGCCACAGGGCCTCGGCGACGATCGCGCCGCTCATCTTCGAGGTGCCCCGCTCGCGCTCGACGAACGTGATGGGCACCTCGCGCACACGGAATCCGGCCTGCACGGCCCGCCATGCCATGTCCACCTGGAAGCAGTAGCCCTGTGAGGCGACGGTGGCGAGGTCGAGCTCTTCGAGCACCTGACGCCGGAACGCGCGGTAGCCACCGGTGATGTCCTTGATCGGGACCCCCAGCGCGAGGCGCGAGTACAGGTTGCCGCCGCGGGAGAGCCACTCGCGGTGGGCGGGCCAGTTCAGCACGTCGCCACCGGGCACGTAGCGGGACCCGAGCACGAGATCGGCGTCGGCCAGCGCCTCGAGCAGCGCGGGGAGGTCCTCGGGGGCGTGGGAGGAGTCGGCGTCCATCTGGACGACGATCTGGTGCGGACCGCGCAGAGCGACCTCGAAACCCGCCAGGTACGCCGCGCCGAGACCGGTCTTGTCGGTGCGGTGCAGCACCCGGATCCGCGGGTCCGCGGCGGCCATGCGGTCGGCGAACTCGCCTGTGCCGTCCGGGCTCGCGTCGTCGACGACGAGCACGTCCGCGGCCGGCACGGCGGCGTGCAGCCTCGACAGCACCGGACCGAGGTTGTCCCGCTCGTCGTACGTCGGGATCACCACCAGTACCGGCGCGACAGGCTCAGCCATCCTCGTCCTCTCGTGCCCGGGACTCCGTGCCCACGCGGCGCCGGATCATCACCGCGGTGATGATCGCCGTCACTCCTAGCGCGGTCAGGACCCACTCGGGTACGGACCGCAGTCGAGTGGCCAGCGTAGTGGTGTCCCTCAGGACGGTCCGATCGACCAGGACGTCCGGCGTGAACTGCTGCGTGCTGGCGGTGACGGTGCCGTCGGGGTCGATGGTGGCGCTGACGCCGCTCGTGGTGGCGATGATCGAGGTGCGGTCGTGCTCGACGGACCGGACCCGCGACATGGCCTGCTGCTGGTAGGTCATCTCGGTGAGCCCGAACGTCGCGTTGTTGCTCGGCACGGCGAGCACCTGCGCGCCCGCGTCGACGCTGTCGGCCACCAGATCGTCGAACGCGACCTCCCAGCAGATGGCGATGCCGACGCGGGCACCGCCCATGTCCACCGCCCCCGGGCCGGGGCCCGGGACGAAGTACCCGGCCCGGTCGACGTACGGGGAGAAGAACCGGAAGAACTCCCGCCACGGGATGTACTCCCCGAAGGGCTGGATGCGGCGCTTGTCGTTGCGCTCCACCACGCCCACACCGGCCTGCCACACCAGTGACGAGTTGCTCGTCGTCAGGCCGTCGGGGTTGCGGAGCACCGCGCCGATGAGGATCGGAGCCGCGACGGCGCGCGCGGCGCGGTTGATCTGCGCGGCGGCGTCGGCGTTGCGCAGCGGGTCGATGTCGCTGGAGTTCTCCGGCCAGATGACCAGGTCGGGCTGGGGCCGACGACCGGCGGCGACGTCCGCGGCCAACTGCTCGGTCACCCGCACATGGTTGTCGAGCACGGCGCGGCGCTGGGCGTTGAAGTCCAGACCCAGGCGCGGGACGTTGCCCTGGACCGCCGCGATGGTGACGGTGTCCCCGGTCCGACCCGTGGCCGGTACCAGCGCGGACAGCGGGCCCGAGACCAGGGAGGCGACGACGAGCGCCGCGGGGACGGCGAGCGCGCGCCGCCGCTCCCCGGTCGCGAGCCGTCGCGCGAGCTCGCCCAACGCCAACCCGGCGAGCACGGTCACGAAGGACAGCAGCGGCTCTCCGCCGATCGCCGCGATCGGCAGCAGGGGGCCGTCGGCCTGCCCGAACCCGACCCTGCCCCAGGGGAACCCGCCGAAGGGCACCCGACCTCGCAGCGCCTCCCCGGCGATCCACACCGCGGCCGCCCAGAACGGCGCACCCGGCAACCGTCCGGCCCCGGACCGCAGCACGAGCGCCATCCCGGCTCCGGCCAGGCCCAGGAACAGCGACTCGAACACCGCCAGCGCCACCCACGGCACCGACCCGACGAGCGCCCCGATCCACACGAGCAGCGGGAGCAGGAACCCCATACCGAACAGGAACCCGTACCCGAATCCGGCGCGGGCCCGGCGGCCGTGCAGGACCACGGCGAGCAGCGCGAACGACGGCAACGCCAGCCACCACAGGGTGCGCGGCGGGAAGCTCAGGTAGAGCAGCAGACCGCCGCCGACCGCGCCCAGCGCCCGCGCCCCGAACATCGCCCACGCGCGACGGTGGGACGAGGCAGGCGTGCGGCCGGCGGGGTCGGCGGTCGCGTCGGAGCGCGCGGGGGGGTCGGTGGTGGGTGCGGCCACCCGCCGAGCCTACGGCCGCCCCGTGTGGCGGCGGTGATCAGCGGCGAGGTGGGCGTTGCCCAGGGCGTCGAGGACACCCGGCGCGCCGCCGCGGCGGAACCACTCCAGCCCGTAGGCGGCGTCGAAACCGCTGGTCGGAACGTCGTCGGACGCCACCTGGCTGGCGTGTGCGGTGATCGCGGCCCGCTTGCCGGCCAGGTGCCGCGGGCTGCCGGTGACGGCGAGTGAGATCTCCGCCGTGGCCCGCCCGAAGCCGACCGCGGCGGCCCGTGCCGCTCCGTGGACGAGGTGCCGGCCGCGGGCGCTGACGTGCAGATGCTCGCGGTCGACCGTCATCCGGTAGGCCGTGGCCCCGACGAGGTCCGCGGCGAGCGCGCCGACGCGGTGCGTCGCACGGTGGTCGGGGTGGCCGTAGATGCCGTGTTCGTCGTCGTGGACGACGGTGCCGGCGCCCTCGTCGTCGGCGATCACGGCGACCTCCCGGGCCAGGCGCGCCGGGTCGGCCACGGCCAGCGCACGGGCGTGCCCGGCGCTCGTCCAACCGGGCAGCCCGGAGTCGCGGCGGCCCAGCAGCACCAACCGTGCCACCCCGAGCACCGCGGCGGACCGCTCCAGCTCGGCGATCCGCCTCTCGGGGATCGTCTCGCCGACGCGGAGCGGCACTCGCGAGGTGCCCATCTCGCCCGCGGTCGCGACGACCAGCACGGTGCGCGCACCGGCGTCGGCGAGCCGTTGCAGGGTGATGCCGGTGAAGATCGCCTCGTCGTCGGGGTGGGCGTGCAGTGCGAGGACGGTGTGGCCGCGCAGATCGGGCACGGTCAACGGCCGTGTGGGCGGGGAGAGGTCGGTCGGCATCCGGGTTCGCAGACGGTGCGGGCCACTGGAGCGGCGGGACGGACGGGGGGTGGGTCAGCTGCGACAGCAGCGCCGACAACACCTGGGACAGCGGTGGGTGACGCCCACGCCGCGGTCCCGGTTCGTCACGGCGCGCAGCATCCCACACCCCCGGTCAGCCTCCGGCGTCGGGCAGGGCGTCGAACAAGACCCTGCCGTCGTTCACGGTCCGCAGGCAGCGGGGGGTTCCGCGGCTCCCGTCGAGTACCCCGGCGCCGTCCCACACCGCGTAGGACGCCGCGGCGCCGACGACGAGCCGTCCGGCGGTCACCGACCGGTCTCCCGCCGCCCGGTGACCGCCGACGGTGTGTGCGGCCAGCGCCTCGCCCGGGTCCAGGCCCGACCCGGGCGTCCGATGGTCCACGACGGCCCGCAGAGCCGACCAGGGCCCGACCGGTGTCACCGGGCTGTCGGAGCCCAGCGCGAGGGTGACGCCGGCGGCGAGGAGGGTCGCGAACGGGTTCATCGGCGCGGCCCGCGCTCTGCCGAGCCGGTCGGCGTACATGCCTCCGGGACCGCCCCAGTACGCATCGAAGAGCGGCTGCACCGAGGCCACGACGCCGAGGGCGGCGAGTGCGCGCGCCTGCCCGGCGTCGACCATCTCGAGGTGCTCCACCCGGTGCGCGGCCGCCCGTACCGCTCCGGGCGACGTGGCGCGGGCCGCGCCGGCGAGACCGGCCAGCACGGCGTCGGCCGCGGCATCGCCGATGACGTGGAAACCCGCCTGGACGCCCGCGACGGTGCACGCCGCGAGGTGTGATCCGATCGCGTCGGCGTCGAGGTACCGGTTGCCGTGGACGCCGGGCGCGTCGGCGTAGGGCGCGCGCAGCGAGGCGGTCCGCGAGCCGAGGGATCCGTCGACGAACAGGTCGCCCGCGAGCCCGTGGGCCCCGGTCGCGGCGAGCATCTCGCGGGCCTGCCCGGCGGACGCGACGGGCTCACCCCAGTAGCCCACCACCCCCGGCGCCGCACCTCCCGAGAGCGCCAGCAGCGCGGTGAGATCGGCGACCGAGGAGATGTCCGGGCCCGCGCACTCGTGGACCACGGCGACACCGCGGGCCGCGCACGCGGCGAGGAACGCCCGCTGCGCGGCGTCGCGCCCGGCCGGGTCGACGGCGGCCAACGCCGCCCTGCGGGCGTGATGGTGGGCCGCGGCCGACAGCGGCCCCTCGGACCAACCGGCCGCTCCCACGGCGGCCGGGGCGCGGTCGAGCAGCCCACTCGACACCAGTGCCGAGTGGACGTCGATCCGGCTCAGGTACACGGGGGCGCCGCCGGCCGCACGGTCGAGCTCCGCGCGGGTGGGAGACCCGGTCCAGCCCCCCTCCTCCCACCCGTGACCCCACACGAGAGCACCGGGGCGGGCCGCCACCCGGGCCGCCACCGCGTCGAGGAGCGCCCGCGGCGACGCGCAGCCGGTGAGATCAAGACCGTCGACGAGCAGGCCGGTCGCGGTCGCGTGGACGTGCGCGTCGACGAAGGCGGGCGTGACGACGGCCCCGTCGAGGTCCAGCACGGTGGCGCTGCCCACCCGGGCCAGGGCCGCGTCACCGACGGCCGTGATCCGCCCCCCGGTGACCTCCAGGGCAGTGGTCCCCGTGGTGGTCCCCGCGGTGGTCTCCCCGGCTGTGGCCCCGGCGGGGCCGTACCCGCCCGCACCGCCGCGGCCCGGGTCGCCCGGGTCGAGGACCCGGGCGCCGAGCAGGACCGTGCGCCGCGGGTCGCTCAGTAGGCGGCCTTCGGCATGAAGATCCACAGGACGATGTACACGAGCACCTGCGAGCCGGGGATGATGATCGACAGCACGAACAGCAGTCGGACCAGGCCGACGCTCCAGCCGAAACGCTGCGCCAGGCCGGCGCAGACGCCGGCGATGACCTTGCCCTGTCGGGGGCGGGTCAGGGTCGATGCCACGGGGGCTCCTTCTCGATGTTGCCCGCGACGGATCTCGTCGCTGATGTCCATCCTCGCGCCGAAGGTGGGGTGAACGCACCCAGGGAACACCCGGACCCGACCCGGAGGTTCCCACCGAGGTGCGGTGGGGCTGCCCCGGGCCGCTGACCTCGGTCGCCGGCCCGTGTGCATCGTCTGGTTCTTCCCGGACCTTGATCGCGAGTTGTCCACAGGCGGCGAAGGTCGCCCTGTTCGGCCTGCAGCCCGTGTGCCTAGCCTTCGTCCTGTGCCCCGACGACGCCGCCTGCCAGCCCTGCTCGCCGCCCCCGCCGCCGTGCTGGTCGCGACGGTCCTCCTGAGCTCGACGACGGCCGCCGCCGCTCCCGACCTGCCCGCGGCCGTCGTCGCCCTCGGCGACAGCGCGGCGTCGGGCGAAGGGGCGGGCGACTACGAGCCGGGCACCCGCGGCGAGGACGGCAACTGGTGTCACCGCTCGTCCTACGCCTACATCCACCGCACCGGGCTGACGCCCGAGTCGGTGAACCTCGCGTGCTCGGGAGCGGGGGCCGGTGACGTCGCGTTCGGCGACAGCACGCACAACACGGAGACCTCCCAGGCCCGTGCGCTCGTCGACGTCGCCGGACGGTACCGGGTGGAGACGGTGGTCCTGCAGGTCGGCGCCAACGACGACGCCGCGCTCACAGACACCGGCATCGCGTGCATGCGCGCGTTTCTCGACCCCACCGAGCCGCCGTGTCGCGAGACGGTGGGACCGCTGGTCGGCTCGCGCATGGCGGCCACTGCGCCGAAGGTCGAGACGGCCTTGCGTGATGTCCGCGCCGCGATGTCGCAGGCGGGCTACGCGCGCGACTCGTACACGCTCGTCATGGCCTCCTACGCCGCACCGATCACCGAGAAGATGTTGCCCCTGCAGGGTGCGCGTGGCTGCCCCCACAGCCGCGACGACGCAGCCTGGGGCCGCACGGTGCTGTTCCCCGCACTGTCGGCGACGCTGCGGGGAGTAGCCGAACGCACCGGTGCCCGGTTCCTCGACATGGTGCGTGCCACCGAGGGCTACGAGGCGTGCACGCGCACCCCGTACACCGAGGAGTGGCAGCGCCGCATCACCGTCGACGCGAGGGCACTGGTCTACGGCGGGCTCGACGCCATCAGTTTCCACCTGGCCCAGGAGTCCTTCCACCCGCAGGCGAAGGCGCATTCCGAGATGGGCCGGTGCGTCGGGGAGTTCGTCCGCACCGACGCGCGGGCCGGGGCGTGCGTCGCGGGGACCGACGGGCGGGTCGGTCTCGACGTCTCCGCCCCGGCGTAGATCGGCTCAGAGCACCACGAGGTCGCGGGTGCGGGTGTTGAGCCGCTCGCAACCGTCCTCGGTGACCACCACGATGTCCTCGATCCGGGCGCCCCACTCGCCGTGGAGGTAGAGCCCCGGCTCCACGCTGAATGCCATGCCCCGCTCGACCGGCCGGGAGTTGCCCCCGACGATGTAGGGCTCCTCGTGCACGTCGAGCCCGATACCGTGGCCCGTGCGGTGGATGAACCGCTCCCCCAGCCCGGCCGCGGCGATCGGTCCGCGAGCCGCGGCGTCGATCTGCTCGGCGGTGACGCCCGGACGAACGGCGGCCACCGCGCGCTCCTGGGCGTCCTGCAGCACGTCATAGGCCTCCCGGACCGAGGCGGACGGCTGCACGCCGACGGCATAGGTCCGGGTGCAGTCGGAGTGGTACCCGCTGGGCAACGGGCCGCCGATGTCGATCACCACCACGTCACCGCGCTCGATGACGCGGCCGGACACGTCGTGGTGGGGACTCGCACCGTTGGGGCCTGAGCCCACGATGACGAACGCCGCACCTGTGTGGCCCTCGGCCACGATGGCTGCTGCGATGTCGGCGGCGGCGTCCTCCTCGGTGCGGCCGGGCCGCAGGAACTCCCCCATCCGGGCGTGCACGCGGTCGATCGCCGCCCCGGCGGCCCGCAGCTCGGCGATCTCCGCATCGTCCTTGCGCATCCGCAGCTCACGCAGCACCGGGCCGGCGAGGGTCTGGGCCACGTCGGGGAGCGCGTCGCGGATGCCGAAGACGTGCGCAGCGGGCATCGCGTCGGCCACGGCCATCCGCTGCGGACCGCCGGCGAGGTCGCTGACCAGCAGGTACGGGTCCTCCCCGTCGGTCCAGGTGATGATCTCCACCCCGAGCTCCTCGAGCGGGAGCCCAGCAAGTCCGGGCGCCTCCAGCCGGGGCACGACGAGTGCGGCCGGCGCCCGGCGCCCGGCGGCGGGCAGAACGAGGCACGTGAGACGCTCGTGGGACTCCCCGCCCGCACCCACGAGGTAGCGCAGGTCGGTGCCCGGCGTGACGAGGACCAGGTCGACGTCATGGCCGGCCGCGACCTCCCCGGCACGGCGAAGACGGTCGGCGAGCAGCGCGGTCGGAACGGCCGGTGTCATGGGACCAGGGTATTCCGGCAAGCTCTGGAACCGTGAACGCCCCGTTGATGCTGCTCGACGCCGCCAGCCTCTACTTCCGGGCCTACTACGGCGTGCCCGAGTCGATGACCGCGCCGGACGGCACACCCGTCAACGCCGTGCGCGGCTTCACCGACATGGTGTCGAGGCTGATCACCGACCGGCGACCCGGCCGCCTCGTCGCGTGCCTGGACCTCGACTGGCGTCCGGCGTTCCGTGTCGATGCGGTGCCGTCCTACAAGGCGCACCGGGTGCCCGGTGAGCCCCACACCGCTCCGGCCGGGATTCCCGAGGAGGTTCCCGACACCCTCGCGCCGCAGGTCCCGCTGATCCTGGAGGTGCTCGCCGCGGCGGGGATCGCCACGGCGGGTGCGCAGGGGTACGAGGCCGACGACGTGATCGGCACCCTCGCCGCCGCCGAGCGGCGCGATCCCGTGCTCGCCGTGAGCGGTGACCGCGACATCATGCAGATCGTGCGCGACCAGCCGGTGCCGGTCCGACTCCTCTACGTCGGGCGTGGGTTGGCGAAGGCCGAGCACCTCGGCCCGGTGGAGGTGGCCGAGAAGTACGGCGTGCCCGTGGGGCGCGCCGGTGAGGCGTACGCGGAGATGGCGATGCTGCGCGGCGACCCCTCCGACGGGCTGCCGGGCGTGCCGGGGATCGGCGCGAAGACCGCGGCCACGCTCGTCGGGCGCTTCGGGTCCTGGGCCGAGCTGCTCGCCGCGATGGACGATCGCGCCGACGACCGCCTCGCCGCGCCGGTTCGGGCGAAGCTGGCCGCTGCGGCTCGGTATCTCGCGGTGGTCGAACCGGTCGTGCGGCTGGCGCAGGACGCCGCCGTGCGGTTCGACCGTGACGACCTCCTCCCGCACACCCCGGCCGACCCCGACCGGCTCGTCGAGCTGGCGGAGCGCTGGGGAATCGGCTCCTCGATCGCGCGGCTGGTCACCGCGCTCGCCGACAGTGCGACGTAGCGCGGCGGCGAGCTGGTCGGTCCCGCTCAGGTGCCGACGTAGGCCGCGAGGTGCTCGCCGGTGAGGGTGGAGCGCGCGGCGACGAGGTCGGCGGGCGTGCCTTCGAAGACGATCTGGCCGCCCTCGTGGCCGGCTCCGGGGCCGAGGTCGATGATCCAGTCGGCGTGGGCCATGACCGCCTGGTGGTGCTCGATGACGATGACCGACCTGCCGGAGTCCACGAGCCGGTCGAGCAGGCCGAGCAGCCGCTCGACGTCGGCGAGGTGCAGGCCCGAGGTCGGCTCGTCGAGGACGTAGACCTCGCCCTTCTCCGCCATGTTCGTGGCCAGCTTGAGCCGCTGCCGCTCGCCACCGGACAGCGTCGTGAGCGGCTGGCCGAGGCTGAGGTAGCCGAGCCCGACGTCGGCGAGCCGGTCGAGGATGGTGCGCGCGGCCGGCGTGCGCGCCTCACCGGCGCCGAAGAACTCCGCGGCCTCGGCGACGGGCATCGCGAGCACCTCGCTGATGTCCTTCCCGCCGAACGTGAACTCCAGCACCTCGGCCTGGAACCGCTTCCCCTCGCACACCTCGCAGACGGTGGCCACCCCGGCCATCGTCGCCAGGTCGGTGTAGATGACACCGGCGCCGTTGCAGTGGGCGCAGGCCCCCTCGGAGTTGGCGCTGAACAGCGCCGGCTTCACGCCGTTGGCCTTCGCGAACGCCTTGCGGATCGGGTCGAGCAGCCCGGTGTAGGTCGCCGGGTTGCTGCGCCGCGAGCCCTTGATCGCTGCCTGGTCGACCGACACCACCCCGTCGCGGCCCGAGACCGAGCCGCGGATCAGCGAACTCTTTCCCGAGCCCGCCACCCCGGTGACGACGACCAGCACGCCGAGCGGGATGTCGACGTCGATCCCCCTCAGGTTGTGGGCGCTCGCGCCGCGGACCTCCAGCACACCCGATGAGGTCCGCACCTCCGGCTTCACCGACGCCCGGTCGTCGAGGTGCCGCCCGGTGAGCGTGCCGCTGGTCCGCAGCCCCTCGACCGTGCCCTCGAACACGATCTCGCCGCCCTCGGTGCCGGCGCCCGGGCCGAGGTCGACGACGTGGTCGGCGATCGCGATCGCCTCCGGCTTGTGCTCCACGACCAGCACCGTGTTGCCCTTGTCGCGCAGCCGCCGGAGCAGGTCGTTCATCCGCTGGATGTCGTGGGGGTGCAGCCCGATGGTGGGCTCGTCGAAGACGTAGGTGACGTCGGTGAGCGACGACCCGAGGTGACGGATCATCTTGGTGCGCTGCGCCTCGCCGCCCGACAGCGTCCCCGACGGGCGGTCGAGGCTGAGGTAGCCGAGCCCGATCTCCACGAACGAGTCCAAGGTCTCCCGCAGCGTCGCCAGCAGCGGCGCGACGGAGGGTTCGTCCAGACCCCGCACCCACTCGGCGAGGTCGCTGATCTGCCGCGCGCACGCATCGGCGATGTTGATCCCGTTGATCTTCGACGATCGCGCTGCCTCGCTGAGCCGGGTGCCACCGCACTCAGGACAGGTGGTGAACGTGATCGCCCGCTCCACGAACGCACGGATGTGCGGCTGCAGGGCGTCGACGTCCTTGGACAGGAACGACTTCTGGATCTGCGGGATCAGGCCCGCGTACGTCAGGTTTATCCCTTCGACCTTGATCTTGGTCGGCTCCTTGTGGAGCAGGTCGTCCAGTTCTCTCTTGGTGTACCTGCGGATCGGCTTGCCCGGGTCGAAGTAGCCGCAGCCGCGGAAGATGCGGCCGTACCAGCCGTCCATGCCGTAGCCGGGGATCGTGAGCGCACCCTCGTCGAGCGACCTGCTGTCGTCGTACAGCGCGGACAGGTCGAAGTCGGTGACCGAGCCCCGGCCCTCGCAGCGCGGGCACATGCCGCCGGTGATGGTGAAGCTGCGCCGCTCCTTCACGGTCCTCCCGCCGCGTTCGAGCGTGACCGCACCCGCTCCGCTGATCGAGGCGACGTTGAAGGAGAACGCCTGGGGCGATCCGACGTGGGGCTGCCCGAGCCGGCTGAAGACGATCCGCAGCATGGCGTTGGCGTCGGTGGCGGTGCCGACCGTGGAGCGGGCGTTGGCGCCCATCCGCTCCTGATCGACGATGATCGCGGTCGTCAGCCCTTCGAGTACGTCGACGTCGGGCCGCGCCAGCGTCGGCATGAAGCCCTGCACGAACGAGCTGTAGGTCTCGTTGATCATCCGCTGCGACTCCGCGGCGATCGTGGCGAACACCAGCGAACTCTTGCCCGAGCCGGAGACGCCGGTGAACACCGTCAGCCTGCGCTTGGGGATCTCGACGCCGACGTCCTTGAGGTTGTTCTCGCGCGCACCGTGCACGCGGATCAGATCGTGGCTGTCGGCGTGGTGCGACGCAGGCGACCGCGGGTCCGTCCTCGTGGCCATGCTCATGCTGTCTCCATCTGTGAGGCGGGCCGCCATCACGGTCTCCGTCGAAGGACCGCGGCACGAGGGCCGACCGTGCATGTCGGGCCGGCAAGTGCCGGACGGGGGCCGACAGTGATCCAGCGCATCCCGTCGTATCCGACGTCGTTGCAGACCTCGAAGCCGAGGGTGTCGCGGTAGAAGGCCAGGGAGGCGTCCGGGTCGTTGTGCGGGAGGAAGGTCGCATGAATGGTGATGCTCACGGGGGTGCGCATGGCCGCCACGCTAGGTGCGGCTCCATGACCCGCGCTTCTCGATTCCTGATCGGTCTGGTCACCTGTTTCGCGACGCACGACGGAATCTCTGCGGTCGCGCGAGCTGTCTGGCCCCGATAGGTGCTGGGCGGCACACCGACCAACTCGGTGAAACGGGTGCTGAAGGTGCCCAACGGCGAGCAGCCGACCGCGAAACAGACCTCGGTGACGCTGAGGTCGCCACGACGCAGCAGCGCCATCGCACGCTCGATGCGCCGCGTCATCAGGTAGCCGTAGGGCGACTCGCCGTAGGCGAGCCGGAACCCGCGGCTGAGGTGCCCGGCCGACATGTGCGCGCCGCGGGCGAGCGCCTCGACGTCCAGCGGCTGCGCGTACTCCCGGTCGATCCGGTCGCGGACACGGCGCAGCCGCGCGAGGTCGCGCAGGTGCTGCGCCGCGTCAGGTCTGCTGGTCACCTGCGAGATCGTGCCACGTCGCGCCGAAGGTACCCAGCGCCGCCGGGGATCCCTCGCGGCACGTGGTCACCCGTCGCCGAGCGGGGTTCCCTGGTGGTGCAGCATCCGCCAGGAACCCTGCGAACTGCGCCAGAGCGAACTGCGCCGAGCCCGGCGCCCGTTCCGGTCGGAGACGTAGGTCAGCAAGACCAAATCCTGAGCGAGGACCACGCCGTGGAACTCCGTCGCGCTGATGCTGACCTTCTCGTCGGGCACATCTCCTGCCAGCGCCGCCACCGTCTCGGCACGGGTCCACAGTCGTCCCGACGCCCCGATCTCGCGGAACTCGGGATCGAGCAGGTCCTCCACGGCGGAGGCTGATCGACGTACGTCGAACGAGAGCAGCGCCAGCTCTCCTTCGGTAGCGAGCCGGACAGCGTCGGTGTCATCCACTACGCCGTCCTGTCCCGCGGTTCGGCGCGATCCGACCGCAGGAGCACCACGTCAGCGCGCAGCCGGGCGAGCCCGCCATCGAGGTGGACGGTGGCGACCTCACGTCAGCGGGCGGCCGACCTCGTAGTTGCCGGAGTCGGTGGTGATGCGTACGGGGACGGGCACCTGCTCGCCGTCGATCGTGGCCTGGCAGTCGAAGGACTTGCCGCTGGTGACCTGGATGGCGTCGCCGCACGTGACGGACGCGACCCCGTCGATGCGGTAGTCGTCGGTCAGGACACGTTGCACGCCGTCCTGCACCGCGGCGGCGTCGAACACGCGGGTGACGAGGAACCCGGGCGTCACGAAGCCGAGCACCGCGATCATGGCCACCACCAGCACACCGACACCGCCGAGGATCAACAGCAGCCGTGACGGGCCGGGGCGGGAGTCGGGCGGAACCGGGTAACCGGGACCCCACTGCTGCGCACCCTGCTGACTGCCCCACGGCTGTGCCGGCTGCTGGGCCCACGGCTGTGGCTCCCAACCATCCGCAGCGGGCGGACCCCACGACTGCTGCTGCTCGCCGGACCACTGCTGGGTGGGCTGGCCGAGGGGCGCCGCCCCGTAGGGCTGCTGACCGTAGGGCTGCTGACCGTAGGGCGGCTGGCCATGGGGCGGCTGGCCGTGATGCGAGTCCTGGTACTGCTGCCCGCCGTGCTGCGTGTCCCCGTACTGTGCGGGCCCGCCGGCCTGCTGGCCCCATTCACGCGGGTCGACGGGGCGGGTCTCCTCGCGGTGCTGACCCTGCCCTGCGCCCGGCGGGGGCGGGCCCCAGCCGCCCGGGGGCGGGACCCACGCCGGCTGTTCGGCCGGCGGATCAGCCGGGTTGCCGTACGGCGGGTTGGGGCTGCTCATGACGAACCTCTCTCGTACCTGCACAAGTCCGGCGATCAAAGCACAGCGCGAGCGCCTCGCGCAGCGGCTTGCGCACCGGCGGGATCACAACCATGCAACGTCGAAACCGCACATTCAGACGGTGCCGGCCGCCACGAGACCGCGCCGGACCGCGGTGACGGCCTGCGCCGCCGCCCGGCCAACGGCGCTGCCGCGCCCGGCGACGCCGGCGATCTGGTCGAGCAGGTCGACCACCTGGCGGCACCATCGCACGAAGTCGCCTGCCGAGAGCTCGCTGCCGTTCTGCTCCGCCGCGGTGAGCACCGCGGACAGGGACTCCCCGCGCGCCCACCGGTGCATCGGCCAGGCGAACCCGAGGTCCGGCTCCCGGGTGCGGTCGACGCGGTGGCGCCGCTCGTCGGCCTCCAGCTCCGCCCAGATGCGGACCGTCGTGGCCAACGCGTCGGACACCGGCCCGGTGGGGACCCGTGGCACCGGCCCGTTGTCCCGCCGCGACTCGTACACCAGCGCCGACACCACCGACGCCAGATCCGCCGGCTCCAGCCCGTCCCACACGTCGTGACGCAGGCACTCCGCCGTCAGGAGGTCGGACTCCCCCCACAACCGGGCCAGTCGTCGACCGTCCTCGGTGACCACCTCACCCCGCTCACCCACTCCGACGGAGGTGTCATCGCTGTCCGGGCCCGCAAGCGGCCCTTCGGCGCTGATGCTCGGGCCCGCAAGCGGCCCTTCGGCGCTGATGCTCGGGCCCGCAAGCGGCCCTTCGGCGCTGATGCTCGGGCCCGCAAGCGGCCCTTCGGCGCTGATGCTCGGGCCCGCAAGCGGCCCTTCGGCGAGGTAGCCCCGCTCCCGCAACAACTCCCGGATCCGGTCGAACGCCCGGGCCAGGGAGTGCGTGGTCGCACGGACCTTCTGGCGCAGCTGCTCGGTCTCCCGCTCCAGCCGCGCGTGCCGCTCGGCCCATCTGGCGTGGGCCTCCCGGTCGTCGCAGCCGTGGCAGGGATGGGCGCGCAGGGCCCGGCGCAGGCTGGCGAGCTCGGGATCGTCGACGGCGCCACCGCGACCGCGGCGGCGCGGCACGCTGGGCGCCCGGATGCCGGTGTCGGTCAGGCCGGACGCGAGATCGCGCCGCACCCGCGGCACCCGATGGTCCACCCGCTTGGGCAGCCGCATCCGGCCCAGCGCCTCGACGGGCGTCGGGAAGTCGGACGTACTGAGCCGCCCGGCCCACTTGTCCTCGCTGAGCACGAGCGGGCGTGGGTCACCCGTGGGGTCGATCCCCGGATCGAGCACGACCGCCAGTCCGGCACGCCGTCCTGCCGGCACCGCGATGACGTCACCGGGCCGCAGGATGCGCAACGACTCGGCCGCGGCCGCACGCTGGTCGTCGGATCCCAGGCGGGACAGGGACCTCTCCCGGTCGCCCACCTGGCGGCGCAGCGCCGCGTACTCGGCGAAGTCGCCGAGGTGGCACCGCATGGATGTCGCGTAGCCGTCGAGCGCGTCGAGGTTGCGCTCGATCCGGCGGGCGAGCCCGACCACCGAGCGGTCGGCCTGGAACTGGCCGAGCGACTGCTCCAGCAGATCGCGCGCCGCGTCGGTCCCCAACCGTCCGACGAGGTTGACGGCCATGTTGTAGCCGGGCCGGAACGAGCTGCGCAGCGGGTACGTACGCGTCGAGGCGAGGCCCGCGACCTGAACGGGGTCGATGCCGGGCTGCCAGACGACGACCGCGTGCCCCTCGACGTCGATGCCGCGACGCCCGGCGCGTCCCGTCAGCTGCGTGTACTCGCCGGGCGTCAGCTCCGCGTGGGACTCGCCGTTGTACTTGACCAGCCGCTCCAGCACGACCGTGCGCGCGGGCATGTTGATGCCCAGCGCGAGCGTCTCGGTGGCGAACACCGCCCGCACCAGCCCACGGACGAACAGCTCCTCCACCGTCTCCTTGAACGCGGGCAGCATCCCGGCGTGGTGGGCGGCGATGCCTCGTTCCAGGGCGTCGCGCCACTCCCAGTAGCCGAGCACCTCGAGATCGCCCTGCGGCAGGTCACCGGTGTGCTTCTCCACGACCCGGCGGATCTCGGCGATCTCGTCCTGGCCGTTGAGCCGCAGGCCCGAGCGCACGCACTGCCCGACGGCGGCGTCGCAGCCGGCGCGGCTGAACACGAACGTGATGGCGGGGAGCAGACCGTCCCGGTCGAGGCGGTCGATCACCGTCGTGCGGGACGGGGGCCGGAAGCGCGTGGTGGACCGGCCGTTCCCCTTCGGACCGCGGCCGCGACCCCGGTCCCACACCGCGCTCTGGCGCTCCAGGTCCGTGGTGTACCGCACGAGGTCCGGGTCGACCTGCAGCTCGCCGTTCTCGTCCTCGCCGCCGAACAGGTCGATGAGCCGGTTGCCCACCGCCATGTGCTGCCACAGCGGCACCGGCCGGTGCTCGTCAACGACGACCGTGGTGTCCCCGCGGACCGTCACCAGCCAGTCACCGAACTCCTCGGCATTGCTCACGGTGGCAGACAGGCTCACGAGCGCGACGTGCTCGGGGAGCTGGAGGATGACCTCCTCCCACACCGCGCCCCGGAACCGGTCGGCGAGGTAGTGCACCTCGTCCATCACCACGAACCCGAGGTGCTCGAGCTGGCGCGACCGTCGGCCGACACCCGGGTCCGCGAGCGACCCCTCGGCGTAGATCATGTTGCGGAGCACCTCGGTGGTCATCACGACCACCTGGGCGTCCCCGTTGACCGAGGTGTCACCGGTGAGCAGGCCCACCGCATCGGCTCCGTGGCGGGCGACGAGGTCGGCGTACTTCTGGTTCGACAGGGCCTTGATCGGCGTCGTGTAGAAGCACTTCCGTCCCTGCGCGATCGCCAGGTGCACCGCGAACTCGCCCACCACGGTCTTGCCGGCGCCGGTCGGGGCGCACACGAGAACCCCGTGACCGTCCTCGAGGGCCGCGCACGCGGTCTGCTGGAACCCGTCGAGCTCGAAGGGAAGGATCGCCGCGAACTCGGTCAGACGGGGACGTGCGGCTCGGCTCCGGGCGGCGGCGTAGGCCTCCGCGGGAGCCGGCATGTTGCTGGCCACCTCTCCAGGCTTCCACACCGCAGCACGGATGACCCGTCGTGCCCCGCCGGGCGCCCCGGCGGGGGTCGATCCCGTCCGGTGCTCAGGTGACGTCGTCGAGGTGGCGCACCGGCTCGGACCTGGCCGGGCCCCGGGTGGTGTCGGCCGGGCCGGGCACGGTGTCGACCGAGGACGGGGTGGTGTCCAGCGGGGACGGGGTGGTGTCCAGCGGGGACGGGGTGGTGTCGATCGGGGACGGGGCGCCGGGATCCCAGTCGTCCCAGCCCTCCGCGGCGCGCCTGCGGGCCTTGCGCCGGTCGCCGACCCGAGCGATCTGGATCGCGATCTCGAACAGGAACACCAGCGCCAGCGCCAGCGCCAGCATGGAGATCGGGTCCTGACCGGGCGTGGCGATCGCGGCGAACACGAACAACCCGAAGACCAGCCCGCGCCGCCACTCCTTGAGCTGCGCGTAACTGATCACCCCGGCGAGGTTCAGCATGACCACCAGCAACGGGATCTCGAAGCTCACGCCGAAGATCAGCAACAGGGCGATCAGGAAACCGAAGTAGTACTCGCCGGTCAGCGCCGTGGTCTGGACCTCGTCACCGATCGTCAGGAGGAAGAACAGTCCCTGGCTGACGACGAAGTAGGCCAGCACCGCTCCGACGGCGAAGAGCACCGACGCGACCGAGACGAAGCTCAGCGCGTAGCGCCGTTCCTTGGCGTAGAGGCCGGGGGTGATGAAGCCCCACAGTTGGTACAGCCAGACCGGACACGCCAGTACGACCCCGGCGGTGACGGCCACCTTCAACCGCAGGTTGAACTGGTCGAACGGGCCCGTCGCCAGCAGGGTGCAGGAGTTGTCGACGGTGAACTGACCGCGCGAACCCGCCGGGATCGCACAGTAGGGATCCTTGAGGAGGACACCCAGACTGGACCCGCCGAAGAACCCCACCTCGTACCAGACGAATCCGACGATCGTGGTGACGGCGATGGCGGCCAGCGCGATCGTCAAGCGGCTGCGCAGCTCGTACAGGTGCTCGACGAGCGACATGGTGCCGTCAGGGCTCTTCGGCGCCTTGCTGCCCCGACGAGGTAAGAACTTGGCCACCGTGGGGGCTACGACTGCGCGGTGCTGCCGGAACCCGGCTGAGCTGCCTGCGCGGGCTGCGGCGGGCTCTCCGGAGCAGCAGCCACCGGAGCGGCAGGCGGCGGGAGCGCGGCGGGCGGTGCCGGAGCGGCCGGAGCGGGGTCGGCGGCCTTGGCGTCGGCCTTGTCCCCGTCGTTCTTCATGCCCTTCATCTCGCCCTTGAACACGCGGGCGGACTGTCCGATGGACCGCGCCATGTCGGGCAGGCGCTTGGCTCCGAAGAACAGCACCAGGAGCCCGAGGAGGATCACGATTTCCCAGCCGCCGAGGTTCGGCATGGCTTCGTCCTTCCGCCGTGGTCGATTTGCCGCAGTCTACGCCGCCCTACCGGACCAACCCGGCTGTGACCGGGGTGCGGCGACGTCGTCCTGTTCGCCTTCGCCCCCCGGACCCCGGGGGTTCGTCCGATCCGGAGAGTTCAGCACAGCTCGCAGAGCCAGCATCCCCCGTGCGGTGTCGGCACGCAGCCCGGCGGCGGCCCGCGTGAACCGGCGGAGGGGAACCAGCACCGCGAGCACGAGTCCGGCCAGCATCAGCAGGCCGACCCCGGCGACGATCGCCGCCGTCCAGTCGAGCATCACGAACCCGCTTCCCCGCCGGCCACGGCCAGCGCCTCCTGCGCCCGGCGACCGACGGCGTCGGCCAGCTCGAGCGGTTCCAGCACCCGCGCTCCCCCGCCGAGGCCCAGCACCAGCCGGATCAGCCAGGCAGGGTCGGCGTAGCGCAGCCGCACACGGACGGCGTCCCCCTCACCGGGATGCGACACCACCTCGTCGACCGGGTAGTACTCCGCCACCCACCGCGCGTCGCGCCCCAACAGCAGCACCGCGGACCGGTGGTCGGCGCTGGGCCGGAAGAACCCTCCCGAGATGTCGGTGGGCTCGGCGTCGGGCGGGGGCGCCGCGGGCTCGTCGAGGATCTCGACATCCTCCACACGGTCGAACCGGAACAGCCGCACGGAGCCCGCGCGGCGGCACCACGCCTCCAGGTACCCGCGGCCGTCGACGATCAGCAGCCGCATCGGGTCGATGGTGCGCTGCGAGACGGCGTCGCGTCCCGCCGTGTAGTAGCGGATGCGCAACGCCCGGCCGGCGCCGATCGCCTCCCGGACAGCGGCTGTCGCGGTCGCCTCCTCCCGGGGCAGGTCCACCGCCATCGCGGACGGCCCGGCGTCGCCGACGGCCCGCTCGATCTTGGCCGTCGCGCGCCGGACCGCCGCGGTGTCGACGACACCGGGCACGTCGGCGAGGGTGCGCAGGGCCACGAGCAGCGCCGTCGCCTCGGCCGTGGTGAGCCGCAGCGGCCGCCGCATCCCGGCGTCCTCGATGACCGACACGGTGTCGCCGGCGAACGAGAGGTCCACGAGGTCACCGGGCCCGTAGCCGGGCAGCCCGCACATCCACAACAGCTCCAGGTCGCGGCGCAGCTGGCGTTCGCCGATCCCGAAGTCGGCGGCGGCCTCGGCGATCGGGATGCCGGGCCGGGCGAGCAGGTAGGGCACCAGCGAGAGCAGCCGGGGAAGCCGATCGGCCACCCCGCCCGTGCTCACGAGTGCACCCGTGTCACAGCGGCACCGGTGCGACGCCGTGCGCCGCAGCGGCCGCCGCCCAGTTGCCGCGGACCCGTGCGACGAGCACCGGGGGGGCGAGTACCACCACGTCGGGACCGTGTCCGGCGAGCCAACGGGCGACGGTCTCGACGCTGCGCAGGTCCAGCTCCAGCTCTTCGCCGGGCATGCCCCGATGGGCGTGCGGGCCGAGCACCCGGCCGAGCCTGCGCAGGCCGTGCGCCCGCCCGGCGGCGACCCACACCCGTGCGGTTCCCACGGCGGGAGGCGGTTCGACGTCGCGGCGGACCATCGACATGAGGTCGACACCCCCGGGCACGGTGACGGCACCGGCAGGCCCGGTGGGCGTGACGGGCATGCTGATCCGCGAGAGGCGGAACGACCGTGGTGCGGCGCGGTCGCGGTCGTGCCCGACGAGGTACCAGCGGCCCCGCCACGAGACGACCCCCCACGGCTCGACGGTGCGGCGCGCGATCTCGCCCCCCGGCCCGCCGCGGCGGTGGTCGAAGGTGACCACCCGCCCGGTCTGCACCGCGGCCAGCAGGGGGGCGAACGCCGGTTCGGTGGTCTGCACCCGCGGCTGGACGCGGCCCTGGTCCTCGTCGACCTCCACGCCGGCGGCGCGCAGCTTGAGCAGGGCGCCGTGGGCCGGTCCCGCCAGCTCCGGGGAGTCCCACAGGCGGGCCGCGAGCGCGACGGCCGCGGCCTCGTCCGGCTCGAGGTCGATCTCGCCGAGCTCGTAGTCCTGGCGGGCGATCCGGTAGCCGTCGGCGGTGTCGTAGCCCGACAGCCGGCCGGTCTCCAACGGCACGCCCAGCTCGCGGAGCTCGGTCTTGTCGCGCTCGAACATGCGGAAGAACGCGTCGTCGCTCGGGGCGTCGGCGTAGCCGGGGACGATCGAGCGGATGCGCTCGGCGGTGAGGAACGCCTTCGTCGACAGCAGGCAGAGCACCAGGTTCACCAGCCGCTCGGCCCGCACGGAGGACACGCCGACATAGTAGGACCGGCTCCGGGCCGACCGTGGCCGACCGGGGAGAACCCGCCGGGCGTCTCACTCTGCGACACCCGCGCCCGCACGTGGGATCACGGTGCGACGCTCGCCGGACCGCGACCGGGGAGTGACCTCATGGACGACGCAGCCGAGACCTTCAACCCGTGGACCGTGGTGAACCTGGTGTTCCACCACCTCGCCCAGCAGGGGCTGCATCCGGTGCTCGGCGAGGCCGGTGATCCGGCTGTGCCCGCGACGGCCCTGCTGCGGTCGTTCGGCATCGAGCCCGGTCGCAACGACGAGGCGCTCACCTCGGCGACCGTCCAGGAGGAGCTGGCCGAGATCCGCGCGAAGATGCTCGGCGAGCGCTGACCCCGGACGCCCCGCCCACCGTGCCGGCTGGGCGGCGACCTGCTGTGCCGTGCCGACGGCGACCTGCTGTGCCGTGCCGACGGCGACCTGCTGTGCCGTGCCGACGGCGACCTGCTGTGCCGTGCCGACGGCGACCTGCTGTGCCGTGCCGACG